>ERZ1034876.39-NODE-39-length-87454-cov-8.865662_pt1 | contig 87454 bp, 70 predicted proteins | sample MGYA00520698_ERZ1034876 | MGnify/ENA primary metagenome ERZ1034876 (study PRJEB33766, sample SAMN09781723) | gut metagenome | biome: gut microbiome | host: Homo sapiens | place: Madagascar | study: EMG produced TPA metagenomics assembly of the PRJNA485056 data set...
ACTATGTGAGGCACCAAAAAACTTTCGCGCTCAAATTGACATGAGGCACCACGCAAAAAAGCACGTCAGTGACTTGCTGATGTGCTTTTATTTTGACTTATCTCATTTCCTGCAAACTTAACGCTTTAGTTCTGTCTTGCTCCCATCAAGGAAGATAAGATCGACCTTTCCATCGTGACGCACGGTTAGATAGTCAACCATGCCTTTGAAATGCAAATAGTCTAAAAGCAATTTACAAAGACTGTAACCCATCTCGTCTTGCAGTATTTTCTTTGCTTCTCGCATTGACTCATCCTCCTTGTAGCCTATACATCACTCAACCTCCGGAATAAGTCAAGCACTTATAAACCCCCTAAGAAGTAAAAGAACACACCCTTTTCTAAATAGCACACACCCCTAAAAGCAAAAAAGACACCCCCTAAAAAGAAAAAATCCAGCGTCAATTCACGCCAGACTTTCATTCGCGTTCTTCTGTTTCACAAGCCTACAATAAGCCCTTATTTACAGTGTTCTTCTAAGCTACAGCCACCAAACTTTGTATCATTTCCTGTAAAGTTATCTCACATGGCTGACCCGATCACAATCTATGGAACTCCTGTTGTTCAAGGTGTTGCCTACGCCCCGGCACTCTGGGTGCGCAGGCCTGAACTTCCGCCTGAGTCGGCTCCTGCTTTGCCGGATGATGTCCGCGAAGCCGAAGTAAGTCGCTTCCTTGATTGTGCAAATGCCGTGGCTGACTCGCTCATGAATCGTGCTTCAAAAACCACCGGGCAAGTGGCTGACGTTCTGATCGTGACCTCGTCGCTGGCCACTGACCGCGCGTGGATGAAGGACGTGTCGAAGCGCATCCGCGACGGCATCCCTGCGATTCAGGCGGTGATGAAGGCGACCGAGCGGTTCGTCGTCATGTTCGAGACTGCCGGCGGTGTGATGGCGGAGCGCACGACCGATTTGCGCGACGTTCGTGACCGCGTGATCGCGCACCTACAGGGCGTGCCTGAGCCGGGTATCCCGCACTGCGATTACCCCTTTGTCCTGCTGGCGGATGATCTGTCGCCCGCCGACACCGCAAGCTTGGACCCGAATTTATGCGTCGCGATCGTGACTCAGTTAGGTGCTCCGACCTCGCACACGTCGATCATTTCGCGCCAGCTGGCGATTCCGTGCATCGTGGCAGCACGCCAGGTGGATCAGATTGCGTCGGAGGTGCCCGTCTTGGTCGACGGTGGGACGGGTGCGATCACAACCGGGATTGACGAGGCCGCGGCACTCGAAAAGGTCCGGGCTGATGCAGCGCGACTGGAACTGATTCGTTCATGGACGGGCCCCGCGCAGACCTCGGATGGGGTGCATGTCCAACTGTTGGCGAACGTTCAGGACGGGCCCAGCGCTACTTCGGCTCACGAGTCCAGCTTCGCTGAGGGCGTCGGTTTGATGCGCACCGAGCTGGCATTCCTTGACCACCCGACTGAGCCCAGCGTTGAAGAGCAAGCGCGCTCCTACTCTCAGGCACTGCTGGCATGGAGCGGATCGAAGGTTGTGGTTCGCACTCTGGATGCAGGATCTGACAAGCCGGTTGCCTACGCGACGCTACGTGATGAGCCGAACCCCGCGCTGGGTGTTCGCGGTATCCGGATTAACGGCATTCACCCGAATGTTCTGGCTAATCAGCTGGACGCGATTGCCGTCGCAGCCATGACTGCCCCCGACACCGACGTGTGGGTGATGGCACCGATGATCGCTACTGCCGCTGAAGCACGCTGGTTTGCCGGGTTGATTAACGAACGTAACGACGTTTTTGGCGTGTCATTGAAGGCTGGCGTGATGGTCGAGGTCCCCGCGACCGCAATCCTGATCGACCAGATCATGGAGTACGTGGACTTTGTTTCTATCGGTACGAATGACTTGACCCAGTACACGATGGCCGCTGACCGTCTGTCAGCAAACCTGGCGGAGTACTCCGATCCGTGGCAGCCCGCACCGCTTGCGCTGATCCGTAAGGTCGTCAAAGCAGGACTGCGGTTAGGCAAGCCCGTTGGCGTGTGCGGTGAAGCAGCCGCCGATCCGCTTCTGGCGTGCGTGCTTGTGGGCATGGGTGTGACATCGTTGTCGATGGCGTCAAGTGCGATTTCCGGTGTGGGCGCTCAGCTTGGTCAGGTTTCTCTTGAGCAGTGTCACGCGGCCGCCGATGCGGTTGTCGGCGCCTTCGATGGTGGCGATGGGCGCTATCGCGCGCGCCACGCTCTTGGACTTGAGTGAATTCTTTCGTTGAACACCGTTTTGCCTGATTTTTAGCCATTTTTATTTCGACTAAGAATCAGCACGCTCAAAACGGAGTACCCAGTTTCATATTCTGAGATATTTTCGACCACTCTATGTTCACCCACTGAACACTCACTCCTTGAAAACCACTTCACTCGTTAGCGTCATGGAAGAAGGTCAGCCCGGCTGGCCCTCCAACCGTAAACGTCAACACGTGGAGTTCACCATGAAACGCACCGCGCAAATCAGTGCCGTCACTGGCGCAGCGCTCGCCCTTGTCCTTGCTGGATGCTCCGGCTCAGCATCGACCAGATCCGAATCGGGAGCAGCCGGTGCGTCTGAGGAATACTCAATCGGCATCAGCCAGATCACCACTCACACCTCGCTCGATGCTGCACGCGAAGGCTTTAAGCAGGCGTTTACCGACGCCGGCTTGAACGTGAAGTTCGACGAACAGAACGCCCAGGGGGATCAGGCAACCGCAACCTCGATCGCTGCGAAGTTCGCAGAAGCAGATCACGACCTGATCCTGGCTATCGCAACCCCTTCAGCTCAGGCAATTGCGCAATCCATCGTTGACACTCCCGTCCTGTTCACGTCCGTCACCGACCCGGTTTCCGCTCAGCTCGTTGACTCGCTCGACGCCCCCGGCTCGAATCTGACGGGCACCACCGACATGAACCCGGTCGAAGAGCAGATCAAGCTGGTCAAGCAGTTCACACCCGGGGCGAAGAGCCTTGGCATTATCTACTCGTCCGGTGAAGTGAACTCCGAAGTCCAGGTGAAGCTTGCCAAGACGATAGCCGAATCCGAAGGCCTTTCCGTGAAGGAAACGACCATCACGAACTCCGCCGAAGTTCAGCAGGCAGCCCAGGATCTGGCGAGCACGGTCGACGCTATCTACGTCCCAACCGACAACACCGTCGTCTCTGCATTCGCGTCTGTCGTCCAGGCAGCTGAAGACGCAAAGATTCCGCTGATCGCAGGCGAAGCTGATTCCGTTGCTCACGGTGCGCTTGCCACATACGGCATCGACTACGCCACACTCGGCTACCAGACCGGCCAGATGGCAATCAAAATCCTCACCGAAGGCGCCGATCCTGCCACCATGCCTGTCGAGTCCCAGAGCGAATACGAATTGACCGTCAATAAGACGACCCTTGAAGCAATCGGTGTGACTCTTCCGGATGCTCTCAAGGACACCGCCGTCCTGGTCGGCGAATAATTCAACGCGCTGACGCGCAACCCACGCGCGGGTGCTCAGTGAACAACCGGTGTTCCTGAGCACCCGCGCGTGAAAACAAACCCTGAAAAGGAAAACCAGTGCTTACAGCTCTCGACCTTGGCCTGATCTACGGCCTCATGGCACTCGGCGTGTACCTGACGTTCCGAGTACTCGATATCGCTGATCTGACCGTCGACTCATCCTTTACAACGGGCGCAGCGGTTGCAGCAATCATGATCACCGCCGGCCAGAACCCGTGGCTTGCCTCGATCGGCGGCTTCTTTACCGGTTGTATTGCGGGCTCAATTACCGGTTTCCTTCACGTCAAAGCAGGCATCCACCCCCTGCTTGCCGGCATTTTGACGCAGATCGGCCTGTACTCGATCAACCTGCGTATTCTCGGTAAAGCAAATGTTCCGCTTCTTCGTGGTGTAGAAACTGTCCTCACTCCCCTGCGCGACGCGGGCCTGAACGGCTCGTGGGTATCCGTCGCTATCTTCGCCGTCTTGATCGGCGTCGTCACCACCGCCTTCAACTGGTTCTTGTCGACCCAGATCGGTCTTGGCATGCGCTCGACCGGTGACAACGAAGGTATGGCTCGCGCCCAGGGTGTTCCCACGGGAACGATGAAGATTATCGGCCTTGCCCTTTCAAATGGCCTCGTTGCCGCCTCTGGCGCTCTTGTCGCTCAGTACCAGGGCTACGCCGACATTTCGATGGGCATCGGCTTGATTGTTGCCGGCCTGGCATCGGTCATTATCGGTACGGCACTGATTGGGTCGCGTGGCGTATGGATCACCTCGGTGTTCGTCGTGATCGGCTCGATCGTCTACCGCGTCATCATCCAGCTTGCCCTCGGCATCGAGTTCCTTGAAGCGAATGACATGAAGCTGATCAGTGCGATCATCGTGTTCCTCGCACTGATGATTCCTCGCGTCGGTTTCTTCTCGAAGATCCGCGAGCGCCGTCGCGCCCACACACTGGTTCCCGAGCCTGACATTACGCACACGCCTGAAGAGCGCGACAACGAAAAGGTGGTGCTCTGATGCTTGATATCGAAGCCGTCACTAAGACATTCTTCCGCGGTACCATCAACGAGCGCGTGGCGCTTCGCGATATTTCACTCCACCTTGACGAGGGTGACTTCGTCACGATCATCGGCTCAAACGGCGCCGGTAAGTCGACACTGCTGAATGTCATTTCTGGCCGTTACCAGGCTGACGTGGGTCGCGTGACGATTGACGATAAGGACGTCACGAAACTTCCGGATTACGCGGTTGCGCGCTACGTTTCGCGTGTCTTCCAGGATCCGATGGCTGGCACCGCACCCCACCTTTCGATCGAAGAGAATCTTGCGCTCGCATGGTCACGAGGCAACCGCCGAACCCTGGGGCCTGCTCTGACAGCGAAGAAGCGCGCCATGTTCCGCGACGTTCTGGCACCTCTCGAACAGGGCCTCGAAAATCGTCTGACTGCCAAGGTTGGTCTGCTGTCCGGTGGCCAACGTCAGGCTCTGTCGCTGACGATGGCGACCTTCTCTCACCCGCGCGTCCTGCTTCTTGACGAGCACACCGCCGCTCTTGACCCAAAGCGTGCTGCTCTGATTACCGAGCTGACCCGAGATGCTGTCGCGTCGAAGAATCTGACGGCGCTGATGGTCACGCACAACATGGAGCAAGCACTGTCCATGGGCAACCGCCTCATCATGATGCACGAAGGTCGCATCATGTTCGAGCTGGCGGGTGAAGAAAAGAAGAATGCAACTGTCGAATCCCTTCTTGCTCAGTTCGATACGCTGCGAGGCGAAGGTGGAGCGGGACTCTCTGACCGCACCCTCTTGGCCTAGCACCCGGTGATGCACTAAAGCGTTACCACCGTGTTGGGGGAGCACGTCGATAATGTACTCCCCCAACACTGCTTATCACGGTTAAACCACTCGGTGACAACGGCAGACGGCAAGCAAAGACTCTTCATCCACAACAAGGATGCGAGCGAGCGTGCCATCAGAGCGAACACATGACGATTCAGATGCTGGACTCACGCTCAGATTGTTTTACGCTAGCTCACTATCTGTCCCGCTCGCCTGCTGTGGGTTCCCTGTGATCATTCACTGCACACATGGTCTGGATCATGACACTTCCTTGTGTCCGTAGTAAGTATTCAGTACCTTAGTGGCGTTAAACGTTCTCACAACGAAACGAGTCCATACGATGACAACGCCGACTCCGCAGTTCAACGGCCAATCAGACCCGCAGTACCCCAACCAAGAGCAAGCTTACGCCCAGCAGGGACAGCCTTACGGTCAGCAGAGCTACACCCAGCAACCGTACGGCCAGCAGGGCTACACCCAACAGGGGCAACCGTACGGCCAGCCTACATTCGCACCCTCCGTTCCGATGGGCTACCAGCAGAAGTCGAAAATTATCGCCGGTATCCTGGGCATCTTCCTTGGAGGTCTTGGCATCCACAACTTCTACCTTGGTCGCACCACCCGCGCTGTCATTCAGCTGGTTCTGACAATCTTCACCTTCGGTGTTGCTTCGCTGTGGGGCTTCATTGAAGGCATTCTCATTCTGGTGTCCGCCCCGGGTAGCGAGTGGCACCGCGACGGCAACGGCATTGAGCTCACCGACTGAGTTCCTTCGTCTTTGTCGGACTTGCAGTCCGAACACACCGCTCTGGGATGACACTGTCAGCCCAGAGCGGTGCGTCCTTCAAGGGCCCGACCCAGAGTCTTCGAGTCGGCGTATTCAAGGTCGCCACCCATTGGCAAGCCCATGGCAAGACGCGATGTTGAAACGCCGATGCTCTTCAACATTCTGACGATGAACGCAGCGGTTGCGTCGCCTTCGACATTCGGGTTGGTCGCGATAATGACCTCGGTAATCTGATCGTCTTCAAGACGCGACAGCAGTTGACGGATACGGAGTTGCTCGGGGCCGATGCCACGGATCGGGTCAATAACTCCGCCGAGCACGTGGTAGCGTCCGCGGAATACCCGTGACGCTTCGATCGCTTGGATGTCTTTCGGTTCTTCGACGACGCAGAGCATTGTGGGGTCACGTCGAACGTCTCTGCAGATAGAACAGGTTTCTTCTTCGGTCAGGTTCGCGCACACCGAGCAGTGGTGAACCTTTTTCCGCACTGCCTGAATAGCATCAACGAGTCGAGCAACGTCATCTGGTTCCGCATCCAATACGTGCATGGCCATGCGTTGGGCAGACTTCGGTCCGATTCCAGGAAGCTGACCGAACTCATCAATCAAATCTTGAAGAGCACCTTCGTACATGGTCAACGTTCACTTCCGTTCGGGATTGTTTCAATGATCTTGCCACCGAGGACGTCGAGGACAACGGGGACTCCGACCATGGTTGTGGTTTCAATATCTTCGTCATCCATTGAGGGCAGGTCTTCACCCATGTCGAGCGGAGCGGAATCCTGACCATCATCGATAGGCCCATCATTATAGGCATCGCTACCAGCACTGTTATCACCGTTAGGCCAGGCGTCACCTGCAGATTGAGCCGTATCGTCGAAGTCTTCAAAGCTCACCGAGTTCGTCTGAACAACGGGAGCATCCGCCCACCCACTAGGCGTTGTCACCTGATCGTCGCTCGCATTTTGCGGGTCAAAATCATCGTAGGTGAAGACGCTCATGGCACGGCGTACCGGCCCCCCTGTACGCACTGGTTCTACCTGAGTTAAAGACTCGGAGTCTGCCTGATCGTCACCGCGACCATCGGAGGGGCGATCATCGGATACTGCCGACGAATCCGAGTGAACCTTAAAACCCGGGCTGGAATCCGCAGGCGCCCCGGCGGGATCCGAATCCAACCACGTTGAAGCAGACTCAGCCCCAGCTGACCAAGCGTCATCACGGCTAAGTTGCGGGTCGTTGTGCACCTGTTGCGATTCGCTCAGACCATCCTGCGGTTCAGGTTCACGCGCTTGGGCTGGCTCTTCAACGTCTTCGTGCGGAGTGCGAATAACTACTTCACCCCACGGGTCATCCGACACTACCGGATCAGAGCCGACGGGTGGGGCCGGATCGGGGGCAACACGTGGCGCTGGAGGATCGCCCACGGCCTGTGAACCAACGTCAGGAGCCTGGACAACGCGGTGCTCAAAAGGGGGCGGCTCCGAAACCCATCCAGCATCAGGCTGTCCACCTCGGTTCACGGTGTTGTTGAGTGGGACGTTCTGTGTCTGACCTGAATAGGACTGATTGGCGTGAGCCGGATCGGAATATGCATGGTGCGATGCGGGTGCCGAAGGTGCCGTTACTGCCGGCCCTCCCGATGCTTGTCCCACCTGTGCGCTGAGTTCATAGCGCAGACCAGTGACCTCGTAGATCGCGTCGGAGACGATCTGATGTCTGCCACCGCGTTCAAAGTTCGCCATGATTCCTTCGGAGGGGAACACCAGCACAAGGTTCGACCCATCAATCGCACCCAACTGCGCGTTCGTGTTGATCAGCGACCATGCGACGCGACTCATCGAGGCCAGACGGTCAAGCACTTCATTCCACCGAGCTCGAACGATGTCCGCCTGCTTCCCGCCGTTCTGACGTGGTGTCTGGCGAGCTGGTGCTTCAGTTGACGAGGCCGCATCCACCGACTGGGGCTCTGCCTGTGGCACAGGCGCGGGCGCTTCAAGCTCAACAGCGGGAGCACTGTTCTGGGGCTGGGCGACCGACGAGTCATCCCACGAGGACGAAGGGGTCGGGGCCACATCGAGCCACGAGGAGCCCTGCTGAGGCATTGGGGTAGGAGCATCGGAAACCGGCGCCCCCTCGCGATGCGGAGACGAAGGAGCTTGGGCACGTGGTGCCAGATCCGCCGGCTGGTCCTGCTGGTTCGAATCAGGGCGCGAAGCGCGTTGGGTTGTCTGCGCCAACGCGGCGCGAGCCGCCTGGGGGCCAGAAGCTGAAGGGGCGGCACCAATCGGCTTATTTCCAGCATAGTCAGCACCGTGATGCTCCCTTGGAGCACCCCCACCGGGCATGCCAACCGTGCCGGGAACCGGCATATCTGCAACAGCTTGACCAGAAGGTGTCGGCACAAGAATGCGCCCAATAAGAAGCTCAAGCTGGAGGCGCGGTGATGTTGCACCGGTCATGGAACGAAGTGCCTCATCGGTCAGATCAGCTGCGCGAGACAGCGGACGCGGACCCCAGTTCACTGCCTGATGGCGCATACGATCGAGACGCTCAGCAGGGATGGATGTCAGCACATCGCCTGCGCCGTCACCTGCGACCGCGATAATCAGCAGGTCACGCAGTGTTTGAAGGAAGTCTTCAACGAAGCGACGCGGATCGTGACCAGAATCCACCATGCGTTCAGTAACGCGGTAAGCCGCCGCTCCGTCGCCACCAGCGAGAGCATCAACGATCTCGTCAAGAAGAGCCGAGTCCGTGTATCCCAGCAGTGAAACAGCGGTTTCATACGTGACAGCCGAGTCGATGGAGCCTGCCATCAACTGATCAAGAACGGAAAGAGTGTCACGCACTGAACCACCACCGGCGCGCATGACCAGTGGCAGAACACCGGAGCCAATGTTGACGTGTTCTTCGTCCGCCAACTGCTGCAGGTAGGGTTCTAAAACATCTGGCGGAACCAGACGGAACGGGTAGTGATGGGTACGAGAACGAATCGTTCCGATCACGCGCTCTGGTTCTGTCGTTGCGAAGACAAACTTCACGTGCTCTGGGGGTTCTTCCACCAGCTTCAGCAACGCGTTAAAGCCCTGATTTGTAACCATGTGGGCTTCGTCGATGATGAAGATCTTGTAGCGATCACGCACGGGCGCGAAGGTGGCGCGCTCACGCAGGTCACGCGCATCATCAACGCCACCGTGGCTGGCTGCGTCAATTTCGACAACGTCGAGCGACCCTGAACCACCGGTGGCCAGTTCCACGCACGACGGGCAAGTTCCACACGGAGTATCAGTCGGTCCTTGCTCGCAGTTCAGACAGCGGGCCAGAATACGCGCTGACGTGGTCTTTCCACACCCGCGCGGACCCGAAAACAGGTATGCGTGGGTCACTTTGTTTGCACGCAGAGCAGCACGAAGTGGCCCCGTCACATGGTCTTGACCGATGACGGAAGCAAATGTGTCTGGACGATAACGACGATACAGAGCTGTGGTCACAGTCCAACCCTACGTGTACCCATGTAGAAATGCGTTTGTATACCAGAAAAATGGGAAGAACCACTCCCCCACATTCACCGTCATTATCGCCTCAATAGCAAGGAAAAGTCGGTGTTCAGATTCCGTTTATTGAACGGACGAAAGAATAATTAGATTTCAGTGCTGACCCTTCGCTTTTTCGACTCGCCAGTAGCCATCAACGCAACCGCACGACGGTCGACTCCCACACTTCGGCGACCAGGGCCTGCGAATCTCTTTCACTGCGCCAGCCTCGCCCACAATCCACACCTTCAGAGTTTGTTCGCCAGGCCCTAGCTCGCCAACTCGTCGAATCCTGACCGCGCTTCTCAAAACAATCAGGCTCGCACCACGATAGTGGCACGAGCCCGAAAGCTTATGTAGTCAGTTTATGTAGTCAGGGACTTCACCCCATCGGAAGTATCACGCCTGCGGCTGAACGTCAGCCCATTCGCCAAGCGAGACGCGGTGACCGGTGTAGAAGGGACGGTCCTCGCGCACGTGCAGGCGAGCACGGGTGTAGCGCTGAGCGTGAAGCACACCCTCCAAGCGATCGAGCGTGTCAGCCTCGAATGCGAGAATCCACTCGTAGTCGGACATACCGAATGCGGACAGGGTCGAACCCTTGACATCTGGGTACTGGCTGAAGCCGTTCTTGCCGTGCTCGGCCATGATGGCGCTACGCTCTTCGGGCTCCATGAGGTACCAGTCGTAGGAACGGACGAACGGGTAGACGGTGATCCAGTCGCGCGGTGCGACGCCTGCGAAGCAAGCGGGCACGTGGCGGGTGTTGAATTCTGCGGGAGTGTGCTGGCCCATGACGGACCAGACGGGAATCAAGTAGGCACCCAAGGGCGATGCAAGCAGACCGCGGTAGGCCTTCTGCAACGCGAGCGGATCATCGGCGAGCCACCACACCAGCAGGTCAGCGTCGGCGCGCAGACCAGCAAGGTCGTAGGTGCCACGCAGTTCCACGCCCTCGGGGGTGATGGCTGCCAGGGTTTCCTCAACCAGGGCCTTGCGTTCTGCTTCGTCGGCCGGTAGCGGTGCGCCGGTCTCGAAGACCGAGGTCAGGCCGTAGTGGAAGCCGTTGTTGATGGCGTCGATATCGACGTTGGTGGCGTCGCGCGGATCCTTGTGCGAGTAGGTCTTTCCGGTCTGGCTCATTGGTTCTCCTTTGATGTGAGCTTTGTGTGAAGCTATTTGATTGTTTGTTTCAGTTGGCGCGAATGTTCAGCGGGCAGTTTTCTTCGATTGACGAGGCCACCCACCGTTCTTACTCACGTGGCTTTTCTGGGGCGGGTTCGGTCGGACGGTGTGCACCGCGTGAGCGAGCGTGCGTGGGTAGTTCGCCGTTCTTCGCGGCGGTTGGCCCTGCAACCACTGTCTTTCCCGTGTCGAGACCTTCGATCATGCGACAGCAGTGGCTTGTGCATTCGTCCGGCCACGCGCCCAGCGGAAGGGTCGAGGGTTGTTCTGGGTTTTCTCCGCGAGCGCGGGCTGCGCGCTCAAGAATGAGGTCGGCAAGGGATGCGATGAATGCGGGGTGCGTGTCGACGGTGTGCGCGCGGTCGTAGTCGAGTTCCAGGTCGGCCGCGGTTTGCTTGGCTTCGGTGTCGAGGTCAAAGACGACTTCCATGTGGTCGGAAATAAAGCCGATGGGTGCGCATGAGACGGCTTTGATGCCTTCGGCTTTGAGTTCTTCGAGGCGATCGTTGATGTCGGGTTCCAACCAGGATGCGTTCGGGTTGCCCGAACGCGAGCAGAAGGCCAGGTCGTTTTTCAGCGTTCCTGCTTCGAGTCCAAGCTTTTCTTCGACTGCGGGGACGATCAGTTCCGTGAGCGCGAGATGCTGAGCCGCGTAGTCTGAACCGGGCTTGTCGGGATTACCGGATCCGCCCTGCATCGGAGTGGGGATGGAGTGAGTGACGAAGACGAGGTGCAAATCCTCGATCGCAGTTCCTCTATCGAGTAGCGTCTTCACTGATTCGCTGACAACGTCGATCTGGGCGGTAAGAAAGCCGGGGGAATCGTGGTACGAGCGAACCTTATCGACGGTCATGTCCTTGCCACCATCGGGGAGCAGGGCGAGTGCGTCCGCGACATCTTCGCGATACTGCCGGCATCCGGAGTACGAGGCGTAGGCAGAAGTCTGCATCATCAAGATTCTGCGGGCACCACCTAGGGCAAGTTCAGCGGTTGTTTCCGACATGAAGGGGTGCCAGTTTCGGTTTCCGAGGCCAATAGTGATGTCCGCGCCTCGTGAATGCAGTTCCTCGCGCAAAGCTTCTAGCAGGGCCTCGTTGCAGGCATTGATGGGACTGACTCCCCCGAAACGACCGTAGTGACCGGAGACTTCCAGCAGGCGCTCGTCCGGGATCCCCTTGCCTTTCGTGGCGTTACGCATGAAGGGGAGCACATCGTCGGGGCCGTTCGGTCCACCGTAGGAAACCACGAGAAGCGCATCGTAGGGTGCGGTCAGATCAGTCATTTTCTATTCCAATTCCAAGGACTCGTTCAAGCGCTTCGAGGTATTCATGTGCATTTCCGTCTGCTACTGCTGCCCTGGCAGTACGGCAGGGCGCGTTCACCAAACGCGCCGCCAAATGGTGGAGGGCTCGAGCAGTGCGCGCGGCCTCGTCCCCAGAAAGGTGAGAAAGAGTGGCACATTCTTCTTCGACAATCGTGTCAACTGCGTTTCTGAGGTTCACAATCGCACGGTCGACATCCGCGCCATGGGCGACGTTGACGAAGGTTGTGACAGCGTCGGCAATGATGGCTTCGGCGATGTCGATGTCTTCGCGTTGGACTGCGGGCAGGTGATCAGAGACGTTGTCCAAGCCGATGCGAACCACCTGGTCTGCTTCGAAATCGTCGATTTCAATATCGGGAACCAACGCAAGATCGACAATGATCAGTGGGCTGTCGGCGCCTCGGGTAGATACGACCGCGCAGATCTGATCTGCAGTCAAGACCGGCTGACCACTGCCTCTGCACGAAACAATGAGGTCCGCGTGGGCAAGCTCGTCGTCAATGGTATCGGAGACAATTGGGCGGGCGCCGTGCCCCTCACAAAACGCTTCGGCGCGCCCCGACGCTGAGTGGACTCCGATCTCGCGGACGCCATGGTCGCGCAGGGCACTGACAGTTGCACCCGCGTAGGACCCGGTTCCAAAGAGGATGGCGCGTTGGTCGCCGAGGTCGCCTCGCACTTCCTTCGCCAAGTCAAGGGCCACGTGAACAATGGAGCGCCCATGGCCAGCAAGGCTTGTTTTCGCAGCTACTTTGCGTGACACCGCGGACGAGGATTGGAAGAGGCGCGAAAGAGCGGGAGTGATCGTCCCCCGTTGCGCGGCCACTTCAGCTGCACGACGGACTTGGCCGACAATTTCACGTTCTCCGATAACCATGGAGTCCAAGCCCGAGGCAACGCGAAACAGGTAGGCGACGGCATCGCGACCAGAGCGCGATGTCACCGCGTCGAGTCGCTCATTCAGCGCCACCGGGAATTCAGCGGAATCGACAACAATATCGACGCGGTTACAGGTCGATATCGTGACCGCACCGTCGATTACTCCGGCTTTGAGGAATTCATCGACAATCGACGGGGTGGTGCGACTAGCCTCGGCCACGGCATCGAGGCCCTGGTCGGAATGGCTGACGGATAAAATATGAATTCCCATTTCGTCGCAATCAAACCATAATTAAACGTATGATTCACAATTTATGTGAAACATTTTGGAAACTCATTTAATGACAATTTGACAGATAAAATAAATGACACTTTGACATAAAAACTAATTGTTGAATCTGTCCCCACCATGTAAGGAAAACCGTGACCCTTTCGGACAACGCGCCCTTGGCGACGAAGGCCGCCACGTCACCCGTGGCCGAGTCTTCGTTCATGCAAGCAGTGTCGGGCCGTCGCCCAGCCACGACCCCCGTCTGGTTTATGCGCCAGGCTGGACGTTCTTTGCCTGAGTACCGCGAGCTTCGCGCACGTTCGCAGGCATCAATGTTGGACGTGTGCCTGACTCCCGAGTTGGCAAGTGAGGCGACACTACAGCCGGTTCGTCGCCACGGGGTTGATGCGGCGGTGTTCTATTCGGACATCATGGTTCCCCTGCGACTTGCGGGCGTAGATGTGGAGATAGTGGGGGGAGTTGGCCCCGTCATCGCATCTCCGATTCGTTGCGCGGATGACGTTGATCGTCTGACAGAGCGCGGAGCGTCGCTTTCAATCGCGCCCGGAATTGAGCAGATCCGCCAAGCCGTACACATGACGGTTGCCCAGCTTGGGTCCACTCCCCTCATTGGTTTTGGTGGCGCACCTTTTACCCTCGCCTGCTATCTGGTTGCCGGCCAACCTTCGCGCGACCATTGCGAAGCTCGAGCGTTCATGTATTCGGATCCTCAGTCGTGGGATCGGCTGATGACGTGGTGCGCAGATGTCACCGGAGCGTTTATCGCCGAGCAGGTGTCGGCTGGCGCATCAGCCACTCAGCTGTTCGATTCGTGGGTTGGCGTACTGGGCGAAGACGACTACCGGCGCCACGTGTCCCCCTATTCAGCGCGCGCAATCAAGGTTGCCGGTCGCGTCCTGAGTTCAACAACTGGAGCGCGCGCCCCGATGATCCATTTCGGCACGGGCACACCGCAGCTGCTGACCGCGATGCGTGATGCAGGTGGCGATGTCATCGGTGTTGACCAGCGCATTTCTTTGGAGTCAGCATCCGCGCTTTTTGACAATACTGTTCCCCTGCAGGGCAATTTAGATCCCGCCTACCTGACCGTTCCATTTGACATTCTTGAAGAAAAGGTGCGTCAGATTATTCGTCAGGGTAAGGCCGCACCGTCCCACATTTTCAACCTTGCTCACGGCGTTCCAAAGGACACGGATCCAAGCGTTCTGACACGTCTGGTCGACTTGGTGCATTCGCTATGAGTGCCAAAGATCGCACGATCTCATCGACAAGCGAATTGTCCCGCGATCACTGGGACACAATCGTGATCGGTGGCGGAATTGCTGGACTTGTTTCCGCCTGGGAATCCATCAAAGCAGGCCAGACGACCCTGCTTGTTGAGTCGCGAGGCTATGTGGGCGGGCAGGTCGCATCGATGATGGTGGGTGGTGCCCACGTCGATATCGGCGCGGAGAGTTTTGCTCCACGAGGCACCGCGGTGACCTCTATGGCTGAAGAGCTGGGGCTGAAAGTCACTGCCCCCGGTGGAGGGCGCTCGCATTATTTCCTGCCACCCGTTCCTGATTCTGCCCAAACCACATGGGGTCTTCACCGGTTCCCATCGGGCTCGATGATGGGTATCCCTTCTGACCCGGCATCGGCAGAAATCCGGGCAATTCTTGGGGATCAAGGGGCGATGCGCGCACGCGAAGACCTGACTTTGCCTCCCCACGTCGGCGCCGAATGCGCCGACGTGGCCTCGTTTATTGAAGCCCGCATGGGGCGAGCCACACTTGATCGCTTGGTCCGCCCGCTGGTAGCTGGTATTCACTCGCAGGATCCCGAGAAGCTGGATGTCGACCGTGTACTACCCGGGATGCGCGCTGACCTACTCCATCACAAGAGCCTTGCGAAGGCTGTTGGCGCACGACTGGAAAAGTCCAGCGGGCCGCGTGGCGACGTCAGCATTGAGGGTGGAATGCAGGTTCTGATCGACGCCCTTACAGCTGAGATTCTGGCAAAGGGTGGCACGATTGCGACGCGTTGCGGCGCGGAAGCGATCTGTCGCACGCAGGTCAGTTCCAGCGACTCGAGCACCGTCCAATGGCAGGTGGATATTCGCAATACGACCCCAGCTGGAGCTCCTTCCGCAGAACCGCGTCGCACGCCGGTCGGACGTCTACTAACAGCCAGTCGCGTCATTCTGGCTTGTTCGCACGCACCTGCTCTGCGCGTGCTGACCCCTTTGTTCCCGGAAGCCCAAGAATGCGCGTTTGCGCCGGGCGCGCCGATTGTGCGATCTTTCCTCGCTGTTCGAGCTGAGGCACTAGATAGCGCTCCGGTTGGTCCTGGATTGCTGGTTTCGCCGGATATTTCTAGCGTTGTCGAGTGCCCTGTAGGCGCGAAAGCACTTTCTCAGCTGGATGTGAAGTGGGCATGGATTGCCGACGAATTGCGCGAGGCTCACGGGGAGCACGTTCATCTTCTTCGCCTGTCTTACGGTCGACCCGGAGATGAAGATCGAACGCCATCACTGGGCGAGCTTCTGCATGACGCCAGCATGCTGACCGGCACAGATCTTGCCACCGAGGACGTGATCGATCACAGGGTGATTCACTGGAATGGCACTTTGGCGCAGGCGACACCCAACTTGGCTCGTCGAATCAGTGCCCTGCGTCAGAAGGCGGAATCATTGCCCGGCTTGCTGATTTGTGGGGCGTGGGTATCAGGTTCCGGAATCGCCGGCGTGGTGGCAGATACACGTCAGCGCGTACGGGGTGAGAGACGCTCATTCCTTTTCGACAGGTGAAAAGAATTCATTTAATCCCGAAACACAAATTACGTAATTACCTATTGTCGAATATCTGTCACATAAATTCCGACTCCCCTACATATTTTTTAATTCACTCTGTCATAAAAATGATTGAATCCGAAAAATTGCGTGAAGAGAACCGACTTTTGTCAATATCAATTATCGAATTACCCTCATCTCGTCTAATCTGCAATGGTGACCATGAACTCCCCTATCCCCGCTTCCGATATCCGAGTCCTCAAGCTGGGCACGCGAGCTTCGAAGCTTGCCCTCACCCAATCGCAGATGGTGGCGGACGCGATCGAAGAAGCTGGCGCACATGCGGGCATCTCCGTCCGCGTGGAGCTTGTTCAGATCACGACTCACGGCGACGTTGACCCAACTCCCCTGTCGAAGCTGGGTGGAACCGGGGTATTCGTTGCCCGCCTGCGCGAATCTCTACTTGCTGGCGAATGCGATATCGCCGTGCATTCGTGTAAGGATCTGCCGACCGGCGATATTGACGGTTTGACCCTCGTCGCGATGCCACCGCGCGAGGATGTTCGTGACGCTCTCTGTTCACGAGGTGGCGTGCCGTTGGCAGAGCTTCCAGAAGGTGCAAAGGTTGGCACGGGTTCTCCCAGGCGTAGTGCCCAGATTCTGGCTACCCGCCCCGACATTCAGATCGTCGATATTCGTGGCAATGTTCCGACGCGCCTCGCACGCATCAACGAAGATCTGGACGCCGTCATATTGGCAACCGCAGGGCTCAACCGTTTAGGCATGTCAGAGGTGATTTCACAGTACTTTCCGACCAATCAGATACTTCCTGCCGCCGCCCAAGGGGCACTGGCTATTGAAGTGCGATCCGACTGGGATCCCGCGTTGATCGCTCTTGTTGCGTCGTTGGATGACCCGGCAACACACATCGGCGTAACTGCAGAGCGCTCGCTCATGAACGCATTGGGTGCCGGATGCGCTGCACCACTTGGAGCGCTTGGCACAATCGACGACGGAGTATTGACCCTGCACGGGCGCGTGATCGCGACTGATGGCAGCCAGGTGCTTGAACGTGTGGCCTCGTGCCCCATTCCCCTGGTCCACGATTCCACGTCCGCGATCTCCACCAAGATGCACGAGGCCGCAATCTTGCTGGGACGCACGCTTGCGCAAACCCTGCTTAGGGCGGGAGCCGAAGAAGTTGCTGACATACACGCCACGAAGAATCAGGCGAAATGAGCACCGACGCACACGTCTTCATTACGCGCCCACATTCGAAGGAGCGCCCCGACCCGTTTGGGCAGGCAATCGAAGCCCTCTCAACTCCGGACGTGCACGTTCACGCTGAATCCTTGGAACTCACTCGCACCACAGTGAGTGACGAGGAGTGCAAGCGTTTCGCAGATGATCTGATGACGTACGCGTCAACGGGTTCGTGCGGGTGGATTCTGTTTACTTCGGCGCGCACGATTCGGGTATGCGCAGATCGCATCGAGAGTTTTGTTGATTATGTGAAGTGCGTGCACGAACGAGGCGCGCGCATCGGCGTGGTTGGCCCTGCCACAGCGAAAGCATTGAAAGCGCTCGGCATCGACGTTGATCTGCAATCCGAAGGGTCCGGGGAGGACTTGGCGAACGCTGTTGTCGCTTTCGATCGCGAGCGCGTTGTCCAGACTCGCGAAGTACTACTTCCACAGTCGGCAATCGCCAGGGTTCAGCTTCGCCAGATGCTGAGCGAGACCGGCTATTCGGTCCGTCATTATCCGGTCTACACAACGGTGACGGTCGCTCCGCGTTATTCTCGCAAGCTTGCGACGATGTGCTCGTCCACCTCTGTGACCGCGACGGTCATCACCGCCCCGTCATCAGCGCGGGCTTTGAAAGATGTTGCGCACTACTTCTTCCCGCACATTCCCGTCATTGTATTAGGACAGGCGAGCGCCACAACGATGGCAGAGATCGCTCCCGAAGCTCAGGTCATTGTCGCCGATCATCCCACTCCTGAAGCGGTTGCCGACTGCGTCAAGCGCATTCTTGAAACACATGCTGGTCATTCACCAAAGAAAGGGATCTGACTTTCCATGACTTCTCCCGCTCCATTCTTCCGCCCCCGCCGAGTTCGACAGTCTGCTGCGATGCGTGGCCTCGTCCGCGAAACTCGAGTGAGCGCCCAGCAGCTGATCGCACCCGTGTTCGTCCGCGAAGGCATCGACTCTCCCGTGCCGATCACTTCAATGCCCGGCCAGTTCCAGTTCGACATTGATTCGTTGCGTCGCTACGTAGCCGAGTGCGCCGAAGCTGGCATCGGCGGAATTGACCTGTTTGGTGTGCCCGAGGTGCGTGATCCGACCGGTTCGCAGGCGTGGGCAAAAGACGGGATTCTGAACCGTGGAATCACTGCCGTTGCCGAAGAAGTGGGCGATGCACTCGTCATCTGTGCTGACACCTGCCTCGACGAATTCACTGACCATGGGCACTGCGGTGTCCTCGACGAACAGGGTCGCGTTGACAACGATCCAACCTTAGACCTGTACGTCAAGATGGCTCTGTCTCAGGCTGAAGCCGGTGCCCACATGGTGTCCCCATCGGGGATGATGGACGGCCAGGTGCGCGCAATCCGCGAAGCGCTTGACGATAATGGGCACGCAGATGTTGCCATCCTTGCCTACTCGGCAAAGTACGCGTCCGCGTTCTACGGCCCATTCCGCGAAGCCGTCGACTCGACCCTGAAAGGCGACCGTCGCACCTACCAGCAGGATCCCGCGAACAAGCGCGAAGGCGCGCGCGAGGTTCTGCTCGACATCGAGGAAGGGGCTGACATCGTCATGGTCAAGCCCGCGCTTGCCTACCTTGATGTTTTGGCTGAAGTCGCTTCACTGTCGAGCGTCCCAGTCGCCGCCTATCAGGTGTCCGGCGAATACGCCATGGTAGAAGCAGCCGCCGCAAACGGGTGGATCAACCGCGATGCCATCATCGACGAATCCATCACCGCGATCGTGCGCGCAGGCGCTGACATGGTCCTCACCTATTGGGCGCTTGAAGTTGCCAAGCGCCTTCGAAAGTAAACCCACGCACCACCCAGCGGCACCCGGCAACTGCGCAAAACAACGCGAAACTGAGCGGCCTCGCCAATTTCTATACAACCTCTGACTGATTGAATATACGGAGAACCCGATGACCACCAACGAAGAACTATTCACCCGCGCTTTAGGCGTGATTCCCGGCGGAGTTGATTCTCCCGTGCGCGCGTACGGATCCGTCGGTGGCGTCCCGCCGTTCATCACATCCGCGAAGGGCGCATATGTGAAGGACGCGACTGGGCGCGAATACGTGGACTTGGTGTGTTCGTGGGGACCCGCATTGTTGGGACACTCGCACCCGGCAGTCATCGAAGCCGTTCAGAAGGCGGCAGCGAAAGGCTTGTCGTTTGGTGCGCCGACCGAGGCGGAAGTTGAACTCGCCGAACTGATCCGTTCCAGGGTGAGCGCCGCCGAGCGCGTCCGTTTCGTCTCCACCGGCACTGAAGCCACCATGACCGCCATGCGTCTGGCACGCGGAGCAACCGGTCGCGACCTGATCGTGAAATTTGCCGGCTGCTACCACGGGCATTCTGACGGACTACTTGCGGCCGCAGGATCGGGTGTTGCTACCGGAGGTTTGCCCGGATCCGCGGGCGTGCCGGCTGCGGTCAGCGCTCAGACGATCGTGTTGCCCTACCACGACGAGGTGGCCCTCGAAGAATGCTTCGCCACCCGCGGCCAAGAAATTGCCGCCGTCATCTGCGAAGGTGCGCCGGCCAATATGGGCGTCGTTGACCCCGGATCGTTCAACCTAGCGATTCGTCGCGTCACTGAAAAGTACGGTGCGCTGATGATCTTGGACGAGGTATTAACCGGCTTCCGGGTTTCTGCCGGCGGAATGTGGGGCTTGCGTTCAGTATCCGAAGGTGGTTGGTCACCCGATCTTTTCGCGTTCGGGAAGGTTGTCGGTGGCGGTATGCCACTGGCGGCGGTCGGCGGACGCGCAGATGTGATGAACCTGCTGGCTCCGCTCGGTCCCGTCTATCAGGCAGGAACCCTGTCCGGCAATCCGCTGGCGACCGCAGCCGGTATTGCCACCCTGAAACTTGCCGATCAGGGCGTGTACGACCATGTTGACTCAGCCGCGCAGACGGTCATCGACATCGTGTCGTCTGCCCTTGTCGCCGAGGGTGTCCCCTTCGGCGTTCAGCGCGCCGGTTCACTGTTCTCCATCGCGTTTGGGGACGAGGCCGCGCAGGCTCCACTGATCAACTACGCTCAAATGCAGGCGCAGGACACGTGGCGTCACCCGGCGTTCTTCCACGCTTTCCTTGATGCCGGTGTTTCCTTGCCACCGTCGCTCTTTGAAGCGTGGTTCGTGTCAGCCTCGCATGGCGAACGGGAGTTTGAAGCAATTGCCGCGGCGGCTCCCGTAGCGGCGCGCGCAGCTGCACGCGCCGTAAAGCCACAGTAAAGGCTCGCCTGCGCCCCCAACAATCTGACGAGAATGCCAGAGCACTACCCCTTGATAGGACCGTGCCCGCTACCTGGTTTCACAGGTAGCGGGCACATTTGGGTATTAACCCCACATCTTTCTACGCGCTTCTACGCGAGTATCTTTAGGGAGCTACGGCTTAGACGGGCTCGTAGAAGTCACGACTCATAAATGCGCCGTAGCCCGCGGAGGCATTCCAACACGGCACACAATTCGGGCATGAGGCCCACGTATGCCCTATAAGCCACGGTGTCCCCGCTGACGTGCTCGTCAGCGGGGACACCGTGCGCTCAATGCGTGAAAACAGCGACCAGATTGGCCTACTTCAGACGCTGGCCTTCCCTGTAGACCTCAGCAACCTCAAAGTCCTCGGTAAAGACAACGGCGTTCAGGACGACGCCAGGCTCGAAAGTGAGGGTCACGCCAGCGCGTCCCTCGATTCCGAGCACCTTAGCGGGCGCACCAACGCCTGCGCGAACAACCTGTTCGATGCTCAAGAATCCGCCTCGCACCAAGCGTTGCAGTTCCTCGGCGATACGAGCCGTGCCACCGGCAATCGTGTCCGTTCCTGCAAGAACAGCAACACCGTCAGTGATGTCCACGTCCAAGCCACCAAGCTGGTAATTACCATCGGGCATACCAGCGCCCGCCATCGCGTCGGTCACGAAGACAACGCCGTGCGGGTTTTCAGGCTCGACGAAGCGGACGACGTCGGATACCAAGTCAGCATCCACGTGGATCGTGTCAGCAACCAGTTCAACGGCGACCTCACCCGCGCGAGCAGCAGCGAGCAGTTCACGGACGGGACCGGGAGCGCGGTGCGTGATCCCAGGCATTGCATTGAACAGGTGCGTCGCAGTCTGTGGCAGAGTCTTGAATCCGATCTGCTTCGCGTAGGCGGCCGTCTGGGCGATGACCTCGCGAGTACGAAGCCCCGACGACACCGTGTGCCCCCACGACGGGATTGCGCCGTAGTCCAACAGGAGCTTCGCAGCCTCGATAGCACCTTCCACTTCGGGAGCAATCGTCATCGTGCGAATGTAGCCCTTGCCCGCTTCAAGCCACGTGCGTAGCTCATCAAGGTCAGGGTTACGTACCGCTTCCGGATTCTGCGCACCGCACTTGTGAGGCGAAATGTACGGGCCCTCCATGTGAATGCCGATCAGATCACCGGACTCGCAGGCTACGACCAGTTCGCGGATCGCCGGCAACGGGTCCACCAACGACACCGTTGACGCCAGCAAAGCCGTCGTCCCCATCTGACGGTGAGCATTGATCGCCGTCATGATCTTTTCAAACGTCGGCTCATCCGGGAACGAGCATCCCCCGCCACCGTGGCAGTGAATGTCAATGAAACCCGGAGTAATCCAGCCCTTCACGGACTCGTCATACGGCAGAACCTCGACAACGCGACCGGCCTTCACAACCAGGCCGGAACCAAGCGTGTGACCGTCAGCGTCCAGTACCTGCCCGGTTAGAGTGACGACAGAGTCCTCGTCGACCAGTCCGCTGACCGGGAGTGCATTCGAGGCGCTCATCGCAGGATCTCCCATGCGTTCATGTACACGTCCTTGTGGGCGAGCTTGGAAGCAGCCGCTTCGTCGAGCAGAACCGTGACGCTGGGGTGCATCTGGATAATGGACGCCGGCCAGAGAGCCGAAACACCACCCTCAATCATCGCTGCAACCGCGTCAGCTTTGCCTTCTCCGGTGACGATCATCAGCAGGTGCTTCGCGTCCATGATCGTGCCCAGGCCCTGCGTCATGCAACGGGTCGGAACCTGGCTCATGTCGCCGTCGAAGAACCGAGAGTTATCTTCGCGAGTCTGCTTGGTCAACGCATCAACGTGTGTGCGCGACACCAGCGAACCGCCCGGTTCATTGAAGCCGATATGACCGTCTGAACCGATGCCGAGGATCTGCAGAGTCATGCCACCGGCAGCCTTGATTGCCTCGTCATAGCCCTTCGCTGCAGCCTCAAGATCATCGGCGAAACCGTTGGGAACATTGAGGTTTTCTTCGGTCAGGCCGGTCTTGTCATCACCGACGAGCTCGCGGGACAGTACCTTACGGTAGCCCTCCGGGTGGTCCTCGGCGATGCCGACATACTCGTCAAGCGCGAACGCCTTGAAATCCGTCAGAGAGAACATTCCCGCTGCGTGAGCATCGCGAATACGAGCATAAAGAGCCAAGGGAGTAGAACCCGTAGCAACGCCCACCGTCTTCACGTCAGCGACCGACAGAACATCAATCAATTCCTTGATAGCGACGTCTGCAACTTCGTCAGCCGTCTTAAAAATACCGATCTGCATGGTGTGGGACTCCTTTGATGACCTAAGTGCGTCTTTTAACCGGTGACATCAGTTTATAATTTGGACGATTGTCGCGGAATATGTTCACCGCATGTACGAAGCGCGGTGGAATTATGTCCATAACCTAACGCCGATCATGCCACAGGAACCGGCGACCACAACAAAACCCCGCCATTCGTTGAAATGGACTCACCCCGACAGTTGCTCTGGTAATTCTAGGCGGTTAGCGCTTCAAGGGCGGAGACGGCGGGATTCGAACCCGCGGTACGCTTCAACACGTACACACCCTTAGCAGGGGTGCGCTTTCAGCCACTCAGCCACGTCTCCAGTACGGAAGTACCCACTAATCCTAACGGGTTTCGATGCCGTGAGGGAAATTGGCACATCGAAATCACATTACGAAAGCATTGGCACTCCCCAATGGAGAGAACTCGGCTCAGTCGAGCCGAGTTCTCTCCTCCTCAGGAACGATCAACGGTTACGAACGATCAGCTATTTCCGAGTCCTCATCCTTGCGACGACGAGATGTCAGTGCACCAACACCCGCTAGACCAACAAGCACCGCCACTCCGACAGGTCCCACAATCGATGCGCCAGTGAACGCAAGCGTGGATTCGGCTTTCTTCATCGGCTTCCCACTCGATAGTGCAGCCACTTCATTTTCCCCATCGCTAGGCTTTGCCACCGCAAGCGCACGAATACTTACCGGCTCTTGCATGGAACGCTCGAAAAGAATCTGAAGCTTCTGGGTTGCAGGGGCATTCACCGTAGGCTTCAAGGTCTGGGTCGGTAGCTTCGCGTTCCATTTGTCTCCATCAACCGTTCCAGCAACTACCTGATCGTCAACTTCAAGCATTGGAGCTTTAAGTGCACACGCTTGAACCTTGGCCTGATCTGCAACCGCCCCCAAGGTTAAGGTAGCTCTGATCTGCGGGTCGTCCTTTGAATCCAGCAGAACGTAGTCGGGCTTCTTCTTGGAAACACACGCAAGGTTTGCTTCGCCAGGAGCCCCCTTGCCATCCACCTTTGGAAGGTAGAGCGGCTCGGGCGAGCAGGTTCCCTCCGCATCATTATTAAGCGAAGCAGTCCAGTTCGTTGATTCGATACCCGCATGCTTAATCGTCAGATATGTAACGTAAAGATCCGCCTGGGGGTTAGCAACGCGCTCAGCATTGGCGACAAGTTCGAAAGAGGCTTCTTCACCTTCGATGACACTCTTTTGGGTTTCCCCCGTTATCCCCTTGTACTGCCAACGATCCTTGGTTTGGTGAATAACGGTTGCAATGCCCGACAGCACAGCTTGTGAAGACTTCACGCTCACCGATTGCTGGAACTTCGAATCAATGTCGCACAGCGCGTTTACGGTCGGTGCAACAGGAGCCTTTGCGCTAGTTGCAACCGTGAACGAGGGGACGTTTGCCAGAGCCGTACCATTAACGTTCACCACCGGAGTGTGCGTTTCAGTCATGTCGTGATCTGTCGGAGCGGTGCGAGTGACACTCACCGTTGCAGTCCAGATATTGTTTTCAATAGTGCCAGTGGCCCGCTTCCCATCGATCGTAACGACGGGTTCGGCAGGAAAAACAGGTTGACCCGGTTCCGGCTGGGCTTGCGAGGCGATCTGCCATGCTCCATACCTTTCATTACCCCACGCTGACGCGGGATTATGGTACGCACTGAGCCAGTAGGCGTTGTCGGGAAGCGTGCACGTTACCTCAACAGTTGATCCTTCGGGCATCTTTTGACTGGCAGGAGTACAGGTTGCAGGCAGATGCTTCCGATCCTTGGTGTCGATAAGGAACTCGACGTCGTAGTTAGTGAGTCGTCCCTTTTCGTTCTCGACGACGAATGTTGCCTTCTTTTCTTCCTTCACCTGCTGAAGAGGGATCGACACCGTGTAGTCAACGCTGACGTCTGCTTTCGGTTCAACGTCGAAACGGCTGGTGGTAAGTGACTGGACGGTAGCGTCGCCGAAGACCATTGTGGGTCCCGGCTGGGTGTCAGCGTAGCGCGCACGCATGGTTCCGAAGATGCTCGAGGCCGGGCTGGCTGAGTCGCCGGTCAGGTTTGCCCCGGCTGCCCACGCCGTCGGGGCAACTAGGATGCTGGTAGCAAGCACCGCACATGTAGCGACTCCAGCAACACGCGGTTGAACTTTCATGTTTGCTCTCATTTCAGGGATTTCTTAGGCATAACTACATTACATTAGGTACACCTTATTACAAAGGTTAAGGCGCGAGCCTATCCGTGCCCCTACCCCAAATAAAGCCTGTCCAGCACCCCTAAGATTCAGCCCAGCAAGCACCGCCAGCACCACCCCATCGACGACATACGAGATGCACAAAAAAGTGTCGCGACATTGCACACACAATGTCGCGACACATATCAGAGCGGAGGGCGAGGGATTCGAACCCCCGGTGCCATTGCTGACACAACGGTTTTCAAGACCGTCACCTTCGGCCGCTCGGTCAGCCCTCCAGTGGGATTCAGAGTACATGAAAAACATTCAAAACTCAGAACCGAACAAACACCTGAGGCCGCGGAATGTATCACGATGACACAATCCGCGGCCCCACGGTCAGCGAGAAGATCAGTCAAGCGTGACCGGCCTCGTCAATCAGTAACGGAACCAACACCCAACTGAAATTCTCAGTGGCGGAAGTGGAACAGGTTCCACGACTTCTTATCCGACGGCGCCTCTTCCGGATGATCCAACAGTCCGCGCGACAGGGAGGACGCGTAGGGCGGCCAGAGCGGAACTCGGACGGCAAGCATCGCCTGAACAGCGTGGTACACATCCCAGCGCGACGACTTCGCCGCAACAATGGACTGGTTGTGCGCGTCGAGGCGACGAACCCAGCGTCCCGGCTGAGAAATCAGGTAGTCATTAGCGAAATCAAGGAAGGAACGGTAGCAGTGTTCGAAGTGCTCAACCTCGCCGGGAGTAACGCCGTCATCCAGGTAGGCACGACGCAGGGACGCCGCCGCGGTAATACCTTCACAGACAACCCACTGCTGGTGTTCATCTTCTCCTGGGACGGGCTCACCCATGTCATCAACGCAGGTGGCGAAACCGGGTTCACCGTCGCAACGTCGCCAGCCATCAACGCGGGCACGTTCGAATAGTTCGAGGCCCATTTCCATCAGATAGTCGGGCACGGTGCGATCCATGGAGCGTAGGCCGGCACGAATCTGCAGGGCGAGGCGCGACCACTGCAGAGCGTGCCCGGTGACGTAGCCGTGGTAGACGCGACGCCCGTCGGTCTGCCCCTGAGGTTCTCCGGTCAGCGCCTGCCATGAGTTGTCGTAGTACTCGGGCAGGCGCCAGTTGTTCGTGGACGCGGTGCGATACGCGAAGGCCGCCATTGCTTCGGCGCGTTCAAGCCAGACGGGGTCGGTGGTCGCTTCGGCGGCAGCAAGATAGGCCTCGGCAGTGTGAAGCAGGGTGCCCATAACGCGTACCGGCAACGCTTGCGTGAATGCTTCGTCGAACTGATCAACGACCAGGCCATTTGGTTCGATCCAGTGGCGTTCTTGGTCGTGGAGCAGAGTAGTCAGCAGTTCGTGGGCAGCTGGGCGGTTGGCGACCGCGGCTGCGGCAACACCAAGAATCACGTATGCGTTGTGGTACTGCGACTTGTCACGGACGGCGTCATCCCACGGCACGCCGTGTCCGTCGGCGTCGGGTTCAGGCTTGATGGAGGTCCACATGCCACCATTGACGGGGTCAACGAAGTAGCGATTCATGCACTTGATGGCATGGTCGGCGTAGCGACGTGTGCCAGGCAGACCCATCAGAACACCCAGCGAAAAGACGTATGCCATTCGCGCGGTGACAGCAAGGTCAATGCTTCGGGTCGGGTCAGGTTCGCCCTGATCGGTCAGGTGCGCGAAGCCCGTAGGCACAATCGCCCCTTCTGCTTCGGCGATTAACGCTTGCATTTGGGCTGATAGCCACCTGTTGTGCTCAATAGAGTCGAACCACCCCACGAGGGCCTCCTGCATCATCTTCGTTGCATGGTCGCGTACGCACATCGGCGTGACCGGCGTTACATATACTAGCGGTATTGGTGCCTCATCTGCGAATTCGGTTCACGAATACTGTCACTTTTCGCTTTTCATTCATCGACGAGGCCGGCTCCACTTACCTATTCATCTGCCCATTTTGTTTCGCCAGTCGAAAATGACTCCCCATTTCGGCGCCCGAGTGTCAGACTGTGACCATGCATGAAAGAGCTGGCACCATCGCCCTTCCAGAAGACCTCATTAACGTCGACGAGGTCGTTTCCGCTTACTACGACATCGAGCCTGATCCAGCCACTGTCGAACAGCGCGTCTCATTCGGTACGTCCGGTCACCGCGGATCGAGCCTGAATGGCACCTTCAATGAAGCACACATCGTTGCAACCACCGCAGCGATCGTTGAGTACCGTGCAGCCCAGGGTTTTGATGGCCCGCTGTTTATCGGTCGCGATACCCACGCTTTGAGCGAGCCCGCCTGGCGCACTGCTCTTGAAGTTCTGGCTGCCGCCGGTGTGCGCGTGAAGATTGATGCTCGTAATTCCTACACGCCCACCCCGGCGGTTTCTGTTGCCATCCTTGGCGCCAATGGCGCGCCCAAGGCTCTGCGCACATCCGGCCCGGGCTTGGCTGATGGCATTGTTGTTACCCCGTCGCACAATCCGCCGCGCGATGGTGGTTTCAAGTACAACCCGCCTCACGGCGGTCCGGCTGATACGGACGCCACCGGTTGGATCGCGAACCGCGCAAACCAGATTCTAGAAGATGGCTGGCGCAAGGTTCCGCGCATCATCGGCACCTCGTTGTTCAACGATGAGCACCTGGAGAAGTTCGACTACCTGACCTACTACGTCGACCAGCTGGATACCGTCATTGATATTGACGCGATTCGTCGCGCCAATGTTCGTATCGGTGCCGATCCGCTGGGTGGCGCATCGGTTGACTACTGGGCAGCGATTGCTGAGCGTTACGACCTGGATCTGACGGTTGTGAACCCGACCGTTGATCCGGCGTGGCCGTTCATGACGCTGGACTGGGATGGCAAGATCCGCATGGACTGCTCGTCCGAGTACGCAATGGCCTCCCTGCGTCAGGTAATGACGCCGGACGCTAATGACAAGACTCCGTATGACATTGCTACCGGTAATGATGCTGACTCGGACCGTCACGGCATCGTCACCCCCGACGGTCTGATGAACCCGAACCACTACTTGGCAGTTGCGATCGAGTACCTGTTCACACACCGCCCGAATTGGCCGGCGGATGCTGCGATCGGCAAGACCCTTGTTTCGTCGTCGTTAATTGACCGCGTTGCTGAGTACATCGGCCGAAAGCTGATCGAGGTTCCGGTTGGCTTCAAGTACTTCGTCCCCGGTCTACTTGATGCGTCGGTCGCTTTTGGTGGCGAAGAATCTGCCGGAGCTTCCTTCCTGCGCAAGGATGGCACGGTCTGGTCGACGGATAAGGATGGCATCATCCTTGCTCTGCTGGCTTCCGAAATCACGGCTGTCACCGGTAAGACGCCGTCGCAGTTGCACGATGATCAGGTTGCTCGCTTCGGCGCTTCGGCGTACGCCCGTATTGATGCGGTTGCGAACCGTGAAGAGAAGGCAAAGCTTGCAGCCCTGTCGTCTGACGACGTGACTGCGACGGAGCTTGCTGGCGAGGCCATCACTGCGAAGCTGGTGCGCGCCCCGGGTAACGACGCTGCGATCGGTGGCCTGAAGGTGACGACCGAGTCCGCATGGTTCGCCGCTCGCCCGTCCGGCACCGAGGACGTCTACAAGATCTACGCCGAGTCCTTCAAGGGCGCTGAGCATCTTGCCCAGGTCCAGGAGGCCGCGAAGAAGGTTGTGTCTGACGCCCTTGGCTCAGTCTGAGTAGCAAGACATTCGCTTGACGAGGCCGGCGGGATTCACCAGAATCCCGCCGGCCTCCTGTGTTGTGAAAACGATCTGACCCAGCAGGGATACTCACCGCCACATGGGCTAAGAAGGCACAGCTCAGTAGCCTCGTTAAGAACGGCCTTGCCGTGACAGCTTCGTCCCTGCTATCAGCCGTGCAAATCCTTAAAACCATGCCTACCGACACCTACATAGAAAACGCCTGGAAACAAGCCAGACTGAAACACCAAACCGATGGAATTATCCCAAAATGGGCAGACGTCATCGCATGGAGCGAACTACACCACTCCACCCCCTACAACAACACCTGGGACTACCTCCCCAACACAATTTGTCCTTTAACCCTGGATTTTCCGGCACGATTATTAACCCTGTCGTGGATCGTTGCGCTGAAGAATGTTGCTGCTAGCAAGCGCTCTTGTAATAGATATAGGACTGCCCTCGTTGTTGAGAACCAACAGCGAGGGCAGTCCTATTGTTTGGTCTAGGAGTGGCGTTACAGGCTCATGTCCACAATTGCACGGCCTTGGATCTTTTGGTCGCGTAGCGCCTTGTACCCTTCGTCAGCTTGTTCAAGTGAGAAGTGCTTGGAGACGATCTCCTTGTAGTTAATGACGCCTTCAAAGGCCAGATCAACTACCGCAGGTAGGTCTTGGCTGATACGTGCGCCGTATGAGCCCAAAATGGATTGGGGGCGGCGTACCGTGCGGTTAATCTCCACTCCTGCGGTCTGCACGCCAGCGCCCAAGCCGATGGGTACTATGCGGCCGCCGTCAGCAAGCGCATCCGCGTGTGGGGCCTCGAAATCGGCCACGACAACTTCGTCAACCACGCCATAAGTTACGTCGAAAGAGCCAACAGGGAACCTTCGAGGTCACCGAATAGGGGTGAGCAACCCCTCCATGAGGCCAGTTCACCACATCGCTAGAATGCAAAGGTGTTCAAGTCATACGCGGAAGTTCTACGCCTCAACAGCGCATGGAAATTCTCGATCTCCGGGCTCATCCTGCGACTGCCCATGTCGATGATCGGTATATCCATCATCCTGCTGATCAAGGCAACCTACGGCAACTACACCTTTGCCGGCCTAGTATCCGCCGTGAACATCATCGCGACAGCTCTGGTCGCACCCACGCTGTCCCGATTGGTCGATCAATACGGCCAAACAAAAATCATGGTGCCATCCCTGATCATTTCTGTCGCTAGCGTGTCCGGCATGCTTGCGGTCGCACTGCTTCATGCGTATCCCGGCCTCGTCTGCCTTTTCGCGGGACTTGCCGGAGCTACCTGGGGATCCCCCTCCGCGCTCGTCCGCTCACGCTGGGCAAAAACCGTACGACGCCCCAGCCAACTCACCACCGCATACGCCTACGAATCCGCGATGGACGAGGTCGTCTACACGCTCGGCCCCGTACTCTCGACAGTTCTGGGCACCGTTTTCCACCCAGCACTCGGCATCATCCTGATCGTCGTCTTTGTCCTCATCGGAGGCCTCGGATTCTTTAGCCAGCGCGCAACCGAACCTGAACCCTCGCCTCGACCCACCGGTCACCGCCGTTCATCCGTGATCCGTACACCCGCCGTCATCGTCCTCGCCCTTACCTACGTCGGCGCTGGCATGATGTTCGGAGCAAACGACGTTGCCGTCGTCGACTTCGCGGACGCACTCGGCTACCCGGCAATGTCGGGCGTCCTGCTCGCACTGTTCTCACTGGGATCAATGTTCGCTGCGCTCGTCTACGGTTCGCGCACCTGGCAAGCCCCCATGTGGAAGCTCTATGCGATCGGCGTCTTCGCGCTCGCCATCGGGTCAAGCACGTACCTTCTGGCACACTCACTCCCCTTCATGGCCGTCATCATGCTGATCGCAGGCATCGCATGCGCGCCCACCATGACGAACGTCAATATGATCGTCGCGCGAGTCGTCCCCTCTGAATCCCTCACCGAAGGACTCACCTGGATGTCGACCTCCCTCAACCTCGGCTTGTCCATCGGGTCAGCGCTTGCCGGCCCTGCCGTCGACGCGCGCGGATCGCACGGCGGATATCTGTTCATGGTGGTCGCAGCCTGGCTAATGGTGCTGGTCATGCTGGCTGGACTGAAGATCGTGCGTAACGCGACGAGTGGCGCAACCTCGACTGCCGAAGTGGCACCCGTGCCAGGCGAAAGCAACACCCCCTCCGCGTCAGACCATGCAACGCAGGAGCAGGACACAGACGGACAGTAAAGCTTCATCTGCGCGTTGCTTGGAACTACACGAACTGCACCTAGCGCGACGGATCTGGGGTTTTCAGGGCAAAAGTGTCGCCTCAGGTGCAGCCGGGAACAGAAAACCCGCTTCCTCACCGCACCACCTACACCCCACGCGACACATCTAGGCCCTCAGACACTAATCTGTCGCGTCAGGTGCAGCCCGGAGCACAAAACCCGCCTCCTCACGACACCAACTACGCCCAACGCGACAGAACCACACAATTCAGGGCAAAAGTGTCGCGTCAGATGTAGCCCGGAGTAGACACGAACAAATTGCCCCTGACAAGGTGCGAACAAGCTCCCAAATAGCCCAAAGATTGCTTGATCCGCGCAACACTCATGGTTTTACCTCACCTAAGCAGGCGCGGCCTCGTACCCCAGCGAACCCACAGGCCTGCCACCAACACACGACTCTTCCCACCCGAATGCCAACCACCACGAGGGGCGCTCACACGCCCCCATCTCGAACAAGTTTCATCAAACCACCATCTCTCCCATAGCCCACAGGGAAGCCCCCACTCCACGACTAAGACCAGAGTTATCCACAAAACGCAGAAAACACCTCTTATCCACAAGTACCTACTTCGCACACAACACTATTTCAGCAACGTAAGGATCATGAGAGCAGATCCGCCAACAAGAAGGGGGGGGGGGAAGGATGGCGCCGCACATTAACGGAGCACTTGTTTCACACTTCCTGATTCAAACTGGGCGAGGTGTAAGAAGACCCTCGACTGGGACGATTTTCATCGCACGTAGCATCCACCTCAAAACCGAAGTCTTTGAGCTCTTCACCCTGCCCCATCAGCGCAAACAAATCATAGAAATCGCCCGAACGCTGGCGGTATTGATACGACACCCAAATCTCATGGCCATAGGTCGAAGCGCGGCACTCCTTAGAGGGCTATCCCTTCCTCAGCCACTTGACGGAAGCACACCCACCATCGAACTAGCCGACCTCCACAAACACAAGCGCAGAGCACAGGTCCTACCCGCGGTTATCTTCGAAGGTCAGGTCATTTCTGAAAGCACACGAGCCCTGGTCCGCTCCGGTGCTTTTACCTCGACACAAGCCGAACAATGCGGATCATTTTGGGTTCAACAACCTATAGACATGATTATCTCTGCGGCATGTATCGACGGAAAAGAACAAGCATTTGTGCTGGCCTGCACGGGTTTACGACACCTACTTCGGATAGGTCGGTACGACCGCGCGACAAAAGAAGCCACCGAGCAGACTCGCCGGCGTCTCCTGAAACGCCTTGAAACTGAACGAGACTCGGGAACCAAAATCCGACGAGCACGTTGGATTCTTCAAAACGCAAACCCTGGATGCGAGTCTCCTGGTGAAGCACTCATGCTGTACCAACTGCTCAGCGCAGGTATTGGAGGTTGGGAAACCCAATATCACGTCACTATCAACGAGTTGCATTACTTCCTCGATCTCGCGCTACCCGATCTCATGATTGCGTTTGAATTCGACGGACGAGCGAAATACGGCAATACATTGGAAGAAGTCCACCGCTCTGAAGAGGAAGAACGTCGACGACAGCGCGTACTCGAATCCCTCGGATGGACAATCATCCGAGTCCGATGGACTGACCTCTATCACCCCGAGCAATACATCGGAGAATTCAAGGAGCGTTGCGCAAGGCATGGATACAAACTTCCTTACTGCGCCCCGCCACGGCGATCTCACTGAGAATAAAGAGAGCAGTCTAAGACAAGGTGACTTCGCAACCAGTGCCGATGAGATTCGGCGGGCTTAGGAGTATGTGGTGGCATCCGGGTGTTCTGTTGCACTAGGTGCTAGCATCTGAGGGCGTTTGCGGGGCTCTGGTGACATCGCGAGGCACGTACTGCACCTAGGGCGACGGATCTGGGGTTTTCAGGGCAAAAGTGTCGCATCAGGTGTAGCCCGGAACAGAAAACCCGCCTCCTCACGACACCAACTACACCCCACGCGACACATCCAAGCCCACAGACACTGATCCGTCGCATCGGGTGCAGTCTGGAGCACAAAAGCCCCCTTACCACAGCACCACCTACGCCCCACGCGACGGAACCACACAATTCAGAGCAAAAATGTCGCAGTTGGTGCCAAGAAACCCGACCGTAGCCACTGCCACAACGCAGGAGCAGAACGCAGACGAGCAGTAAATCGGGCACAATGGAAGCTGACCCTCAGGAGATACATGCTCGCCGAACCGCTTATCGATGACGAAACCCCGTCATTTCTGCTCGCACTGACCTCGTCAGTTGGCGAGGCGAGCTCCCGTATCCTCGCACGCGCATTGGAAGAGTGGGGCTTCATCCCCGGCATTGTCGGGTTTGGTGGGCACGGCTCCACGCGCAGAGCGCGCATCCTGGGGCGCGTGATAATGGAACGCACCGCCGACCAGCGTTCGTGGCTGGCCGAGCGACGCGGGTGGCGCCAGTTCTTTGATGCCCAGGTTCCTCGTCAGCCTGTTCTGGTCACGGTTGGTCGCCAACGTCGAATTACTTTCGCTGATCGCGGTGGCTACATTGACCTGACCGTCGAGGGGCATGGTCTGACGCCGGGCTGGCATGACGCGTGGATTCAGGTTCTACACGAGGGAGATCTTCATACCCTAGGCATCGGCGAGGGCGAGAGCCTGACAACGCAAGATGCCCTCCGCCTGTCGGGGCAGACGGGACACGGGTCGCAGAGGATCCGCGCGGGAAAGCCCGTTTGCGTTTCCCTACGCATCGCTGGCGATAACGAAAAGTTCGGCGTCGTGTCTGACATTGATGACACGGTGATGGTGACGATGCTCCCGCGTTTGCTCACTGCCGCGAGGCATTCCTTCGTTGACCGTGTGTCGTCGCGAGAGGCTGTTCCTGGGATGGCGGGCTTCCTGACGTGTTTAGCGGACATGGCGCACCGCCAAGCTTCAGCTGAATCGACAGTCCCCCAAGCTTCGGCTGACTCGCAAGCCCCCCAAACTTCCGCCGACTCCCAGCAAGAGGCGTTGCACGCCCCGCTCATTTACCTGTCGACGGGCGCGTGGAATGTTGTGCCCGCACTTCGCGACTTCCTAGGTCGCCTGAATTATCCGCGTGGCGGGTTCTTGATGACGGATTTTGGGCCGTCGAATACGGGTTGGTTCCGCTCGGGTTTTGAGCATAAGCGTCGAGAGTTGCGAAGGCTTGCTCGGATGTTCCCGTCGATGAAGTGGTATTTGGTTGGCGATGATGGGCAGCGCGATCCGGAGATTTACGCTGAGTTCGCGCGTGAGCATCCTGAGAATGTTGCGGGGATTGCGATCCGCTCATTGTCGGAGATTGAGCAGTTCATGTCGCACGGTACTTTCGAATGCCTGTATCCGGATGCGTTGCGCACAGTGCCGAGTTCGATTCCGGTGTGCTTCGGCTCAGATGGGGACGCGTTGGGGGAACATTTCCGTTCCGCGTTCTAGGGTGCTGGGGTACGAGGCCGCGCCTACATCTTCAGTGTGAATACCCACTCTGGGCGCGATAGGAAACAGGACATTACCCGGATAAATGCGTAGACAGCACGCGTTTTAGCACAAGAACAGGTATGCCTAGGCGCTAGGAATACACCTGCCCCGAGTTGAACCGACTGAACCGACCTAGCGGTCAGGAAGCAGATTCTTCTGTCACAGCTTCTTCGGGCGCGCCGGACTCAGGGGTTTCGCCCGATTGTCCGGACTGGCCAGACTGTGCGCCGGACTGCCCGCCGTTTGCGATCCGCTCAAGATCATCGTCAGACAGAGGCAGGCACTGGGCAGGAGCTGTAAGAGCATCGGTGGAGTTGAGGATTTGCTGGATTTCATCAGCATTCAATGCACCGTCGTAGAACGTGCCCAGCAGAACGGTGACAGATTTGTCGGTTGCGTCGGTCAGGATGACCTTCGAGTTCGGGAAGAATCGCGCGACCGTGTATGCGTCAACAACGCCAGCAATGCCGGTATCAATTTCAACAGTTCCAGCGTATTCGGTGGAGTAGTTGCCCGGTTCAGCGGGGGCGAAGCCTGCTGCGGTCAGCATTTCTGTTGCCTCAGAGGCTATGCCCTGACGCGACGTGGTGTTCAGAACTTGGACTTTCACCGATGCGGGGTCAACCGGGAGTGTTTCTTCCGGTGGGCACGGCACTTTACCGCTGGTGGCGAACTTTTCTGCTTTCGAGAAGGAGTTGCCGAAGGGAACTGGAATAATTCCCGTCAGGATCAGCGCGCTGAGCAATGCAAGAACGAGCATGACGACGATCGTCACGGCGAACGTCACGTTTTGGCGACGCTGACGTTCTTGAAGGAAGCGCTGACGAGGGCTAAGTGCGGGATGCGGTTGACTCACGTCTTTAACCTACTCGAAAAGTGCCCGATTTGGCGGGTTCGCAACACAACTATGGTCTGTCGTACGTTCGCTTTTGAAAGCCGAAGTGCATTTTCGCCCAGAAAGAGTAGCGTGTGAGGGAAAGCTAACTGTGTGAAAGGACCACGATGGGTTTCCTCTCTGATGACCTGCTTGCTCGTATTCACGAGCGCGCTACCGTTCACGACCAAGAGAACACGTTCCCGACAGACGATCTGGCTGACCTGCGCGAAGCTGGTTACCTGGCCGCTTTTGTTCCGAAGGAATACGGTGGCGCTGGCCTGAGCCTCGTCGAAATTGCAGCGGAGCAGACACGACTTGCGAAGGCAGCTCCGGGCACGGCGCTTGGCATCAATATGCACCAGATCATCGTGGGCCTCGGCCGTCACCTCGTGCGCAACGGAAACGATCGCGGCGAACTGATCCTGCGCGACGCGGCTGCCGGTGAGCTCTTCGGTTTCGGCATTTCCGAGCCGGGCAACGACTTGGTTCTTTTCGGTTCGATCACGAAGGCGACGCCAGATGGCGAGGGTGGCTACTCGTTCGAGGGTACGAAGGTCTTCACGTCTCTTGCTCCCGTGTGGACGCGCCTGCTGACCTTCGGTCGCGATGATTCGGGCGAGGATGGTCCGCACTCGGTGTTCGGCATCATGCACCGCGAAGATGGCGGTTTCACGATCAAGGATGATTGGGACACGCTCGGCATGCGCGCAACCCAGTCGAATACGACGATCCTCGAGGGTGCTCACGTGCCCGCTGATCGTATTCTGACTCGTTGCGAGCCCGGCCCGTCGAAGGATCCGGTTGTTTTCGGCATTTTCTCGAACTTCGAAATTCTGCTGGGCGCCACCTACCAGGGCGTGGGCGAGCGTGCGGTTGAGGTCGCTGCCGAGCACGTGAAGACTCGCACGTCGGTGAAGAACCAGACGGTGTACTCGAACGATCCGGATATTCGTTGGCGTATCGCCGAGGCCGCGCTGGCAATGAACGCGGTTGGCCCGCAGATCCGTGAGCTTGCTCGCGACATTGATGCCGGTGTTGACCGTGGTCCGATCTGGATGCCGCAGTTGTCGGCGGCAAAGAATGCTTCCGCCGAGGCCACTCTTCGCGCAGTTGAGCAGGCAATTCGCGCATGCGGTGGCTCGTCCTACTACAACCGTCACGAGCTGTCTCGCCTCTACCGCGATGCTCTCGCCGGTCTCTTCCAGCCGTCGGATCAAGAATCGCTACACGGCGCGTGGGCGAACGTGATCCTTGGCCCGATCGAAAAGTAAGGCTCACCCCGACGCAAGCGAGAAGGCTACGCGGATCAGCCAGTCGGGGCAGATTGGCCAGTTTGTAGTTTCCCCCATTGACGAGGCCGGCGCCCCTCACACCACGACAGTGTGTGAGGGGCGCCGGTGCGTTTCAGGGGCGCGAGCCTATGAGGCGCTCGCCTGTTCCCTACTCGCGTGTTCCCTACTCGCGCGTTCCCTAGTTGTGGCACTCAGAGGTGGAGCTCACTGCTTCCAGATGAACTGGGACGGCAGGATTTCACCCTTGGTATCGAACATCCAGCCTTCGCGAGCAATAGCGAAGGAGTTGCCGGAAATCGTGTTCCAGCAGGAGATACCGTCTTGAGTTGGGACGCAGGCGACATTTCCGTTCTTCACGTACGAGCCGTACGCGAGGGAGCTGATGTATTTGCCGTTCATCGGCGAGGCAATGTTGGCGCAGGCATAATTCGTGTTCTTGGAGTCGACAGTGAAGAGTGCGCCTCGGTTGTCACCACACACCTCATACCCGGCCGCGCCAGTCCAGTGGGTTTCATTGATCTGGCAGGAAACTATGTCTCCGCCAAGAGTGCAGGTGATATTACCGGACGGAGCTGAGAACGTATCAGCAACCTCGGCGCTTGACGGTGCCGGATACTTTTCTTTTACCTCTGGCTTCGCCGACTGCGGTTGCGCGGGTGTTCGTTCCTGCGTATTTGTCTGTGCCGACTGAGGTTGCGCGGGTGTTCGCTCCTGCGTATGTGTCTGTGCCGACTGCGTCATTGAATTAGCGGACGTGTCGCTCGACGAACCTGAATCAAACCAACCGGCGAATGCTCCAACAACACCAATAGCAAGAACGATCGCGATCACCGCCAGGGCGGCCAGAATGATCACCAGTGATTTGTTCGTGGAGTTCTTTGCAGGCTGCATCGGCGCGTCTTGAACGGGGTATTGTCCCTGATAGTTCATGGGCTGTTGGTATCCCTGTTGCGGGATTGCACCTGCGGGCATGTAGCCGACGGGCATCTGCTGAGGCATTTGCCCCTGGGCGGGCATGGTGGATTGGGGGTGCGTCGGCGCATACGCTGGCGTTTGCCCATATTGAGCTCCCTGATCCACTGCGGGGAATGAATCTGTTTCGCTTGCCTGAGGGTCATTCACCGTGGGGAGTACCGTCGTATGATCGCCATCTTCGGCATTCACGGTCGATTCTGGGAAGATGCTTTGACGGACGGGGGTTTCTTCGACTTGTTCGGGCGCGGGTTGTTCTGCGTCAATACCTTCGCTGACAATCGCGTCAGAATCAGCATCGGGAGCAGTGTACTCAGCTATCTGCTGCGACTCGACGGCGACCTCTTCGGTTTCTTCCGTTTCGAGCTCTTCTGCATCAGCCTGTTCGGATTCGTCTTCTTCAGTTTCCGTAACCTCAGACACCGGTTCGTCAACTGCCGGTTCGTGTACCTGAGTGTCCGACTGTTCAATCGCATCAACGAACGTTTGGGTTGACGCATCGGTCGGCTGACCCGTAGGTGCGCTAGCTGGCACAGCCCCCGCATCGAATGCGCGACGCTGTGCGACCGCAGCGACAACCTCTGGATTGCCAAGTGACTCCATCCAGTCAAGCAGACCCGCGTAGGCATTCGGGTGGGCTGCGATTGCCGTATGCAAGTCTGGACGCACCGCAGCAATCAGACGAAGATCATCTGCGCTGGTGTTGGGGTCCGCGACAGCGAGTACCGCATCGGGAGCATTTTCAGGCGTAGCCATGGCATTCCTTCATATCTTTGACAAGAGTTGTCTTGCGACCATTGACTTGTGCTATTCACTCTAGCGTTCACTATGGGCAAATCGCGGTGTTCGTGCACGTGAAACGATCTGCATTCACCTCATGCCCGCTCTATGAAGGTACGTCACCGACTATGAAAGTACGTCACCGACAGCTAGGGCATTCAAGTAAGCCGACGCGTGAAGGTTTCAAAGCCGAGCGCCTCGCACGCATCCGCGAGCGCCAGTACTTGCCCGTCCCATCCCGCTTGTTCGGCGACGAAGGCATCGGGGGTTCCTTGGGCGCGAGCCTGCTGGAGCGCGAACGAGGCCACCCCGCGCTCTTTGAGAGCGAGAGCGACATCCAGTCCATCCCTCGGCCCTCCGGGGTAGACGGTCAGTCGAACCTCGTAATCAACTCGGGCAACGACAGGCGTAACGTGCGCGCGGGTCTCGGCCTCGTCCCCCACGACCCGGCTGGCGTGCGCACCGCGGCGCGCATTATCGGCGTAGTCGAGCAGGATGTCGAGGGCTTCCCACGCTTTTTCTCCACTGCCGGGGCGGGCGACGACGGACGGGTAGTTCTCAGGGAGTGCCTTGATGTCCAGACCGACCCAGTCGACGAGCCCTTCTTCGAGGAGGGCGCGAAGGCGCGCGGGATAAGCGCCCGCGGTATGCAGTCCGACGGCAAATCCGAGGTCTCGAACACGTCGCATTGCGGGGATGAGCGCCAACTGACGTGTCGCTTCCCCGCCGGAGAAGACGACGCCGTCAAGTAGGCCGTGCCGTCGCGCAAGTAGGCGTTCCAAAGCATCCCACGCGACGACACCCGGAATTCTCGGGTCGAGGATCGCGCAATTCTGGCAGTATGCGCACTCCCACGGGCACCCCTGGCAGAAGACGGACGCGACGAATTTTCCCGGCCAGTCCACCGTCGACATGGGGACAAGTCCCGCGATTTGCAGGTCGTCGGGGGTGAATTCACGAGGCCCGGAAGCGAGCGTCAGCCCGATTTGGCCAGTGTTCACCGCTCGCCAACCGGCGGGAACGCAGACACCAATTCACCGTGGCGGGAAGCGGCATCCTCACTGAACATTGTGCGCTCAGCGTATTCGCCCTTCTTGCCGATATTGAACGACTGGACGGGGCGGAAGTAGCCCATGACGCGGGTCCAGACCTCGCACTGCTGGGGATCGCGATCCGGATGGGCAGCGGCGCACTTTTCGCACGTCTCATGCTCGCCAGCCAGGTAGCCGTGAACAGGGCAAATGGAGAAGGTCGGCGTGATCGTGATGTACGGGACCTTGAACGCGGTCAGGGAACGGCGAACCATTTCCTTGCACGCTGCGCCGGACGAAATGCGCTCACCCATGTACAGGTGCAGAACCGTGCCACCCGTGTACTTCGACTGTAGGACTTCCTGATCTTCCAACGCCTGGAAGGGGTCGTCCGTGTAGGAAACGGGAAGCTGGGACGAGTTCGTGTAGTACGGCTCGGCCGCGGTTCCCGCCTGCAGGATGCCCGGGTAGCGCTTGCCGTCTTCCTTCGCGAAACGGTAGGTCGTGCCTTCCGCCGGCGTCGCTTCGAGGTTGTAGAGGTGGCCGGTGGCTTCCTGAAGCTCCACCATGCGATCGCGAATATGGTCGAGGACGCGGACGCACATGTCGAAGCCACGCTCATCGGTCAGGTCGTAATCGTCGTGACTGAAGTTTCGGACCATCTCGTTCATGCCGTTCACACCGACCGTTGAGAAGTGGTTGTCCAAGCTTCCCAGGTAGCGACGAGAGTACGGGAACAGACCGCGATCCATGTGGAACTGGATCGTTTCGCGCTTCAATTCAAGGGACTGTGAGGCAAGGTCAATGAGGTGATCAAGTTCAGCGATGAGGGCTGTTTCGTCACCGGCGAAACGGTAACCGAGACGCGCCATGTTGATCGTCACCACACCGATTGAACCCGTCAGTTCTGCCGAGCCAAACAGGCCGTTGCCACGCTTGAGCAGTTCGCGCAGGTCAAGCTGCAGGCGGCAGCACATCGAGCGAATCATGTGCGGGTCAAGGTCAGAGTTGATGAAGTTCTGGAAGTAGGGCAGGCCGTACTTCGCCGTCATTTCGAACAGACGATCCGTGTTCGGCGTATCCCAATCGAAATCCGGGGTGATGTTGTAGGTCGGGATCGGGAAGGTGAAGACGCGACCATCGGCGTCACCTCCGGTCATGACCTCGATGAAGGCCTGGTTGATCAGGTCCATTTCATGCTGGAGCTCGCCGTAGGTGAAATCGCAGACCTCGTCGGCAATCAGCGGGTATTCCTCTGCCAAGTCATCCGGGCATGTCCAGTCGAAGGTGAGGTTCGTGAACGGGCACTGGCTACCCCAGCGCGACGGAACGTTGAGGTTGTAGATCAGTTCCTGCATGCACTGGACGATCTCGTCGTACTCCATGTTGTCCAGGCGGACGAAGGGCGCCATGTAGGTGTCGAACGAGGAGAACGCTTGGGCGCCGGCCCATTCATTCTGCAGGGTGCCAAGGAAGTTCACGATCTGGCCACATGCGGAAGAGAAGTGTGCGGGCGGGCCGGAAGCAATCGCACCACCCACACCGTTGAAGCCTTCCTGGATCAGGCGCTTCAGCGACCAGCCGGCGCAGTAGCCGGCGAACATGTCGAGGTCGTGGATATGGTAGTCACCCCTGCGGTGCGCTTCGCCAATTTCGGGGGTGTAGACCTGTTCGAGCCAGTAGTTCGCAATGATCTTGCCGGCTGAATTCAGGATCAGACCACCGAGCGAGTATCCCTGGTTCGCGTTTGCGTTGACTCGCCAGTCAGAACGGTCGAGGTATTCGTCGACGGTTCCCAGCGCATCGACGTCGTAGCGCGATTGGGTGCTGGTATTTTCCGCGAGCGGGGATAGTGTGGATGGCGAGGCTTTTTCAGTGGCGTTCATTGGTTGACCTTCGGCGATTCTTCGTTGAGGAAAGGCTCTGACCAGTAAAAACGGTATGTTCCCAACGGTCAGACACGAACGCAAGCACTATATCTAGTGCTTGCGCGAAACGCTCACCACTATATGTAGTTGCTCAGGTGAAATCGAATCTCTTTGACGCAACACGCCCTAGTATCTTTCGATCACGACAAACAACAACGCAAAAACGGGCCCAACGTCCCAATCGCCGTTCTGAAGGTGGGCGATCTGAAAGCGGGCGATCCTCGACTCTAGACGCGCGCCGAATAACAAGAATTAGCGTTCGTTCCCGCTGAGTGAATCAACCTCATCAATAACCCAGCCGGAGACCACAACAACCCACAGTGTGCCCGCGATAGCCAGAATGCGCGCGCGACTGGGAGATTCTTCAAGGAACTCGGCGAAGCCGTATCCGGACGGTCCCGGGTTTGCGACCGCTGACACGTCCACACCCGCAAGCGCCACAACCGTCAAGATCGAGGCAACGATAAAGCCAATCACCAAGGCCATTGCGACGTACGTGCGCATCCCGCCGATATGTCGTGTGCGGTGTTCAATCGGCGCCAATGCCAGCGCCCAGGCGCCACAAATCAGGAACGCGACAACGACGTCCGCGATCCGGTGCCACGCTGAAATCATCACCGATATCCCCATCAGGGCAGTCCACACCCAGCCAACCCACGCTGAAGGCGCGCGAAGCCACGGTGGCGCAACCATGACCAGAGCAAGAGCAATCGCCATGGCAACTGTTGTATGCCCAGATGGCAGGGAGTTTGCAACATCTGTTGTCACGCCGAGGTTTGGCCGATCCAGCAGGTATTTTGCGATCTGAGTTGTTGCGTTAGCCCCGATCACGACGAACATTGCTCGACCCGCCAATGTTGGGCGACGACGGATCACTGCCACAACAAACACGACTGCGCCGACGATGATCATCACGGGAACAGATGCAATGGATGTGATCAGACGCGTCAGGTTGCCTGCGCTGTCACTCCAGCGGATCGCGGCCTCCATGAACAGGGTGTCCAGAGCCTGCCCTGCGGGCGTCGTGACGGCGACATAGCTGATAACAACTGCGCCGATCACACATGCGATCGCCAAAACGATCCTGCGACGAAGCCGGCGCGCATACCAGCGACCCGTTGACGTCCCGCGGGCAGGTGCCTGACTAGTTGGAGACGAGGCTGCGCCTGCTTGCGTGCCTCGTGGCCGGTTGAGGCGCGATAGTTGAGGCTGGCGCGCTTGGGGAACGTTTGGGCGTTGCATACGCGTGTCACCTCTTCCTGCCTGTTGCCTTGAACTGTCCGCTTCGTCTGATAAAAGTGTCGAAGCGGAACCCTAGGAGTGTCCGCACCATTTTCGTGGTCTATACAAGTAAACGGTACGCACATACCTTATCGATAACCCGTCCGTATCCGCTGAACAGAGCGGGTCAGCATGAACAAGCGCGCTTGAACGCGCCGGCGCACGCATACTTCGATAGAGTAAATCAACTCTTTCGAACGTCGTTCGCCGAATCACGATCCGTGGCGATGGACGGCCTCGTTCCTTCATCTTCAGGAGAATCTGAATGTCCACGACGACGCCCGTCAACACCGAGCGGATTCGGCAGTTGCTTTCCGATCGCGATGTTTCGTTCGGGGAATACGGCGAGGCCGAACTCGCGATCCCGACGCGCAACGCCGTTTTCTTCTGGAATATGTCGAACCCGCAGGTGTTGCAGTTGCGTGCTCAGTGGCGAGGAATTGCCACCGACGACGCTCAGTTCACCGCACTGGTCAACGAGGTTTCGGCGTGCAACTCGTCGCGCATCCTGCCCAAGGCGTACCTTGCTCCGCTCGAAGATGCCGGGAAGTTCGGCCTGATTGCCGAGTGCAATGTGGTCGCGTCGCAGGGGTTCACGAAGGCTCAGCTGGATGCGTTCTGGGAGTCGTCGATGTCGATGATCCTGACGTTTATTACCGACTTGGAAGCAGCACTTCCGGAATTCATCACGTGGTCTGACGAGCTTGATATTCAGGAGGACAACTGATGAGCGCTCCCTTTGCCGTCCCAAACGATGATCAGACTCCCTACCCGATTACTTTCGACCGTCTACTCAAGGCGTTCTCGGATAAGAACTTCCAGTTGGAGCAAGTCAGCGAAGGCCGTGTTGCCGGCGCCATGTTCGATACGACGCCATTCCTCATCATGCTGGATACGTCGAACCGTTTCATCACGATCCGCGCGATGTGGGCAGCCGACATTCCGCTTGCGTCGTCAACCCAGCAAGTTTTTGCCGCCGCAGATTCGTGGAACCGCGAAATGTACTTCCCGACCGTCTACTCAATGCCGGACGAGGATGGAAACCTGCAGGTGTGTGCTGATTTCAGCATCGACACGATCGCCGGGATCTCGAACGACCAGCTGTCTGAAAACATTGACGCAGGTATTTCGACGGGACTGAAGGCAATCGAATACATGAAGCAGGCCGCCGAGCAGACTCTCGGTTGGACTGACCCGCGCAAGTGAACGAGGTTCCCGCGTCAGGTATAGCCGGTCAACCCGGTGGTGAAACACCTGCGCGCGCCGACGCCTCCTTCACCCCAATTCCGTCCCCAAATACCGGTGATCTTGCGCGTCTGCTGATAGATATCGGTGCGGGCGATGATCGTCTGATCGATATGCACGTCATCGAAGGGCGGGCCGAGCGCACCGCTGAGTGGCCCACCTGGGTTGCACTCGACGTTGTAGAAGCATGGAAAGCACGAGGCGTTCTTCGCCCGTGGTCTCATCAGGTTGAGGCGCTGGATTCCATTGCGTCCGGCAATGATGTTGTCCTCGCGACGGGCACAGGGTCTGGTAAGTCCGCGCCAGCATGGACCCCGATCCTCTCTGACCTAGTGAACGCCGAAGACTCTGGGCGCATTTCGCAGATTCGTCGTCGCCCGACCTGCCTGTATATTTCGCCGACGAAGGCACTGGCCGCCGACCAGATGGCAAACCTGGGTGCGTTACTGTCAGCTGCGCCCTCTGATTCTGCTCTGCGTCAGGTTCGCGCGGTGACCGCAGACGGTGATACTCCGCGGGAAACAAAGGATTGGGCGCGAGCCAACGCCGACATTATTGCGACGAACCCGGACTACCTGCATTACGTGATGCTCCCCGGCCATGAACGTTGGACGCGATTCCTGGCTTCCTTGAAGTACATCGTCATTGACGAACTCCACCATTGGCGTGGTGTCGTCGGCGCCCACATTTCTCTGGTCATCCGCCGTCTGCTACGCATCGCGCACCATCTGGGCGCTGATCCGATCGTGATCATGCTGTCGGCGACAATCCGCGATCCCGAGGCCGTCGGCGAGGCTATGACCTCCCGCCCATGCATCGGCGTGACTCATGATGGTTCGCCCGCTTCAGACCACCAGTTGTTCCTCTGGCAGGGGCGCCTCGTCCCCGATGAGGCCGAAGTGGATATGAACGCATTCTTGAAAGCGGTCGCAGAGGAAGAGACCGTTTTGGAAGCGCCGATGCGTCGCGTTTCTGCGCAGACCGAGGCCGCGTCCCTGACTGCCGCGATGATCGAAAAGGGCGCGAGTCTTCTGACATTTGTTCGTTCACGTGCGGGTGCTGAGTCGGTTGCGGCGCAGGTTCGCGATCAGCTCTCGTCCCATGGTTCGCCTCTGGCCGGGCGTGTTGCCGCGTACCGCGGTGGCTTTTTACCTGAGGAACGTCGCGCCTTGGAATCAGCGTTGCGAAGCGGGCGATTGCGTGCGGTTGCCACCACGTCTGCTCTGGAGCTGGGGCTCGATATTTCCGGTTTGAACGCGACGGTGACTGCAGGCTGGCCGGGGACGCGCGCGTCGCTCTGGCAGCAGATTGGTCGCGCGGGGCGCGCAGGGGCAGAGGGCGTTTCTGTTCTGGTTGCGTCCGATAATCCGATGGATGAATACCTTGTTCACCACCCAGATCAGATTTTTGCCTCCGTCGAAGCAAACGTCATCGATGCCACCAACCCGTGGGTGTTGGCGCCTCATTTGTGTGCGGCGGCCTCGGAAATCCCGCTGTCGCTTGAGCGCACAGATGGTGAAGATCTGGCGCTGTTTGGAGCCTCGTTCCCACTTCTTGCACGCCAGCTTGCCGACGAGGGCTACCTTCGCGAACGACCAGTCGGCTGGTACTGGGACGCCACCCGTCAAGAGAGGCCCGCCGACCTGACTGACCTGCGAGGCGGGGCGGGAGACGTGCAGATTATCGACGCACGCACAGGCGCGGTGATCGGCACAATGGACGCTGGATCCGCAGATGCGCACCTTTTTGCCGACGCGATTTACGTGCATCAGGGGCGGACGTACCACGTCGTGGAGTATTCGCCGATGACGAGCGCCGCGCTTGCCAAGGAAGCGCGAAGTGGCGGGGGCGTGCCACGGGAGCGGAGTGCGGGCGCGCTCGCACAGCCGGCCAGTGATTCTTTTGGAGGCCAACCCGACGTCGGCACCTCGTCCGCTCGGCCTAGACCTATCTCTTACATCGCGCCACCGGCCCCTGAGGAGAAGCAACGGATTGCGCTCGTCGAAGAGGTCCGCACTCCCCTGCGCACGCGCGCCAAGCAACGTGTGTCCGTGTCGATCACGTCGGTTGACGACACGTGGACGTCCGACGATGGGCTTGTGACCTGGTCGTTTGGCAGTGTGGACGTGTCGACGCGCGTGACTGACTACGACCTGTTGCGCCTGCCGAGGCTTGAGTTTATTCGCAACATCGAGCTCCAGCTGCCAACGCATACTCTGCCAACGAAGGCGGTCTGGTATGAATTGTCGCCGGCCGCTCAGGTGCAGTTGCGCGGATTAGGAATCGGGAACGAGGACCTGTCTGGAACGTTGCACGCGGCCGAACATACATCAATTGGGCTCCTGCCCCTTTTGGCTACGTGTGATCGCTGGGATTTGGGTGGCCTGTCAACCACGGAGCATGATGACACCGGTCTGCCGACCGTGTTTGTGCACGATGCGTTCCGTGGTGGAGCTGGGTATGCTTCCGCTGGATTTGAGAACGCAGGCAAGTGGATGCGGATGGTGCTTTCAACCCTGGAATCCTGCGACTGCGAGGACGGGTGCCCGAGGTGCGTTCAAAGTCCGAAGTGTGGGAATGGGAATGAGCCACTGTCGAAGGCTGGCGCCATTGTTCTGACGCGGTTCCTTGCCGAGCGTGCGCCGGGAGCCTGAAGCTTTTCTTTGCGCAACTGAGCTTTTCGAGAGTGTGGTCTGATCCTGGCAATACGCCACATGATGGTGGCGTAGATGCTCCAAAGGGCCAAACCTTGCGGCTTGACCCTTTGGAGCATCCCATCAACACAGAAAGAGTCTCCCGATAGCGTCTCCTCAACAATTCCGTCGGCGGTGACGAACCCTTGTGGTTCGTTCGCCGTATTCCTTTGTGATGACTATTAATGTAGACACCCAACCTGAGAAGACCACTGAATCTAGCTATGAAAATGCTGTGGGTTGAAGGCTATGGATTGAAGGAGCAACCAAAACCGTCAGCCTCTACCCGCAATCAGATACTCACTGGGTACAACCACACATAAACAAGTGGGTCAATGCGGACTAATGCCCATAAACAAGGTAGCTTAGATACCACAAGGGGCTAAGCCTTACGGCTTAGCCCCTTGTGGTATCCCATCAACACAGTCAAGTCTTCGAATAGCGCCCTTTCCGTCAGTTACGAAGCGTTCAATTCCTTCGCATCTGCTTTCCTCTTGATGTCTACTACAGTAGCGAGCTCTCCTTGAGAAACCATTGAGTCTTCCTTAAAGTTCTCTGGGATTTTTCTCCCTTCAAACATCAGGTCTCACATTCACCTCACTCGTTCACAGGTCCAGCACGCGCACGGGAACGAAGCGTCACCGGAATATTCATGACAACAACCGACTGTCTGACAACAATTCGGGTATCCGATTCGACCACTTCGCAACTCTCGAGATTCGCATCGTTACGAGCCACCACGTCGCCCGCCAGCTCACACGGTCTGGACCCCACGTCTTCCCACTGCGCAGTCGCCGACGCATCCGCGCCCGCGAGCGCTCCAAGGTCAGCGATCGCATCCAGACGAGCTTTCGCCGAATAGAGTGCACCAGCGAACACGATGACCAGCAGGCAGATCAGCGCCAACGCGCAGATAGCGGTAACGAGGATCGTGCCCGAGCCCTCTTCGTTTTCCACCACCCGTCTACGAGATTCCCGATGAGGCGGTGTAGTGCACGCTCTCATGGCACCAACGAGTCCTTTTTGGCTTTGATCGTGCACGTGTTGTCGCCAATGGTCAGTCCTGAAATCGCATGTCCTGAATACGTGGCGCGAGCTTCAACCCACTCACCGTTTTCGACAATTGAAACACTTGCCCCTTTGTGGGCAAGAGAGCCCAATGCTGTAGCTCCAACTTGGGTTGGATTCGCTACTCCCATCATCGCGGCACGCGCTGCTTCACTTGCCGAATGGCACAAGCTCTGACGCGCCAACACTGTGGAGGCGACACCTAGCACCAGCGCCAGCATCAATGCGATGGCAACACAACCGATTGCCAATTCGACCGTCACTGAACCTGTTTCATCGCGACTCCGCTGTGTCCGTTTTGCTCCATCCCGTGTCCGTTTTGCCCCCTCGGCTACGCGAGCATGGAAGTGCCTGAAATGCGTATCTCCACGCACACACCAGGAGAATCGCACCTTTTCGAGTCCTCGTTTCCACAGACGCTGACAAGGCCAACGCAGTTTCCTTTCGATTCCCCGTGGGGAGGGGCATATACCCCTCCCCACTTCCACGTCAGTACTCACAATGACAGCGCCTGAGTGATGATGTTTTGAAGCAGTCCTTTCACGACTCCGGACTTCAAAACGACAATCAGGAGTCCGGCCAAGCCAGCAGTGGCAACCGCACCGATTGCATACTCGACTGTCGTCGAGCCTTCTTCTAAGTCCTGGTTGCCCTTCGGCATGGCTTTCGTGACGAGCGCCGACGTGGCGTCATGCACCGCCAGTTGCCCCTCGATCATCTTTGTCGTGAGCGTGTCTAACATGATGTTCTCCTTTTGTCCGATGACCCCGAATGTTCTCCGGGAGTTCAATGCTCAAATGTCTGCTCGAACTTTGCGAACGGACGAAAGCGATTGTGTGGATAAGTTCTGGCCCAGAGATTGGCCTGTGAATAACTCAGGGTGATGGAGGCGAAAACATGCTTCTTTACCCAAGTCCGATAATCCCGTCACCCATCAGATGAACAACGATCGGCCCTAGCCCGAGCGCCAAGAAGGCTGGTAACAGCAGGGACCCAAGGGGGACAACAAGCGTCACGCCGAGCGCTTCAGCGCGAGTCCTCGCTTCTGCAAGACGACGAGCACGTATCTGGCGAGCAGTGCGAGACAGCAAGTCGTCTGGAGCGATCCCATCGACCCACGCCGAGTGAAGAGCAAGCGCAAGCTGGTCTGCGGCCCTCTCTTCCCAAGCTCGTTCCCATGACACTCCGAGCCGTAGCTCGCGCCCGATTCGAGCAAGCTGATCATCACGGGTCGCCTCCCCCAACGATTCGATCACGCTGGGGATTGCTGCACCTGATTCGAGGACAGCTCGCGCAAGATCGCAGGCAAGAGCAGGATCAATTGCTTCTTCTTTACCGCGAGCCCTTCCCATCAGGTAGTGGCTCAGAAAGTAGGCGTTGACCATGCACGTGAGTCCCACAATTGCCAGAACAGTTCCGATTCCGCCCGAAACAAACTGTTTCAAGGGTTCAGCGCCCAACGCTTGCGCTGCTATCACTCCCATTAGTGGCATTGCCAGCAGGATTCGCGTTGACATGCGGGAACCTTCTGATGCGATCCGGCGAGCTTCTTCCACGGCCTCTGCATCTTCTAAACCATCGGCAACCGCATCGAGGATATGTGCCAGTGGAGCGCCCGTTGTTCCGCTTAAACGGCAGGCTGAATCCAGCGCCTTTGAGGCATGAATAACCCCACTACCCTGAACGGAACGTATCCACCTCCCAAGGCTCGCTTCCTTCAGAGAACGGGGAATACGGTGCCCGATGCTTTTCAAGCCGATGATGTCCGTCAAGACCAGGGGCGTCCCTACTTCGTCAATCCCAGCGAACGCCACATCGGGAATGAACCGTTTCCACGAAGTCTCCCAAGCAACACCGGTCGGCGCACCCCCGCGCAATCTGCCGGCCACGTCCGCGACAAGAAGGGCAAGGCGCGCGCCATCTAGCTGTGTGAACGGCGAACGCCACGGAGGGGTTCGGTGGCGCCGAGCCGAACTACCCGGCATAGAAGAGACGCTGCGACGTCCAGCATTGTCACGATCGTGCGATGACTTCTTGATTCCGACTGTTTTACCCCACGCTTTCACCAGGTTCTTTTCATGTCTGACCTGCGCATACTCAAGAAGAATCCAGGTAGCGACTGCGATGCAACAGGCAACAAGGCTGATCATGGCGCACCGCCGTCCAGCCCGCACAGGCGCTGTATGTCAGGCCAAGCGCTACCGAAATGGACTGTCCCGTCTTGGCTCACCTCAAGCGCAAGCTCACACACGAGCTCACCGCCCTGACGTTTCAATATGCCGATTTGCCCGACCCATCGCCCAGGTAGCTGAGCCTGTTCCGCGTAAGACGCATCAGTGTGTGACCTTGCTTCGTCAGACGGCTGAGAAACCTGGGGTTTTATGGCACTGCGACGCATATGAATGACCGCATCAAACGCTGCGACCGATTGGTTAATGACCGCGGAATCACTGAGCCCTGCAAGGCCTCCCAGCGCATGTAAGCGGGCGGGAACATCTTCGGCAGAGTTTGCGTGCAGGGTGGCCCATCCGCCGTCGTGCCCAGTGTTGAACGCGAGCATGACGTCGCGAACTTCCGGACCGCGACATTCACCAAGAATCAGACGGTCGGGCCTCATTCGCATGGCTGCTCGCACGAGCTCCGACAGACTGATCCCACCTTTGCCCTGCACATTCGGGTGCCGTTCGACAAGGGATACAGCGTGAGCGTGATCCGGGTGGAGTTCCGGAATTTCTTCGATACAAACGATTCGCTCGTCGTTAGGGACAAGCGACAGCAGAGCTGAAAGGAGCGTCGTTTTTCCACTGCCGGTTGCCCCGGAAATCAGAACGTTGGCACGACGAGCACACAATGCGCGAAGCACCTGAGCCACAACGGGAGCAACCGACCCACACTCCTCCATTTCACTCAGTCCCATCCCGCGAGCGCGCGGGGTTCTCAGCGAGATGAGTGTCCCGGATGCGCTGGGGGCGGGAAGGACAGCGTGGAGTCGGATTCCTCCTTCGAGTGTTCCGTCAACGATGGGACTGGCATCGTCAAGGCGTTTCCCGCAGGCAGCCGCCATGTGTACAGCGAGGGCGCGTGTTTGACTGTCCGTTGAATGTGAAAACTCGCGTTCTTCCAGCCCAAAACCGCGGTCGATCCACGCGTGAGTGGAGTTAATGAGCACGTCAGTGACTCCGTTAATTGCCAGCAGGCGGGCGACTTCCGGCCCGGTTCCCTGCGCGAGAGTTCGGATTCTTTCTTGAAGGTGTCGCATTTCGTCGATGCCCGCGCCGGGGCGAGCGCTTTCTGCGACGGCTTTTTCGAGGTCGCCGTGTGTTGCCAGGTGCCGGAGTGTTCGCTCTTCAATTTCTTGACGACTCAGTCGCCATTCGTTTTCGGGTGGATTCTGAGCTTTCTGACGAGGCGCGCTTTCGGGTGCGTGGGGTGTGAAGAACATCAGAGCGCACCCTCACCGATTCCAAGCTCGTGGAACAGGCGACGACAGTGCGCCTGTATTGCTCGCTTGAGCGTCAAGACCGGGGCGTTAGTCAGCGCGCGGATGTTCCCACTATTCCCCGTCGTAGTTAGCAGTACGCAGGGCAGGCAAGACTGAAGTGGCCACAACGTCAGTGAGCACGCGCACTGGGTGGCGCCCTGGCGGTCTGCTCGTCCGATCAATACGAGTGCGCTCGCATGTGCACCCACGCAGGTGGCCGACCTCTCATCCCACCGCCCACAGTCAACTACGCACCCGTGTCCGGCTTCGTCCAGACTTGAAATGACTGCGCCTAAGCGAGAGTCCAGTGGCGTAGCGACCCCAAGCCCATCCCCCGCTAACACGCTGACGCCTTGAACGATGGGCAGGGTGCGGGCAAGTTCGGGTGAGTACGCTACTTCCCCGTACGCCAGATCCGCCCATCGCACGCCACGGCTCTCCGGTAGGTCTGCGCACGATGGGGCTGGTGCGTGTCCGCTTGCGTCAATGAGTACGAGGCCGCGCTCACGCGCGAGTTGGTGCGCAATCGAGCTGGTTCCGGCTCCTCCGTTCCACCCAGCAACGCAGATGCATGGGCGGGGTGGATGCGTCGAAGACAGTGCTGTAGCTTCCGTTTCTTTGCGCGCTTGTCCAGCGTGTTCACGAAGGATGGCGCGAAGAAGGTCCTCGTCTTCAGGAAGGCGGAATTGGCCGTGAGCTCCTACTTCGATGCGGGTGCTTCCCAGTCTGCCAATCGCGTACGGTCCGGCAATAACAAGAAGAGGCGAAGAGTAAGGTGTCCGGCCTCGTTCGTCTGCGTCCTCGACCCACGAGTGCGCATCACCCACCTGGATGTCCACGTGCTCGCGCGCAATCATGCGACGCACGAAGCGTTCATCGTTGCGGGTAAGACCGTCGAGAATCAGACGCGCAGTGCCGGGCGCACACTCTGGCTTCACCGTCCCGAATCTGCCCAGCCCACGCCGAGCACCCCAGATGAAAGTATTGCGTTTACCCATCGCGTTTCCTCCAACACACCCGCCGAGCCCCACTGAAAGACCCGACTCGTTGGACGCACTCTTGCACTGCGACCAGGCAGATTCCACGTGAGCGGAGTGAAATTGTGGAAGACTAATCTGATACCAATCGACCTGTGGATAAGTGGGGTCACAAGCCTCGAAATTCCACCAAATACGTCAGTGCCGACTCCAATCCGTCCCGCTGACACTCAAGTGGCAAGGAGCACGTGATGATTCAACCCCCGCTTCAGCGCAATTCAGCTGCCTTCTTTGATCTTGATAAGACGATCCTTGCCACGTCGTCCTCGATTGCTCTTCAGAGTTCCTTCGTTGACGCCGGCCTCCTGTCGCGCCGAGCTGCCGCCATGTCCGTCCTCGTCCACCTTCCCTATCTGCTCAAAGGCGCAGATGAAAAGCGGATGGACAAGATGGCTGAAGCGATCGGTGACCTGGCTAAAGGCATGAATGCTTCCCTTCTTGAAGCAACCGTTGAATCCTCCATCGGTCACGCGATTAACCCGGTGTGTTTCACGCAGGCACTCGAAGAAATCCAGTTCCACCATGACCAGATGCGACCCGTTGTTGTTGCGTCCGCATCTGTCATTGAAATCGTCCGCCCGATTGGCAAGATGCTGGGTGCTGACGCCTGCCTCGGCTCGATCGCTGAAGTGAATGACGACGGTGAGTACACGGGCACCGTACTCCACTACAATCAGGCGACGAACAAGGCGGCGGCCTGCGAAGAGCTTGCCGCCAAACGCGGGTGGAATATGGATGAATGCTGGGCGTACTCCGATTCTGTTTCCGATATTCCTCTGCTGTCTGCCGTCGGCCACCCGATCGCCGTCAACCCTGACAAGGGCTTGCGTGAGGCAGCCGTGAAGAACGGGTGGGAGATCATGCGTTTCACTTCGACCGCAGCTGTTCACCGAACGATTCCCACGCCGTCGCGTCGCACGCTCGCCATGATCGGCGCAGGTGTGGCGATTGGCGCGGCCGCCGTAGGGTATGTGACAGCAAAGCGCGCCTAGCTACTGGGGCAACTTGTCACCTGCGAGTTTCTGGGCTAAGTCGCCTTTTGAATCGCCTACTGTCGGACCTACCTGTTACTTGACGAGCCTTGCGATCTAGCTGAGCCTGCCAGCTTGGACGTGGAAAGCAATGTCAGCGCCGATCTTCGCGCCGTATGTGAACGCGCGCATCGAATGGACAAGCCACCTGGCAACGCTTTCCTCACTGGCGCCCACCCAACCGCCGAGCGCGCGCGAGGCTTCCGCTTGGTTCTCAGCATCGAAGGCTGAAATCACTGCGACGCCCGTGGGTTCAACTCCTTGGGTGACCAGAAGCCATCGCGCAAGCCCATACCCGACCGCGCTGGATGCTGGATCAAAGACGGTGCGAAACCGGAAGTGCGCAACCAGGCAGGCTGCTTTCACAAGCGCCGGTAATTGCCCGTTGATCAACCTCATCGCATATGCGAGCGCAGCGGCATCGTGCGGAATTGCTACGTGCCCAACATCGAGTCTTCCCGATTCGACGAGGCCGGAACAGGCATCTCGGTGGAGTCCCGCGATCAGGGCCGGAAGTGGCCGAGGGGTTTTTCGGGTGGGAACTCGAGCGTTTAAAGGGTCAAAACCTGCCCTGAGGTTCGCTTGGGACCTCCAAATCCCCAGTGCCAAGTCCATTGCCGGATCGCGGGTGGCACCCGACGCGGTGCGTTCATCGCTGACAGCAGACCGAGGCGCGTCGTTCATTGAGGCGATACGCATGTCGTCAACATTTGTTCTGGCGCCACACATGATCGCAATCGCTGTTGCCTCACGGACTGACGCTTCGGCGCGAGCTTCTTCCCAACCGCGACGCAGTCCCTCGTGGAAGCGCAACGTGGTGAACGCCTTCACGGTGTCGTCGCAGGCCAGACGTACTTCTTCGCGGGCACTCGCACCGGTAATGACGGCAAGCGTGGGGTCAACAAGGGAATCGATAGTCACTTCTTCAGACTACTAACCGATGGGCACTGGGCGGGTATACGCCCGGATGTGCGACATACTTGAGGCATGAATCTTCGTCCGACCTCGCGTTCTGAGCACGTGCGCAGTGGCGTATATGCCCTTGTTTTTGCGCCCGTCGCCCTGATCTTCATGGGGTCGTCGATGGCTGATTTACAGGCGCAAGCCGCCGTTGGCCTGCCACTGGCTTCGGTCGAAGGTTTGATCGGTGTCGCGTTGGCGACGATTATCTTGGCATTGGTATCGCTGAACTGCGAGGAGTCGCCCGCCGGAATGTACGTGACGTCCGCGCTTTCAATTCCGATTGGGCTGAGCCAAGCAGCCGGTTACCTGCGCGTTCCACTCTTGCAGTCGACGATTTTTGATCTGCCGGATATGCGTTCGTCGGTCCTGTGGAGCCTCTACCCCCTGTCGGTCACTCTAATCACCGGATGTGCCGCGGTTGCGCTGACGTATGCGCGCTACCCGGCAGTCACAATCGATTCTCTGGTTCCCTATCCTGCAATTACAGGGCATCGGCACACGTGGGTGGCCTCGTTGTCGATCCCCGCAACGCTGATTGCGTCGGCGCTCTTTGTCTTAGCGGCACCGAATGACACCAGCGCGGTGAGCGCGAACGGACTGTCCGCACTGGAGCCGGCGATGGGAACGCACGCTCTCGAAACGATCATCGCCGCGATTCTCTTGGGTTTAACTGCTCTGGTCGCACGTTTTTCGTTGACCGGCCCGCAGGCTGGCGCGTGGCTGATCATGGCGGTTCCCACGTACATGTTGGTTCCGCTCTGGTCGTCGATCACGGGTTCCGTGGTCACTCCGGGGCCCTCGGTGGCAACTCAGTTGGCGCTTGCGTCTCCCGTCATTGCGTCCCTGGGGTGTCTGTTGGGCGCCTCCACAATGGGCATCTACTTGGCACGACAGCGGGTCAGTGTGGGGGACGAGGCCACCCAGCTTGATACACAGCGTGACCAAAACAATGGTGACGAAACGCGCCTAGCGGATAAATAAGCCGAAAGTCCGGCATTTTTCTAGATAGTGTGTACCTACAAGCAGGAGGAGCACCATGTCTGATCAGGATTTCACACCACCCAAGGACGATGACTTCGTCGCACCCGAAACATCCGAATACTTCAGCGATGAACCGATGATGGCCGAAGGTGAAGCTACCAACAGCGCAGCACTTCCGCTGACCGGCGAAGAGGTTGACCTTCCGGGTGAAATCTCAAGCGCGGACGACATTATCGGCGAATCGTCTCTTGTTCAGACCGGCCAGATTGAGCCCGTGATTCTAACCCCGCACACGACCACCATCCCCGTGATGACGGACGGTATTCCTGCAATCGTCATCGACCCGTCTTCGGATCCGACTCCGACTCCGCGCGACGTGATGGCGAATCGTGTTGACACTCCCGCTACCGACGCGACCCCCGCAACTCCCGCTTCGGTTGAAGCATCAACCGTTCAGCGTCGTTCCTTTATGACGGCCGCTCCGCTTGAAGAGGTCGAGGAAGAAGCTGAAACCACGTGGAAGCCCCGCGAAGAGGCCGTTGAAACGACCGAACCGGAGCAGCCTTTCGTTGCGACGACTCCAACTTCGCTTGATGATTCGATCTTTGAAGGCGCAACCCTAACAGCAGAAATGCCGTCGCGCGCCGGAGCCCACTGGGGTTCCCTGCTCTCGTTCTTCATCTTGGCACCGATCGCCTGGTATCTGGCCGCGGATGCTGGCTCGCGCATGACGAATGCGATGACGGGCGCTCCGACACCCGACACTCCTCTTGTGTCGACGCTGGCACTGGGTGAGCTTCTGGTTGCAATTGTGATCGGCATTGCTCTGCTGATCGCTGCGTGCAAGTCCTCGCTTGGCCCTTGGTTCTCCGGTGTGATTACCACGATCATCGGTCTGCCGTGGCTTGTTGTTCCGGCCATGACCGCCGAATACACCAAGCCGGTTTTGACATGGCTGTACAACTGGAACACGGTGGGTGCGAACTTCACGCACCACGTCCAGCTTGCCGGTTATTCCGGTCGATTCCTTCTGATGGGTATTGCCATGATCTTCATTGGTATCCTGTCCCACCGAGTCCGTCGCACCGGTCGCGCCGAAGAGGTCCTGCGTTCCGAGGTCGAAAAGGTGAACCCGACCAGCGCTCACTACACTGCGCGCGCACGTCGCAAGGCAGAAAAGGCCGCTGGCCTGCGCTGAAGATCCTAATCAGGCTCTCCCCGGTGGGTGCACGCTTTTGCGTGCACCCACCGGCGTTTTTATGCCCAGACTATGCGCAATAAGCGCAGATGAACAGTGATTAAACAAAGACGATCGAGGAATAAAACAGGTCGCCTGCTCGTTGGGATCAACGCACAAACGCTCGCAGATTCGCTGGTTATATGCGCGTTTTCGGCGTGTCCACACGGTTTCTTCACCTAGTAACGGTCAACAGGGCATACTGTGTGGTGTATCAGTCTCGTATGTCCTATGGCACACGAGTGCTCAAATAATGGTTTCGACCTCGTTACCCACGAGGCCACGAGCAGAAAGGAGCCCCGCCACATGATTGGTGACGGTAACTTCATCAGCCAAGTCCCGCTGTTCGGCGGCCTCGATGATTCCCAGCAGATTTCCCTGCAACAGAAGATGGGCCACACGACCCTGCGTCGCGGCGAGACCCTCTTCGACGAAGGCGACCTTGGCGATCGCCTCTACATCATCACCGAAGGCAAGGTGAAGCTCGGTCACACGTCAAACGATGGTCGTGAGTCCCTGCTTGCAGTCCTCGGCCCCGGCGAAATCATTGGTGAACTGACCCTGTTCGATCCGGGCCCGCGTTCCACCACCGCAACCGCCGTTTCCCCGGTTTCGCTGCTCCACCTGGACCACGAAGACCTCATGGAAATCCTCGACACGAACCCGACCCTGGCAAAGCACATGCTGAAGGCACTCGCCCAGCGTCTGCGTCGCACCAACGAGTCCCTGTCCGACCTGGTCTTCTCCGACGTTCCCGGTCGCGTGGCAAAGGCTCTGCTGGATCTGGCAGATCGCTTCGGCACTGCATCCGACAAGGGCGTTCACGTTCCTCACGATCTGACTCAGGAAGAGCTTGCTCAGCTGGTTGGCGCTTCGCGCGAAACCGTGAACAAGTCGCTCGCCGACTTCGTCTCCCGTGGCTGGATCCGCCTGGAAGGTCGCGCAGTGACTCTGCTCGACGTTGACCGCCTGGCACGTCGCGCACGCTGATCTGACAGGGTAACCCTCAGGGTTTATCCTTCATTAGACGCAACGGGGGGCTCGGAACTTTTAGTTCCGAGCCCCCAGTCGTATTCAGTCTGTTAATCCGTCAGCGAAGCGCTAACCGATCAGGCCATCACGGCTCAGTCTTCGATCGGTCGCTTCAAGTAGGCAACCAGATTCTCTGAACCGGTCGGACCGGGGATCACCTGAACGAGCTCCCACCCGTCAGAACCCCACTGGTCAAGAATTGCTTTCGTGGCATGCGTAAGCAACGGAATCGTTGCATATTCCCATTTAGTCATGGCTCAATCCTACGTTCTTCACTGCCACACGTTCCACGACGGCCACGCCGTCGTGGCCTCGTCAATCAGTGGCATCAAACGACACTGACGTTCACCCGCGAACGTGCGCAAGCACCCGCGGAACCTTCGCTGCACGAATCTCAGCGGCCAGCGGATCCGGAGAGGACTCCAGCCAGACCCGCCAATTCTCAACAGTCGTGTAGTGGCGAAGCATCGCGCGACGCTCACGCTCTGTCAACCCACCCCACACGCCAAAATTGGCTTCGGACTGCAGGGCGTCAGCAAGACATTCCAAACGGACCTCGCACTGCAAACAACGCAGGCGTACTTGGCGCTGCGCAGCGCCTTGAACAAATGAAGCATCAGGTTCAGAGTTTGCACACAGCGCCTTTGCTACCCAACTCTGATCCTGGTCAATGATGGTCATGAATATGCACTTCCAAATCGCTCGCCTATGAGCTTTCACCTGTGACGATACACACATCCACAGTAATTAACAAACCGAAGACGTCTCGCCTTGGCAGAGAGTCACACAAAAAGAGGCGTCTGCTCACTACAGAGCGCTCACCAACACGTATTCTTAACCTATGTCGCATAATCACTCGCGCCTTATCCGGCCCGCACAGCTCGTCGCGCTGCTCGTGGCATTCGTGTCCACGTCAGCACTCATCGGCGTGCTCGGGGCAGGCATGCTCGTCCCGCTCACCGGATCTCTCGCGCTCGCAACAAAGTCGATGCCGGAAGTTTTCAACGACCTCCCCAGCGAAATTGAAGTCGTCGAGCCCGCAGAAGAATCGCACATGCTCGATTCAACAGGCGCAGTGATTGCACGCTTCTACGACAAACAGCGCATCGTCGTCCCCTCGGCAAACATCGCCGACATCATGAAGCAAGCCATCGTCGCAGTCGAAGACAAGCGCTTCTACGAACACGACGGCGTTGACGCAACCGGCATCGCCCGCGCATTCGTCAACAACCTGGCCGAAACCGACACCCAGGGCGCATCCACCATTACGCAGCAGTACGTTCGAAACGCCCTCCTTGAAAAGGGCTACTTGGAAGGCGACGCTGAACAGGTCAACGCGGCAACCGAACAGACCGCAGCCCGCAAGCTCCGCGAGATCAAATACGCTCTCGCCCTTGAACGGAAACTGGACAAAGATCAGGTCCTCACCGGTTACCTGAATATCGCGCCCTTCGGTCCCATCACCTACGGTGTCGAAGCCGCATCGCAGCGATACTTCTCCAAGAGCGCCTCTGAAATCAACTACCTCGAAGCAGCAATGCTCGCAGGCTTGGTCCAGTCCCCCGTTGAATACAATCCTCTGTCCTACCCTGAAGCAGCACAAGAACGTCGCGACCTTGTTCTTGGCTTGATGCTTGACCAGGAAGTCATCACGCAAGAGGAATACGACGCGGGCGTCGCCACCGCCATTGAAGACATGCTGAACCCGAACGTCTCCGCCGAAGGTTGCTCCGGCGCATCGGGCTCCTCCGCATACTTCTGCGACTACGTCCTGTCACAATTCCTTGCCGATGGCACCTACGGCGATACGTCCGCAAAGCGCGAACACATGCTGAAGACCGCGGGCATCACGATCCGCACCACGCTTGATCCGGCGAAGCAAGCGATCGCTTGGAACTCACTGACCGGTGCGATCCCCGTCGATGACGCCTCCGACGTTGATACCGCACTGGTGTCCGTTGAGCCCAGCACCGGACACATCCTAGTGATGAGCCAGAACACCAACTACGGTGTTGAAGCCGGCCAGACCATGGCAAACTACGCCGCCAATGGCCAGTTCCAGGTCGGTTCGACCTACAAGGTCTTCACCCTGTTGCAATGGTTCAAGGAAGGCCACAGCGCCTACGAAACCGTTGGTTCAGCAAACCGCTACTACGGTTCGAACGCCTTCCACTGTGGCGATCAAGCGATCAACACCGGCCCCTACAACGTCGTCGACCTTCCCGGCAAGGACGGCCCAATGAACGTCATTCGCGCAACCGGCCAGTCGGTTAACCAAGCGTTCGTGAACATGGCATCGCGCGTTGACTTCTGTCAGATCTTCCAGACCGCCTACGACCTTGGTGTAACCCAGAACGGCGAGGTCGCCGACCTCTTCCCAGCAAACATCTTGGGCACCTCGTCAACGAACCCGCTTGAAGTTGCCGGTGCTTTCGCTGCGATCGCGAACAGCGGTAACTACTGCAAGCCGAACGCGATCCTGTCGGTCACCGACCGCGATGAAAACACGCTGAAGGAATACACGCCCGAATGTAGCCAGATCATCCCCGAAACCGCCGCCCAGCAGACGGCAACGACGTTGACACAGGCCGTGGGCCGGTACTACACGTCCACACAAATCGCTGACGGCCGTCAGTTCGCCGGCAAGTCGGGTACAACGGATAACAACTCGAACACGTGGATGAGCGGTTTCACCCCCTCTCTGGCCACCTCGGCATGGGTTGGCCACGCGAACGCTTCAACCCAGCCCGTTCAAGACGTGACCATCAACGGCGTCTACTACGCCCAGCTTTACGGTGAGACCTTCGTTGGTCGCACCATCTGGGCACCCTACATGTCAGCCGTTTTGGCGGGCACTCCAATCGAGCCCATGCCGATGGTCAGCATCGGTTCGCCCGCCCCGCAGCCTCGTACTCAGCAGCCCGCAGCTCAGACAACCGAGCAGTACGAAGAGGAAGACTCCGAGTAAGGCAGACCCATGACGTACGGCGTGCACACAACTGCCCTCAGCATCGCTGGGAGCGCGTTCAAGGGCGTCGGCTACACAACCCTCGGCATGGGGTTGGCAGGGGCGTCAGCGCTCGCCTGGGGCTCGTTTGAACGACGCTGGCCGACATTACGGCACGTCCACGTCACCTTGGATCCATCGCGCAATATCCAGCCACTGACAATCCTTCACGTCTCTGACCTGCACATGTTTCCCGGCCAAGACTTCATCGAGGATTTCCTCAGGAAAGTTACGGCCACAAACCACATTGATTTCGTCGTCTCTACCGGCGATAACTTTTCCAGTGTGGACGGCCTCGTCCCCCTGATGCGCGCCTACACACCACTGCTGGACTACCCCGGCGCCTACGTGCTCGGCTCGAATGACTACTATTCGCAGATGCCGAAGAGCTGGGCACGCTACCTTGTCGGCGGACACCCTCGCAAGGCGCGAACAACGCCGAATCTGCCGTGGACTGAACTGACTTCCGCATTCCACGAAGCCGGTTGGACGAACCTGACTAACCGCGCAGATACGCTTTCAATTCCCGTTGTCTTAGCACCGGTTGCGCGCGTCTCGTCTTCGTCGACCATCGCACCTAACGCTTCTTCACATTCTATTCACGAGGCCGCGCACACTTCCCAAACGCTCAGCTTTATCGGGACCGACGACGCGCACCTCAACCGCGATCGACTTCCCGTCCCGTTGGATTCGTGGGCGGACCAGCAGAACCTGCGTATCGGACTCACGCACGCTCCATATACGCGCGTTTTGAACGCCATGACGGACGCTGGAGCCGACCTTATCTTCGCAGGTCACACGCACGGCGGTCAGATTGGACTTCCCGGCTTTGGAGCGATCGTGACGAACTGCGACGTCCCACGAAAATACGCAAAGGGGCTGCACTCGTGGCGATATGGCACGCACCAATCCTTCGTCAATGTCAGTGCCGGACTAGGGACGTCGCGCTACGCGCAGGTTCGTATCGCAACACGCCCCGAGGCCACTCTTCTTTCAATCGCATAGCGTTCACGTAGCCCGTTTGGATAGCGCTACCGCTGAATGATTGCCGCGCATTTAGGCTGGGCGCTCGGATCGAGCACTGTGACTTATTCGGCAGGCTCTACAGGGCTTTCCGTTTTGTCATCTGAGACTTTGACTCGCTATACTCAAACAGTCGCACGGGGTGTGGCGCAGTTTGGTAGCGCGCTTCGTTCGGGACGAAGAGGTCGTGGGTTCAAATCCCGCCACCCCGACCAAACCGCGAAGATACGAACTTCTCTTCTTGAGAGGTCGTATTGCGGTGAGGATCATTCTCGCCTAACGCGACAGGGAGGGCGTCACCTGATAGTTCAGGTGACGCCCTTGCTGTTTCTCGGAGCGATCATGGGGCATTAGCCCGACAAATATAAAGAAACGGCCTAACCCGCACGTCCAGACCGTTTCAGTCGAGCCACCTGTGGGAATCGAACCCACGACCTATTCATTACGAGTGAATCGCTCTGCCGACTGAGCTAAGGTGGCCTGTCCGCAATCCCCACAGGGGCGTTCGGACAACGGTATAACCATAGTGTGCGCCACGGGTTTGCCGCAAATGACTGCCCAGATTAACCGTTTGGATATTCCTCACACACGAGGCCGCCCGCAATCCAACGACCATCTCACCCGGGGCGGAGCCGATCGGCCTCGTGAATCAGGAGGCGGTCACGAACAACTCAAACCGTTGGCCGGAACTGTCCCATCGACCAAGTAGCCCTCGACTGCGTCCACCACGCACGTAGTGGCCTTCTTCGAATAGGCGGTGTGCGACCAGCCTTCAACCGAGACCAGCACACCGGACTCCAACTGAGACGCCAAGTTCTGCGCCATCACGTACGGAGTCGCAGGATCATGCGTCGTCCCCACCACGACAATCGGCGCGGCACCTTTCGCACTCACCGGCCGGCGAGCCGCATGATCAGTCGGCCAGGCACTCAGACCGGCCGACGCATACCCCGCGTCCGTGCCGAAGACCGGGAGCGTATCAGCCAGTTTCTCGGCGACCTGCGCCCACTCTTCCGGGGTGCCAACCGGCTCATAATCAGCGTTATTCACCGCGATCAGCGCATCCATCGAATTCGACGCAAACGTGCCATCATCCTGGCGCTCACTGGACAAGTCCGCGATATACAGCAACTGCGAACCGTCACTATCCTCTACCGCCTGGCGCACAGCCCCGGTGAGAACAGAATACGAATCAGACGAATACAAGCCCGTAATAATTCCCGTCACCGCCAGATTCCGCGTCAACGGACGGTGAGGATCCGAAGTCTCAAGTGGCTGATCCGCGACAGCATCAAGGAAGGCCACAAGATCAGCAACCGCATCATCAACGCTTCCACTGAACGGGCAATTCTTCCCCGCAACACATTCTTCAAGCCAGTAGTGCGCGGACGCTTCAAAACCTTTCATCTGAAGATCCGACACCTGGTTGATATCCATCGCTGGATCAATCGCACCATCAAGAACGAAACGCCCCACCTTGTCAGCGAACATATCGGCGTAGAGCGCGCCAACGAACGTGCCGTAGGAATACCCAAGGTAGTTCAGCTTCTCTTGACCCAGAATCGCGCGAACCATGTCGAAATCCTTCGCCACGGACACCGTATCGATGTGCTTGTAGACGTTCCCGGACAGTTGCTGGCACCCCTCGGCAATCTTGGCGCTCAGCTCTTCGGCTTGCGCGATGATCTCAGCGGGATCCATATCGCGACCGGAGACGCCTCCGCCAGCAGTCCCGCCTTCACCCAATGTGCCATTCGTCGCGTAGGCATCACGCTGGGCATCCGTCATACAGATCGCGGGGGACGAGGCACCAACGCCACGAGGATCCAGAGCAACGATGTCATACATCTTCACAACCGCATCGCCCAAACCATCGTCCACTTGGCCGACCAGCGACGACACGGCAGCGCCACCCGGACCACCAAGATTGTAGAAAAGCGCCGGAGCATCCTCGACCCCACTGCGATGCACTGCGATTGACAGTGTAATTTGCTCGCCCGAGGGCTCGTCCCAGTCCAGTGGCGCGTACAGCGTTGCACACTGATAGTTCTGCGGATCGGAAGGAGGCACCGACGAACCGTCGGAAATCTGTTGTGTCGAGCAATCGCCCCAATTGATTGTCTGACGATAGAAATCATCGCTCGATGTGCCCGAAACGGCGTTCGGTTCGGAGGGGCGGATGGAGCTCTCGGAGTAGCGGAAGCTGTTAATCAGGAGCATTGCCACGTTCACGATGAACGGCAACAGCAAGACAACGACGCCAGCAACTGCGACAATCGCTATTCGACGCTTCGACTTCACAATCATAGGACAAGGATATGGGAGTCCTCGTCGAAGTCCGTGCTTGGGCTGTCGTTAAGCCTGGGGACGAAGCGATACTGCCATCGCTTCGAGCACAAGAAGCGCCTGTCCATTCGATATAAGGCGCTTGCGGGCTTCTTCAATTGCGGCAACGCGACCCATTGTCTGACGAGGCGTCGAATCGGATGCCAGTTCGTGAACCACATCTTCAAGATCAGTGTTCACCAGCTGTTGACCGGTCCCCAACTGCACCATCAGCACATCGCGATAGATCGCGAGCAAATCAACGAGCGCACGATCTAACGCATCGGTCAGAGTACGCTTGGAACGACGCTTCTGGTCGTCTTCCAGTTGTTTGAGCATCACTCTTTGCTGACGGTCAGGTCGCTCAGATTCGTCCATACCGAGCTGGCGAAGCAAAGCTGCTTTCTCGCGCGCGTTTCGTTCAAGAGTCTGCGCATCAGCTTGCGCCTGCGCTGTTTTCAAAAGACCCTCGGCAGCGAAAACTGCTTCTCCCACGGAGCGAACGCGAACCGGTGCGGTCATAATCTGACGACGGCGCTCACGCATTTCAGGGTCTTTCGCCAGCGCCCTCGCCAACCCGATATGCGACTGTGCGGTGCGGGCAGCGCTGATCGCGGTTTGCCGGTCTGCCACGCCTTCACCGACAAGCAGGTCAGCGACCGCTTCCACGGATGGAATACGGAGCCCAAGATGACGGCAACGCGAACGAATCGTCGTAATCATGTCTTCTGGGCTGGGAGAACACAGGAGCCAGACGGTGCGAGCGGGCGGTTCTTCAATGGCTTTCAGTAGCGCGTTCGCTCCGGCTTCAGTCAGACGATCCGCATCTTCAACGATGATGACGCGCCAACGTCCCTGCGAGGGTGCTGACTGAGCTTGGAGAACCAGAGAACGCGCGGTATCAACAGAAATGACGCTGGCTTCTGTGGCCACAAGGTGCACGTCAGCATTCGATCCGTTCATCGTTGTTATGCAGCCTGGGCAGTGTCCTGCACCCATGTCGGCTTCGGTGCATTGGAGGGCTGCCGCGAATGCCCTGGCAGCAACCGAACGGCCCGAACCGGGCGGTCCGGTAATCAGCCACGCGTGACTCATCGCACGAGAAATGCCATCGCCGGCCGAATCGATATCGTAATCGGAGGGGTCGGCTGAAGTGTGATCCGCCTGGGAGGGATCAACAGACGCGTGCGCATGTTCCCCATCGACGAGGCCACGCGCACCTAGCGCAGCGCCTCGAAGAATCTCGACGGCGGCTTCTTGGCCGACGAGTTCATCCCAGACGTGTGCTCCACGGAGTGCCATTAGGCTTTATCTTCTTCTGCGGATGGCCACAGGGGCGCCTGTCCTGCGAGGATTCCAAGCATTGACTTCTTCTTGGATGACTTCGAAGATTTAGCGCCGGACTTTGTCTTGGCTTTCGGCGCCGAGTGCGACGCCACCTTCACGTTATCCGTGGTCAACGGTTCAGCAGATTTGTCGACCGGTCGAGGAGGTTGATCGACGGCGGTTTCATCATTCACGTGTTGAACAACGCCAGAGCCGAAGCGTTCTTCAAGAACACCACGGATTTCGGAGAAGACTTCGTCGGGGGTGCCAACGCCGTCGATCACGATAATGCGTTCAGGTTCAGCATCGGCCAAACGCAGGTATTCATGGCGGACGCGCTCATGGAAGTCCATGGATTCGCGTTCCATGCGGTCGGGGGCGTCCGTGCGACGACGGGCTCCCACCTCTGGAGGCAGGTCGAGCAGGAAGGTCAGGGTCGGATCGAGGCTCTGGGTTGCCCACATGGACAGGGAACGAATTTCGTCAACACCAAGCGATCGAGCGGCCCCTTGGTATGCGAGTGACGAATCGATATAGCGATCAGCCAATACGACCTCTCCGGCTGCAAGAGCTGGACGGATCAGGGTAGCAACGTGGTAGGCGCGATCCGCTGCATACAGCAGGGCTTCGGTCTGAGGATCAATGTCTTCGGGACCGTTTTGAACCATCTGACGGATCTGAACGCCAAGCTCGGTACCGCCGGGCTCACGGGTGACCTTGACGGTACGACCACGCTCGATAAACCAGTCACGAACGCGCTGGATCTGCGTTGATTTTCCAGCTCCGTCGCCACCTTCGAAGGTGATAAACACACCCTCAGCGCTCATCCCCATACTCCCGTCTACCGTCATGCTTTCAATCGTCGCATGACCTTCCCTGTTTTGAAACGAAGACATGTGTTCGTCGTGTGCACGTCAGTGCAGGCCTCGGTGTTCAGTTCCTGCCGATGCGCACCGGTCGGCCACTACTTCGTTGTCTTCTTTGCAGCGGTCTTCTTTGTTGTTGTCTTACGAGTCGTTGTCTTCTTTGCGCTCGACTTTTTCACGGTCGCACGACCTCGCTTCGGTGCCGGACCCTTTGCACGCTTATCGGCAAGCAGCATGAAGGCACGTTCTTCGGTCAGGTCTTCGACGCTTTCTGCACGAGGCACCGTCACGTTCGTTTCACCGTCTGTCACGTACGGACCGAAACGACCGTCCTTCACCGTGACCTTCTTACCGGACACCGGGTCTTCACCGAACTCGCGAAGCGGTGGCTTTGCAGCGCCTCGACCGCGAACTTTCGGCTGAGCGTAGATCGCAAGAGCCTCGTCCAGCGTGATCGTGAGCAACTGTTCTTCCGACGCCAGCGTACGCGAGTCGCTCCCCTTCTTCAGGTACGGACCATAGCGACCGTTCTGAGCGGTAATCACTTCCTGGGTTTCCGGATCAACACCGACCTCGCGCGGAAGCGAAAGTAGTTGGAGGGCCTGTTCAAGGGTCACCGTCGACAGGTCCATGCTCTTAAACAGCGATGCGGTTCGAGGCTTCGGTGCAGCTTTCTTGCGCCCCTTCGTAGGCGTCGCTTCTATTTCTTCCGGTTCGGGAAGAATCTCGGTGATGTAGGGGCCGAAACGACCGTTTTTTGCCACCAGCGTGTGACCGGTTTGCGGATCAACACCCAGCTCGCGACCATCATCTGCAGCAAGAGCGAACAGTTCGGAGATTTTTTCGGCGTTGACCTCGTCGGGAGCAACGTCTTCGGGCAGGTTGGCGCGCGTGCCATCAGCCTTTTCAAGGTACGGGCCATAGCGACCCACGCGAACAACCACGTCATCACCAACAGGCTGCGAGTTCACGGCGCGAGCATCGATATCGTCGCCGAGTGATTCGACCTGATACTTCAAGCCGTCTTCATCGCCCTTGCCATTTTCACCCAGGTAAAAACCGGTGAGGAAGTCAGCACCCTTTTCTTCACCGGTAGCGATGCGGTCAAGATCCGTTTCCATAGACGCGGTGAAGTCGTAGTCAACCAGTCCAGGCAGGCTCTCTTCCAGCAGACGGGTGACCGAGAATGCCAACCATGTCGGCACAAGGTACTGACCGCGGTGCGTGATGTATCCGCGGTCACCGATCGTCTGGATCGTTGCCGCATACGTGGAAGGACGACCGATGCCACGCTCTTCCATGGTCTTGACCAGAGTTGCTTCGGTGTAGCGACCCGGAGGCTGAGTCTGGTGTCCTTCAGGGATTGCTTCCACGACGTTTGCGTTATCACCTTCGGAGACGTTCGGCAGAGTTGCTTCTGCTTCACTGTCCTTTTCAGCGTCGTAACGACCCTTGTCACGGCCTTCTTCGTAGGCCTGACGGAAACCGGGCTCGGTGATGACCGTGCCGGAGGCGGAAGAAACAACAGAGTGCGCGCCATCGGATGTGGCAACGTCGGTAGCAACACGAATCGTCGCGGTGAAACCGACAGCGTCGGTCATCTGCGAGGCAACCGTACGCTTCCAGATCAAGTCATAGAGAGCCAACTGCTGACGGCTCAGCTGACCTGCAACCTGTGCGGGGGTACGGAAGTGATCGCCGGCGGGGCGGATAGCTTCGTGAGCTTCCTGCGCTCCTTTCGCAACCTTGCCGTACACGCGAGGCTTCTCGGGGACAGAGGCAGCACCGTAAAGTTCTGCGGCCTGCGCCCGTGCCGCGGCAATGGCTTGGCCGGACAGTGCAGTCGAATCGGTTCGCATGTAGGTGATGTAACCGGACTCGTACAGGGACTGAGCGGTACGCATTGTCGACGAAGCATTCCAGTGCAACTTTCGCGAGGCTTCCTGCTGCAGTGTGGACGTTGTGAATGGTGCTGCCGGACGACGACGATATGGCTTCTGCGTGACCGAATCAATAACCGACTTCGTGGATGCTTCCAACGCGGTGGCGAGGTCTTGAGCGAGTGCCTCGTTCAGGTGCAGGACGTCAGCCTTTTCCGACTTGTCCTTCAGAACACCCTTCTCGCTGAAGTCGGAACCTGTTGCTACGGATCGACCATCAACGTGCGTTACCTTCGCATTGAATGCGTCACCTGCTTCGATGCGGGTCTGGATTGACCAGTATTCAGCGGAAATGTGGGCAATACGGTCACGTTCACGATCCACGACCAGACGGGTTGCCACTGACTGCACGCGGCCAGCCGACAGGGAGGGACGGATCTTGCGCCAGAGCAGAGGCGAGACCTCGTAGCCGTACAGGCGGTCAAGGATTCGACGGGTTTCCTGCGCATCGACGAGCGCCGTATCGAGCTCACGAGTGTTCTCAAGCGCGCGAGTAATCGCTTCCTTTGTAATTTCGTGGAAGACCATACGCTTAACCGGCACCTTCGGTTTCAACACCTGCAGAAGGTGCCATGCGATTGCTTCACCTTCGCGGTCCTCATCAGTTGCCAGGAAGAGTTCGTCGGCTTCTTTCAGCGCACGCCTGAGTTCGGTGACCTTTTTCTTCTTGTCCGGGTTCACCGCATAGTAAGGGGTAAAACCGTGCTCGACATCGACGGCGAAGCGACCGTAGGGGCCCTTCTTCATGTCGGTCGGAAGCTCCTTCGGCTGAGGCAAGTCACGAATGTGCCCAATTGATGCGGTCACATGGTAGTCGGGACCCAGGTATCCCTCGATGGTCGCAGCCTTCGCGGGAGACTCCACGATGACCAGCTTTGACGCTCCCATGACTCACCCTTTCGGTGCCTAATTTGAATTCAACGAAAATCGTCGCGCTTGCCTGACCTTACAACGGACCCGGCAAATTTCGCGCGCTGTCCACTCGGTGGCAGCGAAAGTCCACTAGACGGTCACCTGCTTGCGACACGTCGCAACTTCAAGCATTCCTGCCCGAATCAGGGCTCGAAGCGGAGTGTCAACTTCCGCGCGAACGTCTGAGATTTCACGGTCAGTGAGCATCGCCACGGCCGCAGTAATCTGCCCGACCTCTAGTTCGCCGTCGCACGCCCCAACAATCGCTGACACGGCGGTACCGACCATGATGGATCGTCCAAGTCCACTGCCCTGATGCATGATCATGACGTTCGGATCAGGCGTACCTGGAACAAAGTGGCGTTCTTCAGTCACGTCATCGGCACGAACCAGAGTCAGCGCACCAAGATCGTCCGGAAGACGCAACGCATCCAACGTGCGCTCGACATCTGCTCCTAACGGCCTGCGCCCAGTGAGTTCAAGATCGAAGTGCTGGATTCCGCGAGCGCCACCCGATTCGTCCGCGTCCAGTCGTCGCATGGCAACAAACCCCATGCCGACTGCGCCGACGTTCGCGCTGTCAAAGTCGGCGAGCCATTTCGCGTATGCGATTTCCCGTTTCGAATCTACGAGGCCGGAAGGGTCCTCGACATCGACCATCGCTCCGGATTCGCCAATTTCCAGTTCAGCATCCGCTTCAGAATCCGAGTCGTGAGGATCAGCATCTTGAAGCCACATTTCCACGTACTGCGCGGGGTCCAAGACATCGCGCTGGACAATCCACGCGTCCACGGGCCGGTCATCAAACCAAGGCTTCAGACGATCTGACCACCCAGAATCGGGATCCACATCCGCGGGGATCTCCCAGTTCCCAATCATCTGCATATACCCACCGGGCACCAGATAATCTGGGCCCATCTGGATTACGGTGCGGACTAGTTCGTCACGACTCATCCCGCCATCGCGATATTCCAGCAGATCGTCGCCGTCTCCGCGCAGAACATCGGGAGTAATGACGAAGGGAGGGTTCGTCACGATCAGATCAAAGGTCTGTCCAGCGACGGGTTCAAAAAGCGAACCCGCACGCACATCAATCTGCATGTCATTCAACGCCGCATTAAAGCGTGTGAACTGGCACGCGCGCTCTGACAGGTCAGTCGCCACAACACGTTCACAATGAGTTGCCAAGTGCATCGCCTGGATTCCGCACCCACACCCCATATCGAGGGCAGACGTAAAAGGCTTTCGGATCGTCATCTCAAGCAGACTGGTGGATGCTCCACCCACACCCAATACGTGGTCAAGGCGAAGAGCTTTGCCTGTCACCATTGACGACAGATCCGAGGCAATCCACCAATTCAGCTGTCGAGTCGAATCGGAATCCGACCCACCGTCAACCATAACGTCGGGAATCACGGCACTGTAGGGACGCAGGTCAACCGTCGCGCGGTAGCGCGACGGAGAGCCCGAGTCAGCCACGGGTTGCACAAGACCCAGCGACACAGCACCGGCGACGCCACACGTGGGAAGTGCCTGATCCAACTGCTGACCCGCCACCGTATCGCCCAGCATGAAGAGCCTGGTCAAAACAGAGATTGGAGCGGTCTGAGCACGCAGTTCAACCAACGCAGGCACACGCTGCTCACGCCCCAAGGCTGAGAGAGCACGTTGCGACACAGCCTGCTCGAGAGCATCGACGTACCAACCGGCACCATCAAAGTCAGAGCGCAGACACGCAATCAGTGCCAGATCGACGATCGGCGTATCGGTAACAGCCACTTCGGATTCGTTCATGACACCAACACTAGTTGCCACCATGGACAAATCGAATTGCACGAACCGCGCCCTATGGACAAGCAAACTTTTATCCACAAGCGCGGCCTCGTCACTGAATCACCAACGACCAACAGAAAGCGAACGTGCCCAACCCAACTACGCACCAACTCCTTGCGCACTCACTCCCCACGCCGCCCTCACTACACGCAGGCGCCCGAACGCTGGCATGATGAGACGTACACACCGTCTACTTCAAGGACAAACATGGCCGGCGGACTCATCGCACTTCTCGACGACATTGCCACGCTCGCGAAAGCAACAGCATCATCCCTCGATGACATTGCTGCGGGCGCCGCAAAAGCATCATCGAAAGCCGTTGGCGTCGTCATCGACGACACCGCCGTCACCCCGCAGTATGTGGCTGGACTTGACCCGAGTCGTGAAATCCCGATCATCAAGAAGATCGCGCGCGCATCCCTTATCAACAAGCTCGCCATCATCCTGCCGGTCGCACTGATCCTCACCTGGCTAGCCCCTTGGCTTCTGCCCGTCATCCTCATCATCGGCGGCTCGTATCTCTGCTTTGAAGGCGGAGAAAAAGCTCTCGCCAAGCTCCACCTCTACCCCGAACACGAAGACCACGAGGACGCAGCGACCCCCGTTACCCCGGAAGAAATTGAGAAGGGCATCGTCTCGTCCGCCAGCCGCACTGACCTGATTCTTTCTGCGGAAATCATGCTCATTTCGCTGGCCGGCGTCACCACCACCTCCAACCTCGTCAAAGTTGGCATCATGGTCAGCGTCGCCTTCTTCATGACCTTCTTCGTCTACGGAATCGTCGCCGTCCTGGTCAAAATGGATGACCTTGGCCTACGCCTCGCAGAAAAGAAGGGTGGCATTGGCAGCTTCGGACGAGGCCTCGTTTCCGTCATGCCGAAGGTCTTCACCATCATCGGAGTCGTCGGCACACTCGCCATGCTCTGGGTCGGCGGACACATCATCATCTCCTCCCTCAACGACCTCGGCTTCACCGCGCTCCACCACATCGTCGAGCACGGCGTCTCCTACGTTGAACACCTCGGTGACGCCACCACATGGACCGCCGAAACCGTCCAATCCGGCATCTTCGGCCTGATCTGGGGCATCGTCCTCGCCTACATCTGGCTCGGGATGTCCAGCGTCATCAAGCGGGTGCGTCACACCAAGTGAGGGCATCGACGAGGCTCCGACGCAAGACTTCCATCAGCAGGGGCGAGCTCGCGCACCAATTGCGCCAAAACCTACGACAGGCGGGCGCGGCCTCGTGAAACCAGACCCGTTGCACTCAACACGCGTTTTATTCCCAGTCGGCAGTGGCTGAAACCTCACGTTCATGTTCCACCATTCCCATAGCAAAATGGGACTAAAGCCCTGTACCCTCGAAAGTGTGAACGGCAGTCGTAGCACTGCCATAAATACCTAACGAAGGAGACGCAATGACCGTCTACACGCTCCCCGAGCTCCCCTACGACTACGCAGCACTCGAGCCACACATCTCCGGCACAATCATGGAACTGCACCACGACAAGCACCACGCAAACTACGTCGGTGGCGCAAACACCGCCCTTGAGAAGCTCGAAGCAGCGCGCGAATCCGGCGACTTCGCCGCCATCAACCTGTACGAGAAGAACCTTGCGTTCAACCTCGGTGGCCACACCAACCACACCATCTTCTGGCAGAACATGACCCCCGACGGCCAGGGTCGCCCCGAAGGTGAACTCGCCGCAGCAATCGACGAATACTTCGGCTCCTTCGAGAAGTTCCAGGGCCAGTTCGCAGCCGCTGCCCTCGGCCTGCAAGGCTCCGGCTGGGGCATTCTCGCATGGGATGCACTCGCCGGCCGTCTGCTCACCTTCCAGCTGACCGACCAGCAGGGTAACATCCCGGTCGCCACCGTCCCGCTACTCATGCTGGATATGTGGGAGCACGCCTTCTACCTCGACTACCAGAACGTCAAGGCAGACTATGTCAAGGCATGGTGGAACATCGTCAACTGGGACGATGTTGCATCACGCTTCGAACGCGCCCGCACCCAGTACACCGGCCTGGTTGTCGCCTGACACCTGCCTAGTCTCTGACTAACAAAGCAGAGCCCTGGACCTCTCAGAGGTCTAGGGCTTCGTGCTTCAATCAAAGGTTGCTCAGAGCAACGCCAGCATCGTCGGCGAAACGAGTTTCAGGACATTGTTGCGTCCCTCTTCAGCCGTCGGAGCATCCAGCGCATACGCAGCCATCTGCTGGCAGGTCGCCAGGTCGTGCAGGCGAAGAGCGGCGCGAACAGCGTTCACCTTGGTCGGCGCCATCGACAGGGAGCCGACACCCAAACCGGTCAAAACCAGGGCCAACAGCGGGTCGCCACCGGCTTCACCGCAGACACCGATCGACTTGCCTGTCGAACGACCACCTTCACAGGCAAACTTGATCATCTGCAGGACCGCCGGCTGCCACGCGTTGAGCAGCGGAGCAAGCTCGCCGTCCATGCGGTCAGCGGCCATCGTGTACTGCGTCAGGTCATTCGTACCGATCGACGCAAAGTCAACGATGGACAGCATCTGGTCTGCGCGGATAGCGGCCGCGGGAACTTCGATCATGATGCCGACCTTCGGCAGACCCACGCCACGTGCCTTGTCGGCGAACCACTGGGCTTCCTCAAGGGTGGACACCATCGGTGCCATGACCCAGAGGTCGGCCTTCGTGGCCTCGTAGGCGGCAGCCAAAGCGGCCAGCTGCGTATCAATCAGGTCCTCGCGAGCCTGGCAGAGGCGCAAACCGCGACGGCCAAGCGCCGGGTTCTCTTCCTTGCCAAGATCCGCGAACGACAACGGCTTATCGGCACCGGCGTCGAGCGTGCGCACGACAACACGACGGTCACCGAACGCCTGGAGAACCTTGGTGTAGGTTTCCGTCTGTTCTTCTAGCGAAGGCGCATCCGCGCGATCGAGGAACAGGAATTCGGTACGGAACAAACCGGAGCCTTCAAGGTCGAACTTGGCTGCGCGTTCAGCGTCATCGATTGTGCCGATGTTGGCAAGAAGCTTGACCTTGTAGCCGTCGTAGGTCGCACCTTCACCGGACGAGCCAGCAAGCGCGGTTGCGCGACGATGCGAACGCTCTTCGAGAAGCTCAACTTCTTCGTCAGTCGGATTAACGATGACTTCACCGACGCCACCGTCAAGGGCGAGCATGCACCCTTCGGCGACATCGAGGATGCTAGTCACCTTCACGATTGCCGGAATACCAAGCTGAGCAGCCAGAATCGCGGTGTGCGACGTGGGGCCACCGATTTCGGTGATGATGCCCTTGACCTTCTCAGGGTTCAGGGTTGCAGTTTCAGCGGGTGCCAGATCGCGAGCAAGCAGGATGACGGGATCATCGAATGAGGGAACGCCGGGAGCCGGAAGTCCGCGCAGTTCGCAAATTGCACGGTCGCGCACGTCGTACAGGTCGGTGGCGCGTTCCGCCATGTATCCGCCCAGCCCGCGGAGCATTTCGGCGTATTCTTCGACAGCTGCTTCGACTGCGGCAGTCACACCGAAGCCCTTCTTCAGCTTCTTATCGATACCTTTTGCCAGACCGCGGTCTGACGCAAGTTTAGCGGTGGCTTTCAAGATCGGCTTCGACTCTTCGGGAGCCGTTTCCATACGTTCTTTGAGGCTATTGCTGACTGTTGCGAGAGCCTCGCGCACACGGGCACCGTCCGCCTCGGGATCGGTGCAAGCAGGTTCGTTCGTATCAACGCCGGGTGCTGGGCGCACGATCGCTGCCGGGGCAGCGGCTGTTCCGGCTGAGACGCCGATCCCGTGGAGGACTGAGTGTCCGGTGCTCATGCTCACTCCTTGTCGAGATCGCGCGAAAGCAGTTCGACCAGCGAGTCGAGGACTGCGCCAGCGTTGTCATCTTCGGTGGACAGGGTAACTTCGTCGCCATGCTTGACACCGAGGGTCATGATTTCGAGGAGCGATGCTGCGTCTGCTTCTTCACCGTCGAACGAAATAACGATGTCGACACCGGATTCATCAACGGCATCGGCGAGGACGGCAGCGGGGCGCGCGTGCAGACCAACGGAGGAGGCGACGACAACAGAACGAGAGATCATGAGGTTTTCCTTCCGAGCTAGGTATGTCCATCGTTGGACATATCGACCCTTGCCCTTAAATCGTAAAAGGAATTATCGCGCCTGTCAGCACAGTTTCATGGTGCAGTTCCGCGACCATTGTCACGTCACCGCCTTCCACCTTCTTCTTCATTCACGAGGCCGGCCACACTTTCATCACCCACAGCCAACCCGGGGGCCGACTGTATCACGCGCCAAGACGCCCGGCCTCGTCCCCTTTTTTTGCCTGATAAACACACACTTCACCAATTATTTCTGCGCGTCAGGCACGCGATCAACAGGCGACGAAAATAATTAGTCAGTAAAGAGGCTCACACTTCGACAGAAGCCCATATGGTCTGCACAAATCAACATCTAGAATGAACCGAACGACCGCGAGCAAAACAAGGACCTAACCCGTGAAGTCACACTCCGAGCCCACCCTGGCCGACGTCGCCAAAGAAGCCGGTGTCTCATTGACCACCGTGTCGCGAGTCCTCAACAACCGCGAATACTTGTCCCAGACAACTAAGGACCGCGTCGGCGACGCGATCGCAAAACTCGGATACCGTCCCAACCAGCTCGCACGCGCACTCCACGGCAAAAAGTCCGACACCATCGGATTGATCGTCCCGACTGTCGCACTCCCCTTCTTCGGCGAACTCGCCGTCGAGATTGAAAACGCCCTTGCCGAACACGGTTACCGCATCCTCATCTGCAACTCGATGGGACACGCGGACCGCGAACGCGACTACTTGAACCTACTGGTCGGAAATCGAGTCGACGGCATTATTTCTGGCGCACACAACGAAGCGCTCGAGGAATACCAAACAATCCGCATGCCACTGGTCACCATCGACCGCGAGCTCTCACCCCGAATCCCTAACGTCCGCTGCAACAACGAAGCCGCCGGATACGACGCCACCAGGCACTTGTTGGACGCAGGTTGCCACCGACCAGCCCTGCTAACCTCGCGCTCGCACCCGAAAAACCTGCGCGAGCACGGATATCGTCGAGCCCTTGGCGAAGATGGCATTGAACCGGTCATTCTTGAAGTTCCCTTCCACACGGATCCTGCGATCCGCCAACTGGCCGTCAACGAATGCCTCAACTCTGTCGCCGAAGAAATCGATGCCGTTTTCGCCACCGATGACCTGGCTGCGGCCGAAGTCCTCGAATGGGCGCGCCTGCACAACCTGACCGTTCCAGACGACCTGCGAATCATCGGCTTCGACGGAACCCAGGCTATTCACCGCGCTCTTCCCGGACTGACCACGCTACGCCAGCCCCTCGATCTGATTGCCCACAAGGCCGTCGAGATCCTGCTTGCGCAGATCAACGGTGAAACCGGCACCGAAGCCCACGGCTTAGCCGATGCATCCGACGCTTCTCACGACCACGCGACTAGCGAAAGCTACGAGTTCCCAGTGACTTTCATTGAAGGCTGGACCGCATAAGCGCACATCTCAATTCAATTGAATCAGGGGCACTGACAATCGTCAGCGCCCCTTCATCATTCGCACTCAGATCACAAACACCCCGAATCAATCGGCCCGAAGCGGTCTTCCCGCACGAAGCTCCGCAACCGCGTGGCGGACCGGGCCTCGTAAATCGGTGGCAGAGATGAACGCTGCACGAATCCGGGAAACCTGCGAGCCCGCGCCCACCATCTGCGTGCACACCGACAGATCCTCTGCGCACCCCAGATCGACTCCAGCCGGGCGTACCCACTCAAGCAGATCGCTTAACACCTGAGCGAACGGGGCCACGTCCCCCGCACTATTGACTACCAAGTCAGCGTCCGTACCGAATCGGGAAGCACGCCACTTATTCAATTCCAGCAATTCGCGAGGCAACACCTCAGGCGCGACCCCACGATCAAGATCACGCGACACCGTCTCAACCAAAGCGTGAACAAGCGCGGACAAAGCCCGTAATTCCGTCACATTCGTCGCCGAATCGAACGAACGGACCTCAATCGTTCCAAAGCCCGGAGATGGGCGAACATCCCAGCGGACCTCGTTGAAATTCGCGATCCCGCCCGCGCGCTTCAAGCGCTCCTCAAGATCTTCCACCTGCTCCCACGAATCCAACAGGTGTGGCAAGCCAGCGGTCGGCAGTTGGTGGAACATCATCGCGCGGTTGTCGGCATATCCCGTGTCGATTCCGTCCCAGAAGGGGGACGAGGCCGCGAGCGCCTGTAAGACTGCCAGCCACGAGACAAGCGCGTTGTGGATGGGTGCAACCTTTTCGACGTCTTCAATTCCGACGTGAACGTGAGTGCCGAAGATGACCATCTGGCGACCCCAGTACTGGGTGCGCTCCACGAGTTCTTCGTAGCGCGGAGTGGGGCGAACTTCCTGCTCAGATGGGGTCGAGAACGGGTGAGAGCCTCCGCCTGCGAGGTACAGACCACGCTCTTCAAGGTGGGGTCGTAGCGCATCGAGCGCTTCATACATATCCTCGGCACACTCACTGACCGCCCGATGTTTGCGACTCACCAGTTCGATCATGCACGAATGCATTTCACCATGGATCAAATCTGCGGCGGGCGATTCTTTGACGTCTTCAATCAGAGCCGGTGCAGCCGGAGTGAGTTCCAGCGTTTGTCTGTCGACGATTTGGAGTTCCCACTCGACACCGATTGTGGAGCGCTCCGACTGATTGAATTTCATCGCGCACCTTCGGTGAAGAGGTCAACAAAACGGGTGATCAGCGCGTTTGCGTGCGACACGTCTTGCCCGATATTCCGGTCGATCACCTGCTGGCGTTCGCTGGCCGGATAGTAAGCGTCGCCGTATAGGCCGATTCGCATAAACATTCCGCCCCATTCAATTTCCGGATGGAACTGGACACCGTAGGCTCTGCTCCCCCAGCGGATCATCTGGATCGGACAGTTTTCGCCGATCGCCAGCAGAACGCCATCGGCAGGCACAGCCGCGAGGCCGTCATGGTGCCCGGTATACGAGGTGATTGCCAGCGGTAGTCCCGCCGTCAGTGGGTCGGTTGCCGCCGCGTCGGTCAAGCTCAGAGTCGACGCTTGCATGTCTTCGGGTAGGTGCGTCAGCGCACCACCCTGTGCTAGGCAAAGTGCCTGCATTCCGAAGCAGATCGCGAAGGTCGGGATATTCTCTTCGAGCACGCGCCTTGCCAAAGCCAAAGCGTTCTTTTGCGCCCAGTAGCCGGGTTCACCCTGCTTGTGGTCAACCGTAAAGTCAAAAGAAGAACCGGAAATGAACACGCCCGCGTACTCACCAAGGTTGAGTTCAGCGATGTTGGTGGCCTCGTCGATGAGCCAAATAACGCGCAACTCACCTGCGCCCAACCCACCCAGATGGCGGATTCGCGCGCTTTCGTCGTCAGCAATTGGGCCAGGGTGGCGACAAATGGCAAGAAGGAATGGTGTTCGGCTCACGTGAAGAGCCTACGAGGCTACGCTCACCATTGCCGTCCCTGTCCGCAAACGCGCGTGAGTGTGTTACATACGAGGCGCATGTCAGGCGTTGATTCTCAAACGACTCAGCAGGTCGCACATGGTGTCTTGACCATCGCAACAGGTTTCAAGAAGGAAAGTAAAGCTAACCCCGCCACCCACAAGAAGGACGTCAACACCCAGCGAGCGGCCTCGTCACCTTCAAAAACTCATCGTTCATATCGGGCGTAGCTACCGACACGCGCACACCGTCTGCGAAGGGGCGGACAATCAACCCCGCTGCTGCACACGCATCGACCACTTCATTCCCCGCACCGGGAAGGAAGAAGAAGTTCGCCTGCGAATCAGGAACCTCAAAACCAGCGTCACGTAGCTCGGCGATCATGCGATCACGCTCCGCAGCGATTCTTTTCGCCTGCGTATGGATTTCCTCAGCTTCAGCCAGAGACGCGAGCGCTCCAGCCTGCGCAACAGTCGAAACACCAAAAGGAATCGACACCGCTTGGATTGCACCGATCAGGTCCTCATGCCCGATCGCGTATCCAATGCGAATACCCGCCAGCGCATGCACTTTCGAGAAGGTGCGCATCACCAGCACGTTCGAATGCTCGCTGATCAGCGGAATTGCGGTGCTCACACACGGATCCGTCACGAAATCAATGTAGGCCTCGTCCACCAGGATCAGCACATGCGGATTCACGCGCTCCACAACGTCGTGAACCTGTTCGAACGTGAGCGCCGGCCCCGTCGGATTGTTCGGCGAGCAAAGAATCAGAGCACCCACATTGTCTTCATTCGCAGACGCCACCAACGCCTCAAGGTCGTGCGCCCCATCAGCTAACAGCGGGATCGGCACCCCCACCCCGTGAACGCTGGGGATCGCGATCGGATAGGACTCAAATGAACGCCACGGGTAGACGACGCGCGTGCCCGGCTCACACACGACATTGAGCGCAGCAACAAGTAACGCTGACGAGCCCGTTCCTACGCACACCTGCTCCGGTGCCACATCAAAACGCTCGGCAACCGCCTGGCGAACCGGTGTCGCTGTCAGATCCGGATAGCGATTCACGCTTTCGAGCGTTTTTGCCATCGCCTGAACCACCTTCGCCGACGGCCCATCCGGCATCTCGTTCGATGACATCTTCACCGCACCGGGCACACTCTTACCCGGCTTGTATCGCGGTAGGTCTTCAACGGCGCAACGAATCGGGACGGTCAAAGCAGCGTTGTCACGTGGTGCGTTCATGCTTCTAGTCCTACCCCACTTGGGTGGCGTAGGTCAGTTCAATGCCAGCAGGTGGGCGAAATCGCGTCTTCGTCGTGACATTCGCCCAGGGAGTACCTAGGAATTCACGAGGCCGCGCTCGCCTTCAGAGCTTTTCGATTTACTCGTGGCGCGGATCGGCAGGCGTGGAGAGTCGGAATGACGCCCGCGAAAAACCGCCTGCGGATGCGGAAAAGCTGGAACGCAGGCAGACTGGAAGTATGGAATTTATACTTCGACTCATTGCAACCATGGCTGGTATCTGGGTCGCGACCCTGATTGTGCCGTCAATCAATTTCGCCGACGGAACGTCACTAGCCTCCACTCTGATCGCCCTTGCGGTGATCGCGTTGGTGTTCACTCTGGTGAACTCCCTGATCAAACCTTTGGTGAAGGTTCTGGCCTTCCCCCTGTACATCCTGACCTTCGGTTTGTTCGCCATCGTTACCGACGCCCTGCTGTTCATGCTGACCGGTGCACTTTCAACATCCGTTGGCATTCCCTTTGAAACGGGTGGCTTCTGGGCAAGCTTCTTTGGTGCTGTCATCACCGCAATCGTCTCGTCCCCTGTTGCCGGCTTGATTGGCGCTAAGAAGGACAAGTAGTCCGCGTTCGGGCAGGTGACAATGTGAACCGTTGAGATTAGGGGGCGGGGTGTTCTGGATCCAGAACACCCAGCCCCTTCGTATTGCTGGACGCTTCGCATCTCAGGCCGATGCAGGCGTTGACCGATGCCCTTTCAGATTGGCCACGTCTCCATTCGCCATGCCGCGTCCCAGAACATCCATTCGTATCGGCTGGCCTGAACGAACGCGTCCCTCATGCGCTGGCGCTGGAGTTCTAAAACGCCTTCGGCCGCGCGGTCAACGATCCCGCGGACGATCTTGGTTTCTTCCGCAAACACGGGGTTTGCGTACATTCCAATCCAGTCACCGTAGGGGTGTTTTTCAAGGTCACCGGCAGTGTCGAGGAGCTCAGTCCCCACCACTTGGTAGATCCAGAAGCAGGGCAGAACCGCTGCAGCAGCAATCCCGTATTCACCGCTGGCAAGCTGGGCAGCTTCGAGCGCTGATTCAACCTCGTCGGACGCGGTTTCAGAGCGGTCGTCTGCATCTGTCCACCGGCGTTTATCCGATTGTTCAGCCCTAGTCGTGGATGCGCCTAGTGTCGAAGACATGCGCTTGAGAGGTCGTCTGCTCGCTCAAACCGAGCGATTCGATCCGATGTTCTTCCCATTCTTTAACTTTGGTAAGCCCCGGCTCATTCTGGCGATTCTCAATATCTCCCAGCAGGTTGCGGTAGGTTTCAATGTCGTGCGCAACCAGATTCTGCCCCTGTTTTTCGGCCGGGATGTAAGTTTGCCCGTCAAAGTGAACGGTTGTCACTCCTTGGGAAATCGCTCCCCCGTCGAGTGCTGGCACCAAGTCTCTGGTGTTCTCTAATGCGAGGACGTGGACGTGCGAAGGAACCTGCGATCCGCCAATCGGGGACCCCGCTGTCAGGGCTGATACGACGTTGTACTTCTGATTCACGTCGCTACTGGTCGCCAGTTGAGCGGCAATAATGCCTCCTTGCGAATGACCAACGAACTCGACGGGTTCATCTGCTTTGATTCCAGCCATTTTCATCGCCTCTAGGACCGCGCGAGATTGGTCGGATTCGCGCCCTGCAACCCCCTCAAAATTGGTGAGCATATCCTGCGGGTTAGTTCCCCCGACGCTCCACTTCTGAGTACCTCGAATGACGACTGACCAGGACGAACGTTTTCGTGATCCACCTAGCGATGACGCATCGGAGGGGATCGGAGTGGTGTGTCGGATGATCTTGATTTGCCCTTCTTCGCCTCCTGATTTCAGTCCTGAAAGTGACTCCAACAGTTGTGATGGTTTGAGCGGAGTATCAACCGTGGAAATAGGAGTAGGGGTGCTCATTGCAGGTTGAATACTGGGGGTAGAAGGGGTGAGCACGCGCTGAGTCGGATGCGAACGGATCGCACCAACCCCCTGCCCCACTCCACCGACGATCGACAAAGCGGAGAGCGCGAAAGGCGTATGCGGACTCGCCGCCAATATGGGAGCGAATCCTTCTTTCACTGCTGTGATAATCCGATGTCCTCTGCCGGCTCCCGGCGAGGAGCCTGTCTGAATTTCCACGCCCGTGACATTTCCGAAGAACAGCGCACCAATTCCGGACGACCACGATGCAGCGTACCCGGCGACCTGCTTCGTTGAGCTTCCAGGCACACCGCGCCGAGCGCCGAAAGGATGCAGAACGCCGAAGGAGAAGGCATCGAGGTCGCGTTCAAAACGAAGTGCCGTTAAACCATCTGAGCGCCCGAACATGAATGCCAGGATCGCTGATAGGACATCAAGGTTCCGCGAGCGCACATCCCATGTGTTTTCCCTTAGCCACTGAGCAATCATCGGAAAGCCCGGTGCCGGCTCTTTGAGGTTCGGCTGCGAAAGATTCAGGTTGAAGATGGGACTGTCGTTGTGTGTTGATGACAAAAGCGCAACCGCCCGCGAGTCCGCGCCTGAATAGATGGCTGCGCAGTAGGCGATCGAGTCGGCGAATGCGGACAGTTTGGCGCGAAGATACGTCATCAACGAGGCCACTTCTTCTATCGCACTAACGGCCGTGTATGCGGTGGGGCTGAGCCCGATGCCTAGGCGTGCATGATCCTGAGCCGACCGAGTGGAAGCGATCAATGCGGATAGCGACTCTTCACTCTCGCGAAGCCGGGTACATGCCATGATTAACGCATCCGTATCAACGTGCGTTGGCCCGCTTGTCACAACAATTCTGTTCATATCAGAACGCACCCGATGACTCAGAGAAGGTATGTGAAGCAAAAGAGGCAGGCGTATACGCGCCCAGCGATAACGGATTTGTTGTTTGTCCGGGCATCAGAACAACGCTGGCTAGCTGACACTCAGCAATCGCCGTGTCGAGCGCTAAAAGCGCATCATCTGCCGAGTCCATGACCACTCCGAGCTGTCCTAAAAGCACCAAGAGGTCATCTCGAGCTGCGTTAGCAGCTCCACCCTGCCAGTCTTCGAAGCGCTCACGTGCAATGTCGCCGTGTACGTCTTCAAGCACTTTGCATACGCTCCACATTGATTCGCGAGCGACCTGCATATTGCCTACTTCATCCACGGATCCTCCTTCCGCTCCTCACGCTAGAAGGACAGCGAAAACGAGGAAAGTCGAAGGAAGCGAAATTGTGAATAACCAATTACAGGGACGAGCACCTGTGGATATCCTCGTAACAATTGCAGCCCCTAAGGAGTAACACCGTGGAGACGTTCCGGAAAAGTGACCATCGGCCTTCGAAGATCTCCCATGAAGTCACATCGCTCTTATGGCTCGCGGATGCGGGCGATCAGGCAACGCGGATTGTTCCCGTGCTCGATTACGGGAAGACCTGGCTCGAAGAACCAGTCCTGTCTCGCGTCCAAGCAACCCCGCGGATGGCTGAGGAATTCGGACGAGCCCTAGCGTATACGCACGCAGCGGGCGCACCTCATTTAGGCGCTCCACCGCCCGGGCATACAACCGACGGATGGATGGGTGAAGCTCCATTGCCTCTCTTAGCCGATGGGGGAAGTGCATCTTGGGGACAGTACTACGCCGAATACCGGGTTGAGCCCTATATTGACTGCCCAGCTTTTAGCCAGACAGACCGCGAGCGCCTGCATCAATTCGCCGAAAAACTCGCTTCTGGGGCGTTTGACCATGACCAACCCGCTCTTGTGCGTTCCGGGGAAGTATCTCGACTTCATGGAGATCTGTGGAGCGGAAACGTCATGTGGACACCCGATGGCGTCACTCTTATCGATCCAGCAGCCCAAGGGGGTCACGGCGAAGAAGACTTGGCGATGCTCGGTGTTTTTGGTTGCCCTCATCTGGAAACAATCCGCGATGCGTACACCGAAGCATCACCTCTTCAGGATGGTTGGCGCGAACGCATCGGGCTTCACAGTCTTCATATTCTGATCATTCATGCCTATCTTTTTGGCGCGTCCTACCGGTCAGATGTGATGCAGATAGTGAAGAAATACGGCTAGCACAGCAAGCGGGAGTCCCGCCGGGGCGAGCGCTCCACTTGCCATGTACTGAATCAGTACGCCGATTGTGTTCCGAATTGAGAATCCGTTTCGGCACTCGCTTCACTGTCACGCAGGGAGATCTGAAGGGCCTCGTTCAGAGCACTCCGGATTGCTTCAACGTAAATCTGATGACCCTGATCCGTTGCCGGGTGCACGGAGTCTCCGGCCAGATCCTCGGGGTGACGGGAAATGGGGTTCGCCCAATCGGCCACGAACACGTTCCGGTAGCGCGTTGCTGCACGCCAAATCGTGTCATTCGACGGTGGGATCCACGTTGTGCGAGCAGGACCGAATGCAGTGACCAGGATGAGCTTTCTCTCTGGTCCGATCTGGGCAACAAGAGCGTCAATCTGATCGTCTGTCACGGCATTATTCGTTGCCAGTGAGATGACGACGTATTCGCGAAGCAAGCCCTGAGCGTTCAAAGAATCGATGATGGGACCAGCAACAAGAACAGAACGCGAGACCTCGGCGTCAACGTAGACACCCGGGAATGCTTCGCTGAGCGCAGCAGAAGAACCCAGGGTGACCGAGTCACCAATAATCGTGATTTCTTCGCCGGTGACCTGTGGCGGCGTGTAGTCGTAGCGGCGGATGAACACTGGTTCGCCACTTTGTGCGCCAGACTGTGCGTCGCTTTGGGTCTCGCTCTGCGACTGGTCGCCCGACGACGCCGTATCCGTATCCGCGGACTGCGAGCCGGACGTCATCGCATCGCTGGCAAGAGCCGACATTGCTCCCTGTTCAATGGCGATTTGAGCGCTCGACTGATTCGGCGAAAAGGTGAGTGCAACCGCAAACAGGGAGGCAATCATCAGTACAATCACAGCGATGATGATGCGGACTTTTTCAGTGAATGTCAGAAAACCTGACCACACGATACGGCACCACTTGAGGAAGCCGACGCGACGAATTGGCGTCTCAATAAACCTGTACGACAGCGCGGCGAAAAGAACCGATACCACTGACACGATCGTTGCCGACATTGGCAGACTCATCTGGGGAGCCACGTAGAAAACGAGCACCCACAACGGCCAATGCCACAGGTAGATTCCGTAGGATCGTTCACCCAGCCACACCAGGGGACGCAGTTCAAGCGACTTGCGAAGCAGACGGGCACTCCCGGCGTAGGACACGTCGGGAAGCAAGCCACGGATCGTGAACGCCGTCGTCAAAGACACGATGACCATGCCCCACGGGTACATGAATGACTCCGGCAACACGGTCATCAGGAACATCGTGGCAAAGAATGAGATGACGCCGAAGAAGCCGATATATCCGGCATGTTTGGCGCGTTCGTCGACCATTCGCATGGCGTTAGGAACGGCGAATGCGAGGGCCGCGCCGATCATTAGACCCCACAGGTGAGTGTCTGTTCCCATGTATGCGCGCGAAAGGTCGTGGTCGACTAGGACAGCGTGCCATGCGGTCGATGCTCCGCCGATTCCAAGAGCACTCCAGATTCTGAGGTGTTTCGGTAGCCGAACCAGAAGAAGGAGGATCAGTGGCCAGATGACGTAGAACTGTTGTTCAACGGCGAATGACCATGCGTTGGTCAGGAGTAGTGGCGACTGTTGTTCGAAGTAGGAGGCGCCGGAGATGATTTCAATCCAGTTGTACGTGCCGGTGAGCACGCCGACGACTTGGCGAGGGAGTGCAACGAGCGCATCTGTCCCGCTGAGCAGAGCAAGGATTCCCGCACCAATACACGTCGTGACCGCCGCCGGGACAAGACGCCTGAAACGTCGAATCCAGAAATGATCGATCCCAAGTGAACCGGTGGAATCCAATCGGTCGATCAGCAGTAAGGTGATGAGGAAGCCCGACAGGACGAAGAAAATGTCGACGCCCGCGAACCCGGCTTTCGCATACTGCGGGAGCAGGTGGTAGACCAGAACGAACATCGCTGCGATGGCACGAATACCATCGAGTCCCTGCAAGCGTCGTCGAGTTGTCAGGGTTGGCGTCGGTTCCGATGGGGTGGACGAGGCCACGCCTGCTGACGAATCCCCTTCGTTGTCCGAGTGCGCGGACTGAGAACCAACACCGGATTGACCGGAGGATTCAAAAGCACTCGGGCTCGGAGTATGGGTTTTCGTCACGCCCAAGATTTTAGAGTATCCACCATTGGGACACCCCATCGGGTGACGCACCTCAAAAGGCCGTATGCCCTGACGTTGAGCGGCCTCGTCCCCTATTGACCTGCGGATACACTGCCCGCTGTCTTTTCACGCGCACCCGAACATGTCCGGCATCATCACCTTAGTTGCTGAACACCGTTTCTTAGCCACGCGCCAACATGAAAAGATGACACTATGAGCGCAAACTGGACTTCCCTTTTCTCTACCGATCATGGTTACGCCGATCTGGCAGCATCTGGCGAACCTTTGTCTCCGCTTGACGGTCGCTACCGCGCAGCCGTTGCACCTCTTACGAATCATCTGTCCGAAGCCGGCTTGAATCGTGCGCGCGTGCACGTCGAAATTGAGTGGCTGATCCACCTGCTCGACAACGGCGTCCTTCCGGGCGCGCCGATCCTGACCGACGCTGAGCGCGACTACCTGCGCGCACTGCCCCGCGATTTTTCCGCCGACCACATCAAGCGCCTCGGCGAATTCGAAGCTGTTACGCGCCACGACGTGAAAGCTGTCGAATACCTCATCGGCGAATACCTTGAAGCCGCGTCCGGTGTGCTTGGTGAAGACTCCAGCCTGCCGAACCTCCGCGAGGTTGTCCACATTTTCTGCACCTCGGAAGACATCAACAACCTCGCTTACGCGCTCACCATCAAGGCTGGCGTCGAGCAGGTGTGGCTACCTGCCGCCCGCGAACTGCAGGCTCGACTGTTGCGCCTTGCTGAAGCCGGCGCAGATGTTCCGATGCTGGCACATACGCACGGTCAGCCCGCAACGCCCGTCACTATGGGCAAGGAAATGGCCGTGTTTGCACACCGTTTTGCTCGTCAACTGGCACGCATCGAAAACACCGAATACTTGGGCAAGATCAACGGCGCCACGGGAACTTGGGCAGCGCACGTCGTTTCCGTCCCGAAGGCTGATTGGCCGGTCATCGCTCGCAACTTTGTCGAAGGCTTGGGCCTGACCTGGAATCCGCTGACCACGCAGATCGAATCTCACGACTGGCAGGCAGAGCTCTACTCCGACGTTGCGCGCGCCGGACGTATCGCACACAACCTGGCAACCGACTGCTGGACCTACATTTCGATGGGCTACTTCCACCAGAACCTCGCAGCGCAGGGCTCCACCGGTTCGTCAACTATGCCCCACAAGGTGAACCCGATTCGCTTCGAGAATGCCGAAGCGAACCTAGAAGTCTCGTGCGCACTGCTCGATTCCTTGGCATCGACGCTGGTCACCTCGCGTATGCAGCGTGACCTGACCGACTCGACGACCCAGCGCAATATCGGTGTTGCCCTCGGGCACTCGATCCTCGCGTTCTTCAACTTGGTTCGTGGCCTTGACGGCGTTGACATTGACGTTAACCGTATGGCTGCCGACCTGGATGCGAACTGGGCAGTTCTCGGCGAAGCGGTTCAACAGGTCATGCGCACCGCGTCAATCGCCGGCGCGACCGGAATGGCGAACCCGTACGAGCGTCTGAAGGAGCTGACCCGTGGCCACGAGGTCGGAGCCGATGAGATGCGCGCTTTCATTTCCGGGCTCAACCTTCCCACCGAGGTCGAAAAGCGCCTCCTCGCCCTCACGCCCACGACCTACATCGGGCTCGCCCCCGAGATCGCGCTCTGGGTTCTCCCCCGCTAGAGCTGACCACCCT
>ERZ1034876.40-NODE-40-length-86341-cov-7.866108_pt1 | contig 86341 bp, 75 predicted proteins | sample MGYA00520698_ERZ1034876 | MGnify/ENA primary metagenome ERZ1034876 (study PRJEB33766, sample SAMN09781723) | gut metagenome | biome: gut microbiome | host: Homo sapiens | place: Madagascar | study: EMG produced TPA metagenomics assembly of the PRJNA485056 data set...
ACCTGCTCCTCGAACAGCGGCTCGATGACCACCTTCGAGAAGTCGATCGGCTCGGGCTCGGATGCCGCCTCGGCAGCCTCCGCCTTCGCAGCGCGCGCCGCCGCGGCAGCAGCTGCCGCCTTGCCGCTCGCAGGAGCTTCGTCCTTCATGTGGGGGAAAAGCAGCACGTCGCGGATGGTGGCGGAGTCGGTGAGCAGCATCGTCAAACGATCGATGCCGACGCCCACGCCGCCCGCCGGCGGCATGCCGTACTCGAGCGCGCGGATGTAGTCGGCGTCGAAGCCCATGGCCTCGTCGTCGCCCATGTCCTTCGCCTCAACCTGCGCGCGGAAACGCTCGGCCTGGTCAACGGGGTCGTTCAGCTCGTTGAAGGCGTTCGCGTACTCGTGTCCGCAGATGAACAGCTCGAAGCGCTCGGTGAGCTCGGGGTTGTCCGCCTTCTTCTTCGCAAGCGGAGAAATCTCGAGCGGATGGTCGCACACGAAGGTGGGCTGGACGAGCTTCTCCTCGGCAACAGCCTCGAAGATCTCGCTGATGAGCTTGCCCTTGCCCCATGCATCTTCCGCATGGCCGCCGTTTTTCTCCAGGATGGCGACGAGCTCTTCGCGCGTGCGGTCGAAGGACACTTCCTCGCCCGCATGCTCGCTCGCGAGCTCCATCATGGTCGCACGGCGCCATTCGCCCGACAGGTCGATCTCGGTGCCCTGGTAGGTAACCTGCAGCGTACCGCAAGCCTCCATGGCGGCGGCCTGGATGAAGCCCTGCGTGAGGTCCATCATGCCATCGAGGTCGGAGAACGCCTGGTAGGCCTCCATCGTGGTGAACTCGGGGTTGTGGTACGGGTCCATGCCCTCGTTGCGGAACTGGCGACCGATTTCGAAAACCTTCTCGAAACCGCCCACGAGCAGGCGCTTCAAGGGCAGCTCGGTCGCGATGCGCAGGAAGTAGTCACGGTCGAGCGCGTTGAAGTGCGTAACGAACGGCTTCGCGTTCGCGCCGCCCAGAATAGGATGCAGAAACGGCGTCTCCACCTCGTAGAAACCCTGCTGCTCCATATAGCGGCGGATGGCAGCAACGATCTTAAAGCGCTTTTCGAACGTGCTCTTGACCTCGGGATTCATAACAAGGTCGACATAGCGCTGGCGATAGCGCGTTTCCTTATCGGCCAAGCCGTGGAACTTCTCCGGCAGCGGGCGCAGCGACTTGGACAGAAGCTCGTAGCCCGTGACGGCGACGGAAAGCTGACCGCGCTTCGTGCGCATCATGGTGCCGTGAACGCCGATCCAGTCGCCCACGTCGAGGTCTTTCATTGCAGCGAAGACTTCCTCGCCGAGTGCGTTGATGCGGCAGAACAGCTGGATGTCGCCCGTCGCGTCGCGCAACTCGAAGAACGCGATCTTGCCCTGGACGCGCTTGGCCATGATACGGCCCGCCACATCGACCTCGTCCTCGGTGGAGGCGCCGTCTTCGAGCGAGACGTACTTCTCGTCGAGGTCGGTCAGGTGATGCGTGTAATGGAACGCGTGGCCGTAGGGATTCTCCCCAGCCTCGATAAGCGCCGCACGCTTCGCCTTGCGAACCTCGATCGGGTCGTCTTCGATTACTTGCTTGGTAGTTTCGTCAGCCATGCTAATCCTAGTGCTCGATCTTTAGAATCGTCATCTTGATGACGCGGCCAGTGGGGCCTGTGGTCTCGATCTCGTCACCCTTCTTGTTGCCGAGAAGCGCCGCGCCAACAGGAGACTCGTTGGAGATCTTGCCAGCTGCCACGTCGGCCTCAGCGCCGCCCACGATGGTGAAGACACGCTCGCGGCCGCCCATGTCGACGGTGACAGTGGAGCCGATAGTCACCTTCGAGGAGCGCTTCGGCGCCTCGACGACAGTCGCTTCGGAGAGAATGCGGCCGATTTCGGCGATGCGCGCCTCCATCATGCCCTGCTCGTTCTTGGCGTCGTCGTACTCGGAGTTCTCGGAGATGTCGCCGAACTCGCGGGCAACCTTGATGCGCTCGCCCACTTCGGCGCGCTTCTCGGTCTCGAGGTAGTGAAGCTCCTCTTCAAGCTTCTGGCGGCCCTCCGGCGTCAGGATGTAATTGCTGTCTGCCATGGTCAGTCCCTTCAAAAACACGAAGCGGCGCATCGCTTGATGCACCGTTTTCCCCGTTCAATCCCGATTACTTGGGAATAAACATACGAATGCGGCGCACGCCTTTACCGCTGCGCGCGCCGCAAATCCATCGATATGGATGAGTGTTACTCGCTCTTCTTCTTGACCGTCTTCTTCACGGTCTTCTTTGCGGGCGCTTCTTCCTCTTCGACTTCCTCGACTTCTTCCTCGTCTTCAGCCTCTTCGATTTCCTTCTTGTCCTTCTTGCCAGCGCCCATGCCGTCGCGCAGGTTCTTCACGGTCTTGCCGAGAGCGCTGCCGAGCTTCGGGAGATTCTTCGGCCCGAAGATAAGCAGGATGACCGCAAGGATGATGAGCAATTCCGGAGTGCCCATACCAAAGATCTTCATACATTCCTCCAAATACGTTCCTGTATGCGACGAAATCGCACATGAATGCAGTGCTTGCGCTGAGCAGAAAGGGTATCACAACTGGGGAAAAACGGCGTAGATGGACAGAATTAACATATGCAAACTGACCCGCAGAAAAGAAAAACGGCGGCCTCCGAAGAGACCACCGTTTCGCATTCGATGGTCGGGATGACAGGATTTGAACCTGCGGCCTCTGCGTCCCGAACGCAGCGCTCTACCAAGCTGAGCCACATCCCGAAGTGCTGTTTGCGACAGCAAACGATATATTACCATAATCCCGCGCCTTAGCAAGAACTATTTTTTGCAAACCAGGGCTTGCGCAACCCGCCACCCTACGGCCGACTGCGAAGGGGCGCCACGCGGGGCGGTTTTGCGAGGCGCCGCCTAACAGCTGTTCGCGCCATCGTGCGCCAGAATCACTCAAGGCAAGCGATTCTTCATCTCGCTAGCGATTTCGGGAAAGCCGGCCAACGTCAGGACGTGGACGAAGGCACGGTCCTTTGTCAGGCTCTCTTCGATCATTTTGATGAAGTCCGTCAAAAACCGCACGAACTCCTCTTCCGGCAAATAACGCTCGAGCATCCAGACCATCATTGCGTAGTTGACGTTCTTCCTTCCGCCAACACGAGCGCAATACAAGCGCTCGTCGTGAGCGCATATATTGCGAAACTTGACAAGAATCTCGAGCGAAACGCGCGCCTTCCCCACATTGAAATGGCCCAGCGTTTTATCTCCGAGCCTTCCTGTGGATTCAGCGATTGTTTTGCAAAACGCCTTCTGCTCAACCGGCCTCATCAAATTGAAGAAATGCTCGAGGTTTCCGAAGGTCAAATCATTCGCCAGCACCCATAGAGGGACCGTGCCGTGAGCCTCCCGATAATGTGCGATAGAGCCGGAGCTGCTTTTGCTTGCGCGCGAGGATAATATATGTATGAGGCCAGTAATCTCTGCAGCATATCGGCGTATATCGTTTCCGGACGCGGCAAAATCCTCTTTCGAGCAATAGTTCAATTGGAAAAGATACGCATCAGCTTCACGATGAAAATCAGAGAAGCAGTAAGCGATAGCGGTCCTGACCGCAGCTTCAGCTTTAACGAGATAATGAAACGTCAAGCCCCTCAGCTTTCGGTCGAATGAAAACAGCTGATAAATATCGGAAAATGTTGTTCCTGGAGAAAATCTGTCGTCTCCTGCAGCATTCGAAGCTTGGCGATCGACGAAAGGATCCTTGTAGCCGTTGACCACGGAATAATAGCCCTCTCGCAGCAGAATCGAAGCGGTCGCTTCGCTCGTTTCCACACCGCGAGATTCAAGCAAATCGATTTGCTGTCGAATCGTTAGGAAGGGCTTATCCATATAGTGGTCTCCTTATAACGAAGGCGGCCATCGTTAGATGGCCGCCTAGCGTGGATACGGGCCCCGTAGGGTTTCCGCATCAATACCGCTAAAAGTGCATTTTATCGAACAAGAGAATCATCGTCAATGAAAATCACTGTGCGGGCTGTCAGATTGAGAAACACAGAATACGCCCGAGAAGAGACAAAGAAAACGTCCCTGAGCTTATTTGCTAGGCAAGCGCACCGCCCGCAAGCTTTTTGGCCTAGCGAGAAAGAGCCGGTGCGGTCGATAGATGCGGGTTGTCGATCGTCACACGCTGCGGCACGACCACGCACAAGATGACGCCTTCCGATATGACGTCGCCCCCATCATCGCGCGCGCAGACGTTCCAGAACAGCTTGCGGTAGCCCTTAGAGCTCGCCTCCTCGCGATCGAACGCCGCCTCACCGTGCAACGTGCCGTCGACGCCGCTTTTGCGATGCGTGACATTCACGTTCACCCCGAAGGGCAGCTCGCGCGATAAATCAGTATGGAACTCGGCACCGAGACTCGCCGCCGCTTCGAGCAGCGTGAGCGTAGCGCCTCCATGCACAAAGCCATACGGCTGGCGAATGGCGTCGGTGATGGGAAGCTCCGCCCGCACGAACGTGGCGCTCGCCTCGGGAAAGGTGATGCCCAGCAGCTTGTTGAAATCCACAGAAAGGCTCTCCTTAGACTCCTTGATAGGTTGTCCCGCTATGCGCTGGCTATCTCCCCCGCGAGGGGCGATCGGTGCCGCCGCGGCGCTTGCGGGGCTCCTCGCGCTCGGGAACAGGGGGAATGGCACCCGTGCCAGCCTGCACCATCGCGTCGATTTCCTTCGCCATCTTGTCGGCGCCTTCCAGACGGTTCTTCTCGGTGCCTTCCATGGCCTTCTTGCCCTCGCCCTGGAAGGTCTTCGTGCGCTGGATGAGGATAGCGCCGATCAAGAACGGCATCCAGAACACGATGCCGCGATACACAAGGCCGATCGCTGTGCCCGCCGCCGCCGTCTCGCCGAACATCGTGAACGCCACGACCACGGCGGCCTCCACGACGCCGACGCCCTGCGGCGTGATCGAGATCATGGCGAACAGCGTCGCCACCACATAACCGCAGATGAGAACCTCGGGGCTCGTCACGCCGAACGCCACGCCCACAAGCGCGAAGCAGCTCAGCTCGCACGTCGACGCGATAAGCGAGCACCCATAAGCCTTAAGCGTCGGCTTCGGGCTGTGGCCGATCAGGCCCGCCGCCTCGGAAAACGTGGAGGCGATGTTCTCGACCCAGGGCTTTAGGGGCGGCTTTTTGAACAGGCCGCGAATGCGATTCACCAGCCGCTCGATGGGGCGCAGGATCTTCAACATGAGCGCCGGGCGCTTGCGGCCCAAGACGAGCACGCCGATCATGCAGCCCACGAGCAGCATCACCACCATGCCCAAGAGGAACCACACGGGGGAAAGGCCCACCGTGACCAGCAGGATTAAAAACGCCAGGATCATGATGGTGCAGAAGGCGCCGTCGATCGTGATCTGCATGAGCAGCGCCGCCGACGTCGCCTTACCAGGCGAGATTCCGCGGCGACGCGCGTCGTCGACCACGAGCGTGGTGCCCGCCAGGTTGAGCGACGGCGCGATCGTGTTCATGAAAAAGGTGCCGAACACAAGCGGCAGCGTGGCGCGCGGGGCCATATGCTCCCCCACCGCGCGGAAGCACGACGAATACGCAAAGCTCTGCGAGACGTACTTGCACAGCTGGGTGAGAATGGCAGCGACGAGCGGAATCGTCGAACCGCGCTGCATGGTCTCGACAAGCTCGGCCAACTGGTCGCCCCGCAGGAACACCACCGCCAACACGATGATGAGCACGAGGCCGACCAGCAGATTTCTGATGCTGAACTTCACAGTTGAGGTTCGTCCCTATCCCTAGTGGCGGAAGTGGCGATGCCCGGTGAAGACCATAGCGATGCCATGCTCGTTAGCCGCCTGGATGCATTCCTCATCGCGAATCGAGCCGCCCGGCTGGATGATGGCGGTCACGCCCCACTCGGACAGCGTGTCGACGTTGTCGCGGAAGGGGAAGAACGCGTCGGACGCGCACACCAAGCCCTCCGCGGGCACGCCCATGCGCTCGCACGCCTCGTGGGCGCGCTTGCAGGCGATGAGCGCGGAATCGACGCGGTTCGGCTGGCCGGGGCCCATGCCGATGCCCGCGTGGTCACGCGACACGAGGATGGCGTTGCTCTTCACGCCCTTGCACACCTTCCACGCGAAGAGCAGCTCGTGCATTTCCTCGTCGGTCGGCTTGCGGTCGGTGGGCACCGTGAAGGTGGCCGGGTCCTCGGCGACGCGGTCGACGTCCTGCACGAGGATGCCGCCGTCGACCGAGCGGAACTCGAGCGCGGAAGGCGCGTCGACGCCGCCGGTTGCGAGCACGCGCAGGTTCTTCTTCTTCTGCAGAAGCTCGAGCGCGTCAGGCGCGAACGAGGGCGCGATGAGCACCTCCACGAACAGATGGTTCTCGTTGATATGATCGACCATATCCTTCGTGACCTCGCGGTTTGCCGCGATGATTCCACCGTAAGCGCTCTTCGGGTCGCAGGCAAAGGCCTTGTCGAAGGCCGCAACCACGCTTGTGGCAGTGGCCGACCCGCACGGGTTCTGGTGCTTCAAGATGACCACGGCAGGTTCGTCGAACTCGCGCACGAGCGACCAGCAGGCGTCGGTGTCGAGGATGTTGTTGTAGGAAAGCTCCTTGCCGTTGAGTTGCTCGGCGTTCACGAGGCTGTGCTCGCTCTCGAAGTCGGGCAGACGGTAGAACGCCGCTTCCTGATGCGGGTTCTCGCCGTAGCGCAGCCCCTGCTGCTTGACCATGTACAGGTCGTAGTAGTCGGGGAACTCGCCTTCGCCCTCTGCTTCGAGGGAGTCGTCCTCCCCAGCGAGCTGCTCGAACATCCAGTCGGCGATGGCGCCGTCATAGGAGCTCGTGGTCTCGAACACGTTCAGGGCCAGGCGAGCGCGGGTCGAGCGCTTCGTGGCGCCACCGTTCTCGCGCATCTCGGCGAGAATGTCGTCATAGCTTTCAGGATCGGTGACCACGGCCACGCTCTCGAAGTTCTTCGCGGCGCTGCGCAGCATCGACGGGCCGCCGATGTCGATGTTCTCGATGCAGGTGCCGAAATCGGCGCCGGATTCCACCGTCTTCTCGAAGGCGTACAGGTTCACGACGACCATGTCGATCATCTGGATGCCGTGCTCGGCAGCTTCAGCCATGTGCTGGGGGTTGTCGCGCTTCGCCAGAAGCCCGCCGTGCACCATCGGGTGCAGGGTCTTCACACGGCCGTCCATCATCTCGGGGAAATGCGTCACCTCGTCGATGGGGGTCACCGGAACGCCCGCCTCGGCGATGACCTTCGCGGTACCGCCCGTCGAGATGATTTCCGCGCCGAACTCGTCGTGCAGCGCACGCGCGAAGTCGACGACGCCCGTCTTGTCGGTCACCGACATGAGGACGCGTTTGATTTTGGGATCAGCCATGTATGTTCTCCTCTCAAGAGTTGGAACTTATTCAGGGTGCGCGGCCTCACGCCCAGCGCACACCTCGCGCAAAACAGGAGGACGAGTCGCTATCGACCAAGCGACTGCTCGTGCCTTTCGCGGGCCTCATCACTGTAGCGCTCCTTGTAGCGCACGTCGATGAGCTCGGCGACGATAGCGATCGCCAATTCGGCGGGCGTCTTCGCGCCGAACTTCAAACCGATGGGGCGCTTGATGGATTCCCACTGCTCTTCGGTGACGCCGCGCGAGGTCACGAGGTCGTGCACCGTGGTGTTCTTCCCCTTGCAGCCCATCATGCCCACGTAATGCACATTGTGGCGAACCGCCCACACGCACGACTCGGGATCGAACATGTGCCCACGCGTGAGCACGCAGACGTAATCGGCGGGCGCAGCGTGGTACTCGTCAAGGCCGTCGAAGTTGTCGCCCGGAAGCTCGATGCGTGCGGCGTCGGGGAAACGCTCCTCGGAGATGTAGGCAAGGTCGTAGTCGACGACCGTCACCTTGAAGCCGACGTGGGTCGCGAGCGCGGAAAGCTCGCTCGCGACGTCGGAGGCGCCCAGAAGCCACACGTGCACCTGGTCGAACAGCGCAACGGAGCGCCAGGTCAGGCCCTCGAACTGCTCGTTGTGCATCGAGGGGCCGCGCGTGACGTCTTTCATCTGGAACGTATCGCGCGGGCTCGGCGTGCGCGAGGAGACGATTTCCTTCGCGTCGTTGCAGAAGAAGACGAGCGGCTCGCCGTCGGCGGAACCCTGGTCGCCGTACTTCTTGGTGACCTCATTGTCGGTGTTTCTCTGCGCCTCGGCGGCGTCGTAAATCACCTTGAAGCCGAGCCATGCCAGGTCGCCCTCGTCGACGGCGCGGATGGCGCGCTCGAACGTGGGGATATCGGCCTCAGTCAGACTCTTCGCGATGACGTCGAGATAGTCGGGGGCAACGTGGTTGTTCCCCGCGAGCGCTTCTGCGGAAAAGCAGGGGAAATCCTCCGACGAGAGCTGCGGGGTCCGACCCGCCTTCAAGTCGTCGATGATGGATTGCAGCACGGCCTTGTTCATGGAGCTGTCCTTTCTTCAAACCGTTTCCCGACGCCGGCGCTAAGGTGCCTAAGCGTCGTGCCATCGACGCCGGTGTTGGGGCCGGCATCGCGTTCCCGACGCCGCCGCGAGGTGGCGCCGCACTTGACAACGCCGGCGCAGAGGGCCGGCGTCGTAGTTGCCATCAGTTGATGTGAACCTTGTTCGTGGAAGGGTCGACGGCAACGCGCCCTTCGGCGATCAGCCCGATGACCTCGGGATAGAGCACGTGTTCCACGTCGTGGATCTTCGCCTCGAGTGCGTCGAGCGTATCGTTTTCGGCCACTGTAATCGCGCGCTGCGCAACGATGGGGCCCTTGTCGTAGTCGGCGTTCGCGAAATGCACCGTGACGCCCGTCACCTTCACGCCTGCGTTAAACGCGTCGGCGATGGCGTGCGCGCCCTTGAACGACGGCAGGAGCGCCGGGTGCAGGTTGAGCACGCGGTTGGGGAACGCGTCGAGCATGACGGAGGTCACCTTGCGCATGTAGCCCGCCATGACCACGTATTCCGCACCCGCTTCTTGAAGCGCCTCGACGATCTGCGCGTCGGCGGCGAGCACGTCGGCGTATTTCTCGCGATTCATCACGAACGTGGGGATTCCCGCCGCATGCGCGCGCTCGATGCCGTACGCGTCGGGGCGCGACGACACGACGAGCGCGATATCGACGGGCAAGCCCTCGGCGGCCGCATCGATAATCGCCTGCAAGTTCGTTCCGCTGCCTGAAAGCAGCACGCCAATCTTAAGTTTGTCGGTCACGTAACCGCCCTTTCCGCAAGATGAGCCGAGCCATCGAAAGAATAGCCCGGCGACACAGCAACAAACAGTATACGCAAAAGGCGCGCCGATTCCGCCGCAGAAGCACAAGCGTCAACTGATTAGCATCGATGACGACAACGCGAGCGCAGTGCTATACTCCGGCAGGCATCTTCCTGCGAAATTCGCACGACCCCAAAAACTATCCTGCAAGCCCCAGCCATGCCGCGATCTTCGGGGCGTACCCCAGCACGAAGATGACGAGAATCAGCGCGGGAATCCCGTACTTCAGCCACAGACGAGCGCACGCCGGGAAGCGCACACCCTTGCCCGCGTTGGCCTCGGCGAGAAAGCCATCCCAGCCCCAGCCCCTGCGCGTCGTGCAAAACAACACGAAGAACAGCGCGCCTAAGGGAAGCAGGTTATTCGACACGATGAAGTCTTCAATCGATTGGATGTCACCGACCGCCGGGACGGTCACGCCCGAAAGAACGTTGAACCCGAGCGCACACGGCAGCGACAGCACAAGCACGAGAACGCCCGTGATCGCGGCAGCACGGCGACGGGTAATGCCCCACTTGTCGATCGACCAGCTGATGAGGTTCTCGAACACGGCAATCACCGTCGAGAGCGCGGCAAAACTCATGAACACGAAGAACAGCGCGCCCCACACGTTTCCCAAAGGCATCTGCCCGAACACCACAGGCAGCGTCACGAACACAAGAGACGGCCCCTGGTCAGGACTTACACCGTAGGCAAAGCATGCGGGAAAGATGATAAGGCCCGCCAGGACGGCAACGACGGTGTTGAGCGCGGTCACCGAGATGGCCTCGCCGGTGAGGCTGCGCTCGCGCCCGATGTAGGACCCGAAGATTTCCATCGAGGCCATGCCGAGCGAAAGCGAAAAGAGCGCCTGCCCCATAGCGGCGAACACCGCGTCGCTGAAGGTTGCCCATTGCTCCGCCGGGGTCGCGCCTGCGAACAAGCGCGAGAAATCGGGAACGAGGTAGAACGCGATGCCCTCCCCCGCACCAGGCAGCGTCACCGCGCGCACGCATAGCACGAGCATAACCACGAACAGCGTCGCCATCATCCATTTGGTGATACGCTCGACGCCCTTCTGCAGGCCCATGCCGCACACGGCCGCGCCGACCACGACCGCCACCACCATCCACGCGATGAGCCCCATAGGGTCGGCGAGCATGTCCGAGAACACGGTCGCGGTCGTTTGGGCGTCCGCCCCGCTGAACACGCCCGACGCCATCTTCGGCACATAGGAGAGCATCCAACCGCACACGGTGGTGTAGAACATCATGAGCACTGTGCAGCCGATATAGCCCCACCAGGAGAACCAATGCCACGCGCCCGAAGGCTGCAGCTTGTCGAACGCCTGCGCCGCCGACTTCTGCGATGCGCGCCCGACCGCAAACTCCATCACCATGACGGGCAACCCTAGAATCACAAGGAACACCAGGTAGATGAGGAAAAATGCCGCACCGCCGTACTGTCCTGTGATATAGGGGAAACGCCACACGTTCCCCAAGCCGATTGCGCACCCGGCGCTGATGAGGATAAACCCCAAACGCGATGCGAAATGCTCGCGCGAAGGCGCCGTCGCGGATGCGGCGCCCGTGCTCTGCTCTGGCATAATAGCTGCTTCCCTACCTTTTCCGACGCGCCTCATGCGCGCCAGCCGCTTATTGTAGCGCAGGTGCGCCGCCTAGCCCAAGCGCTTCGCGCGCGTCTCGGGCCCGACCGCGATAACGACAATCGCGAGCCCCATCTTCTCGAAAATCGGTCCGTCACGGACAAAAACAGGCGGTATGCGAGCGTCATCAAGCAGCACGTCGCCCAACTCGCATGTCCGCCGATTCACGACCTGGGTTTTCTCCACCGAGTAACTCGGAAGAAGCTTGCAGAAAGCCACGGCGACTCACATATCGCCAATGTTTGTCCACGAAAGGCAGAAGCTGGAAAAGAACGCTTCCACATTCGATAGGCCTCATCAGAAGACAGATCCTGCCCTCTGACGGAGGGCAGGATCTTCCTGCAGGCGAGCCTACCCTTCGTAGCCGTACAGGTTTCCCTCGCCCGTGTACTCCACTTCGCCCGTGCCGGCGACGATGCGACCGACGCGATAGGTGGTCTCGCCGGCCTTGGCCAGGGCGGCCTCCACCTCATCAGCGCAATCGGGGTCGACGATCAAGACCATGCCGACACCCATGTTGAAGGTCTTGAGCGCCTGGCCCTCGGAGAGGTCGGCCGCCTCGCACACGTACCTCGCGATGGCGGGAACAGGCCACGTGCTCAGATCCACCTGGGCGTTCACCCGCGAATTCAGCGCGCGGTTGAGGTTCTCGGTGATGCCGCCGCCCGTGATGTGCGCAAGCGCGCGCACGGCCTTGGGGCACTCGGCGAGCACGGAGAGCACCTGCTTCACGTAGATGCGCGTCGGGGTGAGCAGCGCCTCGCCCACCGACTTGCCGTCGAGCGCGTCAACGGGGGCCAAAAGCTCCTCGGTGCTCTTCCCCTCCACGCACACCTTGCGCGCGAGCGAGTAGCCATTGGAGTGCAGACCCGACGACGCAAGTCCGATGAGCACATCGCCCTCGCGCACGCTTTCGGGATCGAGCATCTTCGGGCGGTCGACCACACCCACCGTGAAGCCGGACAGGTCGTAATCGTCAGGGTCCATAACACCAGGGTGCTCAGCCATCTCGCCGCCGATGAGCGCGCAGCCCGCCTGGCGGCAGCCCTCGCCGATGCCCGCCACGACTTCCGCCACATGCTCGCGGCGCAACTTGCCGATCGCGATGTAGTCCAGGAAGAACAGCGGCTCGGCGCCGCAAGCAAGGATGTCGTTCACGCACATGGCGACAAGGTCGATGCCCACCGCGCCATGCCTGCCGACAAGCTGGGCCACCTTGAGCTTGGTGCCCACGCCATCGGTACCCGACACGAGCAGCGGGTCTTCCATCCCCTTCGCCGCCGCGATGGAGAACAGGCCGCCGAAGCCGCCGATGTCGCCCACGACCTCAGGGCGGTAGGTTGAATGCACGGTTTCCTTGATCGCGTCGACCGCTCGCGCGCCCTCGGCCGTGTCAACGCCCGCCGCCGCGTAGGTGATTTCCTCGCTCACTTTTCGCTCCTTCTCGTAACGTTCCCATCCTGTAAGTAATTACAGGGTGACCTGGGTTTTCTCAGCTTTCTCACTCTCGCGCGCGTATTCTGCGGCGAAATCCGCCTTGGTCATGAAGCTCTTCTTGGCCGTGGAGGGCGGAATCTCCACGGGGTAGTCGCCCGAGAAACACGCCTCGCAAAAGCCGGGTTCGCGCACGTCGGGAAGCGACTCGCGCAGACCGGGCAGGCTGATGAACGCAAGCGAGTCGGCGCCCATCCACTCGCACATCTCCTCGTTGGTCATGTTCGCGGCGATGAGCTGGTCGCGCGTATCGGTGTCGATGCCGTAGAAGCACGGCCAGAGCACTTCAGGGCTCACGATGCGCATGTGGACCTCGGTGGCGCCCGCCTGACGCAGCATCCCGATGAGCTTTTTGGAGGTGTTGCCGCGCACGATGGAATCGTCGATCACGACGAGGCGCTTGCCCGAGATGACGCTCGGCAGCGGGTTCAGCTTCAGGCGAATGCCCAGCTGGCGCATGGCCTGCGTCGGCTGGATGAATGTGCGGCCCACGTAGCGGTTCTTCACGATGCCGTCGGCGTAGGGGATGCCGCTCTCGAAGGCGAAGCCCATGGCCGAGGGGATTCCCGAGTCGGGCACGCCGAGCACCAGATCCGCGTCGGCCGGAGCCTCGCGCGCCAAGATGCGGCCCATGTTGCGCCTGGCCTGGTAGACCGACTGGCCGTCCATCACCGAGTCGGGGCGGGCGAAGTACACGTACTCAAAGATGCAGCTTGCGCGGCGGCCGGCGGGCACGCCCTGCTCGGAGGTGACGCCGTCTTTGCTGAAACGCACGATCTCGCCCGGGTTCACGTCGCGCACGTATTCCGCGCCCACGATATCGAGCCCGCAGGTCTCGGAGGAAACGACCCAGCCGCGATCGTCGGGAAGCTTGCCCATGCACAGCGGGCGGATGCCGTTCGGGTCGCGGAAGGCGTAGAGGCAGTCGGGGCTTGCGAGCACCATGGCGTAGGCGCCCTTCAGGTGCTCCATGGCGAAGCGGATGCCCTCGCGCAGGTGGTGAGTCTTCTTGGTAATGTCGCCGATCGCCTTCGCCGCCACCTCGGAGTCGGTTCCCGAGCGAAGCTGGATGCCGTCATCGATCAAGCGGGCGCGCAGGCTGTTCGTGTTCACGAGCGTGCCGTTGTGCGCGAGGGCGATGAGCGTCTCGTCGATTGCCGAGATATGGGGCTGGGCGGCCTCCCACGACGCCGCGGCGCCGGAAGTGGAGTAGCGGGCATGGCCGACTGCCACAAAGCCGGTGAGCGCAGCGAGACTTGCTTCGTCAAACACCTGTGTGACCAGGCCCAAGTCCTTGGAAGCCATAATGGTCTCGCCATCCCCCACAGCGATTCCCGCGCTTTCCTGCCCGCGGTGCTGAAGCGCCTGCAGGCCGAAGCACGTCATACGCGCGACGTCCTCGCCAGGAGCGAAGACGCCGAACACGGCACATTCCTCTTCGAGGCGGTCGGGGCGTTCGCCCGGCAGTATCGAAGTGCTCATGAAACGATCTCCTTTGCTGCATCGTCTATTGTCGCGGCAGCGGCGGGGTCGACCATGCCGATCCCGCCGCTGTCGCCATTTGCGTTGTTCACATTGTTCGTATTGTTCGCGGCCGAACCTTCAGGCACCGTACCAGAAGAATTGACGGCGGCGTATTCAACCGGCACGCAGCACAGGACGTAGCGCGCGTCCGTGTTGCTATCGCAGGTGGAAAACATGAAGAAGCGGGAAATGGCCGACGCATCGGGCGCCGCCGGGTCGCACTCGACGATGCTGCGGTCAATCTTGTCGGCAACGTAGGAGGTGAAGGCGGCGTCGTTTTCGAACTTCGTCTGCACGATCGATTCCGACCCGCTGCAGTGGACAAGCGACACCGACTGCAAGCGCCATGAGCCCTTCGGGGTGAGCAGGTACACCGTGCGATGCTCGTTGAACTGCTCGGCGTCGGCGAAATCGGCGATTGCGGCGAACATTTCCCCATTCTGCAGGTGATGGCCCTGCACGATATTGTTCTTGTCCGAGAAGTCGGCGGCGTTCGACGACAGCAGGTACGGCGTGCCGTAGGTAGGCAGCCACCATCCGCCCGAATTGCCCTGGAAATCGATGGTGAGGTACTTGTCGGGATTCGACTCGGGCGCGTGGACGATGGGGTAATTCACGTTCGTGCCCGGGATGAAGATCCACCCGACCGTGTCGGGGTTGATCGCGAGAAGGGCATCCCAATCGACGGTGAGGTCGGCAAGCGATACGCCGGACGCGTCGGAGAGCGCAGAGTCAGAGAGAAACGCCTTATCGGCCACGTCATCGTAGGATTTCTGGCCCTCGTGATAAGTGAGTAGGATGCTTCCCAAGGCGAACGCAGCCGCAAGGAACACCACGATGGCCACGACGAGGATCGCGGTCCAAAGACCGAAGCGCCGCTTCCGCGCAGGGGCAACCGCGCGTGCAGGAGCGGTCGCACGCATATGCGTGCCCCCGTTGAACTGCGCTTCCCCTCGCCCTCGACGATTCGTGGACATACTTGCCTTCCCGTGGATTCCCCACTGCGGAGCCCGCGCCCCGCAATCCGTGCTTTCGCTGAAACCTCACTATAATAAGCGACGCCCCCGAGCGGGGGCGCCACAGGTGCTCGCATACGCAAATTTCATCGGCAAGCGCGCCCCAGGAAGAAGGAGCGTCTCAGTCACCGCGCGCCGAACGGGCTCGGGACAACGCGGTGCGGCCGACGGCCAGCCCGCCTCACAGACGCGATGCGACCGACAATCGGCGGCCCACTCGTCTCCCCTGCGCGCAGGCGCAATTGCGGCTTGCGGCTCGAACGCCAATGCCGTCGATGCCCTGCCAGACCGCTCGCCAACGCAATGCGGCTACTTCTTCTTGAGCTCGTCGATGAAGCCCTTCGCGATGCACGCGACGATGATGATGACAATGACGGCAACGATGCCGGCGATAATCCCCGGATTGTCGGGAATGAAGCTCAAATCCATGATGGCCCCTCTTTCAAACGCGACGCGAATGCGTCTGTCGGTCAAGCTCGATCTAAACGGTATCCATAGTAACGCCATCCCTTCCTTCACGCAAGCTCCACAATTGGCGAAACGAGTTCTGTAAACAATAATTTACGCAGGTGAAAGCGTTGTTTAACAGTTTGATGCCAATCCCAAAGATGAGAAAGCCAGTCTTTCGGCAATCAGCCGCGGACTCGCCTTCCCCGCCTCTTATCGATGCAATAGATAAGCGGTTATCGACGTTTTAGCAGGTCAGTAGAAAATATTTCGATTTTCCCCGAAAGCCTATTGACCAAGTGGGCGTTACCACGTATAACTACCACCGCTATATGAATTAGCGAATTCAATCGCAATCGTTTTAGGAGATAACGACATGTCTGAAAAAGAGAACGCTTACTCGTTCGAGACCCTGCAGATTCACGCCGGACAGGAAAACCCCGACCCTGCGACCGATGCACGCGCCGTGCCGATCTACCTGACGTCCTCCTTCGTGTTCAAAGACGCCGCGACCGCAGCCGGGCGCTTCAGACTCACTGAGCCGGGCAACATCTATTCCCGCCTGACCAACCCCACCGTTTCCATTTTCGAGGAGCGCATCGCCGCACTCGAGGGCGGCGTCGGAGCGCTTGGCGTCGCCACCGGCTCGGCCGCCATCACCATCGCGGTGCAGAACATCGCCACGGTTGGTGACCATATCGTCTCCTCCACCAACCTTTACGGAGGCACGCTCAATCTGTTCGAGCACACTCTTTCCGAACAGGGGCTTTCCACCACGTTCGTGAACCCTGCCGACCTCGACGCTGTCGAAGCCGCCATCCAGGACAACACCAAGCTCCTCTACGCGGAGACGCTCGGCAACCCGAATTCCGACGTACTCGACATCGAGGGCTGGGCCGCCATCGCGCACAAGCACAATCTTCCGCTCGTCGTGGACGACACCTTCTCGACGCCCTACCTGCTGCGCCCGATTGAGCACGGCGCCGACGTGGTGGTCGCGTCCGCCACGAAATTCATCGGCGGCCATGGCACAGCGATGGGCGGCGTGATCATCGATGCGGGCAAGTTCGATTGGGCTGGCAACGCCGACAAGTTCCCCGGCGTCGCGAAGCCGAACCCGAGCTACCACGGCGTCGTGTTCACCGAAGCCGCAGGCGAGGCCGCCTATATCACCAAGGCGCGCGCCACGCTCCTGCGCGACCAGGGCGCAACGCTGTCCCCCTTCAACGCGTTTATCCTGCTCCAAGGCTTGGAGACGCTCTCGCTGCGCGTCGAGCGCCACGTCGAGAACGCGCTTAAGGTCGTCGATCTCCTGAGCAAGCATCCGCAGGTCGAGCGCGTGAACCACCCATCGCTTTCGACCGGCCGCGCGAAGGAGCTCTACGACGAGTACTACCCCAACGGAGCTGCTTCCATCTTCACGTTCGAGATCAAGGGCACGGCCGAGACCGCTTGCAAGTTCACCGAGAGCCTGAAGCTGTTCAGCCTGCTCGCGAACGTGGCAGACGTGAAGAGCCTCGTCATCCATCCGGCGTCGACCACGCACTCGCAGCTGACCGACAAGGAGCTCGAGGCGGCGGGCATCTCCCCCACGACGATTCGCCTGTCCATCGGCACCGAGAACATCAAGGACATCTTGGCTGACCTTGAGCAGGGCTTTGACGCGGTGAAGTAGTCGCCCGACAGTTTGCATCCCAATAAACGAGGGGCCGCCCGCAGCTTCGATGAACTACAGGCGGCCCCTCGTGTTCTCCGCGCGCACGCCTCGGGTCGCGCCCTCTCGCGCGCCCCTTTAGCGGTTGTCCACCTTCTCGGGGTAAAGGTCGTGATGAGACAAGCGCTCCCAGGCCACGTCCTCCCAACGCGTGCCCGGCTTCCCGTAGTTGCAATACGGGTCGATCGAGATGCCCCCGCGCGGCAAGAACTTGCCCCAGACCTCGATATACTTCGGATCCATCAGCTTGATGAGGTCCTTCATGATGATGTTCACGCAGTCCTCGTGGAAGTCCCCGTGGTTGCGGAAGCTGAACAGGTACAGCTTCAGGCTCTTGCTCTCGACCATGCGCTCGCCCGGCACATATGCGATGTAGATCGTGGCGAAGTCGGGCTGCCCCGTGATCGGGCACAGGCTGGTGAACTCGGGGCAGTTGAACTTCACAAAGTAGTCATTGCCCGGGTGCTTGTTCTCGAAGGTCTCGAGGACGCTCGGGTCGTAGGTCTGAGGGTAGCGCACCCCCTGGTTGCCCAAAAGCGACAGATCGTCGGCCCCCTCGCGCTGCGGTTTCTTGTTCGCCGCGTTCGTCGCGCCCATCGCGCCCGTCATGTTCGCCATGCTATTCCTCCCCTTCCGCGTTTGCTGCCGCCCGCTCAGCGTCGAGCCTGTCGAGCAGCGGGTCGCGCATCCCGTTCGCCTCGAACGCACGGTTGCGGTCGATGCACGTCCCGCACGCACCGCAAGGGTAGTCGCCACCCTCGTAGCAGCTCCAGGTGAGCTCGTAGGGAACGCCCAGCTCGATGCCGCGCGCGACGATATCGGCCTTCGACATTTCCACGAACGGCGCGCAAAGATGCAGCTCGCCGCCCGTTCCCTCCTCAATCGCGCGGTTCATCGCGTCGACGAACTCGCGCGAGCAATCGGGATAGGCGTTGCCCGCCCAGTCGTCGTGGTGCGCGCCGTAGTAGATCGCGCCACACCCGAGCGAGAGCGCCATCGACGCTGCCGCCGAGAGGAAAAGCCCGTTGCGAAAAGGAACGTAGGTGCTCACCGGCTTGCCATCGCTTTCGGCAAGCTGGTCGGCGTAGCTTTCCTCGGGGATGTCTTGCGAGGAATGCGAGAGCAGGCTGCAATCGCTGTCGGCGAAGATGGCCCCCAAGTCCAAGAAGCGCTGCTCCACACCGTAATGCGCGGCAACCGCCTTCGCGCTCTCTATTTCCTTGTTATGGCGCTGACCATAGGAAATGGAAAGCGCGTACACATTCTTGGCGCCGTAACGCGAAACCGCCATGGCGAGCAGCGTGGTCGAATCCACGCCGCCCGAGCACAAAACGAGCGCCTTCTCTTCGATAGTGGCCACGAGGCTACACTCCCTTCTCGACACCCGGCCAGATAATCTTGTGCAGCTGCAGCTGCGCGGTGGCCCAGATGAGGTTGTTGTCTTGCATGAAATCTACGATGCGCGCAGGGTCGAGGCGTCCGAACACGGGGCTCAAATACACCAGCACGCGATTGGGAAGACCCAGCTCGCGCGACACTTCCAGCATGCGGACCAGGTCGCCTTCCCCACCGCAGACGAACTTCACGGTGTCGCGCGCGTCGAGGAGCGCGAAGTTCTCGCGCAGCATGCGATCTTCCATGCCGCTTGAGGGGAGCTTCCAATCGACCGTGAACGTGAGGCTGCCGGGAAGCGACGCGCACTCCTCGCGCAACCTTGCGAGTTCGCACAGGTCAGCGGCACCATTCGTCTCGATTTCCGCCCGAAGCCCGCGCCCGAGAGGGCCGGGCTCGGCAAGCAGCGCGCGCACGAGGCGGGGAAGCTCAGGCTGCAGCGCAGGCTCGCCGCCCGTGAGGGTGATGCACTCCACTCGCGTCTCGCGCGCCCACGCGACGAGGTCCGCGACCGATACGCGCTCGGCGCGATCCGCGGCAACGGGCGCGTTTGCCCACATGGTGTCGCAGTACGAACACGCCAGGTTGCACCCCGTGAAGCGGATGAAGGCGGCGAGTTTGCCCGCGGCGCGCCCTTCCCCATTCACGCTGACGAAGCGCTCGGCAACAGGAAGCGGGCGATCCGCGCTCGCTTCGAGGGACGCGGGTGCGGCCGACCCATGTGCGGCATCGCGCCCCGGCGCGCCTGCTGCCTGCGTCTGCGAGCCCGCGTTCACCTCGCACGCGGCCTGCGTTTGCGAGCCCACAATATCCCGATCGCTAGCCACGGTAGATCGCGCAGTTGTTGGGGGTTTCGTACACGTCAACCTGAGAAACGGGGAACCCCGCATCCGCAAGCTTCCCGTAAAAATAGCGGGCAAGGTTCTCTGCCGTCGTGCGGAAGGGAACTATCGAGAGCGAGAATCCCTCGCGCTCGAGGCACGCGAGCGTATCGGGAGCAAGCGAGCCCTCTTCCACCACAAACGAGTGGTCGAAGGCTTCGGTCAAGTCGCGCAGAGCGCCCTTGAAATCAGCGAAGTCGATCACCATGTCCTTGTGCGTGCCCTGCGTCTGGAGCTCCTCCTGCTCCAAATAGGCAACCACACGCCAGCGGTGGCCGTGGAGATTCTCGCATTTGCCGTGATAGTCGGTGAGGAAATGAGCGGCATCGAAGCTGCTCTCGGTTTTAAGCCCGTACATCGGCGTCCCTTTCACATAAGTGAAAACCACCACGGGGAAACCTAGGTGCAGGAACGGCGAGCAACAGCCAAGCGGAACGCTGTGCGCCGTGAGCTGCGCTGCGACCCGCAGGGCGTCAATCGCTGCGGGTGAGCCGAGCTCCCGAACGCCGCGCATGCCTCGCGAGCGACACACGCCGCAAGCGCAATCGGCGCGGCCCGCGCCCGACGTCTTACATGCACGAGCATCCAGCCCAAGCCGTTCGTTCCCATACAACGCGCCAGACGACCCCAGCTCAACCGGCCAGCGGCGCCCGACGCTCCCTAGTTTTGTTTACCGACAGGAGGTTTTCGAACTGTCCATATATGCGGCAAGCAGTATAGCGCATGCACATGAAGAGTCGAACCGCGGGCTGGCGATTTCACACAAGCATACGACCTGGGCAAAGGTCGACTTCCACGATGCGTGGCGACACTCGGCAACGGATTCGTTTCAAATGAACGATCTCGCCCTCCGTGCCGCTACCCTTAGCGCGAAGCCGAGTGAAGGAGCCGAAATGCCTGAAAACGCAGCAGCAGACGCAACGCCTGCAGAAAGCCAGGTCGTGATTCCCGAAGTCCTTCCTATGGAAGGCGAGGCAACGTTCGCAAAGAAAGCGAAAGGCATAGCGCAAGTCGCGGCAGGAAGTGCACTTGCGGCAGCGGGAATTCCCATGCTCGTGCTCCCTGGGCCGGGTGTTGCGGCAATCGTCGGCGGAGCAGCACTTGTGAGCAGGGGAAATAGAAACTACACAGGCCGCACGGCAACCCCTTTGGAAGAGCGCCTCGACGAGGCGGCCTCCAAGGCGGCAGACCTCGCCGCAAACACCGCAAAACGAACAGCGGGCAAAGCGGGCGAGAAGGCGAAGGACACCGCCCTCAAAACGGGAGCTATAGCCCAGGAAGCGGCCGAGATGGCAGCGACGAGCGCTCCCGAGGTCGCAAAAGGCTTCGCGCAAGGAGCTACCGCAGCCGCCCATGTCGCGAGCGGTGCCGCAAAAAGCGTTGCTCGCAAAGCAAAGCCCCTGTTCACAAGCGTGAAGAGGGCTACAGGGGCGGCCATCTCATCAGCAAAGCGCGCCGAGCAAGGCGCCACAAAGAGAAGCAGGTGACCTGGGCGCCCGCGAAATCTTGCCGGCGGCAATACCGACGCGTCGAATCCAGAGGCTAAAGTCTAGTCGGGTCGGGTCGTGCTAGACTGGGGCAGACGATTCGAAGGGACGGTCGAAATGACGCAAGAGAGCCAAAGCAGCACCGAGGCGGCGCCGCAGGATGCCCACTCAGGCATCGCCGAGCCGATGCCGCAGGACGCCTGCACAGGCGGCATAAAACCAACGCCGCAGGACGCCCGCACAGCACAAGAGCTCCTCGACTTCATCGGGGAATGCCCAAGCATGTTCCACACTACTTCAACAATCGGAAAACGCCTGGCCGCAGCGGGGTTCACCTATCTTCCCGAGACCCAGCCGTGGAACATCGAGCAAGGCGGCACATACTATACGACGCGCAACAACTCGAGCGTCATCGCCTTCAAGGTGGGAACCTCGCTCGACAACTACCACTTCCAGATCACCGCATCGCATGGTGACTCGCCCACCTTCAAAATCAAGTCAAACGCCGAGCTCACAGGGCCGGGCGAATCGCAGCGACTCAATGTGGAGGTGTACGGCGGCGCCGTCGATTACACGTGGTTCGATAGGCCCCTCGGAATTGCGGGCCGCGTGATGGTGAAAAACGGCAATCGCGTGGAAAGCCGCCTGTACGAATCTGCCGAGCCGCTCGCGCTCATCCCCAGCATGCCGCCGCATATCCAGCGCGATATCAACCAGCAATTCTCACCGAATCGCCAGGTCGACCTCTGCCCGCTCTTCTCCGCAGGCGCGCTTGGCAAATCCACCTTCGATGCGATAATTGCCGACGAGCTGGGGATCTCCGAGAGCGACATCGTCGCGCGCGACCTGTTCCTCGTCAACCGCCAGCAGCCGTGCATCTGGGGCACTGCGAGCGAGTTCGCCTCCTCCCCGAAATTCGACGACCTGGCCTGCGCATACACCGCGCTCGAAGCGTTCCTCGCCGCCGAAAACGATCGCAGCATCTCAGTCTTCGCATGCTTCGACAACGAAGAGGTCGGCTCGAACACCAAGCAGGGTGCCATGTCGACGCTTCTCGCCGACACGCTTTCGCGCCTGAACGCGGCACTGGGCCACTCCTGTGAGGATCTGCGTTGCGCCATCGCGAAATCGATGCTCGTGAGCTGCGACAACGCACACGCCGTAAACCCCAACCACCCCGAGCGCTTCGACGAGGGCAACCGCGTGTTCCTAAACCGAGGCATCGTGGTAAAAGAAGCGGCGAACCAGAAATACTGCACCGACGCCTTCAGCCGCGCCGCTTTCTGCGCGATCTGCGACAACGCGGAAATCCCCTACCAGGCCTTCGCGAACAGGAGCGACTCACCAGGCGGCTCCACGTTGGGGAATTTGTCGAACACCCAGGTGAGCATGCACGGCGTCGATGTCGGCCTGCCGCAACTCGCCATGCATTCGAGCTTCGAGACGATCGGCGTGCGCGATGTGACGCTCGCGACCCGCGCACTTCAGGCGTTCTACACCGCTGACCTGCGCATTGACGGCGCGGATAGCATAGAACTCGGCTAGCGAGGGCGACAACCCGACTGGCCGCGGACGAGCTGAACAGGTTCGCCCAGTTGCGGGTGTTCCCCAGGAGAGGTCAGCTCGGCCCGCACCGATATCAGGGGGTCAAGACCCGACAGGCTGCAGTCGAGGACGAGCTCGCTCGGCTGCAGCCCACAGCGAGCTTCGGACAGTCACGACAGCCCCCGAGTCCCGCAGCCCAAGTACCTACGCAATCATCTTCGACTCTTCGACCTTCTCCACAAACCAGCTCATGAAGCCCTCGAGGGGCTTGCGCAGCACAAGACCTAGAAGAAGCGACGGCAACACGAACAGGAGCAGCATGCCCATCTCGGTAAAGAAATCGCCGTTGTAGATGCCCATCATGGCCGCGCGCATGGCGTTGATGGTATGCGTCGCCGGCATGAACGGGCTTGCAATTTGGAAGAACTCGGGCAGCACCTGCAGCGGATACGCACCGCCGCCCGCCGTCACCTGCAAGATGAGGAACAGGACGGCAATCGCCTTGCCCAGGTTCGCGAACGCAAGCACCAACGTGTAGATGAACAAGGAATACACCAAACCCGACACCCAGAAACACAACATGAACAACAGCGGATGGCTCACCTGCACTCCCAAGAACAGCATGTTGCCAAGGCCCACGCAGGTGGTCTGCAAAAGCGACAGCACCGCCACCACGCAGTAGCGCCCAAAGTAGAGCTCGCGCGGCTTGGGGTTGTCAAGCTCGGCAAGCCCTCGCTTGGAGACCGCCGGCTTGATCGCCACCATCATAAGCAGCGAGCCGATCCACAGCGCAAGCGTCGTATAGAGCGGCGCCATCTGCGAGCCGAAGTTGTCGGCCGGAAACACCGCATGGCGATCGAGCGCCACAGGTGTCGTCACGGCAGAGGCAAGCACCGCGGGGTTCGAACCGATGACCTCGCGCAGCTTCTCGACGTTGCCGCTTGCGAGAGCCGAACGCAGATTGCCGCTCAGCGTCGTGAGCTCACCCGCCGTCGAGGTGAGCTCGTTTTGCGCATCGGCGAGCTTCGCCTTCGCACCGGAGAGCTTGGACGCGACGGAATCCGCGTCGCCGCTTATCTCGCCGCCCGCGGCATCAAGCTTTGCGGCGCTACTCTGAAGCGTGGAAACCATGCTCGACACCGACGCGGAAAGCTCGTCCAAACCCGGCTTGACGTTGTCGTTGTATTCCGTTTTCACATCGTTGAGGCTGGCCGCAGCCTTGTCCGCAAGCTCCTGAATCTCAGCTCGTTGCGCCACGGCATCGTCGTAGCCCGACTGGATGTTGTCAGCCGCCTGATACAGCGAGTCCGAAAGCTGTTGGAGGAGCGACACCGACTGCTCCAGCTGGGAGATCATGCTCTCGACTAAGGGGGAGTACTGCCCATCGATGCTCCCCTGGATTCCCTCAAGCGCGCTGATGATCGAGTTCAAGTCCCCAATCTCGGTCTCCACGACTGCCGCCTGGTTGCGCAGGTGCTGCGAAGTGTCGCCCGTCAGATCGCCCGCGCTGTCGTACACATCGCTGATCTGGGCGCTAATGCCCTTGTAGCTCTCGGCGGATGCGGAAATGGCCTGCGAAAGGGAATCGGCCGACGTCGAGAGCGCGCTCGCGATGTCGGAGACGCCCGCACCGCCGTCCTTCGCGATGTCGCCGACCTTCGCCGCCTCGTCGCGTGTCTGCCCGAGCAGCGTGCCCGACTGGGAGATAAGCGACTGCGACGAGTCGATGAGCTGGGAATACATCCCCAACACCGACGCCGCACCCGTCATCTGCCCCGCCATGCTGTCCACATGGTCGGCAAGCGTCCCCACCGCGCCGGAGAGATCGGCGTCTTGGGAATACTTCGAAAGCGACGAGACGATGGAGAGCGCCACATCGGAAAGCGTTTCCAAAAAGACCTGGTTCACCTGGTTCGACACCTGATCGGCACCTTGGTCGGTGACCTTCGGCGCGATGGCATTCTTCTTCTCATTGGCGTAGTAGATGATGTTCGCATGCTCGACCTCGTCGGAATAGAACGTCATCATATCGCGGCTGAAGCTTTGGGGAATCACCACGGCGGCGTAGTAACGCCCGGACTGCGCGCCGTCGATCGCGTCCTCTTCAGTTGTGAACGTCCAGTTGAGCTGGTCGTTCGCACGAAGTGCGCTCACCACCTTGTCGCCGACGTTGATCTCGAGCGGAACGAGGTCGCTCTCGTAGCCCTCGTCGGTGTTCGCCACGGCGACGGTGAGGTTGCCGGTGTTGCCGAACGCGTCCCAGCACGCAATGACGTTGTACCACGTGAAGATCGAGGGCAAGAACACGAGCCCGATCACGATGATCACCGTAATCGAGTTGTTGAACAGGTGCTTCATGTCGGTCTTGAAGATGCGCCAGATATTCCTCATCTATCGCACCTCCCCATTCTCATCCGACTTCGATCCAGACGTGGAAGGAGGCGTTAAGCTTCCTGCGACAGCCTTGCCACCAGGCGCGGAATCGCCCGCTGCGGGGGTATCCCCTGCAGCAGGCGCACTCTCGAACGCGTCGTTTGGTGCCACATGCGCCCCCGACGCTGCCTTCCCCTTGCGAACGGCGGCATGAGCACCCGTGGAAGCCTTGTCGGCATCCGGGGCGGCATGCGCGCCCAGAGAAGCGCCATCCGATCCGGGAATCGCGTGCGCACCCATAGGAGCCGTGTCGTCATTGGTAGTTTGGGAGCCCGCCACCTGCGGTTTCTCGTTGCCTTCGGAAGAAACGCCCGCGACATCAGCGGCATCAACAGCACCCGCGGTACCCACGTTCGTCGCGTTCGCAACGCCGGCGGCACCCTTCAGACTCTCCGCTTTCGCGCCCGCCGACTTCCCAACGCCCGCACCTTCCCCATGATCCGTCCTGCCATGGGCATGCCTGCCGACGACCTCCTTGCTCCCGCGCGAGAGCAGCTCGGCCATAAGCGCATCGAGCTTGGCGCTGTCCTTCTCGTCGAGCGCGCTCGTCCGCGAAGGCGCTCCAGAAGCGCTCCGCGACGACGCGCCACCGGCGGACGCGCCCACCATGGTAGGCTGCATGAACACCTTGCGCGCCGCGAACAACGTGCGGACCTCGTCGTCGGTCATGGCGTTCAACGATGCCTGACGCTCGATATTGTCGCGGATGAACTCGACCACCACCAGGAACGTGAGCACGAGCACGAGCCACACGAGCCACAGCGTCAAGACGACGACCTTCTCCATCGCCGTCACCGCGAACACGACGGCGATGACCGCCGGCACCGCGATGCCGACGATGAGCGCGCCGCGCTTCAGGCGCGGATACCAGCGGATGAACCGCGCGGCATGGTCGGAGATATGGTGGCGGAAATCCTCGCGGTCGGAAAGCACGCGCACGAGCTGGGCGACGCGGAAACGGCGCTCGGGCAGGTGCACCTCCTCACCGTTGATGATGTCGGAGCGCTCGATCTCACGCGCGAACAGGCGGATGAGATTCGAAAAGTACGGCCTCAGTGCCAGCCCAATCGCCAGGAAGATCGCGAAGAAGATTCCCAGGTGCGCGATAAGCGACACCCACTCGAGGCCGTAGAACCCGGCAATCGTCTCGCGCAGGGCGTTGATGCCGTAAGTGAACGGGAAGAACGGGTAGATGAACTGGAAGAACGGCGACGTCATCTCGATGGGGTACAAACCCGTCGCGCCCGGGATCTGCACGAAGATCAAGATGACGCAGATGCCCTTGCCGATATGCTGCAAGGTGGTCGACAGGGTAAGCTGGATAGCCAGGTATGTAAGCGACGCGAGCACCGCCGTCAGGAGGAACAGCGCCACCGACTCGCATTGCACGCCGATGGCGAGGCACCCGACGCAGCACACGATCGCCTGCAGCGACACCATCCCCCCGAAGAACAGGTAGCGCGCGATGTAGCGCTGCGCAGCCGTGAGGTTCTCGATGCCCTCGTCGTCCACCTCGATGCGCATAATCACCATGAGCATGAACACACCGATCCACAGCGACATGTTGATGAACAGCGGCGCCATGCCCGAACCGTAAGCGTTCAGGGGGAAGAGGTACTCGGTCTTCACCTCGGTCGGCGACCGCATGAAGCTCGCCACCTTCTCGGCGTCGATCGTCGTGCCGTCGCCGAAGAAGTCGGTGATCGCCGTCGAGGTCTTCAGCGCCACGAGGTCGGTCTTCACCGTGTCGATGCTCGTCTGCAGGTCGGCGAGCACGCCATCGGTCTGGTCGAGCGCGCTTCTCGCCGTCGTGAGCGTCTCGGAAAGCTGGCCCGTGAGCGAAATCGCCTGGTCGACGAGCACACGTTGCGCCGATGCTGCCGCAGCAAGATTCCCCACCGCGACGTTCAAGTTCCCCACGCCCGCGTTGATGGCGGGGAACGTGTCGGAAGAGAGCGTCCCGCGATAGGAGTCCGCGTTCGAGATGGTGGTTTGCACGGCGGTGTTCACCGAGTCGGACGCCGAAGAGACCGACTCGGCCACGCGACCCATGTCGGCGCTCATGTCGGAGAGCTCGGAGAGCGACTGCGAGGCGTTCGTGTTCGACTGCTTCAGCCGATCGATCACCTTCTCGAGGCTCGCTTTGTTGGGGTCGTTGTCGTCCATCTGGGCAACGAGCGCCTCCATCTGGGCCACAACCGCCTGGCTCGCCGACACCATGGCGTTACCCTGGGCGATCGCGCCATCGACGCGCCCCTGCGCCTCGGTCACGGAGGACGCAGCGCCGCCGATGGCTGTGTTCACCTTGGCGGCCGATTGGGAAAGGAAAATCGACCCCGAGTCCATCGCGCCCATAAGGCCCGATGTCAGCTTCGAGACGTCCGTTTGCGTGGTGCCCATGAGCGACTGGACGATGAGCATCTGGCCGCTCAGATCGCCGAGCACCTCGTCCGCATCGGAGAGCAGCGAGGCAGCGTCGGCCACCTTCGTTTGCGACTGGTCGGCCGCGTCGCGAAGCCCCTGGACGGAATCGCGGGCACCGGAGATGGACTGTTGCGCCTTGTCGACCCCGGCGAGGGCGTTCGTGTGCGCATCGTCGATCTTGCCCTGCGCGACGCCAACTTCCTCGCCGAGCGCGTCGGTGACCGTTTTCGCGACGGTGGCGACGAACGTGGAGTTGATCGTGGTGTCGAGCGTGTTCGCGCCCGTGTCGGTAATCTTCGGCGACACGGGGTTCATCTTCTCGTTCACGTAGTACTCAAGCTGAGGCTGCTGGAAGTCGCCGGAGAGCAGCGTGAGCAGGTCGGCTGAGAAGTCGCGGGGCAGCACGAACGCCGCATAGGCATGCCCCGACTTCACCGCCTCCATGGCGGTGTCGTAATCGACGAAATCCCACCCGAGCTGGTCGTTGTCGTGCAATTGCTCGACGACCATGTCGCCAAGGTTAATCGCACCCGTAAGATCGCTCGACGACCCCGCGTCCTCGTTTACCACGCAAACACGCAGATTGCCGGTGTTACCGTAGGGGTTCCAGAAGCCGACGACATTGAACCACGTGTAAAGGGAAGGCAGGACGATGAGCGCAAGCACGACGACAATCGACGCCGGCGCTTTCAGGATGCGAAGGAAATCGCGTTTGAGAACGCGCAGCACGTTTTTCAAGCCCGCCCCTCCTTCTATAGTTGAGATTGCGTTTGATTGGCGGCGTTATGGCGCAGCTCTCCCGAGGGAAAGCACGTTTTCTGCATTGTATAGGGGAATCAGCCCTGCGCAAGCGTGCAGATAATCAATTCCACAAGTGTGGCATAACTTTCAAAGGACACAGACGAGTACCTTGCAAGGTTGTCCTCCCCTCTCCCACCATAGCCACAAGCGACCTGGAGACGTCGCTGCTTCGGGGTGCGTGCATAAATATGCGCGAAGTGCGTACCCTTGGAAGCACCCCCTCATTAAACCAAGAGATTTAACTCTGACAAACTGGGCTTATTCGCATAGTTGGAAACGGCAAACTAACTTATGCGCTAGCAAGGTACGCACTTCGCGCATATTTATGCATAGGAACGCCCAGATGAAGCAGAAGCGCACAATTTAGCGCCCGAGAGTCGTCCAATCGATAAAGATGTTGCGCCTCAGGTCGATCTCACAACGAATCTCTTTGGAGTTTTTGCTTCGATACGCGACTCCGATCTGCCTTGCAACCATCCTGCGCACCGTATCAAAGTTTGCCCGATCGAATATCTGCCGATAAGTAAGCGGCATGACGGTAAAGCCCATTTGTTGAAGCGCGGTCGTCCTGTCGGAATCCGAAATCGCCGAATCATAGTCGTCGTGGACCACTTTTCCCTGGCATTCGACGATAAGCGGGCTTGCGCCGTTGGGAACGTCGAACAGCAGGTCGGCGTAGCACGTCGATTTCCCATAGATGCGCCCTGCGCTTGTCGAAAGCGGAATTCGCTCGTTGTTAACGAAGCCCGAAAAGCCCTCGCCGCCCTTGCATCTTTGCGTCGAGAAGAGCATCGAAGCTTGGACCTCAAACGGCGAAGCGGTAACCCCGGTCACGCGTTTCGCGGCGCGCGCGAAGCGCCGCCCCCCGCGTTCGCTTTTCATGGCGTCGGCGAACTGCCCCAATTCGCCCAGTTCAATAAGGGGTTCACGTCTCCAAAGGTCGGTCTTTCTCCCCGAAGAGCTTTTGACTCGCCGCCACCCGAATGACCGGGGAAGCAGCTCGGAAGAGTCGATGCTGTCGAGAAGCGCTTCAACAACTGGGCTCGGCCGAAATATCGAAAACGTGCCGCAGAATTCGTACATCGCCATAACAAGGTGGTTTTCGTCAACATGTGAGGCAAGATTAAATAGTGAATAGAGAGGACTTGCCGTTGAAATACCGAGGTCAGTTTGCTGTATGCACCCAAATGGCAACTCGTTTGTGACGAGGTGCGATACCGTACTCACGTTGTTCAGCCGGCGTTTACGATCAGTCGCTAAAAGATGGACGGGGGTACCGAGTATCTCATGGGTGAGTATATGGTTCCTGAAGCCTGCACGATTGTTATCGGTCGCCCTGTCGGGGTAAGGAGGGCACAGCATTAGAACCTGCGGAGGGGTTCGATGAAAGCGAAACGCCGATATGTCGCACAGAATGTCTTCCATGCGCGAACTTTACCAGGTTTGGGAAACGCGCGCATCACGAGACTTGCGGCACAGGGCGATGCCATCCCCCTGCGCGGCGTCGAGAATAAGCATACCGCCGCGCCATCTCTCAGCCCACACGGCGCCCACACTGGTCGGCCGAGCCGCAAACTGCCAGCTAGCAGCCCTCGATGGCCATGCCGGGCTCGGGCGCGTACTCCAGGAAGTCGGCGAGCGTGGCCGAGTCGACGTATTCCTCGATCACCTGGTCAAGCCCCGCCCAGAAGCGCACCGTCGTGCACTCTCCCTTGCGCGGGCAACCGATCACGTCGTCCTCGAGCGCGTTGCACGCCACGGGCACCGTGGAGCCCTCGGCCGCGCGCAGCACGTCGCCTGCGCGGATTTCGGACGCCTCGCGGGCAAGCGCGTAGCCGCCGCCTTTACCCCTCACGCTGCGCACGAGCCCCGCAGCCATGAGCGGACGAACCACCTGCTCGAGGTATTTCAGCGAGATGTCTTCCTCTTCGGCCACTTTGCGCAGGGGAACCTTCCCGTCGGGGCCTTGCTGGGCAATGCGGATCATGAGGCGCATCGCGTAGCGCCCCTTCGTGGTTACCAGCATCGTTTATCCTCACTTCCCCCTCGTGATACGGTTCGCCCTCGGAAAAACCCAGGTGCGGCCGACTCGATTTCGCATACTTATTCTAGCGCGAAAGGAATCTATTACTTGACATTTTAGCGCGTCGCGGTATTTTATTCCTAGAAAATTCATAGGATTATGCACAGACGAGAGGGGCATATTTCATGGAAACCAATGCAACGAGCCCGCTGCTGAAACTGCAAGGGCTGTCGGCCTCGGTAGGCGACAAACCCATCCTCCACGACATCGACCTTGCGATCGGTGCACACGAGACGCACGTCATGATGGGCCCGAACGGCGCCGGCAAATCGACGCTCGGCCATGTAATCATGGGCGACCCTGAGTATAGCGTAACTTCGGGCACCGTGACCTTCGACGGGCAAGATATTACGGATCTTTCCCCCGATAAGCGCTCGCGCGCGGGCCTTTTCTTGAGCTTCCAGGCACCGGTCGAGATCCCCGGCGTGCCGCTGTCGAGCTTCCTGCGCGCCACCGTCGAGGGCCGCGAGGGCTTCAAGATGAAGGGCAAGGAATTCCGCAAGCACGTGCGCGAGCTGGCGAAAAGCCTCGACTTCGACCCGGCGTACCTCGACCGCGAGCTGGGCGTGGGCTTTTCCGGCGGCGAGAAGAAGAAACTCGAGATGCTGCAGCTTCTGCTTCTCAAGCCGAAACTGGCTGTCCTGGACGAGACCGACTCCGGCCTCGACGTCGACGCGCTCGGCGTCGTGTCCCGCGGCATCCAGGAGTACCGCAAGACCTGCGACGGCACGCTCATCATCATCACGCACAACACCCGCATCTTGGAGCACGTCGACGTCGATCGCGTGCACGTTATGGTGAAGGGGCATCTGGTGCACGAGGACGACGCCGCGCTCATCGCCGACATCGACGCGCACGGCTTCGAGCGCTTCGAGCAGGCCGCAACCCCCGAAGCCGACGCGTAAGGGGGCCCAACCATGGCAAAGCAACGCACCGAGGTCGCGGACATCGACCGCAGCCTCTACGACTTCTCATACGGCGAGGAGGCGGCCGAGAAGCTCGACGCCGGCCTCACTCCCGAAATCGTGCGCGAGATCTCCGCGAAAAAGGACGAGCCCTCTTGGATGCTCGAGCACCGCTTGAAGTCGCTCGAAATCTACCACGAGAGCAGAACCCCTGATTGGGGCCCCTCCATCGCCGGGCTGGACATGGACCACATCGTGACCTACGTCAAGCCCAACACCGACCAGAAAAGCGATTGGGACTCCCTGCCCGACGACGTGAAGAACACCTTCGACCGCCTGGGCATCCCCGAGGCCGAGCGCAGCTACCTGGCTGGCGTCGGCGCGCAGTACGACTCCGAGCTCGTGTATCACAACATGCAGGACACCGCGTCGCGCATGGGCATCGTGTACTCGGGCATCGAGGAGGCGCTGCACGACCCGAAGTGGGAGGAGATCATCCACGACAAATTCATGACGCTCATCCCCCCGACCGACCATAAGTTCGCAGCGCTCCACGGCGCGGTGTGGTCGGGCGGCAGCTTCGTGTACGTCCCGAAAGACACCAAGCTCGACTTCCCTCTGCAAAGCTACTTCCGCCTGAACGCGAAGGGCGCGGGCCAATTCGAGCACACGCTCATCATCGTGGAAGACGGCGCCGACCTGCACTTCATCGAGGGCTGCTCGGCACCTAAGTACAACGTGGCAAACCTGCACGCGGGCGCGGTCGAGCTGTTCGTGGGCAAGAACGCCAAGCTGCGCTATTCGACCATCGAGAACTGGTCGAAGAACATGTACAACCTGAACACCAAGCGCGCGGTGTGCGACGAGGGAGGCCAGATCGAGTGGGTTTCCGGCTCCTTCGGCAGCCACGTGGGCTACCTGTACCCGATGTCGATCCTGAAGGGGCGCAAGTCGCGCTGCACCTTCACCGGCATCACCTTCGCAGGCACCGGCCAAAACCTCGACACCGGCTGCAAGGTCGTCCTGGCGGCGCCTGAGACAACGGCGGCCATCGAGACGAAGTCGATCTCGAAGGGCGGCGGCGTGTCGACGTTCCGCAGCTCGGTCGTGGCGACCCCCGCCGCGGAGAACTCGGTCGCGAGCGTGTCGTGCCAGTCACTTATGCTGGACGACCACAGCCGCTCCGACACCATCCCCGCGATGGACATCCGCTGCAAGCACGTCGACGTGGGACACGAGGCGACCATCGGCCGCATCGGCGACGACAAGGTGTTCTACCTGATGAGCCGCGGCATTCCCGAGGAAGAGGCGCGCACGATGATCGTGAACGGCTTCGCCGACCCGGTCTCGAAGGAGCTGCCCCTCGAATACGCCGTGGAAATGAACAACCTCATCAAGCTTGAAATGGAAGGGGCGATTGGATAATGGGCGCCCTCACTTTGAATCACGTGAACGCGATGCCCGCAGCGACGTGGCATCAGCTGCATATGAACGAGACGACCATCGACGTGCCCGAGGGGCTCGAAGCCGCGCGCTCCGTCGTAGTCGAGGCCGACGAGGCGCTCCTCGGCCCGCAGGATGCCTTCGATGCGGCCGTGGCAGCCGCCCAAGCCGAACTCGACGCCGCGAACGCGAAGGCCGCGCCCGATGCGCGCGCCATCCTGCAGGCGGTCCGCCCCGACGTAGACCCTCACGACCTGGACATCCCCGCGCTCTCCGTGTTCGAGAAGCGCGCCGTGGAGGAAGAGATGGCGCAAAGCATCGCCGGCACCTTCGAGTGCGCCCTAGGCGATGAAGCCGCAGCCTATCTGGAAGAGGTCGGCGGGGCTCGCGAGGGTCGCACCGTGCTCGCCACCAAGGCGGGCGCCACGGAACACGCCACCATCCGCGTCAACGGCATCGACGGCAAGGCGAACGTGGCCTGCGTCGATATCGTGGCGGCGGAGAACTCCACCATCACGCTCAACGTCGCGTTTGACTCCCCCGACGCCGGCACAGGCGTCATCGGCCTGTACGCCCGCGTGTTCGCGGGCAAGAACGCACGGGTGAACGTGGCGACCATCCACACGCTCGGGCAGAGCTGGATCGCTCTCGACGGCGAAGGATACATCGCCTGCGAGGATGCGCGCATCCAAGTCGACCACCGCGTGCTCGGCGCCGGGCAGTCCTACACCGGCCTTGCATGCGACCTGCGCGGAGACCGCGCAGACGCCACCATCCGCACGCGCTACCTGGGGCACGGCGATGAGCGCCGCGACTTCAACTACATCGTGCGCCATCGCGGCAAGAAGACCACCTGCAACCTCGATGCCAACGGCGTTCTGGCCGACAGATCACGCAAGGTGCTGCGCGGCACGATCGATCTGGTGCACGGCTGCAAGGGCGCGGAAGGCACCGAGCGCGAGACGGTGCTCCTCGCCGACGAGAAAGTGGTCAACAAGACGATTCCCACCATCCTGTGCGACGAGGACGACGTAGCGGGCAACCACGGGGCCACCATCGGCCACGTTCGTCCCGAGCAGATGAACTACCTGATGACACGCGGCATTTCCCAGGAAGCTGCCGAGCGGCTGTTCGCGAACGCAACCCTTGAGGAAGCGGCCATCAACGCGCCGGACGCCCAGGTGCGCGCCTCGGTTGCGCGCCTTGCCGCAGAACTGAACGTGCCCTTCGAGCTCGTGGGCGCAGACGAAGAGGCGATGTAGCATGAGCCAAACCGATTCCCTTATCGCACGCGCCGCCGAACAGGCCGCAAGCGACACCACTGCGTGCGCGATTGCCGACGCCGCGCACGCTGCCGCAACCTCTGCCACGGCGAGCGACATCGTATGCGCCGCCAACATCGCGGAGAACCCCTACAAGCGCGACTTCCCGCTTCTAGCGAATCACCCCGACCTGGCGTTTCTCGACAGCGCCGCCACCGCGCAGCGACCCAAGACTGTGCTCGATGCGCAGCGCCGTTTCTACGAGGAGATGAACGCGAACGCGCTTCGCGGCCTATACCGCCTCTCAGTCGAGGCCACCGAGGCGATCGAGGTGGCGCGTCATCGCGTCGCCAAGTTCATCGGCGCGCCCGACTGGCACGACATCGTGCTCACGCGCAACGCATCCGAGTCGCTCAACATCGTTGCGAAAGCCTTCGCCCCCACCGTGCTTGAGCCGGGCGATGAAGTGTGCATCACCATCATGGAGCACCATTCCAACCTCATCCCCTGGCAGCAGGCATGCCGCGATGCGGGCGCGAAGCTCGTCTACCTCTACCCCGACGAGGACGGCATCATCCAGCCGGAAGAGATGGACAAGAAAATCGGGCCGAAGACGAAGATTCTCTCCGTCGTGCATGTCTCCAATGTGCTTGGCGTGGAAAATCCCGTCGTTGAGCTGGGGCGTCGCGTCCATGAGCAGGGTGGTTACTTCGTCGTCGACGGCGCGCAATCCACGCCGCACATTCCCGTGAACGTGGAAGAGATCGGCGCCGACTTCTTCGCGCTTTCCGCGCACAAGATCTTCGGACCCTTCGGTATGGGCGTGCTGTGGGGCAAAGACGAGCTGTTGCGCGCCATGCCACCTTTCCTGACCGGCGGCGAGATGATCGACTCCGTCACCGAGCAGGACGCCACCTGGGCGCCTGTCCCCGAGAAGTTCGAGGCCGGCACGCAGGACGCGGCGGGGATCTACGCCACGGCCGCGGCGATCGCGTACGTGGAGTCGGTCGGACTCGATGTGATCGGCGCCCGCGAGAAGGCGCTCGTGAAATACTGCATGGGAGAGATGGCGCAGCTGCCCTACATCGACATCATCGGCAGCCCGCGCCCCGAAGACCACCATGGGGTCATCAGCTTCAACGTGCGCGGGATTCACCCGCACGACGTGGCGAGCATCCTCGATATGGACCAGGTGGCCATCCGCGCAGGCCATCACTGCGCGCAACCCCTGCTCACCTGGCTTGGCGTGGAAAATCTGGCATGCTGCCGCGCGAGCCTGGCCTTCTACAACGACAAGGGCGATGTGGACAAGCTGATCGCCGGCCTGAAGAACGTTTGGAGTACTTTCAATGGGTAATATCTACACCGCGGCGCTTATGGAACACAATGCGCACCCGGATTACAAATACGACCTGGAAAACGCCACCGACGAGCACGAGGGCGTGAACCCCAGCTGCGGCGATGAACTGGTCTTGAAGCTACGCGTGGAGAACGGCGTGATCGAGGAGGCCGCTTTCACGGGCCACGGATGCGCTGTCTCGCAGGCATCCGCCGACATGATGGCCGACCTCGTAACGGGCGAGACCGTCGAGGAGGCACGTCGTTTGTGCGGGCTGTTCCTGAAGATGGTGAAGGGCGAAGAGCTCACCGAGGACGAACGAGAAGATCTCGACGAAGCGGCCGAGCTCGAGAGCATCTCCCGCATGCCCGCCCGCGTGAAGTGCGCCGAGCTCGGTTGGCGCACGCTATCCGAGATGATCGGGGACTAGCAACGGTATCCCCGCTGGGCCCGCTGGAAGCTCCAAGCTGCCAGCGGGACTTTTTCGTAAAATCCTATTGAATAAATAGAGTAGTTTTTTCAAATTCATAGTTAACAAATAGGTAACAAAACGCTACACTACCGCCTTGTCCTAGTTTCGAGCCGCATCCCAACCGGGTGCGGCTCGTTTGTTTTCGCAGGAAAGGTTTGGAAATGAAAGTACTTGAGAAAATCAGCGACTTCGCCGGCAAATGGATGGCCATCATTGCACTACTGGTCGCCATTATCGCGCTGGCTGTCCCCGAACCGGTTCATGCGATCCTACCTACAAGCTGGGTGAACCCTCTCCTCGGCATCGTTATGTTTGGCATGGGCATGACGCTCAAGCTCTCCGACTTTAAAGTGGTGTTCACCAAGCCGAAGGCTGTGATCACCGGTATTCTGTCGCAATTCATCATCATGCCGCTCATCGCGTGGGTGCTCTGCCTGGTCTTCCAGCTGCCCACCGAGCTCGCCGTGGGCGTCATGCTCGTCGGCTGCTGCCCAGGCGGTACGTCCTCCAACGTCATGACGTACCTGTCCAAGGGCGACGTCGCGCTTTCCGTCGGCATGACCGCGTGCACGACCATCATGGCACCTGTCGTCACCCCGGCACTCGTGCTCCTGCTCGCCGGCCAGGCGGTCGATGTGTCCTACGTGAGCATGCTCATGTCCATCGTGCAGGTCGTGCTCGTGCCGATCGCCTTGGGCTTCGCTATCAATGCTGTGGCTTCCAAGGTCGCGCAGACCTGCTCGAAGGTGCTTCCGCTTGTGTCCGTTATCGCGATTTCCCTCATCATCATGGCAGTCGTGTCCGCTAATGCCGCGAAGCTCATGACAGTCGGCTGGCTGATCATCGTGGTCGTCATGCTGCACAACGTGTGCGGTTACGCGCTCGGCTATGGGGTTGGCCGCGTCCTCGGCCTGTCAAAGGCGCAGATGCGCACCTTGTCCATCGAGGTGGGCATGCAGAATTCCGGTCTTGCAACTTCGCTCGCAACCATGCACTTCGCATCCATGCCGCTTGCCGCCGTGCCCGGCGCCGTGTTCAGCGTGTGGCATAACATCTCCGGCGCGATTTACGCGAACATCCTCGCTCGCACCGCAAGCAACACGAAGGAAGAAGCACCTTCCCCGAAGAAGGCCACTTCTGGCGCAAAGGCGTAAAGGAGACTGCGCACAGGGGCACCAGCCCCAGCCCGCCTGCCTCGTGTTGAGACGATGCGGGCGGCGACACCAAGTAACGAGAAAACGCTGGCAACCTAACAATTGCCGGCGTTTTTTTATCAATCGCGATGCAGCCGTCCAGCTCAACTTCACAATGATTGTCGCCATTCCCCGCAACGGGGAACGTGCCTCGCGGTCGATTGCAAATTTGCGCACAAATATGGAGTTAGTCGGTGCGTCGATAATGTGCCCGCCGCCACGCCGACAAACTTCTCGTTCCCTTTCGGACAAGACTCGATGATTTAGCTGTCGACAGCCTTCCTCACCGCGCGGAAGCAGGCCTCTCGCGACTTTCCCCTACTCCCAAGGGATGGTTGCGCTAGAGTAGGCGGGAACAACAAGAGCGTCCGAAAGAAGCGCCACCGTGAACAAGGATATGACGATCCTCCACCGCGTACACCATGGGCTGTACGTGAACCTGACCAACCGCTGCTCATGCGCATGCACCTTCTGCGTGCGCGGGCTTTCCGACAGCGTCGGCGAGGCGGAGAGCCTCTGGCTTTCCCACGAGCCGACCTACGAGGAAGTGATTGCGGCATTCGATGGGTTCGACATGAGCCAATTCGCCGAAGTCGTGTTCTGCGGCTTCGGCGAACCGACCGAAGCGTGGGATATGCTCGTGCGCGTCGCGCGTTACGTGAAGGAAGCGTTTGGCCTGCCCACGCGCGTGAACACCAACGGCTTGGGGTCGCTCATCTGCGAACGAGACATCGCTCCGGAGTTCGAGGGGATCATCGACACGGTATCCATCAGCCTGAACGCCCCCGATGCGAAAACGTATCAGAAAATCGTGCGCAGCTCGTTCGGCGAAAAATCGTTCGACGCCGTGATAGATTTCGCACGCGAAGTCAAACGCTACGTGCCCAACGTGATCATGACCACCGTCGAGACCACCATCTCGCACGAGGACGAGGAGAGGTGCCGCGCCATCTGTGAGAAGCTCGGCGTGCGCTATCGCATCCGCGCCTGGGCGGGGTAGCACGCTTCGAAAGCGCGCCCAAGACGCACATCGAACACACCAGCCGCCCCGCCCGCAAGCCGAGCAGCCGGCCAATCCCCAAGGCCCTCGCACTCCCCCTGGCTCCCGCCGACCTCGCAGCCTTACCCGTATGCCTCCACCCACCATCGCACGACGGGCGGCTTGCCGAGCGTCGCATCGAATACGTGTCGCTCGAGGAAAAGATTGGTCACGTGGCTCCCGACGCGCACCCGATAACGCGCGGTCGATACGCCGCGATACGCAGGGCCGAAGCTCCCCCGGTCGAGCACTTCAGAAATTGGAAACGCCCGCCCATCAGGCCACATGACGATAAGAGGATCGAATCTCCCCTCGTCGGTAAGGCGCATGAACACGTCGACGTAGCGTTTGTGCGCACGCCTTCGCCGACCTTCCCCATCTTTCACCCAATCCTCTTGCATAGTCTGTTATTATCGAACATGGGTTCGAAATTTAACAGCGAACAGACTATGGAGATTGAAGGAGGCGCCTTGGACGGCAGTTCGAAGAGCGAGGAAAGAACCTATTTGTGCATCGACTTGAAGTCGTTCTACGCATCGGTCGAATGCGCCGACCGCGGGCTTGACCCCTTCACCACAAACCTCGTGGTGGCCGACCCCACCCGCAGCGCCAACACCATCTGCCTTGCCATCACGCCCGCCCTGAAGGCACAGGGAGTGAAGAACCGCTGCCGCCTCGGCGACATTCCCGACGGCATCGAGTTCACCTGCGCCATGCCGCGTATGAGCCGCTACATGGAGGTGTCCGCCAATATCGTGGGCGCCTACCAGCGGTTCGTTTCCGCAGATGACATGCACGTATACTCTATCGACGAGTCGTTTATCGACGCAACGCCATACCTGAAGCTCTACGACATGGACGCGAAATCATTCGCAAGGATGCTCATGAATGCAGCCTTCGAGTGCGCCGGCGTCACGGCCACGGCGGGCATCGGGCCGAATCCCCTCATGGCGAAGGTGGCGCTCGACGTGTGCGCCAAACATGCTCCCGACGGCATCGGCGTACTCGACGACGACTCGTGGAAGCGCGAGATTTGGTTTCACCGCCCCATCACCGACATCTGGGGGATCGGCCCTGGCATCGCGCGACGACTCGAGCGGCGCGGCGTCTTCGACCTCGCGGGCATATGCACTCTGCCGCAAAAATCGATCGTGAAGGAGTTCGGTAAGAACGGGCTGTTCCTGCTCGACCATGCGTGGGGGCAGGAACCTTGCACGATTTCCCAGGCCAGGAACTACAAACGACACGGGCATTCCATCTCGAACGGGCAGGTGCTCATGCGCGACTACGGCTTCAGCGAGGCGAAAACACTCATCCGGGAGATGGCGCTCGCGTCGTGTTTGGAGCTCACTGAGAAGGGACTCGCCGCAACGGGCGTCGGCCTCTACATTGGTTATTCTTCGTCGAACTTCAGCCATCACGCGTGGGGCGGCGGGCGGGCGCCTTTCATGGGTGCGGGCGGCAGCGCGAAGCTTCCGAAGCCGACCGACTCCGCATCGCAGGTGACAAGCGCACTGCTCGCGCTCTATGAGAAGCACGTCGACCCTGCACTCGCCATACGGCGCGTGAACATCTCGCTCGGCGAGCTCGTCGAGAAGGACAGCGTACAGCCGTCCCTCTTCGATGAGCTGGAGAAAGACGCCAGAGAGACCGCCCTTGCCCAGACCATGGTGGCCGTGCGGGAGCGATTTGGGAAAAACGCGGTGCTCGCGGGCACGAGCCTGCTCCCCGAGGCCAACGCACGGGAGCGAAACCTGCAGATTGGAGGCCATCGCGCATGATGGGGACAATATCGGGCGGCGAGCGTCGGGCAGAGAGCTGGGCGGTAAGCGAGTCGACAAGTCAGGGCGAGAACAGGACGTCAGGTCGGGCGACGCGCGAGTCGGCGATACGAGCGACAAGCGAGTCGGCGATGCGAGCGACAAGCAAGGCGGCGACACGGACGGCTAACGAGACAGCAATCCAGGCGGCGGGAATTCCCTCACCCGATATCTGGGCCGGCATATCTGCCGATGAGCGCGCCTATCGTAAACGCGTACTCAACGGCATCGCACGAAGGGTAGCCAAGGAGGGCGTCCACACTGCCGTCCCCGGCGACGATCGAGGCAGACAGTTCATGCCATTCGCCGCGCTCAAAGGCTACGACGACATCGTAAGGGACTCCCAGGAACCCGCGAGGTAGTGTCGCGCTGTACATACGCTCGCCAGCCCGCGCCGATTCGCGAGCGCGAGTGCGCCAGCCTGCGTCATGCAGCTCGGCGATTTCGGGACGCCGAGCTCGCCACCTCGTTTGCAGCAACCTCGTAACGGCTCCCCGTCGAACCCTCGCTGGCACACGCCATGCGCAAGCTGGCGTGGGGTGCAGCCTTCGCGCCAACGCCCCACGCCAGCTAATGCCAACCCACTGTTTGATTTTTCTGCAGGTAAGCTGATTTTCGCAGGCGCACAGTGGCGCGCGAGTATAATGGGGCGGTTAGAGCCAACGCGCGCGGTTCGCGCTCTGCGGCCGTGTGTGCAAAGTATAGTGGGAGGAACTGGCAAAGATGGCAATCTCTACCGCCGATTTCAAGAACGGCATGTGCATCGAGTACAACAACAAGCTTTGGACGATCGCTGAATTCCAGCACGTGAAGCCGGGCAAGGGCGGCGCGTTCGTGCGCACCAAGCTTCGCGACATCAAGACCGGCCGCGTGGTCGACTACACCTTCAACTCAGGCACGAAGTTCGACTCCGTGCGCCTGGAGACCAAGAAGATGCAGTACCTCTACAACGACGGCGCCGACTTCAACTTCATGGACCCCGTCACCTTCGAGCAGATGCCCATCTCCGCGGAGACCGTGGGCGATCAGGCCAAGTGGCTCAAGGAAAATGACGAGGTCAGCCTGCTGTACGCTGGCGAGGAACTCATCTCCATCGAGCCGCAGATGTTCGTCGAGCTCGAAGTGACCGAGACCGAGCCGGGCTTCAAGGGCGACACGGTGCAGGGTTCCACCAAGCCCGCAACGCTCGAGACCGGCGCCACCATCCAGGTCCCGATGTTCGTGAACATCGGCGACGTCCTGCAGGTGGACACCCGCGACGGCCGCTTCATCAAGCGCATGTAGCTCAAAGCAAGCGAACGCATTTTCCAGAAAGCCTGGCAGTTTGAACGCTGCCGGGCTTTCTTGCTTTCTTACAGAACGACCATCTCGTGCGTTGATTGGGTAAATACCTCGTAACCGTTTTCGGTGATCACGCCGAAATCTTCCAGGCGCATGCCGAAGTCGCCTGCCAGGTAGACGCCGGGTTCCACCGTAACGACGTTGCCGGGCGCGAGCGGCGCGCCGTTGCGAGGCGAAAGCAGCGGCTCCTCGTGGATGTCGATTCCGACGCCATGCCCCAAGCTGTGGCCCATCTTGCCCGCGAAGCCATGCTCGGCAAGCACGTGCTCGGCCAGCTCGTGCGCTTCTTTGCCCGTCATTCCCGGACGAAGCACGGCCTCCACCTGCTCGTTCGCATCGCGAATGGCAGCATATCCCGCGCGAAGGCGCTCCGACGGCTCGCCGAGGAACACCGTGCGCGTCATGTCGGAGCAATACCCCTGCGCCCGCGCGCCGAAGTCCATAACGACGCACTGCCCCGCTTCGAGCTTCGTAGCGCCTGGGACAGAATGGGGACTTGCACCGTTCGCACCGCACGCAACGATCAAGGGGAACGCCAAACCCTCGGCTCCATGACGAACCATGAATTCTTCTAGCTCGATCTGTACCTCGCGTTCGGTCATGCCAGGCTTCATAAAGGTAATGATATGGGAAAACGCCGCGTCAGTGATGGCTTGCGCCGCCTTCATGCGTGCGATTTCATCCGCGTCCTTCACACCGCGAAGGCCCACGATGAAGTTCGACGTCTCGCGCAGCTGCACATCGGGAAGCGATTCGGCAAAAGCGCGCTCAAGCGAACGGAAACCCGAAAGCGCAATCGAGTCCTCGACGCCGAGCGAGTACGATTTGTCGCCCGCAAGTTCGCATGCATCGCCGAGCGCGGCCGCTGCGAACTTCGCATGCGAAACACGCTCGTCGTTCACTTCCACCACGCCACCATGGGCGCGAGCCGCCTTCTTGCAAGCCTCGGAATAGCGCGAGTCGGTGTGCAACGTCGCACCATCGGGCGTGACGAGCATCGCGTGCGCATCCTCCTCGTCGAACACGCCGTCGAAGGCCGAAAGCCAATAGACGTTCGACGTCTCGCGTACGAAAAACGCGTCGATCTCGGCGTCAGCGCATGCCTCACGAAGCTTGTTTATCCTGTTCAAACTAATGTTATCCATAGCTCAAAGCCTCCAATGAAAAGAGACGCCCGCAAAGGCGCCCCTTGTCGCTCGTTCCTTATTTTAATGGCGCGGCGATAACCTCGCCCGCAGGATAGCGCTCTTCGAACCCTTCCCCAAGCCGCTCGCGCGGACTCTCGAGCAGAATATCGATGGCGTCGCAATAGCCTTTGAACCCGCGTCCCTTCACCTGCGCCACGCATGCCGGCGCGATGACCGAGATATGGCGGAACGCCTCGCGCGCATCGACGTTGGAGATATGCACCTCAACGCAGGGCGTGTCGATGCCGCCCACCGCGTCGCGCAAGGCATAGGAATAGTGCGTGTGGGCACCAGGGTTGTAGACGATACCGTCGTAGGCCGTATGCGCCTCGTGGATCTTGTCGATGAGGCAGCCCTCGTGGTTCGATTGATAGCACTCAACGGAAACGCCCTTGGAAGCACCGTAATCGACCACAAGTTTTTCGAGGTCAGCAAGCGTATTGCTGCCGTATACCGCAGGCTCGCGAACGCCCAGCATATCCAAGTTCGGCCCATTCAACAGAAGAATCTTCATGCTCTGCTTCCTTTTGTCCTTATCCTGAAGTGAAAGACGACTCCACGCCTTCAACCCCGTCCCTCACGCTGTAAGTTGATTGCGGCCCCTTCAGTCGCTCGGCAGTCCTGCTCGCACAAACAGCCCGCTGGGCTGTTTGGCTCGTGCGGAACTCGCTTTGTGAAGGAACCGCGATCAACCTCTCGAGCCCGAAGGCAAACCGACAGCCTGCAACCAAACAAGCGGAAGGCGCTCGGCGGCGCTCACCAAGCGAGTTCCGCAAGCGTTGCGAGGACCGTTCGAGCGACCGGACGTTGCCCAGGCTGCCCTTGGCCCCTCGACCCCTAGCGAGCGGAGAGCGCGCGGCGGCGCTCACAAAGCGAGTTCCGCAGCGCAGCGAGGACTGTCTGAGCGACTGAGCGTTGCCGCGTGCCCTCCGCGGACCCGCAGGTCGATTGCATTGCCGCGCGCCTTCCGCGGTCTTGCAGGTTGCGCGTCTTCCGCGGACCCGCAAGTTGCGCCCCTTCCACGAACCCGCAGACTACTTGCTTCGCGCCCAAGCAGCGAGATGCTCGAGAATCACAGCGTCTTCCACTTCCCTCAACTCCCATCGCCCAATGTCGATCGGCAGCACAAACTTCACCACACCACCGCGCACCTTCTTATCGCGCTTCATCACGGCAAGCATGTCCTCAGGCGCCGCCGACCAGGAAAGCGCAGGAAGCCCCAGCTCATCGAGGAGATTGTCCTGCGCGCGCACCACATCGAGCGAGGTTCCCGCAATCGCCGCGCCCAAACGTGCCGCAAAGCGCATGCCTTCCGCAACAGCCGCGCCATGGGAATACGTGCCGTAGCCAGCAAGCGCCTCCACCGCATGCCCCAGCGTGTGACCGTAGTTCAGGCACTCGCGCACGCCGCGGCTTTCCGTCTTGTCCTGCGCGACGACGTCGGCTTTGAACACGACGGAGCGCGCGATGGCCTCGGCGGTCACATCGTGATCGCGCGACGCGATCGCGGAGGCGTTGTCGCTCAGCCAGAAGAAGAACTCGTCGGAATCGATCACCGACGACTTCGCGATTTCCCCGCAGCCGCATGCCCATTCGCGAGAGGGCAACGTGGAGAGCACCTTGGTCGAAGCGCACACGTAGGCGGGCTGCGTGAAGGTGCCTACGAGGTTCTTGCCTGCGGAAAGGTTCACGCCCGTCTTGCCGCCGACCGAGGAATCGACCATAGCGAGCAACGACGTAGGTGCCTGTACCACGGTGATGCCACGCATGAAGGTGGATGCGGTGAACCCGGCAAGATCGCCCACCACCCCACCGCCGAGCGCCACGACCGCGCAGTCGCGATCGAGCTTCAAGCCCGCCATCGCTTCCCAAATCTCACCTGCGACCTCGACAGACTTCGTTTTCTCCCCCGCGGGGACGACAATTTCGCTCACGCGGTAATCCGCAGCACGAAGCGACGCCTTCGCCTCCTCGAGATACAGCGGGGCCACGTTGGTGTCGGATAGAACCAGGATGCGCGGCGCGTTTTCCGTGGCGTCGACGCGGCGCAGGTAGTTCCCCAGCCCGTCGAGCACATCGGCGCCGATGCGCACATCGTAGGGTCGCTCATCGGGGATGTTCACAATCACTTTCGTCGCTGGCACAATACGCCTTCTTTCTCGAGTGCGCGCTGAACCTCGCGCGCGATTCGCGGGACGCTCTTGCCCGCCGTGTCGATTTCCACGTCTGCCACGCCCGAATACAGCGGCGCCCGTTCCAGGCAGCGTTTGCGCGCAGCGTCGATATCCTGGAACAACGGACGGCTCGACTTGTCGGAGATGCGGCTCGCGGCCTCGTCCACCGTCACCTGAAGGTGCACGACGAACCCCGATTCGGCAAGAATCTCGCGGTTTTCCTCGCGCAGGACGACACCACCCCCGCACGAGATGACGAGCGGCTCCTCCTTCGACGCGAGCTCGCGCAGGACATCGGTCTCGATGGCGCGGAAAGCATCCTCGCCGCCTTCCGCGAAGATTTCCTTCACGCGCTTGCCCTCGCGGCGCTCGAGGTAGGTGTCCATGTCGACCGACGAGATGCCACAGGTGCGCGCAAGGCGGCGCGCGACACTCGTTTTCCCCGCGCCCATGAAGCCCACGAAGAACACGGGGCAGGCGAGTTGCATGGGTTCCGCCGTCATCGGGACATCGTCCTCAGGCGTGCCTTGTACGACTTGAGGTTCGCCTTGATGTCCGCCATGCAGGAGCCGCCGAACATCTCCTGGTATGCGTTGGCCAGCACAAACGCCACATCGCCTTCCGCCACAACCGCAGCGGCGGGCACGGCGCACACGTCGGAGCGTTCCTTGGATGCGTCGGCAACCTCCAGCGTATCCATGTTCACCGTGGCAAGCGGGCGCATGAGCGTGGGAATGGGCTTTATCGCGACGGTCGCCACAAGCGGCAGCCCCGTCGTCATGCCGCCCTCGAGGCCGCCCGCGTTGTTCGACGCGCGCGTGAAGCAATCGCGCTCACGGTCGAGCACGATGGGGTCGTGCACCTCGCTCCCCAAGCGGCGAGCGACCTCGAATCCCATCCCGAACTCGACGCCCTTCATCGCCTGGATGGAAAAGAGCGCCTGGCCCAAGCGTGCCGTCAAGCGATCGTCCGCCGTCGCATAGCCGCCAAGCCCGGGAACAAGGCCCGTCGCCACGACGCGGAACGTGCCGCCAATCGTGTCGCGCTCGGCCTTCGCGCGCTCGATTTCCGCAATCATCGCGCGAGTCGCCTGCGCGTTCGGACAGCGGACCTCGCTCGTCTCGATGTCGAGCGGCGTGTAGTTCACGCAGTTGACGAAGGGGTTTTCCTCGCGAAACTCGGCTTCGCCGATGCGATTCACATACGAGAACACCTCGACGCCCAAATCAGCAAGGAATTCGCGCGCGATACCGGCCGCCGCCACGCGAGCGGCGGTCGAGCGGGCGCTCGAGCGCTCGAGAATGTTGCGGCAATCGTCGGTGTTCGTCTTCAGGGCACCCACCAGATCGGCATGCCCCGGCCGCGGCGTCACTTCGCGCACCAGCCCCTCAGGCTCCTCACCGAATACGGCCATGCGGTCCGTCCAGTTCTCCCAATCGCGATTGCGGACCGTGAGCGTCACCGGCGAGCCGATGGTCTTCCCGAAACGGATGCCCGACGTAACCCGCACGGTGTCACGCTCGATGGACTGCCTGCCGCCGCGCCCGTAGCCCGATTGGCGGCGAGCCAGGTCGGAGTTGATCTGGGATTCGGAGACCCGGAGGCCCGCAGGCACGTCCTCGACGATGGCGGTAAGGCATGGGCCGTGGCTTTCCCCGGCAAAGACGTAACGCATAGAGAATCGCTTTCCTATCGAGTTCGTATAGTTTCTGGCACATTGTAGCGCATGGGAACACGAGCGCCCTGTTCAGGCGTATATGTGCAGGATGACTCCAATATGGGGAGCGCGAGCGGCCTTTTGCATGCGCAATCCAGCACGAGCGTATCCGACGAGGCTTCGCACCGGCGCACCGCACGCCGCAGGTCCGTCCTCCGCGCGAGCAGCCCGCTCTTACTTCACGCCAAGTTGCTGGGCGAGCTTGCTTGTTGATCCCGTGATCACACTCGCGTCGCCGCCCGCCTCGATGGTCTGCATCATCGACGCAAGGGCGTTTTCGTCGCAGAACACATACGATGCGCTCTTGTACATGCCGGTGATTGACGGAACCATGCACGATGCCATCGTGAGCTCGCCGCCATCTTGAAACTGGGTGGCCAGACTGTACAGATCGGTGACGGACATGTCAGTGGTGATGCTGCCCGCGGCCGTCTGCACAATGCCCGGAAGCTTCGCCAGCGGCATCGAGAGAATCTTCTCTGCAAGCGCTGCGATGAGCTTGCGCTGGTTCGCCGTGCGCGTGAAGTCTCCATCAGCGTAGGCACGGCTGCGCGCGAACACGAGAGCGGTCTCTCCATCCATATGCTGCTCGCCGGCCTCGATGATGATCTTCTTCTGGCCGATGACCGACCCGTCGGCATCGGGGTCGTTGATACGCTGGTCAACCGTCACATCGACCCCGCCCACCGTGTCGACAAGGCCAATCAGACTGTCGAAATCGACCTCGGCGTAATGCGAGATGTTCACACCGAGAAGCTCGCTCGCCTCCTTGATGGCAAGTGCAGCTCCGCCGTAGGAATACGCGGCGTTGAACTTGCAGTAGCCGTAACCATCGATGTTGATCATCGTGTCGCGGGGAATCGAGACGAGTGTCGCGGAATTGGTCGTCGGGTCCACGCGCACGACGATGTTCGTGTCGGAGCGGGCGCCCATGGACTCGTCGTCCGCACGAGCGTCCGAGCCGATAAGCATCATGTAAAAGGGCTCGTCGAAGCTCGTCGTCTTAACGAGCACGTCGTTGATCTCGTCGAGCTCGGTCGCGCTTTTCTGCCCCTTGGTGAGCGTATCGTTCACGCTGTTCACCCACAGGGCGGCCGCCGTACCCGCCCCAACGAACACCACGAGCACGGCAAGCACGACCGCAATCGCGATTTTCTTGCCGCGCGAGCCTTTTCGATTCTTCTTCTTATAGTTCGGGTTCGAACGGGAGTATTGCGAGGTGGACGAAAGGTTGCTGCGCTGCGTGCCAACAGGATTGACGGCGGTGTATGCCCCTTGCGGGAAGCTTTGGGAGCCGCCATGCGCCGCCGATCCGCCGTTCGCTCGGGGGCCACCGTGCGCCGTCTTCGCGCTGCGCACCTGGCCTTCGCCGCGCGCCGCGCTCGTCCCGCGTGCTCCGTTTGCCTGACTTGCGTCGCTTGTCGGCTTCGACTCACGCGGCGTCTTTCCCTGGGGGCTGGGCCCTCGATAGTGCTGTGGCATTTCTTCTCCTTACATCCAGTCCCCAGAATTATTCTTCTATACGTTGAAGCCGGCGGCGTTCGCCATAATCTCGAACAACTCGTCGAACGTGAGCTCGCAATCGATGCCCGACACGTCGCACACGGCCTGCACCGTAGCGACCGCCTGCGCGACGAGCATTCCGCCGCCGTCCGCAAACGTGCACCCCGCAGCCTTGGCGCCCGCCGCGAAGGCAGTTTCCCCATGCGCGTAGACGACGTCGAAGGCGCGCTGTCCCTCGCGGAAAAGCGACACGTCGAACGGTGCCGGATCACCCTCGCGCATCCCGAGCGGCGTCGCGTTGATGATAAGGTCGGCTGCGGCGATGGCCTGGGTCGACGTGGTGTAGCTGCCGAACTTGAACGTGGTCTCGTCGTAGGCGGTGAGGAAGCTTCGGTGCCCGTCGACGGCGGCCTGCAGGTCGACCGTCGCATGAGCGAGCGTGCCGAACTCATCCACATACCGGTCGAGAACCTCGCGAGCACGCTCCTTGTCGCGCGAGAGCAAAAGCACCTCGGAAGCTCCCGCGATTGCCGCAGCATGAAGGATGGCGAGCGCCGTGGGCCCCGTGCCGCATATGGCGACCTTCGCGCCATCGAAGGAGAAGCCCGTGCGCTCGAGATACCCTACGCAGCCCCGACCGTCGGTGTTGAAGGCGATGAGCGCGTCGCCCTTCTTCACGAGGATGTTCGCACCGTGCGCAAGCTTCGCCGATGCCGCCCGCGCCGTGGCAGCCGCAAGCGCCTCGGGCTTGTACGGCGTCGTGATGTTCACGGAAAGGAAGTCGCGCGCTGCGAGAAACACCTTAGCCTCAGCGGGCGTCGCGCAATCCATCAGGCCATATTCCCACGGGAAACCGAGCTTCCCGTAAACCGCGTTGTACATCACGGGCGACTTCGAGTGGGCCACCGGGTGCCCGAGCACGTAGAGCTTCTGCGGAGTGTTGCGAACGTCGTTTTCCATGGTTAGATGCGTACCTCTTCTCCCCGCTCGCATGCAACGGGGGCCTCTGGCTGGGCGTCGCCCATCAGCACACGCTCGAAGTGGCGCAGGAACAGCGTATGGGGCAGGTCCTGCTCGACGAGCGGCTGAATAAGGTACGCCTTGATTCCCACCGTATGGGCACCGAGCACGTCAGTCATAAGCTGGTCGCCGATTGCGACCGTGTTCTTGCGCTTCGCCCCGATTTTGCGCATCGCGGTGAAATACGCGGGAGGGCACGGCTTCATCGCCTTGGCAACGATGGGGAGCCCCACCTCGTCCGCGAAGTCGTACACCACCTTGTGCCAGTTGTTGGACAGCAAACAAATCGTCACGCCAGCCTCGCGCGCGCAGCCGAGCCACACGCGGGCATCGCGCGGAATCACCTGCGTGTCGCGGGGGACGAAGGTGTTATCGATGTCGAGCAGCACGTTTTCAAACCCGCATGCAAGGATATCTTTCTCGATAGAGATCTGGGAAAGACGGGAGAAATATCGATCGGGTTTGAAATATGCCATGGACTTCCTTTGCGCGAACTGCCGCAACAGCGCCTACGAGTGCGCGGCGATGGTCGCCTGGTGCTCGTCGTAGGTCTTGTCGAAGAAGTAATCGATGGTACCCTGGTCGTTCGGCCAGAACGAGAAGAAGTAGTAGTCGTCGAAATCGGACGCAGGATTGCAGGCCGCCTGAAGGCTGCCGATGCTCGGAGAACAGATGGGCGTCGGGGGCAGGCCCGCATGGCGGCGCGTGTTGTAGGCGCTGTCCGTGGTCCAATCGTAGTTGTCGGGGTCGCCGCCGATTTCGTAGGCAGTCGTGGCGTCCGAGCCCAGAAGGCCGTACGTCGGCGCGCCGGTGTTCAGCAGGCGGTTGTAGAAGACAGCCGAAACCTTCGCGCGGATATCGGCATCATCGCTCGCTTCCTTCTCGATGATCGAGGCGAGGATGAGCGTCTGGTACGCGTTGAAGTTCTTGCTGGTGGGATACGAATAATCGAGCGTCGCCACCTCGGTCTGGTACTGCGAGAGCATGGTGCGGATAAGCGAGTCCGCCGTATCGGTTGCGCTCACCGCATACGTTTTCGGGAAGAGGAAGCCCTCGAGCGAGTTCGTGCCAGCATCCTTCAGGAAGGGGAAGTCGCTCGCGTACACGCTCGCGTTGGATGCCTGCGCCTTGAAGTCGTCGGCCGAGATGCGGCCATTCGTGGCGGAGCTCACGCGGTCGGCGATGTTTGCCAAGGTGAGGCCCTCGGGGATGGTGACGGAAGGACCCGTCAAGCCAGGACCCGCGGAAAACATCTTCGCAAGGTCCTCAAGCGACATGCCACCCGTCAGCGTGTACGTGCCCGGTTGCAGCGAGCCATCGAGGCCGAGATCGGACACCTTCTTCGTGAAGTCGCTTGCAGACGAAACAAGGCCCGCCTCCTGCAGCGATTGGGCAATGGAAGACGTCGACGCGCCGTCGGCGACCTCGACGGTGACCTGCTGGCCGTCGGCAACGAGGTTGCCAGACGTGCAACCGCGAACAAGCGTGGACACGCCGAGGATGAGAAGCAGCGCCACAGCGACGATGACCGCGATGAAGGCAATCATCGGCCCCTTCGAACGCTTCGGTTGCAGCGCGCTCGTGTCGTAGGTACGGAACTGGCGATCGCCCATGGAATGCGCAACGCGCGCCCGATGATTCGGACGCGAAGAATAGGTGATTTGGCGTTTGAATGGAGCCATCGGTTACCTTTCGAGATTGCGAGCAGCCCGTTCGTCGAGCCATGCCTGCAGAAACAGACTTGCCGCTATCATATCCACTTTGCCTCGCATGTCCTTCTCGCTTAGACCCTTTTCACGCAAACTGCGCTTGGCCTCGCGCGAGCTAAGGCGCTCATCTGCGAATTCGTGGGGAATGCCGCAGTTTTTGGAGATGGCGTCGGCCACCTTGCGAATACGCTTCGCCTGCGGACCTTCCTCACCTGCAAGCGTTTTGGGAAGCCCGCACAAAAGCAGCTCGGGCTCCCAGTCCTCGAGTACGCGCTTGAACGGCTTCGCATTGTCCGTCACTTCCCGAGCAGGAAGAACGCAAACGGGGGAAGCCACGCGCTCGCCGGGATCGCATACGGCGATCCCCACGCGGACCTCCCCGATATCGAGAGCAAGTATACGCACAGCTTAGAGCAGCATCTTCCTGGCCGACTCGAGCGCTGCATCGATGCCGGACACGTCCTTGCCGCCTGCCTGGGCCATCGCAGGCTTTCCGCCGCCGCCACCCTTGACGCACGGGGCGATTTCCTTGATCACCGCGCCGGCATTGAAGCCTGCCGCCACAGCCTCGTCGGTGCCTGCGGCCAGAAGCGTGGCCTTCCCTTCGTTGTCGGCGATGAGCACGACAGCGCCCGGGGTTTCCATACGCGCGCGAACGACATCCCACATGTTGCGCATCGCGCCCGGCTGAGCGATCTTCACGCGGCTGATGATGACGGGGTAGCCGCCCTGCGCCTGTTTGGCAGCCGAAAGAAGCATGTTCACGCCGTCGTCGGAGATGGCGGTCTTCGCGGCCTTGCGGGTCTTCTGGAATTCCTTCAGCGTCTTCATGTTGGCAGCCGTGCGCTCGGAGACGTCGAACAGCGGAACGCGCAGCTCGGCAGCGGTTTCCTTCAGCTCGGTCTCGATTTTGTTCACGTACTCGAGGGCGCCGAAGCTCGTCACCGCCTCGATGCGGCGCAGGTTCGCGCCGACGCCGGTCTCGGAGGTAATCTTCACCAGGCCGATCTCGGCGGTGTTGGCCACATGGCAGCCGCCGCACAGCTCGCGGGAGAACTCGCCGCACTCGACGACGCGCACAACGTCGCCGTACTTCTCGCCGAACAGCGCCGTCACGCCGGATTCGCGGGCGGCGTCGAGCGAGGTCTCGTAGATGTTGGTGGAGACGGCGGACATGATTTCCTCGTTCGCCACACGCTCGACTTCGGCCAGCTGCTCGGGCGTGGTGGCCTCGAAGTGCGTGAAGTCGAAGCGAAGGCGGTCGGGTCCAACGTAGGAGCCAGCCTGCTTCACGTGGTCGCCCAGCACGCGGCGAAGTGCTGCATGCAGGATATGCGTCGCGGTGTGGTTGCGGGTGATGCGGGCGCGGCGCGCACCGTCGACCGCCGCGGTGACCTCGTCGCCCACGGCGATAGTGTCGGATGCGACCTTCACCTTGTGGCACACAAGGCCCTTCTCGGGAGCCTTCGTATCGAGCACGTCCGCCTCGGCGTTGGCGCCGCGAAGCGTGCCGGTATCGCCGACCTCGCCACCCATCTCGGCGTAGAAGGTAGTCGTATCAAGCACGATTTCGCCTTCTTCACCTGCGGAAAGCTTTTCGACGCGCTCGCCGTTCGCGATGATGGCGACCACCTTCGCCGCGCATTCAAGCTTGTCGTAGCCCACGAATTCCGTAGCGCCGACTTCCTTCAGCACGTCGGCGTGGATGCCGCCGTAGGTGCTCCAAGCCGCCTCGGCGTCCTTCGTGTTGGCGGCACGGGCGCGCTCGCGTTGCTCGTCCATGCAGCGCTCGAAGCCCTCCATGTCGACCTTCACGTTTCGGTCGGCGCACATCTCTTCGGTCACCTCGACGGGGAAGCCGTAGGTGTCGTGCAGGGTGAAAGCCTCCTCGCCCGAAAGCGTGTCGCCCTCGAGCTTGTCGAGCGCCTCCGCGAGAAAGACCTGGCCCTGGCGCAGCGTGGCGCCGAAGCGCTCTTCCTCGGAAAGGATCACGCGGCGAATGAGCTCGCGGTTTTCCACGACCTCGGGATACACCGAGCCCATGAGCTCCACGATCTCGTCGACGTAGTCGTTCAAGAACGGCCCCTCGATGCCGATCATGTGCGCCTTCTGGATGGCGCGGCGGAGCAGGCGGCGCAGCACGTAGCCGCGGCCCTCGTTGGAGGGAAGGATGCCGTCGGCGATCATGAAGGTGACCGAGCGGCTGTGGTCGGCGATGATGCGCAGCGACTTGTCCACCGCCGCGTCCTGCTTGTAGGTCTTGCCCGCCAGGCGCTCGCCCACGCCGACGAGGCTGCGGAGCACGTCGGTGTCGTAGTTGTTGGTAACACCCTGCATGATGGCGGCGATGCGCTCAAGGCCCATGCCGGTATCGATGTTTTTGGTGAGCAGCGGCGCGAGTGTGCCGTCTTCCTGGCCGTCGAACTGGGTGAACACGCAGTTCCAGAACTCGAGGTAGCGGTCGCAATCGCAGCCAGGCTTGCAGTCGGGGCTGCCACAGCCGACTTCGGGACCCTGGTCGAAGTAGATTTCGGAGCAGGGACCGCAGGGGCCGGTGGGGCCGGCGCGCCAGAAGTTATCGTCCTCACCGAGGCGCGAGATGTGGTCCTCGGGAACGCCGAGCGACTTCCAAATCTCGATCGTCTCGTCGTCGTCCTCGAACACCGTGAAGTAGAGCTTCTCCGCCGGCAGGCCGAGCACCTCGGTGGAGAACTCGAAGGCCCAGGCGCACATCTCGTTCTTGAAGTACTTGCCGAAGCTGAAATTGCCCATCATCTCGAAGAACGACAGGTGGCGCGCGTCGCCGATGTTGTCGATGTCGTTGGTACGCACGCACTTCTGCGCGGTCGTGGTGCCGATGTAGGCTGGGTCGAGCTCCTTCTGGTGAAGGAAGTAGGGCTTGAACTGCACCATGCCGGCGCTCGTCAGAAGCAGCGACGGGTCGTCGGGGATGAGCGAGGAGGACGGCATGCGCTTGCATCCCTTCTCCTCGAAGAAGGCGAGGTACTTCTCGCGGATTTCTGCGGTGGTCATGTACTTCATGGTGGTTGTTCTTCCCTTATCACTCAAGAGCGCGTTGCGGTATTGCAGAAGCGCTCGCTTTCACGTTCTCAACAGCGCGAGGGCGCCGCTATTTCCTGTCTTCCCTCCCACGCAGGCGCTCTCTGATCTTGCGCCTGTTCTCGGCATTTTCGGCGCGTTTCTTCTCGGCGCGCGCGAATTCCGCCGATCCGTCGGGGTGCGGGGACGTAGCATCGGCGATAGGATTCGGGGCGTCGCCGTCTTCGCTTGGCGAAGGCGTGCCCAAGAAGAACACGCCGTCCTTCGAGACGAGGCGTCTGCCCGTTCGCTTCTCGAAATAATACACGAAAACGGATTTTGCGACGGCAACGGCGGGAATAGATGCCAGCATGCCCACAAGCGAGCCTGAAAGCCCGCCCATCGCGCCGCCAAGCGCCGAGCCCGCCATGAGGGCGATGAGCGTAAGCGCCGGATGGATGTCGACCGAGTCGGACATGATCTTAGGCGAGATGAAGGTGTAGACGAACTGCTGGATCACGATGGTACCGAGGATGGCGATGACAGCGACGAGCGGGCTTACGAAGATGCCGACGATCGCAGCGAGACCGCCGCCCAGCCAGGGGCCGATGATCGGGATGATGTTTAAGATGCCCGTGATGCCGCCCAAGGCCATCGAGTTGGGAATACCGAGCACGGCAAAGAGGATTCCGCAGGCCACGCCAATGATCGCGCACTGCAGAAGCGTTCCCTTGATGTAGCCGCCCATCACGCGCGTGAACGTGATGTGGAGCATCTCGAGGTCCTCGGCGTGCGCGTCGCCCACAAGGCGCTTGCATTCGCGCCCGAGCTGAGGCAGTTGCATGAGGATCCAGAAGGCGACCACGAGGGCGAAGCCGATGGCCATAAACGCGTTGGCGAGCCCCGTGCCGAACGCGATGGCGCCCGAGGCGCTGTTCTTCGCGAAGTCGCCCGCCCACTCCATGGCGGAGGCCTGCACGTCGGTGACGAACGCGCGGACCGACTCATCCTCGAGCATATAGGCGTAGCGCGCGTACATGTCGTTTGCCCAGTCGGAGATGCCCTGCACGTAGACGGGGACGTTCTCGATCAAGTTCGCGAACTGGGTGTTCATGCCAACGCCAGGCGAGAACAAAAGGAATGCCACGAGCGCCAGCACCGCGAACATGATCACGTAGCCGATAGCCGTGCCCACCGTTCGGTTAATGCCGATCTCCTCGAGCTTGTTCACCGTGCCGCGCAGGACGAACACGATGATGGTCGTCCAGATGACGATGGCGACAGGCACCGAGAGAATGTTCAATAGCTGCACAACGACCCAGGTGAGCGCGATGGCACCCACGATGGTCCAAACGTTTAAGAAACGCCTGCGAGCCTTGTCCGTCTTATCCGATTGGTTGTTCTGCGCCGTGTCGCTCAAAACTTATTCCTCCGAAGACGCCGTTTTGTTGGCATCAGATGAGGCGGTGGCGCCCGTTTCCGGGGCATAGGTGAAGTATTTGCCCTCGTCGGAAGAGGCGGGCTCGACTATGGGCGCGGGCTCAGGTTGCGCGGCGGGCTTGGCTGCGGGGGTCACGGCAGAAGCGGAAACCTCCTCGTTAGACGCCTTGCCGGCGACTCGGCCTTTACCGGCCGCAACTGCGGCAGCTGCGGCATCGGCGGTCGCATCGACAAAGTCGCTGACGGGATTAGGCTCGTCAGGCGCGCCCTGCCCTAAGGCAACAGACTCGTCGGACGCCTTTTTCGGCGTGAACTTCCGACGGACCTTCTTGGTGACGGAGTTGACGAGCTCGAGGGGTGCATTGGTCACCGTATCGACCGCGTTCACGGCACTCGATGCCGAGCTGGTGATTTCCCCCACGTCCTCGAGAATCTGATCGAGGCGCATGACTTCCAGATTCGCGGCGTCGACCGTGAGGGACACGCGATCGACCAGGGGATCGATTTTGTCGCACACGGGTTCAAGCGATGCCGTAATTTTCTCCACGTGCTCGAGCGTGGGCTCAAGTTGCTTCTGCACGCTCGTCACCGTTTCGCGAGTCTTGCGAACCGTCATGACAAGCTCGATGACAAACCACACCAAAACGATGCCGACCAGCACATATATCACCGGTAAAGCAACGTTTATCACACTGAAGAAATCCATCCGCGCCTCCTTCGTTTCGAAGCCCTAACTATAACACTTCACCCGTTCCATCAGGCTCTTTCCGCGGCGTTTTCACCTGCTGTTCATAGGCTTCAGGGGCGGAAGCGGAGGCGTCTGCCGCGCGTGGTGATTGGGCAGGAGCGCCCGAAAGCTCCTTGTCCTTGGAAGAGGGCTTCCTTTCAGCAGAAGCAGCAGTCACGTTGCGCTTCGACCCTCGCGAGGAATTGCCCGCCGCGGCGCGGTTCCCTGCCGTGCGGTCAAGCACCGCCGCGCGATCGCGGGCGGCGGCATCCGCGCGGTAAGCTTCCCAACCCCGTTCGCTCGGATGATAGAAGCAGCCGCGCTCCAAGCCATCGGGAAGGTAGCGTTGCTCGACCCATCCTTCGGGATAGTCGTGGGGATATTTGTAGGTTCCGTAGTTCTCTGAGCCCGGACGATGCCTATCGCGCAGGTAGTCGGGCACCTTGCGCGCAGGCCCATGCCGCACCTCGGCGAGCGCCGCATCGATTCCCGCCTCCGCGGCGTTGCTTTTCGGAGCGAGCGCTAGGTATATCGCCGCCTGTGCCAGGTTAATACGGCATTCCGGATAGCCGATGACCTCGGCGGACTTGAACGCGGCTTCTGCTATGAGGAACGCTTGCGGGTCGGCGTTGCCCACGTCCTCCGACGCTTGAATCATCATGCGGCGCGCAATGAACTTCGGGTCTTCCCCACCGTCAATCATGCGCGCGAGCCAATAGAGCGCAGCATCAGGGTCGCTCCCGCGCATCGATTTAATGAACGCAGAGATGACGTCGTAGTGCATGTCTTTGTTCTTGTCGTAGGCGAGCGCGCGGTGAGGCGTTGCGCGGCGCACGACATCGACGCTGATGAGAGCGGGCTTTTTGGGAGTGCCGGGCGCCACCATCTGCGAGGCGAGCTCGAGCGTGGTAAGCGAGGCGCGCCCGTCGCCCCCGGCGAGCAGCACGATTGCGGAAAGGGCGTCGTCGGCAAGCGCATAGCGCCCGGCAAGCCCGCGCTCGTCGGCCAGCGCGCGGCGAACGAGCTGCGCGATTTCCCCATCGGTGAGCGAGTGAAGCTCGACCACGCGGGAACGGCTGATGAGTGCTGAGTTCACTTCGAAGAACGGGTTCTCCGTGGTGGCTCCCACCAGCACGAGCACGCGGTTTTCGACCGCGTGGAGCAGCGCGTCTTGCTGGCTGCGGTTGAAGCGGTGGATCTCGTCGACGAACAGGATGGTTCGAAGGCCCTGCATCGTCAGGCGCTTTTCCGCAGCGCTGATCTCGCGGCGCAGGTCGGACACGGTGCCGCCGATGGCGGAGACTTCCACAAAGGTGGCTTTCGTGTGCTCGGCGATAACGTGCGCGAGCGAGGTCTTCCCCGTGCCCGCGGGCCCAAAGAGGATGACCGAGCTTAAGCTGTCTCCCTCGATAGCGCTGCGCAACCAGCTGCCGGGACCGACCGCGTCGATCTGCCCCACGACCTCGTCGAGCGTGCGCGGGCGCATGCGCACTGCAAGAGGCGCCACTTCCGCGCGGCGCTCGTTTTCCATTGCTGTGAATAAGGTTTCCATGGCGCGTATCATATCATGCGAACGTTTGTTTGCCCAGAGGCGAAGGAGGGGAAAAGAAATGGCCCGCCGGAAAGGGAGGTCCGACGGGCCCAAGGAGGGGATTAGACGGTCGGGGTTGGGACCGCCTGCTGCTTTCGAAAGAAGGCAACTGCAGGATTCTTGAAGGAGGGGGCCTTCTCACCTGCTGCATGCAGTATAACAACCACCCTTGAACCCCTTATGTTCGACACGTGGGCATCTTATGAATCAACCAGGGCTTTTGTTACGAGTTCGTTTCTTTGGCAGCAGCGAGGGAGCGACTTTCCCCTCCTCGCTCGAATTCTTCCCGAGATGATGAAAACCACCCGATTTCTGGCAGGTCTCCCCCTCGAAAAGGTCATCCTCGCGAAAAGATGCCACTATCCCCAACCAAGGCAACCGCAGACGCATCCCCCAACCAAGGCCGCCGAGGGGTCGCACTGCGCGTCCAGTCGCCGGGCGTCTTCTTGAAGCTTCGCCCCCAACCAATAAAAAGCGCAGGTCGCCTGATCAGCCTGCGCTTTCGTTCTTGAGTTTTGCGAACGCTTTCCTTGCCTTATTTGCCCGGGGAAGCTCCCGCACCGCCTCTGGCGCCGTCCGCACGTGCGAGCGCTTATTTGGGAAAGCCCGTCCACCCTGGTCAGGAAACTCATCTCGCTCGGGAAGGTCGCCCACGCCCGTAGACGCACCCCACCAGGGAAGACTGTCGCCGCCCGTGAACGCTTACCCCTGCTTGCGCTCGAAGAGCACGTTGTTGGTGTGCAGCCAGCTCTCGACCGTGCCAGTGTCGAAGCCATCTTCGGGGTCGACCACGAGCGCGTACATCTCCTCCTCGCGCAGCACCTCGTCGAGCGCGTCGGTCAGCTGAATCTCGCCGCCCACGCCAGGCTTCACGTCGGCCAGAAGCTCCATGACGCGCGGGCTCAGCAGGTAGCGCCCGAACACGGCCAGGTTCGACGGCGCGTCCTCGAGCGCCGGCTTCTCCACGAGCGAATCGACTTTCCACACATCATCGGAAAGTTTCTCGCCAGCGATGATCCCGAAGCGATGCACCTGGTCATCGGGCACGGGCATGACCGCGATCACGCTCGCCCCGCCGTGCTCGTCCGACACCTTCTGCATCGCGGGAAGCATCTGGTTGTCGGGCACGATCACGTCGCCTAGAAGCACGTAGAACGGCTCGCCCGCCGTCTTCTCGTGCGCGCACCAGATGGCATGCCCCAGCCCGAGCGGCTCCTCCTGGTACACGTAGCTCACGTTATAGTTGCCAACGCGCTCCACCTCGTCGGCGTAAGCATCCTTGCCGCGCGCGCGCAGCGTGGAGACCAGGTCGGGATCGGGCGTGAAGTGGTCCTCGATCGCCTTCTTGGAGCGGCTGTTCACGATGACGACCTCGTCGGCCTTCGACGCCAAGCCCTCCTCCACCACGTACTGGATGACGGGGCGGTCGACCACGAGCAGCATCTCTTTCGGCTGCGCCTTCGTGGCGGGAAGGAAGCGCGTGCCCAAACCGGCAGCGGGAATAAGTGCCTTCATAGGAAACCTTTCTTCGCGAGGCAACATACAAGGAAAGCGCCCGCTCGGCGCTTTCCGGAAACTCACGGGACAGATTGTAGCACGGGGCAATTGCGCTGCCCGCGACGCCGGCAAACGCGACCCGAAGGTCACAAAGCCCAAACGTGAACCGGCTCGCTTCCCCACCTCAGAGGAAGGGAACCGGGCCGGAAATTAGCCGAAGCAGCTCGGCAGCGGATTACCGCCGGGCCGCTACTGGGCCGCCAGCCGGCCGACTGGTTGCCAGCAAGTCGCGGCCGGGGCCGAGGCCCCACCAGCCAGCTGACCAGCGGGTTGCGGGTCTCGCCAGCCGGCAGAGTCCCTCGCCACTAGCCCGCCAGCTTCTTCTAGCCCCTCATCGCTTCGACATTCAGGATGATCTTCGCCATCTGGGCGCGGCTTGCACTGTCGTGCGGGCAAAGCGACCTGGTACCGTCATGGTTGTCGACGCCCGAGATCACGCCGTTGGCAAGCGCCCATTTGATCGAGCTCATCGCGAAACTGGAAACATCGGCCCAGTCGGTGATCCCCTCCTCGCTCGGCTCGGCGTCGGCCCCGGCAATGCCGCAGCTCTTGGCATAGCGCATCATGACGACGGCAAGCTCTTCGCGCGTAATCTCACGGTTGGGCTGCATCTCGCCCTTACCATCGACGCCCGGGACGAGCAGCGTATCGCCCAGCACGAGGTTCGCCACCGGAATGACCGGCTGGCCCATGCGCGCATAACCCGCGGCAAGTCCGGCAAATTTCGCTGAGCTCATGTCAATCTTGCCCTCGGAGGGATCTGGTTCGACCTCGTTCGACTTCACCTTAAACGTCTTCTCGACGGTACCACGATAATCACCCATGCCGGTGAGCACCACGCAACCCGTGCTGGGGCCGTCGCTCGTCGCTGCCCTCCACGACGTAGGTATAGTCAGTGCCCTCAGTCAGCTTCACGCGGCCCTCGTAATAGAGACATTCGAATCGCCGAAAACCCACGTTATCGATCTCTGGGATACCGACTGGGACACCATTGCTAGCAAAATACCTGGTCATGATTATTCCATTCGAGAGCATGAGCCAAAACGAGAATGCACAACTCGTCCAGTTGACCACCAACTTGCCTCTCTGCTCCCGAAAGACCCCAGGAGGGGTAGCGTCCCAATTTACGGTGCATCAAGGGCCGTCGCTGGAAGGTCGCGTCCCGGTCCGCGGCGTATCGAGGGCCATCGCCGGAGCCCTTCCCCCGCTGCCTCGCCGAAACTTTTTGAGGTGCGGCAATGAGAATGCCTTCTTCTTCAGAATCGGCTCGTCGTGGACAAAAATCATCGATATGTGGGGAGTTAGTTTTGGAAAACTTGACTTCGAGAAAACTGAACTGGGCAAACGAGAAGCATCACTGGGTCGTCGTCCCTCGTAGCCCTTTTCAGACTCACATATCGCCGATTTCTGTCCACGATACGGAGTTTTCAGCAAAGAAGGGAGGACCTGTCGCATTTCGCCCCGCTAAGCGACAGCATCACGAGCGGCATTTCACGATTGGAAAACGCTCCCGCCAAAAAATTCACGCGTCGCATAATGCGTACAGAGGGAAGAGAAGCCTGCGAAGAGTCGGTTTTCCGATGGCAGGGCAATTGGAATGCAAGGCCGCACTAGAGGATGCGCGTCCCGTCCTGTAGGCCGCTTAGCCTCAGATAGGGCAATAAAAAAGCAGGCCGGAATTGCTTCCGACCTGCTTGAGTTCCCATGGTGGAGATGAAGGGATTCGAACCCTCGGCCCCCACGTTGCGAACGTGATGCTCTCCCAGCTGAGCTACATCCCCACGGGTTTTGCGCTCTTGGCGCGTCGATAAATAATGACGGATAATGCTTGGATTGTCAAATCAGATTCCGAGATGCTCAAATCGTCCACACAATACCGCAGCCGAAGGGGCAAGCGAGGAGCAATCTTTGCTAAAAACAAGTATGCCCCGAACGAGTCGGGGCATACCTCCTTGCACCATGCGGCTGGTTTTAGGAGAGAACTTTTTCCTCGAGAACAACTTCGGTCTTCTCGGGAATGGCATTGGGGTTTTCAATCTCGAACGGCTCGAACAGCGGCTCACCGTTCTGGGACAGCTCGACCATACCCGTCAGGACATCGACATACTGGTAAGACTGACGCGCCGTGCGACCGCGCTTGCGATCGACTTCCATGATGAACAGCTGCGGATGAACCTGGGTGAGAACGCCTTCGCTTTCAACGATCTTGGAGCGCCCCATATTCGCGCGCACCTTCAGGCGTTGACCCACGAAATCATGCAGCGTGTCATGAATGGAGTCGACGATTTTTGCTTGCTGTGCTAAATCCATGCTGGCTCTTTCTCCCGCATATATAGTTATCTCGGTTGTGCATTGTATCACGGACGTCAATTTTCATGCGAAATCTCGCGATAAACGGCACAAAAACCGCTATAATGGGTTAGATTCTCTTCGTAAATACGCCTTCCCCAGCGCAATGAACTCGTCAAGTGAGAGTGTCTCACCGCGTCGTTTCGCATCAATTCCGCACTCATCGAGCAAATCGGGAATGCACCCGATGAAAGCCTTGCCGGCATTTCCCCTACTCGCAAAATACGTCTTGAACGAATTGGAAATGGTCTTGCGGCGACTCGCGAAAGCGGCGTCGGCCATAGCGCACGTCGCCTTGAGAAGCGCGTCATCGAGCGGCTCGCCATCGGCATCGTACACGGGCCTGCGATTGAGGCGCAAAACCGACGAGTCGACATGCGGCGGCGGGAAGAAATTGTTGGGACTCACCAGGAATCGGCCCGCGGGCTCGGCGTACAAGCGCAGCTTCACCGTGTAGGCACCATAGTTCTTCGAGCCCGGCTCGGCGCACATACGGTCGGCGACTTCCTTTTGAACCATCACCGTCGCGCTCTCGAGCTGGGAAAACTTCTGGAAGAAGTCGAGCACGAGCGTCGCTGCCACCGCATAGGGCAGGTTGGCCACGAACTTGTTGGGGAATGTGCGAGGGCTGCCATCCGCACCATGAGTCTCAAGCCCCACCCGAGCATGGGGGGCGTGCTCCGCGCGCAGTTCCGCAGCATAGCGAGGACTGTCTGAGCACGGAGTATGCCCCCCATGCTCGCCGTGCTCTTCGAGCCCCTCCTGAGCGCGAGGGGCACGCTCGTTCGAAACAACACACTTCGCCAACGCAAAATGCACTTCTTCCTCAGTCAATTCGAGCGCGTCTTTCGAGATGAGGGCGAAGCGCTCAGCCCACGGCTCGAGCGTGTCCTCAAGCACCGCGGGCAAATCGGCGTCGCGCTCGACCGACACCACGCGCCCCGCGCACTTCAACAGCGCAATAGTGAGCGTCCCAATTCCAGGACCCACTTCAAGCACGTCATCGGAAGCGTCAAGCTGCGCAAGCTCGACGATCTTCTGCAGAATCGCATCGTTGACCAGGAAATTCTGGCCGAGCGCATGCTTCGTCGAAAGGCCATGCTCCTCCAGGACATCGCGCGTTGCCGCAGGAGTTGCCAAGGGGGAGAGCATATTAGCCACGGCCGTTGCCCTTCTTCGAGTTACCTTTCTTTGCGGCGCCCTTCGCTCGCGCGCCGCCCTGCTGGCCGCCTCTTTTACCCTGAGTACCGCCGGATTTGCGCGAGCCGCCGCCCGCATGCGACCCCTTCGACTTGCTGTACGCACCCGCAGGCTTCTTGCCGCCGGCCTGACGCGACGCGCTCTTCGCATGGGGCGCTTTCGTACCACCCGCATCGTCGAGCGAAAGCTTCATACGTGCACCTCCACGCGGGCCGCGCGACGATCCAGGCTCGGGCGAATCCTCTTCACCCGAGCTCGAACCTCCTTCAGCTTGAGGGAACTCTATAATCGCAGCCCCGTCACCTTCCGCACCCTGCGCGGGCGCCATAGCAGAGTCAGCAGCTGCAAAGAAGTCTTCGATCGAGCGCACCTCAGCCTCGGCCGTGATCTCGCCGTTGTTGTCGATCCTCCCCACCCAGTCGAACACGGTTTCCAGACGGAACCCCGCAACAGCGAGTGCTGAGCGGACAATGGACACGAGCGCGGAAAACCCGTGCGGATCGCCGCCCTCGCCCACCACATGCAGCACGGCCGGGCGCTTTTCCTCGACGCGCGCATTCGTCCAGTAATAAGGCTGCAAACGATCGAGCAGCGCTTTCAACTGCGACGGCGGACCCGCGAAATACACAGGGCTCACCACGGTGATCTCGTCCGCCGAATCGATGAGCTCATAGATTTCCTGCATGTCGTCGTCGATGACGCACGGGGCGAAATCGTCGTCAATTGCCTCCTCGCCGAGCTCGGCAAGCTTCGCGATGTTGTCGCGGCATGCATCGCAACCTGTGCACCCTCCCACGTCAAGCGTGGAAACCGGTGCAAGCGCAAGCTCGTCATCGGGGCATTCCTCGATGCAAGTCTCAAACAGCATATTGGCCAGGTGCGCGCTTCTCCCGTTCGTGCGCGGCGATCCGACGATGATAAGACGATTCAAAATTCCCCTCCCGAGCGCAGCGATATCTGTGCGCATTGTACTATGGCCGCGCGGCGCAGCGGGCTATTTCCCCAGCTGCCATGCGGTAGGCGGACGGTTCAGCATGCTCTCTGCGTTCGTGAGCACGCGACGGAACAAGGCCAGGCGCTCCTCCCCCTCCGCACCGCGCACATCCGCAAGCGCGCTCTCGGTGAACACCACCATAGCGGGCTCGCACACCTCGCCACGCAATGGCTTCGGCGCCATATAGGGGGAATCGGTTTCCACCATGAGCTGCATTTCCGGCACGCGCGCCGCAGCATCGCGGATAGCGTCGCCATTGTTGAAGGTGAGCGCGCCGCCGAACGTGACCGAGCAGCCCGCCTCGATCCACGGCTCTAGCGTGCCCCAATCGTTCGTGAAGCAATGCAGGATGCAACCCGCCTCGGGCCATCCCTCGTCGCGCATGATGGCGAGCGCGTCATCGTGCGCCTCCCGAATGTGCAGCATTACGGGCAGCCCCGCCTCTTTCGCGATGCGAACCTGCGCGCGGAATGCACGCTCCTGGTCCTCGCGGGGCGAGAAGTCGTAGTGATAGTCCAGCCCGATCTCGCCCAAGCACGACGTGCGCTTGTCATGAAGCATCGCGCGCAGGCGCTCCTCGGTTTCGGGGCCCCAGTACTTCGCGTTATGCGGGTGAAGGCCAGCTGCAATGCGCATCCGCGGCACGCGCGGAGACGGCTGGCCTCAACAGCGTGAGAAAAGCCGCTGCATGGAAAGCGCGGCCTCGTGGTTCCACTTCGAGAGGCTGTCGTAGGTGGTCGTGCCGTCCTCGTAGACGTCGACCACCGTGCACATAAAGCCAATCCCATGCAGGCCCGCACGGGCGAGCGCGAGCCCGGGGTTTTTCTGATACTGCAGATGACAATGGGCATCGACCGCCAAAACGCCCAGGTCAGGCGTTTCCACGATCTTCCATTCCCCGTTCTTCTTCCGCTTGCGGAACAAGCTGTCGAAGAACTCGGGCTCGGTCGTATCGGTCGGCTCGTCCGTCGCGGTCGGCTCGACGGCCGCTTGCGCGCCAGCCGCCTCGCATGTCGACGTTTCAGGTGCGGTCATGCCCATGTCGCTCATCTCCAAAATCGCGAAGCCGATGCGCTACTCGGCATCGAGGTCGATCTCGTCCATGTTCAGGCGCGGGAACAGCGGGTCGCCCACGGTGACGGCGTTGCCGGCAGGCAGCTGACCCCACTTGGTGGCCGCTTCGATGTCGGTGCAGGCAGCGATTTCGCCCAGCCCAAGACGGGAGAAGACCTCGGCCGACGTGTTCGGCATGAACGGCGCCATGTAGAGCGCGATGATGCGGATCGCCTCGAGCGAGTTGTAGATGACGGCAGCCAGGTCGCCCGCCGTCTCCTCCTTCTTCGCCAGGTTCCACGGGGCGCTTTCCTCCACGTAGAGGTTCACACGGCCCGCAAGCTCCTGCACCGCGGCGGCGGCACCGGTGAAGTCGACCTGCCCCAGGCACGCGTCGTACTTCGCGTAAAGCCCCTCGGCGATCGGCAACATCGGGTTCGCCACGCGCGCGGCGGCGTCGGTTGGAACCTCAGGTACCTTACCATCGAAGTACTTCTTCGTCATATTGAAAACGCGGCTGCACAGGTTTCCCCAGGTGTTCGCCAAATCGGCGTTGTACACCTGCACCATGCGCTCCATCGAGATGTTGCCGTCATGGCCGAACTGCACGTCGCTCATGAAGTAGTAGCGGTATGCGTCAACACCGAAGATCTTCACGAGGTCGGCGGGCTTCATACCGTTGCCCTTCGACTTCGACATCTTCTCGCCCTTGGTGAGCAGGAAGCCGTGGCCGAACACGGTGTGCGTGACGGGCAGCCCCGCCGCCATGAGCATAGCCGGCCAGATCACGCAGTGGAAGCGCGTGATATCCTTGCCGACAAAGTGGTACTGCATGGGCCAGCGGGCTTCGAACTCGCCTTCGCGACCCTCGTCGCCGTAGCCGATGCCGGTGAGGTACGCGAGCAGCGCGTCGGCCCACACGTAGGCAACATGCCCCTCGTCAAACGGCATGGGCACGCCCCAGTCAAACGTGGAGCGGCTGATGGAGAGGTCTTTCAGGCCGCTCTTCACGAACGAGACGATTTCATTGCGACGGGTTTCCGGGCGGATGAAGTCGGGGTGCTCATCGTAGAACTTGAGCAGCGGCTCCTGGAACTCGGACAGCTTGAAAAACCAGTTCTCCTCGCCGCCGGCCTTCTGCACCGGGCGCTTGCAGTCGGGGCAGACGAACTCGCCGTCCTCGTTCTTCTCGAGGTCGGACTCGGCGTAGTAGGTTTCCTCGTGCACGCAGTACCAGCCCTCGTAGCTGCCCTTGTAGCAGTAGCCCTTGTCGTAGAGGTCCTGCCAGAACTTCTGCACGGTGCGGGCGTGGCGCGGCTCGGTCGTGCGCACGAAATCGGTGTAGGTGATGTCGAGAAGATCCCACACGTCGCGGAAAGCCGGCTCCATGGAGTCGCACCATTCCTGTGGCGTCATGCCCTTCGAGGCGGCCGTATCGGCGACCTTCTGGCCATGCTCGTCCATGCCAGTGACGAACGCCACGTCGTAGCCGTTCATGCGCTGGTAGCGCGCGACGGTGTCGGCTGCGACGGTGGTGTACGCCGTGCCCAGATGAGGTGCGGCATTCACGTAATAAATCGGTGTGGTGAACGAATAGGTTCCCTTTGACATCATGTGTTCCTTTGCATCGTGGCAGGTCAGGCGAATGGTGCCCTCGTGCCGAATTAACGTCACCCGCGCGTCGTCGGACGCCATGCGGGCAAGCAGCTATTTTATCACGCGCAAAGGAGCGCACGTGAAGTTACCCGTAGAACTTCACGTCGGGAAAGGGAAGGTAGAAGAGGGAGGGGGTCCCGCCAGCCAAAGCGAAAACGACACAAAGCGCATCGAAACATGGGCCATGGATCCTCGCCTCGGGTAACGTCTCCGCCGATATGTCACCCCGCGTTTAACATACCCCGCCTTTCGGTAGATGCACCCGCAGTAAGACCCCTGTAGAGTTGTTGAAAGGAGAACGAACCCGAGCAAAGGAGGCATTCATGCTGGAAAGAGGACAAAAAGTAGCGATCGACTACGCAGGATGGCTGGAAGACGGCACGGAATTCGCGAACACCTGGCTAGTGCCCGACAGCGTTACCATCACCATCGGGGCAAGCGGGCTCCTCCCCGCCTTCGAAGAGCAGCTCTTGCCTATGGAAAACGGTACACGCCGCACATTCTCCATCCCCTGCGAGAAGGCTTACGGAGCCTACGACCCCGCAGGGGTCATCTCCGTTGCAGCTGATATGTTTCCCCATGCGAGCGAGCTGCCAATCGGGCAATATATCGAGTTTTCCATACCGGGCGGCAAGGCACGCGCGAAAGTCCTTGCCATCGAAGACGGACAGGTTCTCTTCGATACGAACCACGAGCTGGCGGGACACAACTTGTCCTTCGAAGTGGAACTCGTCGACGACGGCACGACCACGGCGCTCGAAGCCGAAGGCAGCTCAACTGGCTGCGGATGCAATCGCCTGCGCGAGTCCCTCGGAAAATGCGACTGCAATCACGGGCACGCTCATCACTAAAACCCGATACAATGGAATAGCACGCAATTCGCGGAACGCGCACGCCAATAGCCAGGGGGAGCAATGGGGGCAAGGGAAGCTTTTGAGAGATGCTTTAGAGAACTCGTGATGGAGATGCCATATTCGAAGATCACGGTCACGGAGATTTGCCGCAAGGCGCATCTTTCCAGGAAGACGTTCTACGACAATTTCCAAGATAAAGAAGAGATTCTCCAGGCCATCTTCGAAGACGACGTCGTAAAGCCCATCCACGCGATGAACACGTTGCTCTCCGTAAGGCAATCGCGCGATTTGCAGGGGATCTACATGCAAAACATTTACGTCCCCATTTACAAAGACAGGGAATTCTACCAGAAGCTCATCCGCCCGATGAAAGGGGTCGACGGCACCTTCATCCGCGTCGTCACACGCTCCCTCGAGCGTCTCAATCTCAAAATCATGAGTGACCGCGAAATCTCGAGCGGCCTCGAACGTGAATATGTGGCCTATTACTTCGCATCGTCCCAAGCGATGTTCATGCAGAAGTGGATCTTCGACGGAATGCCCTTCACGCCGCAGGAGCTAGGAGTCCTGTACGAGAAGATGACGGGCTTCTACTGGCTTGACAGCTCGAAAGAAGTCTAGTTCCTTAACACATTCGAGATTGTGCAACCCTTTCCCTCTCGAAATCCTCACTTTGCCTGTAAAAGCATTGGAAGAGCCGCAATTTCATCAATTGCGGCTCTTTTTGCGCGCCCTGTAACCTGAATGTAAGGGGCGACGGGTCCAACAAGCCCGCCGAAGAACCCAAGGGCAGAACAGCCCAAACAGGTGAGAGAGGAAGGAGCGAGGATGAGCGAGAAGGAAGTCTACACCACAACGGTGCAGAGCATCGCGAGCGGCGGCACGGGCGGTGAGCCCACCGCAGTCGACAGCAAAGACGGGAAGATCGTACGAATCCGCCCCCTGCACATCGATGAGAAGTATACGCACGAAGAGCTTGCCGACTCCATGTGGGAGCTCGACGTCGACGGCAAGAAATTCCGCCCCGAGTACAAGGCGGCCCCCAACTACATGGCGCTCGCCTACAAGGAGCGCGTTTACTCCAAGAACCGCGTGATGAAGCCGCTCAAGCGCGTCGACTGGGAGCCAGGCGGCGACCCTGCGACCATGAACGCGGCAAACCGCGGTAAGTCGAAATTCGTCGAGATTTCCTGGGACGAAGCGCTCGATATCATGGAATCCGAGATCAAGCGCGTCATCGACCAGTACGGTCCCTACAGTGTGCTGTGCATCGGCGAAGACGGCCACCGCGAGTCGAAGGACCTGCATGCAGGCGGCGGTATGCACATGACCGCCATGAACCTTTTGGGCGGCTACACCCGCGAAACGCGCACGCCCGACTCCGTCGAGGGTTGGTACTGGGGCGCCAAGCATTTCTGGGGCTCTGGCTTCAACCGCGGCGGCGGCTTGATCGCGCCCCCGCAGAACGGCTACAGCAACCACAACGTCATCAAAGACGTCACCGAGAACGCCGATCTGCTCGTCTTCGACGCAGGCGACTGGGAGCTCACGCAAAACTACGCGTCCATGTTCTTCTCCCGCCTGCTCAAGTACTGGGAAGAGCTCGGCAAGGAATTCGTGTCCGTCGACCCGTTCTGCAACTACACGGCCGTCTGCCACAAGACCTTCAAATGGATCCCCATCCTGCCGAACACCGACGCCGCACTCGACTTCGGCGCGATGTACGTCATGATCACCGAGGGCATCTACGACAAGGAATACGTCGACACACATTCCATCGGCTTCGACAAGGTCGCTGATTACGTCCTCGGCAAGGAAGACGGCGTCCCGAAGACCCCCGAATGGGCGAGCGAGCGCTGCGGCATCCCCCCGCACACCATCAAGGCCTATGCACGCAACCTGTGCAAGAAGCGCGCGTCGCATGTGCACTATAGCTCCGGCTCCATCAAGACCCCCTACTCCCACGAGCCGGGCCGCACGCAGGCGTACCTGCTCGCCATGCAGGGCATGGGCAAGCCCGGCGTCCAGCAGCTGCACCTCGAAGCCACCCTGGTCGCCAAGGAGAAGCTGGCCGAGTCCTCCACTCGCCCGTTCTCCCTGCTCAACCACTGCCGCATGTTCTACCCCTCTGCCCAGAGCCTGCCCCGCACCGCCATCGCCGAAGCCATCCGCAACGGCCACGTCGAGTGGTACGGCAGCCCCTGCATCGTCTACGTGCCGACCGACGAGCAATTCAAGAAGTTCACCTACCCCGGCGACCCCAAGATGGGTCTCATGATGGCGCAGGCCATGGCGCAGCGCGCGGGTCTGCCCGTTCCCACCGAGGAGCCGCGCATCAACCCCGTGCACATGCTTTGGTCCGAGAAGCCCTGCAACATGAACTGCTGGAACGGCGGTTTCGAGTTCCAGGACGCCATCCGCAGCGACGAGGTGGAGTTCTTCGTCACCAATCATCAATGGATGGAGAACGACTCGCTCTTCGCTGACCTGGTACTTCCTGTCACCACATGCCTCGAAGACGATGACACCATGGGCGCATCGATGACCGTCGGCATGCGCTGGGCGGGCTACACCCCGCACGCATGCGACCGCGTGGGCGTCTCGAAGTCCGACTGGGAAATCGCCCTCGAAGTGCTCGATCGCTTTGGCAAGCGCGAAGAGCTCGACCTCGGCATGACCACCGACCAGTGGCTCGAGTACGGCTTCGCCAATTCTCACCTCACCACCGAGGTCGATTGGGACACCCTCGTCGAAAAGGGTCTCTACTATCCCAAGCTCGAGGAGAACTGGCGCGACGAGCTGCCCGGCATGCGCGGTTTCTACGAAGACCCGGAGAACTTCCCGCTCGACACGCCCTCCGGCAAGCTCGAGTTCTACTCCCAAGCACTCGCAGACAACTTCCCCGATGACAAAGAGCGTCAGCCCATCGCCAAGTGGATTACGGGCGGCCCCGCCGAGGAAGGCTGGACGCACGACGAGTCGCTCTGGGGCGAGCGCTGCAAGAAATACCCGCTGCTCGTCACGGCAAACCCCGCGCGTTTCCGCGTGCACGTCCAGGGCGACGACATCGCCTGGTACCGCGAAATCGAGACGACCAAGGTGAAGGGCCCCGACGGCTATCTGTACGAGCCTGTCTGGATGGCCCCCGAGGACGCTGAGGCCCGCGGCATCAAGAACGGCGACATCGTCAAGGTCTACAACGAGCGCGGCATCATCCTCACGGGCGCCCGCATCTCCCAGCGCATCACGCCTGGCTCGGTAGTCGTAGCAAAGGGTTCGCGCGTCGACCCAATCGCCCCGCACATCGACCGCGGCGGCGCCATCAACCTGATCAGCCCCGAGGCGACCGTGTCCAAGAACTGCAAGGGCTTCGCGGTCACCGGCTACCTGATCGAGGCCGAGAAGCTAACCCAGGAAGAATACGACAGCTGGAAGAAGGACTATCCCGAGGCATTCGATCGCGCTTACGACGCTGGCCAGGGCATCACCCGCGATGCCTGGGTCGTCGAGGCGTAGGAAGAGAGGACAACAAGATGAAAGGCTTCGTGATTCACGCCGAAAAATGCATGGGCTGCCACGCCTGCCAGATCGGCTGCAAAGACGAGCATTGCGGAAACTGCTGGATGCCGTATACCCAGGAGCAGCCGGAGTCCGGCCAGTTCTGGATGAAAGTCAACCAGAAAGAGCGCGGCCAGCGTCCCCAGGTAAAGGTGAGCTACATTCCCGTGCCTTGCCAGCACTGCGAAAACGCTCCCTGCATCGCTGCGGGCAAAGACGGCGCCGTCTATCGCCGCGACGACGGTCTTGTGATCATCGACCCCGTTAAGTCCAAGGGTCAAAAGCAAATCGTCAAGTCCTGCCCCTACGGCAAGATCTTCTGGAACGAAGAGCTCGACATTCCGCAGAAGTGCACGGGATGCGCGCATATCCTCGACGGTGACGAACCGCTCAAAACCCCACGTTGCGTGGATAACTGCCCCGTGCACGTTATCGAATTCGGCGAGATCGACGAGCTCGACCTCGAGGGAACGGAAGTCTTGCATCCGGAATACGGGACCAAGCCGCACGTGTACTACACAGGCCTGCCGAAGCGCTTCATCGCAGGCACGGTGTTCACGCCCGAGGACGAGGAAATCGTCGAAGGCGCGACCGTCACCATCACCAACGGGACGGACACCTACACCGACACCACCAACAGCTGGGGCGACTTCTGGATCGACGAACTGGCTGAAGACGAGTGGACAGTCACCATCGAAGGCGCTGGCAAGGAAAAGACCTTAACGGTGAGCACGGTCGAGAAAGACCGCGGCCTCGGCGACATCGCGCTGGTGTAGAGATGGCAGTCGAACGCATGACAAGCACCAAGCAGCCGCCCGCGGGCGAGACCGACTCCCAACAGGGCTGGGTGCGCATCGTGCGCGTCGACTACGAGAGAAACGAGCTCTACGACAAGGCTGGCCGCGGCTACTACGAGCTGCCGGGGAGCCTCTGGACCGAGTTCGGCCCGGTGCATGAGGGGAGCATTCGCTATTGGGGAAGCGGATCTCATGCGGGGCATATCAACCTGCTGCCCGTCCTTATCTTCGCGGGCGGGCAGTGGGTGAGCCTTCTGGGCAAGCAAGCTTAGAGGGCCGAAAAGCTTCATCTGTTTTCGCGCATTTTTCGTTTTCGAACAGAGCTTCATCAATCAATCACGCAGGTGGGCGGCCCTTATGGGCCATCTGCTGAAAGGGGGCAAGAGATGAAGGATTTACTCGGAAAGTACGGAATCAAGCAAATCGGCTTTTACGTCAAGAATCTGGAAGAATCCGCCAAGATGTTCAACGAGCTGATCGGCGCAGGCCCGTTCGTTGACCTGGGCGTGTCCGAACCAGCCTCGCTAACGTATCGTGGCAAGGACTCGGGCATGCGCAGCCGCTGCGCACTGGGCCACACCAAAGACGTTCAGATCGAGCTCATCGAAGTTGTTACGGACGAGCCTGACGTGTACAAGGATAACGGCTTCGGCATCCACCACCTCTGCATTTGGTCGGACGACGTTGACGCGGTGGCAGAGGAATTCAAGGCCGCAGGTGTTGAAGCCGCCATGGAGATGGTCTCCGGTCAGGGGCTTAAGGTCGTGTACATGGACGCACGCGAGCAGCTCGGCTGCTTCATCGAATGCAACGCGCCGATCGAGCAGCTCTGGCAGGGCGTAAAGGCCCTTCACGAGAACGCCCAGGAGGGCACACCGGCGCTTATCCCCATGTCCGCACTCATGGGCGGAAAATAGGGGACAAGACTTTCCCGATTGGGACGAATCAATGTGGGTTCTGGGCCCGTCCGCACAATCGGGCGGGCCTTTCTGCATACCGAGAGGAGAGGAAAATGACGGAGAGGGATTACTACGACTTGAGCGGGCGCGTGGCGCTCATTACCGGTGCAAGCTCGCATGGCATCGGCAATCAAAGCGCAAAGACGCTCGCCGCGCACGGGGCAAAAGTGTTTCTGGTTGCCCGTCGCGAGGAGAAGCTTCAAGAGGCCGTCGCCGAGATCGAGGCGAACGGTGGCGAGGCATCGTATTTCGCGGGCGACGCCTCGAGTGAGGAAATCTGCAAGGCGGCGATCGAGAAGTGCATCGCCGACTTCGGACGTTTGGACATTATGGTTTTGGCTGCGGGCACCTCGGGCCTTTCCGAGCGCAGCATGGAAGACGCCTTCAACACGGAGAATTGGCGCAACATCTTGGCCGTTAATCTGGACAGCGTCTTCTTCATGGTGAAATATGGCTGGGAAGAATGCGCCAAAAACGGCGTGGGCGCTATCATCCCCGTCGGCTCGCTCGCATCCTGGCATGCCGCCGGATCTACGGCCTACACGGCCACCAAGGGAGCCATCCGCGCGCTTACGCAGAAGTGGGGCAAGCTGCTCGGGCCCAAGGGCATTCGCGTCAACACGCTCTATCCCGGCTTCATCGACACCGACATGACCCACGGCGCCACTAAGATGGAATCCTATATCAACTCCGTTATCGGAAAAATCCCCTTGGGACGCTATGGCAACGTCGACGACTGCGCGAATGCCGTGCTCTACCTGGCAAGCGACGCGTCGAGCTTCATGAACGGGCAGCACCTCGTCATCGATGGCGGCGAGCTCGCCTAACGACAGCAAAAAGGCGGGACCCTGCCGCTAAACGAGGTCCCGCCCAGATAGCCTCATTCACAAGGCTCCCTGTACACTAGCACACTCCGTGTGCAGCCGGGAGTCGTAAATCCCAAGGAGCGACAATGTCTGACAACACTCCGGCCGAGGCCCCCAAGGCCAACGCTTTCATGAACGCGCCCGAGAGCAAGAAGCTGCTGACGGTTATCGGCGTGTATTGCGGAATCATCGCCAATCTGCTTATCTCCACATCGAATGCCACCGTTCTACCCGCCGCCGCGGCGGACATCGGCGGCATGGACATCTACGGCCTGGCACAGAGCATCTCGAGCGTGCTCTCCGTTGCCCTGATGCCCGTTTTCGGCTTCATCGCCGCACGCAACCCGCACCTGAAGCGCATTCTGTGCACGATCGGCCTCGCCGGCGGCGCCTGCGTGCTTCTGGTGCGAGCCGTTGCCACCAACATGATGATAATTGTGGTAGCAAACGTTTTCTGGGGTATGGTGTCCGCCGCCGTCTTCGGCGTGGGCTTCACCATCATCCGCGACGTCTACGACCGCAAGAAAGCAGGTTTTTACCTGGGTCTTGTGGGTACGGTCATGTCCGCCGCAACACTCATCGGCCCCATTGTCGCCGGCTTCGTCATCGACACGCTTGGCTGGCGCGTGTGGACGTGGATCTGCGTCGCCGTTCTTGTCATCGGCGCGCTCGTCACGTTCTTCGGCGTGAAAGTGAAGAAAGAAGAGGTCGCCGACCTGGCCTCTGCGGGCAAGAGCTTTGACGGCTTCGGCGCCATCTGCGTTATGATTGCCTTCGCAGCGCTCATCGTCGGCCTGTCCATGGGCACGAGCTACGTGAAGTTCGGCACGCCGCTCAACACGGCACTGCTCGTCATCGCAGTCGTATTCCTCATCCTTCTGGCCATCAACATCAAGAAAAAGGGCAACGACGCCATCATCCCGATCGATACCCTCAAAAACCGCAACGTGCTGGTTCTCACCGCTTCCAACTTCCTGCATAACTTCGGTTCGATGACTATCGTCTTCTTCATCGCCGGCTTCATCATGCGCACCCTGACGAACGACCCCATCTGCCAGACCATAGGCTCTGCGACCGCCGCCGGGCTCGCATCCGCGCTCATGGCAGTGCTCGGCCTGGTGCTCGGCCCGATCTTCGGCAAGATGATCGCCAAGGCTGGCACCGCCAAGACCGTCATGACCATCGGCAACGTCATGCGCGTCGTCGTCATGGCATGCTTCGTGCTCTTCCTCGTGCCCGGCGTACCCGTGTGGGTCATCTACGTGCTCATGTTCCTGGCTGGCATTTTCAACTCGCAGCAGCAGGTCACGCAGTCGGCAGCACCCCAGATCATGCTCACCGCCAAAGAGCGCACCATCGGCAACTCCACCATCCAGCTCGGCCAGAACCTGGGCGCGGGTATCGGCATGGCCGTGTTCACGCTGATTTTGGCCGTCGACCCCGCTGGCGGCATGCGCATCTGCATGGTCGTGGCGCTCGTCGCCTGGATCATCCTGCTCTTCATCACCTTCTTGCTGAAGAAGCCTGCGCCGAAGGAGATGGAAGGCTAGAGGGCCCTCGTCAATTGAAAGCATCGCTCGCCGCGCGGCGCCTCCGTCCGCGGGCGCCTTCAAGAGAGGAATCATTCCCATGAGTAACGTTATCACGAAGGATTACACCGACTACTTCAAGGGCCGCGACTGGGTCCACATGCTGGGCTTTTACGCGCAGGATTGGCGCAAGTTCATGACCGACCACAACCGTGTCTTCGGCTCCGGCCCATTCTTCTACACCACCAACACCTTCTCGCGCCTGCTCTTCCATGGCGACGAAGTCGACTGCACGGGCCTGGAGTTCCATGCCGCCTACGGCGCCTGGGGAAGCCATACCATCGAGGTCGTCGAGCCCGTTCCCTTCAGCGTTCCTACGATGTTCAGCGAGATCAATAGCGAAGGCGAACCTGGCTTCAATCACCTGCATATCTTCGTTGAAGATTTGGAAGAAGCGCAGGACGCATGCGAGTTCCTGAAGATTCCAGTTATCACGGTGGGATACCCCGACATGGCGAACGCGATTGAAAAGGCGAAAGCGACTGGCGCGGACGTCAAAGTGATCAAAAAGAACGCCGGTAAGGCATCCTTCATGGTGTGCGATATGCGCAAGGAACTTGGCTTCGCCGTGCAATTGATTACCCCACGAGCTCAAGCGCTCCACAACGCTATCATCGGCGCCAAGGACAAATGGGACGGCAGCGCGGAAACCATGTTCATCCCCCTCGGCGGAAAATAACCCTCCGAACGGATAGCCTCCCATTATCCCAGGAGGCTATCCCCCCCCCAAAAAAACCAATTCCCTCGCAAGCGGCGCACGGAAGATCTCGCAGACTTCCGTGCGCCGCCCATTTATCAGCCTTACCCGTAGAACTTCACGTCGGGGAAGGGAGGTTCCTGAGCGCGCTTGAACGCGTAGGAGTCCACTCGCGCGAGAAGGCCTGTCGCCTGCATGATGTCGAAGCCCAGCGCATCGCACGCGTCCTCGACCGACTGCCCCTGTTCTTGCACGGCAATCAGCAGCTTGTCGAGGGTCTCGTAGTCGATGCCCATGGAGGCCTCATCCTTCTGTCCGGGAGCGAGCTCGGCGCTCGGTGGCTTCACGAATACGTTCTCGGGAATGGGCTCGACGTCGCCCGCCGCGCGCGCCTGCTCGTTGCGCCAACGGCCCACCTCGTACACATCGGTCTTGTACAAGCCTCCGAGCGGGGCAAACGCGCCCGCCGTATCGCCGTAGAGCGTGGAGTAGCCCATCGCCGCCTCGGACTTGTTGCCAGTGTTCACGAGCATCCAGCGATTCGCATTCGAAAGGGCCATGAGAATCACCATACGGCAGCGGGCCTGCGTGTTCTCGGAAGCCAAACCCTCGAGTTTTTCCTTGTAGGACTTGCGGATGACCTGCTCAAATGCCTCGAACGGCTCGCAAATCGACACCGTATGGCTCTCGATGCCGAGGTTTTCCGCCAAGGCGAGGGCATCGTCGATGGAATGACCAGTCGAGTAGGGACCGGGGAGAAGCACACCGTGCACGTTCTTGGCGCCGAACGCGTCAACAGCCATGACCGCCGTCACCGACGAGTCAATGCCGCCCGAAAGCCCGATAACGACCTGCGAGAAACCGGCACCCTTCGCGAACGCCGCGAGCGCGTCGACACATGCCTGATACTTGTCCCCAGCTTTCATGGAGCCTCCTTGCGCAATAATCCGCGTGATGCGACTAAGTATGCCAGCAAATTGTTTCAGGCGCGTTGCAACCTCGTAAGTCGAACTCCACCTTCGACCCGAAAGGCCGCGGGCGGGGGTCCCGCGCGCAGTTCCGCAGCGCAGCGAGGACTGTCTGAGCACGGGAACCCTGGCCGCGGCCGCGATCTCGCGGGTTGACCAACTGCCGCAACCCCACAGGTCGAATTACGCCTTGCGGATGCGCTCGGCGAGCCAGCTCGTCCACGCCTCCAGGCCTTCGCCCGTCGTCGCAGAGAGCGGGAATATAGGAGCCTGAGGATTCAGCTGGTTCACGCTTTCCTCGAAAGCCTCCTTGTTGAAGTTGAACACCGGCATCGTGTCGACCTTGTTCAGGATGACAGCCTCAGAAACCTGGAACACGCCGGGGTACTTGAGAGGCTTGTCGTCGCCTTCCGGCACTGACAAGATCATGACCTTGGCATTCTCGCCCAAATCGAAGTCAGTCGGGCACACAAGGTTGCCGACGTTCTCCACGATGATCAGATCGAGGCGCTCAAGGTCGAGCACATCGATGGCGCGCTTGATCATGGCGCTTTCCAAATGGCATGCCCCGCCCGTGTTGATCTGCACGGCAGCAATCCCCTGCGCCTTGATCTTCTCAGCGTCGACGCTGCTCGCGATATCGCCCTCGATGACGGCAATGTTGAACTCGTCGCGCAGCGCATCGATTGTGGCCAGAATGGTCGAAGTCTTGCCCGACCCCGGGCTCGCCAAAAGGTCAACCACGTACACATGATGCTCGACGAAACGCGCACGCAGCTCACGCGCGATGGCGTCGTTCTTATCGAGAATCGGTTGCTTCATATCAATCTTCATGGGAATCTCCTTCCTCATCGTCGGGCAGGTCAACTTCGATCGAATCGATCTGCAGCTCCCGCCCGCACAGAAGCTCGGTTGCGAACCCATCGCATTCCGGGCAGAACATATGGAACCTATCGTGCTCGAAGACGGCGCCGCATTCAAGGCAGCGGCTCTTCGGCTTGATCATGTTGATGGTGAGCTCGGCGCCCTTCGCGTACGGGTCGTCCTCGGTGAGGGCCTCCCACGCGAACACGAGCGCGTCCTCGATCGCCTCGGTCATCTCGCCGATCGACAGGTTGACTTTCAGAAGACGGGTCGCGCCCGAATCGCGCGCGGCTTTCTCGGCGGCCTCGATGACACCCGTCATGATTCCCAGTTCGTGCATGAAACCCCCATCGCGAAAGGCGTCTTCCCAGACGCGCCGTCCATCCACCTTCTATGGTAGTAGAACGCAGATATACACGTAAGGCCACCCTAGACGAGTGGCCTTAACCGAATCAACAAAGCGAGGCGAGCTTAGCCTTCCGCTTCCTCCGCGGCAAGCTCGGCGTTCTGCTTCTTGATGCGTTTCGAAAGCACGATACGCGCCAGCAGAAGCGACACCTCGTAGAGCACGATGAGCGCGGCGAACATGAGCAGCATCGTGATCGGGCTCGCGTCCGGGGTGATCATCGCACAGAGCACCATGAGCACGACGTAGATGGTGCGCCACTGCCCGCGCATCTTCTTATAAGGAATGATGTCGAAGATGACCAGGTAGAACACGACGACCGGCAGCTCGAAGGCAAAACCGAAGCCGATCTCGAACTTGATGATGATGTCAAGGTAGGACGATGCCTGCGGAAGCACTTGCGCGCTCATGCCGTACGCCTGGTCGGTGAGCCACTGGAACGCCGGGTCCAGGATGATGAAGTAGCAGAACAGCGTGCCGAAGATGAACAGGAACACCGCGATCGCGAACGTCGGGATGAACCACTTGCGCTCCTTAGGCTTGAGCGCCGGCAGGAAGAACGCGAGAATCTGCCAGAGGATGACAGGCGAGCACGCGACGACCGATGCCCAGAAGGACAGCTTGAAACGCGTCGCGAACGCGTCGAAGGGCGTCGTGTACATGCCTTGCTGGAATCCCTCGGGAAGGAACTCCGAGATGGGCGCGAACAGGATGACCGAAAGCGTCGGCGTTGCCATATAGAACACGCAGACGGCGATGAGCAGCACGACCACGATACGGACAAGGCGCATGCGCAGCTCGCCCAGATGGTCGAAAAGGGGCATTCGGGCAGGACCGATAGGCATCGCTTACTCCCCCTTCTCTTCGCTTGCGGGCGCGTCGGCGGCAGACGCCTTCGCTTCCTTGCTTTCAGATGCGTTGCCGTAGAGCTCGTCGGCCGTCGGCTTCGCGTCGGTCTTGCTCGCCTCGGCGCGGGCCGCGGTCGCAGCGACCGCATCGGCAGCCGCCTGCTTTTCGGCCTCGGCCTTCTCAGCCTCCTTGCGAGCAGCACGCTCGCGGTCGTAGCGCGCTTTGCGCTCGGAGAAGCTTTCCTGCTTCGCGTCCTTCGCGGCGTTCACCGTAGACGTTGCGGCCTTCTTCACGTTCTTCGCACCCGACTCTGCAGCGTTGCCCATCTTCTCGAGCGCGTCGAGCGGGTTCTTGAACGGGTCTTCTGCGTCGGGGTCGAAGATCTTCTCTTCCTTGATGACCTTGTTCATCTCATCTTGGGCGCTGCGGAACTTCGCGATGGCCTTGCCAAGCGTCTTCGCCATGGCGGGAAGCTTGTCGGGGCCGAAGATAAGGAAACCGAACAGCAGAATGAGGAAAAGCTCAAATCCACCTATGCCAAACAAAATAAACTCCTTCGGAGGAACAAACCGGAAAGGGTTGCCACGCGTACCGAACCATTATCGAGCACAGCAGCGGTCTATGGTAGCACACCGCACACCACGCCACGATTTCCGCACGTTCCCCTCAAACGAAAAAAACAGCCGGGCAGCCCTGCGGCTCGCCGCAAGACCGTCCGACTGCCACCGTTACGCCGTGAGCACAGACAGCGCGATCGTAGGAATGCCGAGCGCCAGAACTAGAATCACACACACAACCACGGTGAAAATCTTCTTCATCTTAGCCGAGCGCTCCCGTTGCGCCTGCGCACGCGCCTCGCGTTCCTGCGCCGCCTTGATGCGGTCGCTTTTCTGCTGCGCCGTCAGCTTCTGCTGCTTGTTGCCGGATTTCTTGGCCATGGGTTACAGCCTCAGCTTTCCACGAATCTCGATGACGCGGGCGATGTGCTTGGCAACCTCCACGTCAATGTGCCATTTGTCCCGCTCGTAGAGCGTCTTGCCGTCGACCATGGTCATGATCACGTCGGCGGAGGTGCAGGTGTTCACCATCGCCGAGACGGGGTTTGTCGAAGGCGACTGCTGCGAGCTCGAAAGGTCGACCGCGATGACGTCGGCGCGCTTGCCGATTTCAAGCGAGCCGATCTCGTCGTCGAGCTTGAGCGCGCGGGCGCCGCCGATGGTCGCCATCTCGAGCATCGACTCGGAATCGAGGAAGCGCCCCACGTTGACAGCGCGCTGGATGAGCATGCCGAGGCGCATCTCGGAGAGCATGTCGGTCGAGTCGGTGGCGGCGGGAGAGTCGGTGCCGATGCCGACGCGCAGGCCGGCGCGCATGAACTCGTCGACGGGCGCTACGCCCATGCCGAGCTGCGCATTGCAGCGCGGGCACACGGCGACGGCCACGTTGTACTCCTTGAGCTTCTTTACGTCTTCCTCGTCGGTGTGCACGCAGTGGATGGCGAGCACGTTGGGAGACTCGAAAGCGCCCCAGTTCAGCGCATAGCGAACAGGGGAAACGCCCGTCGGAAGCCAGGGCGGGATTTCCAAAAAGCCGCGGCGGACCGACTCGCCGTGCACGGAGAACGACGAGGAACCGCGCTTCACGAAGTAGTACTCCTCGCGGCTGCCGGCAAGGTGCATGGCCACGGGCAGGTCGTCGCGCGTGGCGAGCTCGGAGACCCTGCCGAACACAGCGGGGTGGCACATGTAGATGGGAGCGGGCGCGATGCCAATCGAGATGCGGTCGGAGTCCACTTCCTGGGACCAATGCATGATGTCGTTTTCAGCGGCGCGCATGGCGTAGTCGATGCGGCGCTTGTCCATGACGCCCACCTCGCGATAGATCACGCCGCGAAGGCCGAGCTTCTGGGCCGCCGTGCAGGCAGCACCCGTGGTGGTGATGTCCGCCACGCAGGTGATGCCAGATGCAAGCGCGTCCAGGCCGCCCAAGATGGCGGAGTCGTACCAGTCGGACACTTCCATCTTCGCGGAGAGGGCGGCGACGGAAGCGAGCCAGGTGATGTAGGGTACGTCGTGCACGATGCCCCGCATGATCGAGTTCTCCATATGAGTATGGAGGTCTACCAGACCGGGCATGATGGCAGCCGTTCCGTAGTCGAGCACCTCTTCGTCCGGATAGCGCAGCCTGAGCATCTCGGTTTTGCCGATGTCCCGAATTCGTCCGTCTCGAACGAGAACGGCGCCCCCGACGATGGGGTCGGAGGTGACGGGCAGAACATATTGTGCGCACAACAACATAGCTTGAGCCTCACTCGCCCTTGGTTTCATTAGTCACGATATGATAACACTGGGTTCGCACATCCCCCGAATCCACACCTTGGCAATCGGCGACGGGGAGAAGGCGGGCGATTTGGCGTATACTGAAGCGTCCCGCAGACAAGCGAAAGCGTCACATCAGGAGCACGACCACCATGAGCATCGACACCGCAACGGGCAAGGAAGCGCCCGCCGAGATATCTTCCGAACGCGTAAAGGACATCTTCTCGTCAATCGCCAAGAAATACGAGCGGTTCAACGCCGTATCGAGCTTCGGCGCCTACAAGTCCTGGCTCGCGGGAATGATGAGGCAGGCCCCCATCGAGCCGACCGACGATGTGCTCGACATCGCGGGAGGCACCGGGGACGTGACTTTCACGGTTGCGCGCACGAAGCATCCGCGCCATATCCAGTGCACCGACCTGGTCAACGAGATGCTCGACGTTGCCCGAGCGCACTACGCCGACGGCGCCGCGTGCGGCGTGCCCGTCGATTTCGAGGTGGTCGACGCGCAGGACATCCCCTATGCGGACGCGAGCTACGACGCGCTCACCATGGCATACGGCATCCGCAACATGCCCGACCGCCCGCGCGCGCTCTCCGAGATGTTCCGCGTGCTGAAGCCGGGCGGGCATCTGGTGTGCCTGGAGTTCTCCACGCCGCCGAACGCGGTGTGGCGCGCGCTGTACAACTTCTACCTGAAGCACCTGATCCCTTTTTGGGGCGGCCTTATCACCGGAGACAAGGCAGGGTTTGTGTACCTTTCGAAGTCCATCAAGGCGTTCCCGAACCAAGAGGGCCTCGCGAAGATGATGCGCGAAGCTGGGTTTATCGACGTCACCTGGAAGAACTACACCGGCGGCATCGCCGCGGTGCATGTGGCGAAAAAGCCCGAGTAACGACGAGGACCCCGCAGCGTGATGCGAGGCGTAACGACGAGGGCCCCGCATTGAACTGCGGGGCCCTCGTTTCGTAAGCGCTGATACGCGATGCCCATGCAAGCTCCGCTGAAAGCAGCGCCTTTTAGGCTGAGCGGGCTGTCCGAGCGGCACCGCCCGCAGAGGACGGTGCGAACCGGACAGCTCGCGCAGCTTGACTTCTATTTGCCGCCGTCGAGATTGCTCTCGCTCCAGTGGTCGGAGAGCTTCTCGAGCAGGCTGATGAGCTCGGCCTTGTCGTCGTCGGAGAGAACCGAGAACAGCTGCTCGTTGTACTTCGTGCGCTCGCGAGAGCAGCGGCGGGCCTCCTTCTTGCCCTCCTCGGAAAGCGAGACGATTACCGAGCGACGGTCCTTCTCGCTCGGGGTTCGCTCCACAAGACCTGCGCGATCGAGGCGAGCGATCTGCTCGGAAAGCGTCGCGGCGCGGACGTTCATGACCTCCGCAAGCTCACGCTGGCTCACCGGACCGGTTTTCAACAACGCCGACAGGGTGCCGGAACGCCCACCGGATCGGTTTCCGCGATGGACAGCGACGTGCGCACAATGATGGAACAAATCGACGAGCTGTGCATCCTTGTTCTTCGGCTTCTTACTCTGGGATGCCATGAGGTCTCCCTTCTCGTTTCGAGGCGGTGTTTTGACTTGCTCATTTGATACACTTTTTTCCTTTATGCAACAAGGTATCTAAGGTCACACTACACAGTTACCGCACAAAGTTGCGACTGGGACGAAAATGCACCAGCATCACCAGATTTTACGTGTAATCGTAAAATTATTGTTGACGCATGCTTTCTCCAAAAATCGTCCATTTTTGCACGGGATGGGGACATCGTTTTCACCACTTATCATTAGATTCCTCCCAGTATTGTCGCCTGTGCATCATCGCTCAGCTTGCGAATCTTTTGCACCATCTATGCAGGTCCCGAGAAATCGCTATGATGGGCACATGGGAAAACGAGCCTCGAAAAACGACAATTCGCGCGGAGGAAGCCCACGCGAGCAGCTATGGTCGACCACCTTCGTCTTGGTTGTCGCCTCAACGTTGTGCTGCTTCATGGTGGGCCAAGGGCTCAACTCAAGCACGTCGGTCTATGTCGCCCTCTATGGCGGAACCGCCGCGTATGCTGGCGTTTTGGCAGCCGTGTTTTCGGGAGCGGCGGCCGTCGTGCGCCTGCTCTCGGGGCCGCTAATCGACGGACGCGGGCGCCGCATCGTGATGCTTTTCGGGTTCGCCGTGCTCATCGTCGGGACCGTCGGCCCCCTGTTCACCCACGACGTCGCGCCCTTCGTGGTGTTCCGCATCCTGCAAGGAGCCGGCTTCTCGGCAGTGACCACCGCGTCGGCGACCGCCGCAGCCGATGCGCTTCCCGCGTCGCGCATGGGGGAAGGAATCGGCTACTACGGGCTTGGCCAGGCGCTTTCCATGTCGGTTGGACCCGCCCTCGCCCTTGCCCTCGTGTCGACCGACCCGCCTGAGAACCTCTTTGTCGGCGTGACCGTAATCGCCGTGGTCGGGCTTTCGATGATTTTCCTCTGCCGCTACGAGAAGCACCCCGAGATGCTGCCCGAGGAAGCGGTCTACCGGCGCAGGCTCGAAGAGGGGGAAGGCGAGGTCGCACGAACGGGAGCAGCCGAGGCGGGCAAGGAGAGCAAGCAGGTCGAGGCGAGCGAAGGTGACAAGCGCGCCGAGGCGGCCGGGGCACTTGAGGCAGCTGGGCGGGCAGGGGCCACCGAAGCAGTCGAGGCGGCCGAAACGACCACGTCAACCGCGCAGTCCAGGATGGAAGGGCGGCCGAAGCGCGAAAGCATCGCCTCCCGCATCTTCGAGAAACATGCGCTTCCGGGCACGCTGCCTATGATCGTGCTCTCCCCGGCGTTCGGGTTCGTGATCTTCTTCGTCGGCCTGTACGGCGCCTCGCTCGGCGTGGGGAACGCGGGGCTGTTCTACACCCTGTCAGCCGTGAGCATGATTCTCGTGCGCCTAAAATCGGGCGCCTTCATGGACCGCTTCGCGCCCATCAAAATCCTGCCCGTCGCACTGGCGTGCGGCCTCGTCGCGTTTGCCATGCTCGTCGCCTGCGGGACGGTTCTCGACGGCGCACCCGTGCGCGATGCGGTGTTCAACCTGTCGGGAATCGTGTACGGCTTCTGCATCGGCATCGCGCTGCCGCTCAACCAGTCGGTGGCGGTGAAGAACACACCGCCCGAGCGATGGGGAGCCGCCAACGCGCTTTTCCAGCTTGCAAACGACGTCGGCATCGGGAGCGCCTGCGTGATCTGGGGAATCGTGAACGATTGCTTCGGGTTCCCCGTCACCATCTGCTGCGCGATGTGCTGCATCGCGGCGTCGTACTTCGTCGCGCGAGCCGTTTATCCGAAGGAATAAGTAGGTCACGAACAAAGACGTCCTTGCCGGGAGACGATTTGCCTTGTCCCGTTCGTTCCCAGCGGCAGCACCACGCACCCCGTTCCCGGCGGCAGCACCAAGCGTCCGCGCCCCATTTGTTTCCAGCAGCAGCACCGCGCGCCCTAGTAGGGCTCGTCGAGGTTGACGTGCGCTTTCGCGTCGAAGTCAAACGAGAAGAACTTCTTCTGCCTGAAGCGATCGAGCGCCACAAGCGCGATCATTCCCGCATTGTCGCCGCATGCCGAGAGGGGCGGCAGCACCAAGCGCACACCCGCCTTCGAGCACATCTTCTCGTACGATGCGCGGAGCACGGGGTTCGCCGCAACACCGCCGCCCACGCAAAGCGTGCACGCGCCCGTCATCTCGAGAGCACGCTTCGCCTTCGCCACCTGCACGTCGACCACCGCCGCCTCGAAGCTCGCGCAGATATCGGGCACGTTGAGCTCGCGCCCGGCCTCCCGTTCGCCGTTGATATAGGTGACAACCGCCGTCTTCAAGCCTGAAAGCGAGAAGCGCAAATCACCCGAGTGCATCATCGCGCGCGGGAAGGCGATGGCACGCGGGTCGCCCTTCGCACCGTAACGCGAGATCACAGGCCCGCCGGGGTATCCCAGCCCGAGCGCCTTCGCGACCTTGTCGAACGCCTCGCCCACCGCGTCGTCGATGGTGGTGCCGAGCGTTTCGTAGTCGCCCCAGCCCTTCATGTGGACGAGCATGGTGTTGCCGCCCGACACGAGCGACACCACGGCAGGTGGGGTGAAATCGGGACACCCGATACGATTGGCGTACAGGTGGCCCTCCAGGTGGTTCACGCCGATAAGCGGCACGTCCGCCGCCCACGCTGCGCCTTTCGCGAACGCCACGCCCACAACAAGCGCGCCGACGAGCCCCGGCGCATATGTGACGGCCACCGCGGAAAGATCGCGCCAACGAAGCGATCTCATCCCCAAGTTTTTCGCTGCGACCTCGAGGCATTCGTCGCATACGCCGCAGATAGCCTCGATGTGCTTGCGGCTTGCGATCTCGGGGACGACGCCACCGAAGCGCGCGTGGAAGTCGATCTGGCTTGCAACCACGTCCGAGGCAAGCGCTCCTTCCCCGTCGACGATCGCTGCCGCGGTCTCATCGCATGAGGACTCGATCGCCAGAATGAGCGGACGCGATGCCCCCGCCGCGCCGACGGCGGTCGCCTGCACGTCGTGCGAGGCATCGACTTGCAGCTCCATGCCCGCGACCAGCCGCGATGATTCCTCGGCAGGCTCTGCCGCACCCACGAGAGCCGCCAGATCACCCTGCATGATGAGCGCATCCTCGCGGTCGGAGTAATAGCGGGGACGCGTGCCCACGGGCGTAAGGCCAAGCGCCTTGTAGAGCGCCTGCGCGCCCTCGTTACCCGCGCGGACCTCGAGCGAAACCGTCTGCGCACCGAGGTTGCGCGCGTCGGCCGCAACATGCGCGAGCAGCTCGCGGGCGATGCCGCGGCGGCGCCACGCCGGGTCCGTTCCCACTTTCAGGATCTGCACATCGCCGTCGACCACCCAGCCGCCGGCATACCCCACAAGCGTGCCCACCTCGCCTGGTTTGCCTTCGCTCGCGTACGCCGCCCACCAGGTGCGATCGCGCCGCGGGATCTCGTCGGCCACGAGCGACTCGTTCCACGCATCGCTTCCCATGATGCGCGACTCGAGCGCCGCGACGCACCCCACATGGGAAACGTCGAGCGGCTTGTACGATACCCCCTGCTCATCGGGCGGAGCCACGAGAATAGACTGCTCGTGAAGCGTGGCATGATGCGCAGGCGAGGTCTCCTCGTAAGCAGGCACCTTCCCCGCGAGCGAATGGACGAGCGACGGATGGGCCACCGCCTCGGCGTCTTGGACGCCCGTGCGAAGGTTTGCATCAGGAACGCCCGGCTTCGCCTCGCCCTCGCGGGCCGCACCTTCGCGAGCCGCGCGGGCTGCACGGGCACGCTCGTTTTCTTCCGCATCGGACAGGCGCGTGTACACGGGGAGCGCAAACGCCGGGTTATGACGCACTGCGTCGAACGGGTCGCATTCCCCGCTGCGCCACGCAGCCTGAAGCGCGAGGAGAAGCCCCGCGCCCGTCGGCGTCCACGTACTCTCGGGAAGAGCCTCCCCGCATGGCGCGAACAGGTCGCAATACTTCTTCAGCGCATCCCCCGCAAGGAGAAGCGGCTGACCAGGAAGGCTCGCAACAACAAGTTCACCGGAACACGAAAGCTCCTGAGGGCGGGCGGCGTGCTCCGCGCGCAGTTCCGCAGCGCAGCGAGGACTGTTTGAGCACGGAGTA
>ERZ1034876.41-NODE-41-length-86033-cov-11.066610_pt1 | contig 86033 bp, 82 predicted proteins | sample MGYA00520698_ERZ1034876 | MGnify/ENA primary metagenome ERZ1034876 (study PRJEB33766, sample SAMN09781723) | gut metagenome | biome: gut microbiome | host: Homo sapiens | place: Madagascar | study: EMG produced TPA metagenomics assembly of the PRJNA485056 data set...
GCCCCCCGCCGGCCCGGCCCGCTGCGCCCCCGCAAAGAGCAGGGCTGAACCCATATTTAGGGTGTAAAGTTGCTCGAAAGCCGTTTTTTGTACAAAAAATTGTGTATTTTTTCAAAAAGTACTGCAATTTCTACTTGTAGATTTTTCCACAAAGTAGTATAATTAATTTAAATCGTGGATTTTTTTGTGAATTCTTCACTAAAAAACTTTCAGTTTTACAAATAGGGAGGAAGCTGTATGGCAGCAAACAAACCCAGCAAGGCAACGATCCTTGCAGCATTTTTTGACGACGGCGCATATTCTCCGCTGTTTACCGATGGCGCTGTAAGCGCCGCTTACGGCAACGCAAACGGTCAGAGCGTCTACGTCGTATTTGAGGACGGCACCCCCGTTGGCGTGCAGGATATCGAAAAGAATATCCGCGTGCTGGAGATGGCCGCCGAGACCGGTGCCCCGGTCGTCACCTTCTACGACTCTACCGGTGCCAAGCTGGAGGGCGGCCTGGATCTGCTGAACGCTACCGCCCGCCTGACCGCTGAGATCGCACGTGTTTCCGGCGTTGTGCCGCAGATTGCCGTTGTTACCGGTACCTGCGCCGGCACCAATGCCATCAACGCCGCTTCCGCTGACCTGTGCATCATGGCTGAGGACGCTGAACTGTTCCTGAACGCTCCGTTCAATGCTGAGGACAAAGTTGCCGGTGCTGGCTCCGCTGAATTCGCCGCCAAGGCTGGCGTTGCCGCTGTGACCGCCGCTGACGCTGTCGCCGCTGCCAAGCAGGCTGCTTCTATCGCCGCCCTGCTGCCCGCCAACAACCTGGCTGGTCCCGCACTGTTCGACTTCAGCGCTCCTTCCGCTGCGCTGAACACCGCCAAGTACACCGCCGCTGACGCCGTTGCCGCTCTGACTGACGAGGGCAGCGCTGTTGAGCTGTACAAGGGCTACGGCAAGAACATCGTTACCGCTCTGGCTACCATCAACGGCAGCTCCGTTGGCATCGTTGCCACCGAGAAGGCTGCCCTGTGCCACAAGTGCACTGCCAAGGCTGCCCGCTTTGTCCGTCTGTGCGATGCCTACAGCATCCCCGTTGTGACCGTCGTCAACACCGAAGGCTTCGGCAAGAGCGAGGGGGATGACCAGGCCGGTGGTATCCGCCAGGCCGCCCGTATGGCTGGTGTTTACGCTGAGGCCACCACGGTCAAGGTCGCTGTTCTGGCCGGTGAGGCTGTCGGCCCCGCTTACACGGTGTTCGCTGCTTCTGCTGACTGGCGCGTTGCCGTGCAGGGCTGCACTGTTGCACCGCTGGCCCCCGAGGCTGCTGTCACCGTTCTGTACAAGGACGAGATCTTCGCTTCTGATAACATCGTTGCCGCTACGAAGGCAAAGGCTGCTGCTTACACCAAGGACGTCTGCAGTGCCCAGGCCGCTGTTGCCAACGGTGCCGCTGATACCGTCGCCGATGCTGCTTCTGCCCGCAGCGCTGTTGCCCAGGCCTTGGATATGCTGGCCAGCAAGCGCGCTGTCCGCCTGGCTAAGAAGCATGGCAACATCACGCTGTAATCTGCGTTTAACCTGAACATAACGACACGATCTTTAAGGAGGAAATTCCTATGAAAAACCTGATTGTCACTGTCAACGGCGTTGCTTATAATGTCACCGTCGAGGAAGGCACCGGCATTGCCGCTGCTTCCGCTCCTGTTGCTGCTGCTCCCGCCGCTGCCCCGGCTCCGGCTGCTGCACCCGCTGCTCCTGCCGCTCCCGCTGGCGCTGCCGGTTCCGTCACCGTTACTGCTCCCATGCCGGGCAACATCCTGGATGTCAAGGTCAAGGCTGGCGATTCCGTCAAGGCCGGCGACACCCTGCTGATCCTGGAAGCCATGAAGATGGAGAACGAGATCAGCGCTCCGCAGGATGGCACCATTGCCAGCGTGAATGTGCGCAAGGGCGATGTCGTCAACTCCGGCGATCTGCTCTGCACCATGAACTAAGAAAGGGCAGGTGAATGACATTGGCTAAGAAACCTATTAAGATCACCGAGGTCGTTCTGCGCGACGCGCACCAGTCCCTGCTTGCTACCCGTATGACGATGGACGAGATGCGTCCGATCCTGCCCGAGATGGACAAGATCCCGTACTTCTCCGTTGAGTGCTGGGGCGGTGCTACGTTCGACTCCTGCATCCGTTTTCTGGACGAGGACCCCTGGGAGCGTCTGCGCATCCTGCGCAAGGAGCTGCCCCATCAGAAACTGCAGATGCTGTTCCGCGGCCAGAACATGCTGGGCTATCGTCCTTACGCCGATGACGCTGTCGAGTACTTCGTACAAAAGTCCGTTGCCAACGGCATCGATGTCATCCGTATTTTCGACGCCCTGAACGACCCGCGCAACCTGCAGACTGCCATCAAGGCCGCCAACAAGGAAGGCGCTCACGTTCAGGCCTGCATCAGCTACACCCTGAGCCCTGTACATAACAACGAGTACTTTGCCAAGTATGCCAAGACCCTGGAGGAGATGGGCGCTGACTCCATCTGCATCAAGGATATGGCTGGCCTGCTGAAGCCCTACACCTGCTATGACCTGGTCTCTGAACTGAAGAAGTCCATCAAGATCCCCGTAGACATTCACAGCCACTACACCGCCGGTCTGGCTTCCATGTCCATCCTGAAGGGCATCGAGGCTGGTGCCGACATCGTTGATACCGCCATGAGCCCGCTGGCTCTGGGTACTTCTCATATGCCCACCGAGAGCCTGGTCGCCGCCCTGCAGGGTACCGACTACGACACCGGCCTGGATCTGAACCAGCTGAATGTTGTCCGCGCTTACTTCAACAAACTGCGTGAGAAGTACATCTCCAATGGCCAGATCAACCAGAAGTCTCTGGGCGTCGATGCCAACACCCTGCTGTACCAGGTTCCGGGCGGCATGTTCTCCAACATGCTGAAGCAGCTGAAGGACGCCGGCAAGGAAGACAAGCTCCAGGATGTTCTGGAGGAGATTCCCCGCGTTCGTGAGGATGCCGGTTACCCGCCGCTGGTCACCCCGACCAGCCAGATCGTTGGCACCCAGGCTGTCTTTAACGTCATCATGGGTGAGCGCTACAAGATGGTCACCAAGGAGTTCAAGGGCCTGGTCCATGGCGACTATGGCAAGACTCCCGCTCCCATCAAGAAGGAGTTCAGCGACTTTATCCTGAAGGGCGAGGAGCCCATCACCTGCCGCTTTGCCGACACGCTGGAGCCCGAGATGGACAAGTTGAAGGCTGAGGCCGCCAAGTACGCCATCCAGGAGGAAGACGTCCTGACCTACGCTATGTTCCCGCAGGTCGCCCCCAAGTTCTTCGAAAAGCGCAATGCCCGCCTGCAGGGTGTCGATGCTCTGCATGCTGACTACGAGAACAAGTCTCATCCGGTCTGATTTATAACTTTGCAAGCCGTCTCTGCCGCCTGGCAGGGGCGGCTTTTTTGTTCCAGAGATTGGGAATTGCATCAGGCTCTTCTTTGTGGTATAATATCAGAGTATGAGTGTACGAGTTGCACACATGCTTTGCAGTATTCCACAAGGGAGGGCCTGTTTTTGACCGTTCTGCGTTATATCGTCCCTCCCGAGGCGGACGGTCAGCGGTTGGGGATCTTCCTGCGCACGCAGGGCGTCACCGCCGCCCTGATCAAATCCGTCAAATATAACGGCGATGGCTTTTTCGCCGATGGAGCCCCGCTCCACACCGACCAGCCTGTGCATCCCGGCCAGCAGATCACCTTTGCATTGCCGCCGGAACCGCCCACCAGCGTCACGCCGCAGCCCGTCCCGTTTGCCATTGCCTACGAGGACGAGTTCGCCGCCGTGCTGGAAAAGCCCGCCGGTATCGCTGTACATCCCACGTTGAATTACCCGGACGGCACCCTGGCCAACGGCTGGCTGTACCATTTACAGCAGCAAGGCAAGACCGGCGTGTTCCGCCCGGTCAACCGCATTGACAAAAATACCAGCGGGCTGGTGCTCTGTGCGCAAAATTCGTTTGCCGCACCATTGCTGGCTGACAGCGCTCAAAAGTGCTACTTGGCCATCGTGCATGGGATTCTGCCGTTAGGCCCCGGTCAGGTGGAAGCCCCTATCGCACGCCGCGGCGATTCCATCATCGGCCGCTGTGTACGGGAGGACGGCAAATACAGCCTGACCCGGTACAACGTATTGGGTGTCGGCACAGGCTACAGCCTGGTGGCCTGCACACCCTGCACCGGCCGCACCCACCAGATTCGTGTACACATGGCCTACATCGGCCATCCGCTGGCAGGGGACACTCTGTATGGCGGGTCGGACAGCATCCTGTCCCGGCATGCGCTGCACTGCGCCGTTTTGCGGTTTACGCACCCGGTCAGCAGGCAGGCGATCCGTATCCAGAGCAAACTGCCGCCGGATATGGCCGCTTTGGCCCACAGTGAGGGGCTTTTCAACAACTGGGATCTGCAAGAACTCTGAACCAAACTTTGCATCGACCTTTTTAGGTCATCTAAAAGGAGCAGCAAGATTTTGAATTCCGCGCAAATCGATAAAAAAGGCAAAAAGAAAAATCACCGCGGGCCGTCGTCCGCCAGTGCCCATAAGGCTCATTCTTCCCACAGCAACCTGATTGGCGACCTGCTGTACATGTATGGCTTCTGGGTCGAGTACATTTTTGTGTGCGCTTACCGCAAGGCGCACGCCGTCGTCAAAGGCATTGCCAGCACTCTTGGCAACCTGCTTATGGTCGTGCTGCGCCCGGTCCTGCTGGGCGTCATCACTTTCTGTGAGGATCTGATTAGTCCCTTCACCCGCATGGCCTCCGGTATCCGCCACATCCGGGAACTGCCGCAGGAACTTTCCGATGCCGGCAGCGACCAGATCCGCGCTGCCAAAAAGGCCTACGTCCGCAGCGGTATCCGCAAGTACTACACGCTTCTCTGGAACGCCATCACCTACGTGCTGCCCGCCATTGCGGCGGCTGTGCTGGTGGTCGTCGTCCGCAACGGCCTGGGGCTTCGTTTTGTGCTGAACGTCCAGGTCAACGGCGAAAGCGTCGGCTACGTAGCCAGCGAGCAAATTTTTGAAAACGCCCGCGAGGATGTGCAGTCCCGTATCAACACGGCCAAGTCTATGCTGGAAGAAACCGGTGCCTCTGTGCCGGATACCCAATGGGAAGTTTCTCCTACCTACAGCCTGGCAGTTTCCGACGATACCATGACGGAAAGCGAGATTGCCAACGCTATTTTGCAGACCGCCAGCGATGAGATTGTGGACGGCACCGCTGTGTACATTGACGGCACCCTGCGGTTTGTTACCACCGAGGGTGACCATCTGCGCACCTACCTGGAAAGCATCAAGGCCCCCTTTGAAAACGACATGGATTCGTCCATCCGCACCGGTTTTGTCCACGACATCCGCCTGCTGGACGGCGTCTATCTGCAGGAATCTATCATGTCCTACAGCGACGTGATCTCCGCTCTGAACGAAGGCTCCGGCGTGCATACCTATGTAGCCGAGGAAGGTGATACCGTGCAGAGCGTCGTGGATACCACCGGCGTCACCTTTGACTCGCTGGCCCAGATGAACCCCGACCTGCAAAGCCTGGATCAGGAGATCCCCGCCGGCACCGAGCTGTTGACGGGCGCGTCCTCGGCTGAGCTGCTGAAAGTCAAGGTCGTGCAGACTGAGACCGAGACCGTCGCCATCCCGTTCAGCACCGAAAAGTCCGAGTCCGATGAATACGACTTCGGCAAGACCGTCACCCTGCAGGAAGGTGTGGACGGCCTCGAGGACGTCACCTACGAGATTACGATGATCGACGGCGAAGTCACCGACCGCCAGGCGGTTTCCTACAACGTGCTGCAGGAGCCTGTCACCCAGATCACCGTGACCGGCACCAAGCTGAAGAACGGTATGGTGGCCAAGCTCGGCTCCGGTTCCTTCGTCTGGCCGGTTCCCGGCTACAAGTATGTCAGCCGCTGGATGGGCAACGGCCACCGCGGCGCGGACATCTGCGCCGCCTACGGCACGCCGATTTACGCTTCCGACTCCGGCACCGTCATCGCCGCCGGCTGGCACTACTCTTACGGCAACTACGTCGAGATCGACCACGGCAACGGCTACAAGACGCTGTACGCTCACATGTCCCGCATCCTGGTCAGCCAGGGTCAGGCCGTCAGCAAGATGGACCAGATCGGCGAGGTCGGCTCCACCGGTAACTCCACCGGCAACCATTGCCACTTTGAGATGTACTATAACAACGTCCTGTTCAGCGCGCAGACACTATTCGGCGGCATGTAATTTCTGTCGAACTCTACAATATTTCAGCGCATATCCTGTGCCTGCGACAGACTTTCACAAATATTTTGCAAATGTCTTGTGCCCCACTTTTCAAATGCCACAAAATAGTGTATAATGTATGAAAGTGCGCATGGGTGCCTTGTCCCGGCGAGAGGGATGCCAGGCCCGCACCTGCACAAAGGAGAGCTACACTTGGAAAAATTCGTGATACGCGGGGGAACCCCGCTGCATGGCGATGTCAACATCGGCGGTGCCAAAAATGCTGCCGTTGCCATTTTGCCGGCTACCATTTTGGCTGCCGATAAATGTCTGATTGAAAACCTGCCCTGTATCAGCGATGTTATGGCCTCGCTGCAAATTTTAAGCGAGCTGGGCGCCAGTATCCGCATGGTCAGCCGCAGCACCTATGAAATTGATACCACCCACATTGATTGCACCGAAGTGTCGAACGAGTTGTCCCGCCAGATGCGGGCCAGCTACTACTTCCTGGGTGCGCTGCTGGGCCGTTTTGGTGCAGGCCAGGTCGCTATGCCCGGCGGCTGCAACCTCGGCCCCCGTCCCATCGACCAGCATTTGAAGGCTTTCACCGCCTTTGGCGCTGAGGACTCGGTGGAGTACGGTCAGATCCATGTCAAGGCCGACCACCTGGTGGGCGGGCATGTGTTCTTTGACACAGTGTCCGTCGGTGCTACCATGAACGCCATGCTGGCTGCCGTGCTGGCAGAGGGCACGACCATTCTGGAAAACGTAGCTCGTGAGCCGCACATTGTGGACCTTGCCAACTTCTTGAACATGATGGGCGCTGACGTGCATGGTGCCGGTACCGACGTTATCAAAATTCATGGCGTCAAAAAGATGCACGGCTGCAACTATTCCATCATTCCGGACCAGATCGAGGCAGGCAGCTACATGGTAGCCGCCGCCATCACCAAGGGCGATGTAACGCTGCATAACGTCATCCCGAAGCATCTGGAGCCGATTACTGCCAAGCTGCGCGCGGCTGGCTGCACGATCCAGGAATACGACGACGCACTGCGCATCACCCGCACCGGCCCGCTGCATCCGCTGAAAGTCAAGACGATGCCGCATCCCGGTTTCCCAACCGACATGCAGCCGCTGATGACCGCACTGCTCACCCTGGCCGATGGTACCTCCATCGTGACTGAGGGCATCTGGGAGAACCGCTTCCGTTATGTGGACGAACTGATCCACATGGGCGCCAACATCCAGGTGGACGGCCAGGTCGCCGTCATTGAGGGCATCAAGGAGCTGCGCCCTGCGCCGTTGCGTGCCACCGACCTGCGTGCCGGTGCCGCGATGGTAGTCGCCGCACTGGCTGCTAATGGTGTCAGCGAGATTGACGAGACCATCCACATTGAGCGCGGCTACGAGAACATCGTGGAGAAGCTGCAGCTTCTCGGCGCTGACATCCGCCGCGTGGAGATCCCCGCCAGCAGCATTTCGCGGGCAATGTAACTGTACATCCTTTATGGGTCGCTTGTGCGGCCCATTTTTTCTGGACTGAATACGAGGAAAGAACATGGCTTTATTTACCACCCTGTATTCCGGCTCATCAGGCAACTGCGGCCTGGTCCGGGAGGGGAACCAATACCTGCTGGTGGACATGGGCAAAAGCTGCCGCACCACTCTGACCGCGCTGCGCCGCCTGGACCTGGCCATTAGCGATTGTGCCGGTATCTTAGTTACCCACGAACACTCCGATCATGTAGCCGGGCTGGACACCTTTTTAAAAAAGTATCCCATCCCCGTATACAGCAGTGCCGACACACTGGACGCACTGGATTCCCGCGGGACGCTGCCAACGGCTGTGGAGACCACCGCCATGGATGGGGGAAACCCGTTTGATATTGGTCCGTTCAAGGTCAGCTCTTTTCCTACCAGCCACGACGTGCCTTGCTGCGGCTACCGCATCGAGACCCCGGACAGCCGCCGCATGGCCCTTGCCACCGACCTTGGTATCCTGACCCCCGTGGTGCAGGACAGCCTGCTGGGCTGCGACCTCGTCGCGCTGGAGGCCAACTACGACGCTTTCAGCTTGCACGGCGGGCCGTATCCCTACTACTTAAAGCAGCGCATCGCCAGCGACCGCGGCCATTTGGACAACAGGGCCTGCGCCGCCGAGATTCTGGACCTCATTCAGGAGGGCTGCAAAAAGTTTGCGCTGTGCCATTTGAGCCAGACCAACAATTCGCCGGAGTTGGCGCTGACCACCGTGTACAATGTGCTTCTGGCCGCCGGTATCCAGCCGGGGCGTGATGTGCTGATCCAAGCGCAGGAGCGCAACGACATCAGCCCGTACATCGAGTTTTAAGTTTAAGGGGACGCCCGCATGCAGAACATTGATTTAATTTGTATCGGCAAGATGAATGCTTCTTATTTTGCCGCCGGTGTGGCCGAGTACCAGAAACGTCTGGGCGGCTTCTGCAACTTCCGCATCATCGAACTGCCAGAAGCCTCCATCGCCGATAAAAACGCCAACGACAGGCAGATCGCTAAAGCCCTGCAGAAAGAGGCCGACGCCATCTTAGCCTCGGTGCGCAAGGGCGCGTATCTCATCGCACTTTGTGTCGAGGGCAAGCAGATCTCCAGCGAAGATCTGGCCGCCCTGCTGGCGGAGCGTGCCGGCAGCGGAGCCGGGGATATCGCCTTTGTCATCGGCTCCTCCCACGGGCTGGACGACCGCGTTAAAAAAGCCGCACAGGCCCGCATCAGCATGGGACGCATCACACTGCCCCACCAGCTGGCCCGCCTGGTGCTGACCGAACAACTCTACCGCGCCTGCACCATCAACGCCGGTATGAAGTACCACAAATAAACCTGCCATTACACAAAAATCCCTGCACACGAGAAATCATGTGCAGGGATTTTGTTATTGCATCTTAGTACTTCAGCAGGTCCAGAGAATCCTGATACGGCGTCTCGGTAGCCACCTTCATGGCGGCCTCGTTCTTGTACTTGTTCAGCATCATGGCACTCTTGGCGGGGTCAGCCAGCGTACCGGCACCGGCAATGCAGCCGCCGGGGCAGGCCATGCCTTCCAGCAGGTAGCCGTTGTACTTGCCAGCCTTAGCCATCATCATCATCTTCTTGCAGTCGGCCAAGCCTTGGGCGCTCATTACCTTGACCTCGCGGTCCGGGTCCATCTTCTTGATGGCATTGACAACAGCCTGGGCTACACCGCCGGAAGCAGCAAAGCCGCGGGCATCGGCACTGGCGTTGTTGAAGGCATCCTCGGGGTTGTTAGGCAGGGAAGCGAAGTCCACTTCCTTAGCCTCGAACAGGCCCATTAGTTCCTCGAAGGTCAGCACGAAGTCGACCTCACTGCGGACGGAGCGGCGGCTGGCCTCCAGCTTCTTGGCGGCGCAGGGGCCGACGAAGCAGATACGGGCCTCGGGCTTCTCCTTCTTCAGCAGGCGGGCGGTCAGGACCATCGGGGTCATAGCCATGCTGATGCACTCGGCCTGCTGGGGGAACAGCTTCTTGGCCATTACGCTCCAGGCCGGGCAGCAGGAGGTGCCCATGAAGGGGATCTTGGCGGGAACTTCTTCCATGAAGTCCTTAGCCTCATCGATGGTGCACAGGTCAGCACCGATGGCGACCTCTGCCACATCAGCAAAGCCCAGCTGGCGCATGGCTTCCTTCAGCTTGGAGGGGGTCATGCCGGGGAACTGGTTGATGAAAGCGGGGGCCACGATAGCGATAACTTCGTCGCCGCGTTTGATGGACTGGATTAGCTGGAAGATCTGTCCCTTATCGACGATGGCGCCGAAGGGGCAGTTGACCAGGCACATGCCGCAGGATACGCACTTATCGTAATCGATCTCGGCACGACCGTGTTCATCCGAGTGGATAGCACCCATACCGCAGGCAGCAGCACAGGGACGCTCTGTCTTGACGATGGCGCTGTAGGGGCAGCTGTTGACGCAGCGGCCGCACTTCACACACAGGCTCTGGTCGATGTGGCTTTTGCCGTTGCGGAAGCTGATGGCGTGTTTGGGGCAGACTTCCTGGCAGGGGTGGGCAAGGCAGCCCTGGCACATCTCGGTGACCTTGATGACCTTCTCGGGGCAGCCATTGCAGGCGAACTTGATGACGTTGATCAGCGGCGGCTCATAGTACTTGTCCGCGATGACGCCGTGCTCCAGGCCTTCGGTGGCGGGCACGCTCTCATCCAGCGGGCGCAGGGAGAAGCCCATGGCCAGACGGATACGCTCGGACACGATGGCTCTCTCCAGGAAGATGCTGCTACGCAGCGATTTTTCCTCGCCGGGGATGATCTTAAAGGGCAGCTCACGCATCAGCTGCGCATAGTCAGACAGCTCGTTGGCGTTGTAAGCCATACGGGCCACTTCGGTGAACACCTTGCGACGGATATCCGTTACGGGGGTGTAAATGCCTCTCATAGTTTGATTGCTCCTTTTTTTGCTCCGTTCAATGCTCCATAGCGAAAGGGGACTTCCACCTGTTTTCTGCTCACGGTTACAGGGGAAACACCCTTCTTGAGCGGGCGCAGCCGCTCCTGTTAAAATTTTACCAAAAATCAGCCGATTTGGCAAGAGGTCAGGCAACAAAAAAGCGGGAAATTCCAAATTTCCCGCAAAATTCATAAATTCAATCCCATTACGCTGCAAAATCCGTGCGCCGTGTTTATTTTTCCACAATTTCAGCCCGACAGCGGCGGCCGTCCCAGACTCCCAGCATTACGTTTACAATGTCACCGGTCTTGTGGCCCGGTGCGCTGACCAGTACCGGCAGATACTGTTTGGTGTAGCCGGTAAACAGGGTAGCGGACAGCGGCGTTTCCAGCAGCACACTGGCGGTGCGACCCTGCATGGCGGCCACCTCGGCGGCACGCACTTTCTCCACAGCGGCGGTCATGCGGCGGCTGCGGTCCTCTTTTTCGTGTTCCGGCAGCTGGTCGGGGAAGTCGTAAGCCGGAGTACCCTCGCGGCGGGAGTAGGGGAAAACATGCACCTTTAAAAAGCGCTGGCCGGTCACAAAGGCCATGCTGGCTTCAAAGTCCTCCTCAGTCTCGCCGGGGAAGCCCACGATCACATCAGTGGTAAAGCTGACGTTTTCCGCGCCGAACGCCGCCCGCAGCTTGGCAGCAATATCGGCAAACTGGGCGGTGGTATAGGGGCGGCGCATAGCACGCAGGGTCTTGTCGCAGCCGCTCTGCAGGCTCAAATGGAACTGCGGACAAAGTTTCTTCACCGCCGCCATTCGGGTGATGACCTCATCGTGCAGCATATCAGGGTCAAGGCTGCCCAGGCGGATGCGCTCGATGCCTTCGACCTCGGCGGCTTTCTCGATCAGCTCCACCAGGCTGGTGCCGCTGTCGGTGCCGTAGCTGGGCAGGCTGATGGCTGTCAGCACCACCTCTTTATACCCGGCAGCAGCCAGGCGGCGCAGTTCCTCCAGGATGCTTTCTTCATCGCGGCTGCGCACCGGGCCGCGGGCACGTGGGATGACGCAGTAGGCGCACTGGCGGTTGCAGCCATCCTCGACCTTGACAAAGGCGCGGGTGTGTTCGGCGAACTTATCCATGGGCAGTTCTTCAAACTTTTCGCCCTTCCGGTGGGGGCGGATGTCCACCACCCGCTCGTCCTCGCCGTTCAGCACGCGGGTCACATCGGCCAAAATAGCATGGCGGTTGCCGGAGCCGGTCACCACGTCGGCTTCCTTGATCTCGGCGGCTTCCTCGGGGAAGGCCTGCGGGTAGCAGCCCGTCAGCACCGTAACGGCACCGGGATTCTCGCGCTTGGCACGTCGCAGCCATTTGCGGCTTTTCTGGTCGCCGAAGTTGGTCACGGTGCAGCTGTTGACAACGTACACGTCGGCCGGCTCCTCGTTGGAGACGACCGTATAGCCGTTTTCCTCAAACAGCTGTGCCAGGGCGCCGGTCTCATTCTGGTTCACCTTGCAGCCCAAAGTATAAAAAGTAACCCGCATAGTTTCTGTGTTCCTCGTTTTCCTGTGATAATTCTTTTTTATTATAAAGGAAAAGCCGCTAAAGCGCAATACTAAAACCGCCCGCCGCCGCATAAGCATCTGGTAAACGAACTGCCGCGGGGGTGTTGCTGCCATGAAAAAACCTGCCTTTACTCTGGTCCTGTGCCTGCTGCTGGCGCTGCTTACCATGCTGCGCAGCTATGCGGCCGCCGCCGATGCGCTTCCGCACATCACCCCGGCCGGCACCGACACGCTGGATGTGCCCTGCGCTGCGGCAATCCTCATTGACGAGGATTCCGGCACTGTGCTGTACGAGAAAAACGCCGACCAGCAGCGGCCCATCGCCTCTATTACAAAAGTAATGACGCTGCTGCTCGCCTTTGAAGCGCTGTCCGCCGGGCGCATCAGTTTAAGCGACACTGTGCCTGTCAGTGAGCATGCCTATCACATGGGCGGCAGCCAAATCTGGCTGGAGCCGGGCGAGCAGATGACGCTGGACGACATGCTGAAAGCCATCTGCATTTCCAGTGCCAACGATGCCGCTGTGGCGGTGGCCGAATTTGTGGGCGGCAGCGAACCCGCCTTTGTGCAGCAGATGAACGCCCGCGCCGCTGAGCTGAGCCTGACCAACACCCACTTTGAGAACGCCTGCGGCCTGGACGCCGAGGGACACCTTTCCACCGCCCGCGATGTAGCCATGATGAGTCGGGAAATTTTGCTGCACCATGCCGAGGTCCGCAACTACTGCTCCATCTGGATGGACTCTCTGCGGGACGGCGTGACCCAGTTGGTCAACACCAACAAGCTGCTCAAGACCTACAATGGCATCACGGGGCTGAAGACCGGCACCACCAGCCGGGCGGGCGTCTGCATCTCCGCCAGTGCCGAGCGAAACGGCCTGCGGCTGATTGCCGTGGTGCTGGGGGCGGATTCCGGCAAAGAGCGTTTTGCCGCCGCCACAGCCTTGCTGGACTACGGCTTTGCCAATTATGAGAACGTCACCCCGCAGATGCCTGTCGATGCGCCGGAAGCCATCTCTGTCAGCCACGGCACCGCAGACAAAGTCGAGCTTACCTACAGCACGCCGACGCGCTTTTTGATGCCAAAAAATGCCGCTGAGCCCCTGACTTCCACCATCGAGCTGCCCCAGAAGTTGGCCGCGCCCGTGGCCCAGGGCACACACTTAGGCATCGTGCAGCTGAGCAGTGGCGGGGAAGTGCTGGCCAGTTTCCCCATCAGCGCCGCACAGGGCGTGGACGCATTGAGCTTCCGCTATTGTTTCGGACGACTAGTCGACAGTTTACTGCTTTACCAGGGAGATTTTGTGCAAAATAAATGAAAAAGCCATAAAAAAGCACCAGTTTTTGCTTGACAATACCGACTTGAAACGGTATCATGAGTGTATAAAAATAAACAAAGGAGGAGTAAAAGATGGCTGTTGCATTTAATGGCAAGCATCTTGCAAAATTCATCCGTCCTGAAGAATATGAGGCGATCTACCCGCAGGTCGAGTTAGCCCATAAGCAGCTGGAGACCAAGACTGGTTTCGGCAATGACTTCTTGGGTTGGCTTGACCTGCCTGTTACTTATGACAAGGAAGAGTTCGCCCGCATCAAAGAGGCCGCGCAGAAGATCCGTTCGGATTCCGATGTGCTGCTCGTCGCTGGTATCGGCGGTTCTTATCTGGGCGCCCGTGCTGTAGTGGAGGCCGTCAAGGGCCTGTACCATAACGAGACTTCCGACGGCCCGAAGATCTACTTCTGCGGCAACACGATCTCGCCCACCGCCCTGAACGACATCATCAAGCTCACCAAGGGCAAGCGTTTCTCCATCAATGTCATCTCCAAGTCCGGTACGACTACCGAGACCGCGCTGGCTTTCCGCGTTCTGCGCAAGCTGCTGGAGGATTCCGTTGGTGTTGAGGAAGCCAACAAGCGCATCTACGCCACGACCGACCGTGCCAAAGGTACCCTCAAGCAGCTGGCTACTGAGCAGGGCTGGCCCACCTTCGTCGTTCCCGATGACGTCGGCGGCCGCTACTCTGTCCTGACCGCTGTTGGCCTGCTGCCCATCGCCTGCGCCGGCATCGATATTGACGAGCTGATGCAGGGCGCTGCTGACGGCCTGAAGAAGTTCGGCCAGTGCAGCATCGACAACGACGCTTACCGTTACGCCATGACCCGCAACATCCTGTACCGCAAGGGCAAGAGTGTGGAGACCCTGGCCTGCTTTGAGCCGGACTTCACCATGATGAACGAGTGGTACAAGCAGCTGTTCGGCGAGAGCGAGGGCAAGGATCAGAAGGGCCTGATGCCCACTTCCTGCATCTTCTCCACCGACCTGCACTCCATGGGTCAGTTCCTGCAGGACGGCAGCCGTATCATGTTCGAGACCTACGTCGACGTCAAGCACACCCGTGAGGACTTCTTTATTGAAGAGCTGGAGGGCAACTTCGACGGCTTGAACTTCCTGGCCAACCAGAACATGAGCGTTGTCAACCGCAAGGCTATGGAGGGTACCATCCTCGCCCATACTGACGGCGGCGTGCCCCTGGGCCTGATCGAAGTGGACAGCCTGTCTGCCCATGACGTTGGTGAGCTGATCTACTTCTTCTGGCGTGCCTGCGCTGTCTCCGGCTATCTGCTGAGCGTGAACCCCTTTGACCAGCCCGGCGTTGAGAGCTACAAGAAGAACATGTTCGCCCTGCTGGGCAAGCCCGGTTACGAGGACCGCAAGGCCGAACTGGAAGCCAGCCTGAAAGGCTAATGGAATACACGCCTGGGATATGGCGTCTCACGAATACAAGGAGGTAACCCCTATGCTGAAACTGATCGTTGGAACCAAGGGCTCCGGCAAGACCAAAACCATGATCGACATGATCGACAAGGCTACCAAAACCACTTCCGGCAATATCGTTGTCATCGAGAAGTGCATGAAGCTCACCACCGAGATCAACCACGCAGCCCGCCTGGTTGACGTGGATGAGTACGGCGTTGTCGGCGCTGACATGCTGTACGGCTTCGTGGCTGGCGTCCTGGCTGGTAACTACGACATCACCGAGCTGTTCATCGACGGCATCCTGCGCATCATCGACCATGACATGGCCGCCGCCGCCAAGGTGCTGGAAGCCATCGACAAGATCACCCCCAACATCGAGGTCGTCGTCACCGTTTCTGCTGACGCTGCCGAGCTGCCGGAAGACCTGAAGAAGTACGTGATCTGATAGGCGCAACTTACTAAAGAACTTTTCAGGGCGGGGAAGTCTTCCCGCCCTGATTTTTTGGTAAAAACACAAAAAATCACAATTTTTTGTGTTTTAGCTGTTGACAAGCCCCTTGTACTTGTGTATACTATTTAAGCAACCTTTTGAGGTGTACTATGCAATTTGATCTTCGAGCTTTTCTAGAGGGTGCCCGAAAACCTTACGAGGCACATTTTCAGGCAGACCTCACGCAGTCCGATTTTGGCGGCTATATGCTGGCTGCCCCGGCTGAATGTGACTTTACGGCAACGCCCACCGATGATGGCGCGGCGTTGCTATTGTGTGTAAAGGCACAGATTCATGCCGAGTGCGCCCGCTGTCTTGAACCACTCACTCAAGATTACTGCTTTGAGCGCGACTATCTGATCCTGCCAAGGGATTTAGAAGACCCGGATTTTGAACTGCCCTGCAACGAACAAGGCTGCATTGACCTCGATGAGCTGGTCTATCAAGAGCTGATCTTCGAGGTTCCGGCAGTGCTGCTATGCAGTGCTGATTGTCAAGGTCTATGCCCCATTTGCGGCAAAAAAAAGGCCGCAGGTTGTACCTGCAAGCCCGCAGCCGACGCTGCGCCCGTAGATGCCCGGCTTAGCATACTAAAACAACTACTCAGTTGAATTTCACCAAGGAGGTGTCCGATTATGGCTATCGTACCTAAGAGAAAGCATTCTCAAGCTCGCCGCGACAAACGTCGTTCTAATGTCTGGAAACTGGAGGCGCCGACGCTGGTGAAGTGCCCGCAGTGTGGCGAACTGAAGGTTCCCCATAAGGTTTGCGGCAAGTGTGGCTACTACAAAGGCCAGGAAGTCATCAAGAAAGAGGCGTAAGTCTCTTGCGTGGGGAGGGCGATGCCTTCCCCATTTTTTATTGTTGTGCTATTTTTAACGAAAGGGGGCCTGCCGCATGCCTTTGTATGTAACCAAGATCGACGAGGGATCACCCGCGCAAAAGTTGGGGCTATCCTTAGGCTGTGCATTGCTGGCCGTTGACGGCCACCCCCTGAACGATGCGCTGGACTATCAGTTCTACACCACCCCGGCCGCATTCTCGCTGGATGTATGCGAGAACGAGCAGCACCGTACCATCCAGGTGCAAAAAGGGGAGTATGAACCCTTAGGCTGCAACTTCAAGACCTATCTGGGCGATGAAAAGCACAGCTGCTCCAACCATTGCATGTTCTGCTTCATCGACCAGCTGCCGCCCGGCATGCGCGCCCCGCTGTATTTTAAGGATGACGACGAGCGCCTGTCCTTCCTGTTTGGCAACTATATTACGCTGACCAACCTGACGGACCATGAGATCGACCGCATCATCCAGATGCACATCAGCCCGATCTTCGTCTCGGTACACACCACCAACCCGGAGCTGCGGGTGCGGATGCTGGCCAACAAACGCGGCGGCGAGGTATTAAAATACCTGCCCAAGCTGGCTACCGGCGGCATCGAGCTGAATTGTCAGCTGGTTCTCTGCCGCGGCATCAACGATGGCGACGAGCTGCGCCGCACATTGACCGACCTGCTGGCGCTGCGCCCCCAGGTGGGCAGTATCGCCGCTGTGCCCGCTGGCGTCACTGACTACCGCGACAAACTGTACAAGCTTACGCCTTATGATAAGGAAAGCGCCGCTGCCACGCTGGACATTCTGGAAGAGTTCAGCATGAAGTGCCGCGCCGAGTACGGCCGCAGCGTCATCTACCCCAGCGACGAATGGTACCTGACCGCCGAACGGGAGATCCCCGCAGCGGAATTCTACGACGAATTTGCCCAGTTGGAGGACGGCGTGGGCATGTGGCGGCAATACCATGATACTTTTTTAGAGGAACTGGAAAACTACCGCGGCCTGGTGCTGCCCCACAGCCTGGACGTTGTTACCGGCACGCTGGCCGCCCCGCTGATCGAAGATTGCGCCAACACACTGATGCAGCGTTACCCACAGGTGAAGATTGCTGTGCATGCCATCCGCAACGATTACTTCGGCGGCAATGTCAGCGTGGCGGGCCTTGTTACCGGTACCGACATCATCAAGCAGTGCAAAGACAACCTGCAAAGCGATACGATTGCCGTGCCGGAAGTAATGCTGCGGGATGAAAAAGATCGTTTTCTCGATGATATTACACTGCCGCAGCTGGGCGAAGCCCTGGGCTGCCGCGCCATATGCATCCCCACCGACGGTGCCGGGTGCTGCCGCGCGTATTTAAGCTCACACAAGCGCAAGATGAAACTTATGAAGAAAGAGAAGAGGGAGGAAAGCTGATATGGCAAAACCGATCGTAGCCATTGTGGGCCGCCCCAACGTGGGCAAATCCACAATTTTCAATAAACTGACCGGCCAGCGTCTCGCTATTGTCGAAGACACCCCCGGCGTTACCCGCGACCGTATTTTCTGTGACTGCGAATGGAGCGGTCACAAGTTCCTGCTGGTGGATACCGGCGGTATCGAGCCCCGCATCGACGATGGCCTGCTGGCCCACATGCGTGAGCAGGCCCAGTTGGCCATCGATTCCGCAGATTGCATCGTCATGGTCACCGAGCTTTCTGCCGGTGTGACTCCGCAGGACCAGGACGTCGCCAGCATGCTGATGCGCAGCGGCAAGCCCGTAGTGCTGGCTGTCAACAAGTGCGACAAGGTCGGCGAGCCGCCCATGGAGCTGTACGATTTCTACAGCCTGGGCCTGGGCGAGCTGATCCCCGTTTCCGGCGTGCATGGCCACGGCACCGGCGACCTGCTGGACGCCGTCTGCGCTCACCTCAACTTTGAGGAAGAACCTGAGGATGCCGACGACCGCATCACCGTTGCTGTCATCGGCCGCCCCAATGTGGGCAAATCCAGCCTCATCAACCACATCCTGGGCGAGAACCGCCTGATCGTGGCCAACGAGGCCGGCACCACCCGCGACGCCATCGACACGATGGTGGAGAACAAGTACGGCAAGTTCGTCTTTACCGATACCGCCGGCCTGCGCAAAAAGGGCAAGGTGGAAAGCGGCGTTGAGCGCTACAGCGTCCTGCGCAGCCTGGCCGCCGTTGAGCGCAGCCGCGTCTGCGTCATCATGATCGACGCCACTGTCGGCTTTACCGAGCAGGACTCCAAGGTCGCCGGTTACGCCCACGAGCAGGGCAAGGCCTGCATCATCGCCGTCAACAAGTGGGATGCTGTCGAGAAGGACAGCTACACCATGGATACCATGCGCAAAAAGCTGGAAGAGGATTTCAGCTTCATGTCCTATGCGCCCATCGTGTTCATCAGCGCCAAGACCGGTCAGCGCGTGGACAAGCTGTTTGAGACCATCCATTTTGTGGACATCCAGAACGGCACCCGCGTGCCCACCGGCGCCTTGAACGAGATGCTGGCCCGTGCCACCGCCAAGGTCCAGCCGCCATCTGACAAGGGCAAGCGACTGAAGGTGTTCTATATCACCCAGATCTCCACCCGCCCGCCGACGTTCGTCTGCTTCGTCAACCAGAAAGCGCTATTCCATTTCTCATACCAGCGTTATCTGGAAAATCAGATCCGTGAGACCTTTGGCCTGACCGGCACACCCATCCGCATGATTACCCGTGAGCACGGCGACGGTTCTGCCAAGGCCGGAAAGGTGTAAATTATGCTGCTAAATATTATTCTGGCCTGCGTGCTGACCGCACTGGGCGGGTATCTCTTGGGCAGCATCCTGTTCGGCGTACTGATCTCCAAGGTCATGTACAATGACGACGTGCGCGACCATGGCAGCGGCAACGCTGGCATGACCAACGTGCTGCGAACCTACGGCAAACTGCCCGCCGTGTTTACCACCATTGGCGACGTTGGCAAAAGCGTGGCCGCCGTCAATCTGGGCCGCTTCATTTTCGATGCCCTGCTTTCCGGCACGGGCGCTGCCTGGCAGAACCCGCTGGACCCTGTCTGCGGTGCGTATCTGGCCGCCATCTTCTGCATGATCGGCCACAGCCGCCCGATCTTCTTCGGCTTCAAGGGCGGCAAGGGCGTGCTGGTTGGTGCCGGTGCAGCTTTGGCCACTGAGCCGCTGGTTTGTGCCGCGTTGCTGGTCATCTTCCTGATCGAAGTTGCCATCACCCGCATCGTATCCCTGGGCAGCATCATCATTGCAGCTTTGTATCCTGTAGGCACCCTCATTAACCTGATTGCCTGCGGTGCAAACCTGCCTACCATCGTGTTCAGCACCGTATGCTGCGCCATCATGGCCGCCATGGTCATCTGGCTGCACCGCTCCAACATCGAACGTCTGAAAAACGGTACCGAGTACCGCTTTGGTGAGAAGAAATAACCTTATAACAACCGCCCTTTATCTTTGCGGATAAGGGGCGGTCTTCTTGTCTGTTTCTGTTGCATCGTGTCGAAGGCTGTGCTATCCTTCTATAAAAGGGGATGATACCATGCCAACGCCGCAGGAAGTCTGGGCCATGCTGCAAGCCCACGAAGGGGAGACCTTTTACACCGCCAAAGGTCTGCCGTTCCACTACCTGATCCACGGCAGGGAGCTGTTTGTGAACCGCAAAAACAAGTCCATCACCATTTCCACCGTTGCCAATGCCCTGGCCCGCATCGAGGCGCGGGAGGCTGCCGGGGAGGCAATCACCGGCCCCAAGAAGATCGGCTGCTACGGGGCCAGCTACCTTTACCCAGTGTTTTTACAACTGGGCATCATCCATCTGCCGCAGGCAAACGACGAACCACTGCAATAAATTGCAGGCGCATAACAGGTTGCATAACTTGTTATGCGCTTTTTGCATGTTTTGTACAAAAATCGGCCAAAATGAGTAAAGCGTACAATTTTGCATCATACAAGTGAAAAATAACTGTTGAAAAATAAACTTTTTGGGTGTATACTATGGGCATTATAAGGCATACGACGGGGGGTTGCTATGAAAAACCTGTACCAGATCACCCGGCACCTCGTCTGGCTGACGCAGTTCGGGCTTTCTGTGGCGTTGCCGCCCGTGTTGTTTTTGCTGGGGGCCGTCTGGCTCAAGAACGAATTTGCACTGGGCGGCTGGGTCGTGCTGGTCGGTCTGCTGTTGGGATTGGCCGGCTCGGTAGGCAGCCTGCGCAGCAACTTAAAAAGCATCGACCGTGAGGGAAAAGAGGATACGCCCCGCACTCCACCGCCGATTTCTTTTAATAACCATTAAATTTACTATTGCGAGGTGATTCCTACCATGCAGAAAAACCGCGATGTACTGCGGCAGGTGGGCGGATTGGCCGTCGCCTTGCTGGTCTGCATTGCTGTTATGCTGGCAGTGTACGCACTGCTGGGTCGGTTGGACCGCCTGGTCCTGCTGGGGGCCGTTTTTGGCTGGATCTTAGCCGTAGGCAACTTTTTATCCTTGAGCATTACCGTTTCCAATGCGCTGGACCGTGCCGCCAACGGCGGCAGCCCGCAGAAAGCGCAGCTGGAGATCCAGACATCCAGCGTGGTGCGCCCGCTGGTGCTGGCGCTGATTTATATCGTACTTTTCCGTGCTAAAGTTTGTGACCCTGTCGCCGCCTTGCTGCCGCTTTTGTTCGCGCAGGTGGCGATCAAAGTACTGGAATTTTTCCGGAATGATAAAAAAGGCGGTGATACTGCACCATGAATGGCCCTAAGATCTACTTTACGATTCCGATCCTGGGCGGCATCCCCATCACGCAGACCGCGGCATCCTCGTTTGCGGTTATGCTGATCCTTTGCATCGCAGGCATTGTACTGGGACGCAACCTGCAAAAGCGGCCCGGCCGCCGCCAGGTGTTAGTGGAGAAAGGTGTTTCCATGCTCTACGGCATGGTCGAGGACACCATGGGCAAGCACAACGCTTACTGGACACCCTATATCGGCGCACTGTTCCTGTCGTCGCTTTTTGGTACACTCATCGGCATGACCGGCATCCTGCGCTCGGCCACGGCGGATCTTTCCACCACCGTCACCTGGGCGCTGATGACCAGCGTGATTTGCTGGGGCTGCTCCATCAAGCAGAACGGCTTCCTTGGCTGGCTGAAAGGCTTTACCGAGCCCGTCGCTGTCATGACCCCGATGAATATTATCTCCGAGATCGCACAGCCCGTCTCGATGGCGTTCCGTCACTTTGGCAACATTGCCGGCGGCGGCGTGCTGACAAGTCTGCTCTACTCCGCGCTGGCGGCCTGCTCGGCCATGGTGCTGGGGCTGGTGGGCAAAAGCTTTATCGCCGGTGCTGTGGTGCTGGTGCTGGGCATCATTTTGCTGGTGCTGGGCATCAAAACCCAAAAGATGGGCAAAAAGATTTTTGGCATCGTGTTTACCGTGACCGGCCTGCTGGGCATTTTAAGCTTGACCGGCGTGCCGTATCTGGAAGTCGGTATTCCCGGCATCCTCAGCCTTTATTTTGATGTATTCTCTGGTGGTGTTCAGGCCTTGGTTTTCAGCCTGCTGACGATGGTTTACATCGGCAATGCCTGCCCGCCGCCGGAAGAAGTATAAACCAAAAAAACAAATTTTTATAACAGGAGGAAACTTCTATGGAAACAGCAATCATCAAAGCCGCCTGCGCGATCGGTGCAGGCCTCTGCATGGGTATCGGCGCTATCGGCCCCGCACTTGGTGAGGGCAACGCCGTTGGCAAAGCGCTGGAAGGCATGGCCCGCCAGCCCGAAATGGCCAACACCCTGCGTACCAACATGATCCTGGGCTGCGCCATCACCGAGTCGACCGGTATCTACTCTCTGGTCGTTGCACTGGTTCTGCTGTTCATTTTCTAAGAAGGTCTGACACGAAAGGAGGGGACGACCCATGACAGGCTTTGAAAGTTTTGTCGGCGTCAACCCATGGACTGCGCTGTTCACCTTCTGCAATATGCTCATCACTTTTTCCGTGCTGAAACATTTCCTGTTCAAGCCGGTCAAAAAGATGATCGACGACCGCCAGCAGGAAATTGATACGATGTACGCCGACGCGGATGCTGCCAATCAAAAGGCGGCTGCCCTGGAGGAGGAGTATCAGGCTCATCTGCAAAGCATCAAGGACGAGCGCGATTCGCTGCTGCGGGATGCCACCATGCGTGCCCAGAAGCGGGAAGAGGACATCCTCAACGAAGCCCGCAGCGAGGCCGCGTCCATCCGTGCGGCAGCCGAGGCCGATATTGCGCAGGAGCGCAAGAAGGCTGTGAACGACCTGAAGAACGAGATTGGCGGCATGGCCGTGGAGATCGCCGGTAAGGTGGTCGAACGCGAGATCAACGAAGCCGATCATCAGGCCCTGATCGATGAATTTATTCGGAATGTGGGGGATGCCTCGTGACCGAACTTGCCAAACGCTACGGCGGCAGCCTGTACGATCTGGCGGCAGAAGAGCAGCTGACTGATCAGCTGTTGGCGGAGCTGGATGTGGCCCTGGATTGCTTTAACCAGGAGCCTGCCTACCTGCGCCTTCTTTCCACCCCCGGCGTACCGAAGAAAGAACGCTGCGCGCTTCTTGACAAGGCTTTTGCCGAAGCACACCCGTACCTGGTAAATTTTTTAAAGCTGCTGTGCGAGGAAAACCTGCTGGCAGAACTGCCCGGCTGTGTCCGCGCCTACCGCGACCGCTACAATGCCGACCATGGCATTATCGAAGTAACCGTTGTGTCCGCCGTACCGCTGAACGGCACCTCCCGCGAGAAACTGCTTGCCAAACTGCAGGAGATGACCGGCAAAACGGTACGCCTGACCGCCAAGGTCGATCCTTCAATTTTGGGCGGCCTGCGCCTGGACCTGAACGGCACTCGTCTGGACGGCACAGTACAGCGCCGCCTGGAACGTCTGCGCGACAGCATCGGCAGTGTCGTACTTTAATTAAGATGTAAAAGCACCTCATTTTACAGATTGTGTGGTGAACCTAACAGTGCAACTAAAACCCGAACAAATCTCCCGCATCATCCGCTCCCAGATCAAATACTACCAGAATGCGATCGAGCAGAGCGAGACCGGCACTGTCACAATGGTCGGCGACGGTATTGCCCGTGCCGCCGGCCTGGACAACTGCATGGCCGGTGAGCTGGTCCAGTTTGAGAGCGGCGCCTACGGCATGGCCCAAAACCTGGAAGAAAACAGCGTTTCCATCGTTCTGCTGGGCGATGACAGCGGGATCAAGGAAGGTAGCAGCATCCACCGCACCGGCAAGGTCGTTTCTGTCCCTGTTGGTGAAGGGATGATTGGGCGTGTTGTCAACGCCCTGGGTCAGCCCATCGACGGCAAAGGCCCCATCGAAGCTGCAGATTACCGTGCTATCGAATCCCCGGCTCCCGGCATCCTGGACCGCCAGCCTGTCAAGCAACCGCTGCAGACCGGCATCAAGGCCATCGACTCGATGATTCCCATCGGCCGCGGCCAGCGTGAGCTGATCATCGGCGACCGCCAGACCGGCAAGACCGTCATTGCCACAGATACCATCATCAACCAGAAGGGCAAGGACGTTCTGTGCATCTATGTTGCCATCGGCCAAAAGCGCTCCACCGTCGCTTCCCTCGTGGAAAATCTCGAGAAGAACGGCGCCATGGCCTACACGACCGTTGTTTGCGCCACAGCTTCGGAGCTGTCTCCGCTGCAGTATATCGCCCCCTACGCAGGCTGCGCCATGGGCGAGTACTTCATGCAGAAGGGCAAGCATGTCCTCATCATCTATGATGACCTGTCCAAGCACGCTGTTGCTTACCGTGCCCTGTCGCTGCTGATCCGCCGTCCGCCGGGACGTGAAGCTTACCCCGGCGATGTCTTCTATCTGCACAGCCGTCTGCTGGAGCGTGCCGCCAAGTTGAGCGACGAGAAAGGCGGCGGTTCTCTGACCGCGCTGCCCATCATCGAGACCCAGGCAGGTGATGTTTCGGCCTATATCCCGACCAACGTTATCTCCATCACCGACGGCCAGATCTTCCTGGAGACTGAGCTGTTCCACGCCGGTATCCGTCCTGCCGTCAACCCCGGTATTTCGGTTTCCCGTGTCGGCGGTAACGCTCAGATCAAGGCGATGAAGAAAGTTGCCGGTACGCTGAAACTGATCTACTCCCAGTATCGCGAGCTGCAAGGCTTTGCCCAGTTCGGCTCTGACCTGGACGCCGATACCAAGGCCCGTCTGGCCCAGGGCGAGCGCATTGTGGAGATCCTCAAGCAGGACCGCAACAGCCCCGTGCCTGTGGAGAAGCAGGTTGCCATCCTGTACGCCACCATCCACGGCTATCTGAAGGATATTGCCGTGGCCGACATTGGTGCCTACGAGCAGGGCTTGTACCGGTATTTGGACGACAATGCCGCCGCCAACGACGTGATGGAGACCATCCGTACCACCGGCGACCTGAAGCCCGATACCGAGGAAGCACTGAAACAGGTACTCGCCGCTTATACCGAACAATTTACTAAAGAAAAATAAACTGCAAAGGGGGTGCTGCCGATGGCTGGCTCGATGAAAGAGATCAAGCTTCGCATTAAAAGTGTCGAAAGCACCATGCAAATTACCAAGGCGATGGAGCTGGTTGCTTCCAGCAAGCTGCGCCGCGCGAAGGAGCGGGTAGAACATAGCCGCCCCTACTTTGAGACGCTGTACGCCACCCTGTTTGATATTGCCGCTGCGGATTCTGAATTCAGCAGCCCGTATCTTGCCAAGCGCGAGGCTCACCGCCGCCTGTATATCGTAATTGCCGGCGACCGCGGCCTAGCTGGCGGCTACAACGCCAACATTCTTAAAGCGGTGGAGGCAGATGCCGCCGATGCCCCGGAGCAGGGTTATTGCGTATTGCCCATCGGTAAAAAGGCGGTCGAATATTTCGAGCGTCATAATGCCTCGATCTTAACCACCTCGTTTGCGGTGGCGGGGGACATCTCTGTCAGCGATTGCTTCGAGATCTCGCGCCTTGTCTGCCAGAAATTCTTGGCAGGGGAGTTTGATGAGATCCGCATCGCGTTCACCCAGTTTGTCTCCATGCTGACCCAGACGGCTTCCATCCTGCCGGTCCTGCCTTTCGATGCACCGCGCCCCAAGCCGGGGCAGGAGCGTGAAAGCCTGATGCTCTATGAGCCGGACAGCACTGCTGTGTTTGACGCCATCATCCCGGAATATCTGGCCGGTGTCGTCTACGGTGCCTTGTGCGAGAGTGTTGCCAGTGAGCAGGGTGCCCGCCGTACCTCGATGGATGCCGCCACCAAGAATGCCGGTGAGATGATCGAACATCTGAACCTGTACTATAACCGCGCCCGCCAGGCTGCCATTACCCAGGAGATCACCGAGATCGTAGCCGGTGCCGACGCAGAATCTTAAAAAGCCCACAAAGGAGTGTGTGCTATGCCAGAAAAACACATCGGAAAGGTGGTGCAGATCACCGGCCCGGTCCTGGACATCCGCTTCAAGGACGGCGAGTTGCCCGCCCTGCTGAATGCGGTAGAACTTGACAATCACGGCAAAAAGCTGGTCGTCGAAGTGGCGCAGCATATCGGTGATAACGTCGCCCGCTGCATCGCCATGGCCGCCACGGACGGCCTGGTCCGCGGTGTCGACGCCGTCGACACCGGCGGCCCCATCAACGTACCGGTAGGCGATGCCTGCCTGGGCCGCGTGTTCAATCTGCTGGGTGAGCCTGTCGATGAGCAGCCCGCGCCCGAAAACGTAGAGCATTGGCCTATCCACCGCGCCGCCCCCGCCTTTGACGAACAGGAATCCTCCACCGAAATTCTGGAGACCGGCATCAAGGTCGTTGACCTGATCTGCCCCTATGCCAAGGGTGGCAAGATCGGTCTGTTCGGCGGTGCCGGTGTCGGCAAAACTGTTCTGATCCAGGAGTTGATCTACAACATTGCTACTGCCCACAACGGCTACTCTGTCTTTACCGGCGTTGGTGAGCGTACCCGTGAGGGCAACGACCTGTACGGCGAAATGCGCGAGAGCGGCGTTCTCAGCAAAACAGCGCTGGTCTACGGCCAGATGAACGAGCCGCCAGGAGCCCGTATGCGTGTAGCCCTGTCCGGCCTGACGATGGCGGAGTATTTCCGTGACGTCAAGCATCAGGACGTGCTGCTCTTCATTGATAACATCTTCCGTTTCACCCAGGCCGGTTCTGAGGTCTCGGCTCTTCTGGGCCGTATGCCCTCCGCCGTCGGCTACCAGCCCACGCTGGCCACCGAGATGGGCGCTTTGCAGGAGCGTATCACTTCCACCCGCAAGGGCTCTATCACCTCCGTACAGGCTGTCTACGTGCCTGCAGACGACCTGACCGACCCGGCCCCTGCCACGACCTTCACCCACCTGGATGCCACCACGGTTCTGAGCCGTGACATTGCCTCCCAGGGCATCTATCCCGCTGTCGACCCGCTGGATTCCACCTCCCGTATCCTGTCGCCGGAAGTTGTAGGCCAGGAGCACTACGAGGTTGCCCGCGCCGTACAGCAGGTTTTGCAGCGCTACAAGGACCTGCAGGACATCATCGCCATCATGGGTATGGACGAACTGTCGGAAGAGGATAAGATCACGGTCAGCCGCGCCCGTAAAGTGCAGCGCTTCCTGTCCCAGTCTTTCCATGTTGCGGAGCAGTTCACCGGCATGCCCGGCCAGTACGTGCCGCTGAAAGAGACCCTGCGCGGCTTTAAGATGATTCTGAACGGCGAATGTGATTCCATTCCCGAAAGCTGCTTCCTATTTGCCGGCACCATCGATGATGTTCTGGCAAAGGCCAAACAGCAGTAAGGGGGCGGGCAGATGGCAGTTTTCCCGCTGAAGATCCTTACACCGGACGGCGTTGCCTTTGACGGCAGCGTCTCGGCCGTTTCCTGCCGCACCATCAACGGACAGATCCAGCTGTTGGCAAAGCATATCGATTACTGCACGGCCCTCGGCATGGGGGAGGCCCACATTACGCTGGAGGACGGCACCATCCGCCGGGCCGCCTGTATGGGCGGCATGCTCAGCATGATCGGCGGCGAATGCCGCCTGCTGGCCACCACCTTTGAATGGGCCGATGCCATCGATAAAGAGCGTGCCGAGCGCAGCAAAGCCCGCGCCGAGGCGATCCTTGCCCAGAAAAACGTGGATACCCGCGAATTGGAACTGGCCGAAGCCCGCCTGAAGCGCGCCCTGGTGCGCAGCAGTGTGGCCTCGCGGCAGAATCTATCCTGATACAGCCAAAATACCGCCGCCAGAAAACGACCTGGCGGCGATGTTTTTTTGAAAAGTTCACTTTTTTTGAATTTTTTTTAAAAAAAGTGTTGACATTTCTCCTATAGTCAGCTATAATAAACAAGCTGATTCGAGACAGCCCAGTTCGACCGGGTGTAGCGCAGTTTGGTAGCGCGCTTGAATGGGGTTCAAGAGGCCGTGAGTTCGACTCTCGCCACTCGGACCAAACAGTTGGCTGTGCGTCAGCGAAAGAACGTCAAATCCGAAAGGGTTTGGCGTTTTTTATTTATATTTTCCTTGGTGCAGTGTTATGCAGTTCTAACGGTTTTCTAACGGACATCATCTTTCCTATCGGCAATATTATGCGCAAAAAAGATTAATAGGAAGAGAAAAACGACCCGAAAGTGACAAAATAGCTTGTAATTCGACAAATACCGTGCATTTCTTGCGAAATTCGAGCGTGGCAGTTGAAAATCGAAATTTATATGTTACAATATTATACACCAACAGGGGATGGAGTGCGTCCCCGATTAAATTTAGGAGGAGTCTAAATTATGTTCGAAAAAATTCGTAAACTTAAGGACCGCAAAGGTTTTACCCTGGTCGAGTTGATCGTGGTTCTGGTCATCCTGGCCATCCTGGCTGCCCTGCTGATCCCCGCTCTGACTGGCTACATTGATAAGGCCAATCAGGAGAAGGTCATCGCTGAGTGCCGTATGGCTGTTATGGCTGTTCAGACGCAGTCTACCACTCTTTATGGTGAAAAGGGCAAGGTTACTTCTACTGACCTTAAGACCGCAGATGCAGAAATTCGCAAGTTAGCTGAAGTCTCTGGCTATTGGGAAGCAACTGTTTCTGAAGCTGGTAAGGTTACTTCGCTTAAATATGAAAACACCACTTGGCATGTTGAATATACTGCAGCTAATGGTAGCGATAAGGCTGCTACGTATTCTAAGCCGGCACAGCAGGCACAGACGATTACGGAAGATAAGTACAACTAATATGTAGTTGGTACTTTGATGGCGTACGAATCGCACCATGTAGTTATTGCATGGTGCGATTTGTTATTGGTTGGCTTGGGCAAGACAACTCCTTAGTCCTGCGGAGAAGGAAAAACGATTCGGATTGAATGATATAGTGAAAAATCAAGTAACTGCCTTTGGTAATAAAGCTATAATTGACCGAAAGGGCACTGATATAAATACCCATATACATATCGTCCAATCACTTTTAGCAATCCCTTGCAACCCCCCACATAAAATGTTATACTAAATCAGTACGATGCAAACAGGTCACGAGCCAATGTGTACACACGGATCGTGACCTGTTTTATTTTAAGCAGGGGCAGCTAGGCAGTAGACAAGATTACCTGTGACGTCCCAGCCATGGTAACGCCATTGGCGTAGGTTTCTCGCTCGGTGTTCATAAGTACTGCCACCTGGGCGTAAAGCTTGTCAACAAGCGCGACTTTGGCGACAGCCGCTACGGCTACGGCATGATTTGCGCCCCCCCTGAGCATCACAACAAAGCCCCACAGCCGGAATCCGTTCTGGCTGCGGGGCTTTTGCATTATAAGGCCTTATTGCGGCCGTTTGACGGCCTTGCGGTAGACGAGGACGGAGATGCCGGCCGTGATGGCTTCGGTGATCCAGAACGCATGCCAGACGCCCGTGGGGCCAAGCAGGCGGCACAGCACCCAGGCAATGGGCATCATGGCGATGATGTAGCGCACCAGCGAGATGATGAGCGACTCGGTGCCCTTACCCAGACCCTCCAGTGCGCCGGAGCCGGTCACGGTAAGGGAAGATACGATAAAGCCCGCGCAAATGATGCGCAGTGCGGTCTGGCCCGCGGCGATCGTCTCCGGGTTGGAGCTGAACACGTTCATCAGCGGGCCGGCAAACACCAGGCACAGTACCGTGCCGCCCGCCATGATGGTTCCCGTCATGGCCAGGGTCAGGTTGTAAATTCTCTTTACGCGGGCATCCTCGCCCGCGCCGTAGTTGTAGCCGATGATGGGGCGCATGCCCTGCACAATGCCATTGGCAGGCAGGTACAGGAAGGTCTGCAATTTATAATAGATGCCCAGCACCACCACGTAGACCTGCGAATAAGCCGCCAGAATGGAGTTGAGGAACGACACCAGCAGCGAGGGGAGCGCCAGATTGAGAATAGCCGGGATGCCGATGGCATACAGGCTTACATCCATTTTGCGGTTCGGCGTCATGCAGTCGCGGCGCACCCGCACGCTGATTTCCGTAGTATTGTACACGAACAAATAGATGGTCAGCGTCAAAATCTGGCCGATGCCGGTGGCCAGTGCCGCACCGGCAATGCCCATTTTCGGGAACGGGCCGATGCCGAAGATCAGCATCGGGTCCAGGATGATATTGCAGACAGAGCCTGCCATCAGGCCCACCATCGTAACACGCATGCGGCCCACCGCCTGGAAGATCTTCTCAAATGCCAGGGTGGCCATGATGACCGTGGAGAACAGGAACGCGATGCGCGAGTAAGTCACACCCATCCGGATGACCGTTTCGTCGCTGGTGAACATCCGCAGGAAGGTCGGCATGATCAGGATGCTGACCACCGTGATGACCACACCGTGCAGCAGCGAGAGCATCAAGCCATGGGTGGCAGCCATATTCGCCTTTTTATGCTCACCCGCGCCCAGGTGCAGGGCAATCTGCGCATTGATGCCTACGCCAAAGCCGATGGCAATGGCGTTGATAAGATTCTGCACCGGGTAGACCAGCGACAGCGCCGTCATGGCATCCTCACTGATCTGGGCCACGAACAGGCTGTCCACGATGTTGTACAGCGCGTTGACCAGCATCGAGATGACCATGGGCAGCGCCATGCTGACCAGCAGGGGAAAGATCGGTTTTTCCTTCATAAACGTATCATTCATAGTGTACCTTCCAGACACAGCAAAAAGCCACACAATGGGTCGACATTCCAGCCAACCCATTGTGTGGCGAAAAATAGTATAGACTACTGTAAAAATCCACACCTGTTTTAGGTTTTTGCATAATACCACAGTTTTTTTGTTTTGTCAAGACGGCCCGGCCTACTTTTTAACCTATTGACGCAATAGGTGTTTGTGCTATAATATTTTGGTATATACTTTTCCCGGGGAAGTGCCCCGCCGCCATGAAATGAGGCAAGCTGACATCCATGATCTACTTAGATTATTCCGCCAACACACCGGTCGACCCGGCCGTGCTGGATATTTACTGCAAGACCGAGCTGGCATATATCGCCAACCCCAACTCCACCCACTGCGCCGGGCAGGCCGCCCGGGCCGAAATGGCCCGCGTGACCGAGTCCATCGCCAGCCAACTGGGCGTGCAGCCCGCCGAGATCATCTACACCTCCGGCGCCAGCGAGGCCAACAACCTGGCCCTCAAGGGCATCGCCCAGGCATCGCGGCACATCGGCAAGCATATCATCTCCACCCAGCTGGAACACTCCTCGGTGGGGGCGTCGCTCTCCGTTTTGCAGCAGCAGGGGTACGAGATCGACCTGCTGAACGTGAGCCGCGACGGCAAAGCAGACCTTGCCCAACTGCGGGAACTGCTGCGCAAGGATACGATTCTTGTCGCCGTCAGTGCCGTGGACAGTGAGATCGGCACCGTGCAACCTGTCAAAGAGATTGCCGAGATCGTCAAGCAGTACCCGTATTGCCGCCTGCATGTGGATGCCACCCAGGCTGTGGGTAAAACGGACCTCTGGTTTGACGGCGTGGACACCATGAGCTTTACCGCCCACAAATTCTACGGTCCCAACGGCATCGGCGCACTGTACAAGCGCCGGGGGCTGGTTATTGAGCCGCAGATCTCCGGCGGTGCCAGCACAACCATTTACCGCAGCGGTACACCCACGCTGGGCCTGGCCGCCGCGCTGGAAGCTTCGCTGACGAAAGCCCTGGCCGAACAGCCCCAGCGCATCGCCCACGTACAACACCTGCATGATCGCCTTGCAGCCGCATTGCAGGCGTACCCCGAGGTGCGCTTCAACAGCCCGGCGGGTGCGGTGCCGCACATCCTCAATGTCAGCGTCAACGGCGTAAAGGCTACCCGCTTTCAACAGGCCCTCAGTGAGCAGGGCGTCTGCGTCTCGGTCAAATCGGCCTGCTCGTCGGACGGCATGCCTTCCAAGGCCGTGTTTGCCGTCAGCCGTGACCGCCGCAACGCGCTGTCCTCGTGGCGCATCAGCCTGAGCCACCTTACCACCGACGAAGAAATTGACGGCTTCCTGGCCGCCTTTGATACCTGCTACCACCAGCTGTTACAGAAGGAGAACTGATTTTGGAACGTCAACTGGAAACTTATCAGAAAATCGAGCGCAGCATCATCAAAAAGTTCCGTAAACAGCTGTGGACGCCGTTTATCGTGGCCGTCAAACGGTACGAGCTGATCCAGGCAGGGGACAAGATCGCCGTCTGCATCTCCGGCGGCAAGGATTCCATGCTGATGGCAAAGCTGCTGCAGGAATTGCAGCGCCACAGCGAGGTGCCCTTTGAGCTGGTCTATCTGGTGATGGATCCCGGCTACAACGAGATCAACCGTCAGAAGATCGAGAGCAACGCCGCGCTGCTGCACCTGCCCATCACCGTGTTTGAAACCAACATTTTTGATGTTGCCAACAACAGCGAGAAGTCGCCCTGCTACCTCTGCGCCCGCATGCGCCGCGGCCACCTGTACAAGAAAGCGCAGGAGCTGGGCTGCGACAAAATTGCGCTGGGCCATCACTTCAATGATGTCATCGAGACCACCGTTATGAGCATGTTCTACGGCTCCCAGATGCAGGCTATGCCGCCGAAGCTACACAGCACCAACTTCCCGGGCATGACGCTGATCCGCCCGATGTACTGCATCCGCGAGGACGACATCATCGCCTGGCGGCGCTACAATGACCTGGAATTCATCCAGTGCGCCTGCCGCTTTACCGAGGCCTGCACCATCTGCGATAACGGTGGCGGCGGCTCCAAGCGGCAGGAGGTCAAGGTCCTGCTGCGCCGCCTGATGCGGGACAACCCCAACATCGAGAACAGCATCTTCCGCAGCATTCATTCCGTCGCACTGGACACCATGCCCGGTTATAAGACCGAGGGTGTGGAGCATTCCTTCCTGGAGCGTTTTGACCGCCAGGAGGAAGCCTTGCGCGCTGAGGCCGCCAAAGCCGCCGTGCCCGATGCTGAACAATAAAATATAGAAAAAGCAAGACCCATGCCGCTGCAATCGCAGGCTCGGCATGGGTCTTGTATTGTTGTTTTATTCTTCCGTTTTGTGCGGGGCAGTCTTAGTCAGTGCATCGAACTTCTTTACAATGGCCGGGTCGTCCAGCTTGATGACGCGGCCGGAGAGGTAGTGCAGGGTGTTTTCCTCCGGGATGCGGCCAAAGGTAAGCCGCTGGGCGCAGAGGGCCTGGGTCTTCAGGCCGGTGCGCTCGTTCATCTTGCGGTTGCCGTACTTGATGTCGCCCAGCACCGGGTGACCCAGGTAGGCCAGGTGGGCGCGGATCTGGTGGGTGCGGCCGGTGATCAGTCCGATGCGGCATAGGGCAAAGGGGCCGTTCTGGCGGATGACCGTTACATCGGTGATGATCTGCTTATAGCCCTCGCACTGGCGGGCGTGGATGCGCACCTTGTTGTTCTTCTCGCTGTGCTGCAGCCAGGCGATATGCCGCCCGGCGGGCGGGGCACCTACCGTGATGGTCAGGTACTCTTTTTTCATCAGGTCGTCACGGATGATGGCGTTTAGATCCCGCAGGGCGGTGTAGCTTTTGGCGGCCAGCACCAGGCCCTCGGTTCCGCGGTCCAGCCGGTTGCACAGGGCCGGGGCAAAGCGCTGCTCGGCGTGGGGATCGTACTCGCCCTTGGCCTCCAGGTAGGCGGCAAAGGCATCCACCAGGTTGGCATCGCCGGTGCGGTCGCTGTGGCACAGCAGGTGCGCCGGTTTGTACAGCACTGCAAAGTTGGCGTCCTCGTAGATGACCGTCACCGGCGGCTGGCGACGTGGCGGCGTGGCCTTGGGCTTGACGCCCTCGGGCGGGAAGAACTCATCGTTGATATACATCTCGATCAAATCGCCCGTTTTCAGGCGGGTGTCCGGCTCGGCCCGTTTGCCGTTGACCTTGATGCGCTTGTTGCGAAACGCCTTGTACATCATGCTGCGGGGCATATCTTTGGTCACGCCCTCCACAAAGCGGCTCAGGCGGACGTCATTTTCGTTGGCACCGGCGGTAAAACTTTTCATGGAACCCTCACTTATCTCTTTGCAAAATCTTTCTTTCAGTATATAATGAAATCAGGAAAACGTAAAGTGGCAAAAAGGATGTGGAACCATGGCAGACGGCAAAGAGCGGCCTATTCACGAGAATCATCGTGCCCGCATGCAGGAGCGTGTGGCGCACAACGGCATGGAAAGCCTGGCCGAACACGAAGTGCTGGAATATATGCTGTACCTGGCCATTCCGCGCCAGGATACGAATCCCCTGGCGCACCGGCTGATCGACCATTTTGGCAGCTTTTGCCGCGTGATGGAAGCCACGCCGCAAGAGCTGATGCAGGTGAAGGGCGTCGGCCCGCGCAGCGCCCAGCTGATCTCCGACATTATGGAGTTTGGCCGTTATTATGCCGTGAAAAAGCGGAAAAAGCAGGCTACATTGGGCACCACTGCCAACGCTATTGAGTACATCAAGCCGCTGTTCCTCGGCCTGCAAAACGAAGTGCTGTACATCATTTTGATGGACGATTCCTGCCATCCGCTCTACGACCTGAAAGCCGCCGAGGGTGTGCCGAACCACGTCAGCATCGATACCCGCAAGCTGCTGCGGGATGTGCTGCGCTCCAACGCCTCCACCGCCATCCTGGCCCACAACCATCCCACCGGGCCGGCCCTGCCCAGTGCCACCGACCAGCTGACCACGCTGAAAATTATGCAGCTGCTGGCCCCGGCGGGCATCTCTATTTTGGACCACATCATCGTGGCAGGGGAGAACGCCTGCTCGATGGCAGACCGCGGCCGTTTGCCGGACATCAGCGCTCACCCCGGCATTTTAAACGCCGCCAGTACGGATTTTTAAGCTGCCGTTTCGCCCTGCCGCCTTATGCCGCGGCAGGGTATATTTTTGGCCGCCGAGTGCACAAAATACCTACCAAAAGACTTTACATTACTTTTCAGTTGTGATATAATCAGCTTACAACCAATTGTTGTGTTGAAAGGAAACTTTTATGGATGATGTGTTTCACCTAAAGGCACCATTCCAGCCGACCGGTGACCAGCCCCAGGCCATCGACGCCCTGGTACAGGGCATCAATGAGGGGGACGATGCTCAGACCTTGCTGGGCGTTACCGGTTCTGGCAAAACCTTTACCATGGCTAATATCATTGCCCGGTGCAATCGCCCCACGCTGATCCTGGAGCCCAACAAAACGCTGGCCAGCCAGATCTGCACCGAGATGCGCAGTTTTTTTCCAGACGATGCTGTAGAATATTTCGTATCCTACTACGACTACTACCAGCCCGAAGCCTATATCCCGTCCACTGATACCTATATTGAAAAGGACAGCGCCATCAACGATGAGATTGACCGTCTGCGCCACTCGGCCACGGCGGCCTTGTCAGAGCGGCGCAACGTCATCATCGTTGCCAGTGTTTCCTGCATCTACTCCCTGGGCGACCCTATCGATTACCGCAGCATGGTTATCAGCCTGCGTCCCGGCATGCAGATGGAGCGGGACGAACTTTGCAGCCGCCTGGTCAAACTACAATATGAGCGCAACGACATGAACTTTATCCGCAACAAGTTCCGTGTCAAGGGTGACACAGTGGACATCCACCTGGCCTACAACGATGAATTTGCCATCCGGGTAGAGTTTTTCGGTGATGAGATTGACCGTATCATTGAGTTTGACCCGCTGACCGGCGAGCACAAGAACGTGGTGCGCCATGTCGCTATCTTCCCGGCCAGCCATTATATCGTTGGACCGGAAAAGATGAAAGAAGGCCTTGCCAAGATTGCCGTCGAGATGGAGCAGCAGGTGAAGAAATTCACCGAGGAAGGCAAACTGCTGGAAGCCCAGCGCATCCAGCAGCGCACCAACTACGATATGGAAATGCTGCAGGAAGTCGGCATGTGCAAGGGGATCGAGAACTACTCGGCTGTGTTGTCGGGCCGCGCCCCCGGCTCCACGCCCACCACGCTGCTGGATTATTTCCCGGATGATTTCCTTTTGATGGTGGACGAAAGCCATGTCATGCTGCCCCAGATCCGCGGTATGTTCGGCGGCGACTACAGCCGCAAGAAGACGCTGGTGGAATACGGCTTCCGCCTGCCATCCGCCTTTGACAACCGCCCGTTGAAATTTGAGGAATTTGAGCAGAAAGTCCACCAGAAAATCTTTGTTTCGGCCACCCCCGGCGATTATGAGCGGGAACACTCCAGCCGCGTGGCCGAGCAGGTCATCCGTCCCACCGGCCTGCTGGACCCCGTCATCATGGTGCGCCCGGTGGAAGGTCAGATTGAAGACCTGCTGGGTGAAATACGTGTGCGTATTGACCGCGGCGAACGCGCCCTCGTCACGACCCTGACCGTCAAGATGGCCGAGGATCTGACAGATTATTTAGAAGATCACGGCGTCAAGACCAAGTACATGCACCACGAGGTCGACACCTTTGAGCGCATGGAAATTATCAAAGACCTGCGCGTGGGCGCCATTGATGTCATTGTGGGCATCAATCTGCTGCGTGAGGGTCTCGACCTGCCGGAAGTTTCGCTGATTGCCATCCTGGATGCCGACAAAGAGGGCTTCCTTCGCAGTGAGACAAGCCTTATCCAGACCATTGGCCGCGCAGCCCGCAATGCCAACGGCGTAGTGCTGATGTACGCCGATGAAGTGACCCCCAGCATGGAGCGCGCCATCATGGAGACCGAGCGCCGCCGTGCCATCCAGGACGCCTACAACAAAGAGCATGGCATCACCCCCAAGACCATCGTCAAGGCCATCGGCGGGGGGCTGGAGATCAGCATGAGCGAGGAAAACAAGCGCATGCGCCAGCACCGTATGAGCCGCGTGGAACGTCAGCAGACGATTGAACGCCTGACCAAAGAGATGAAAGAAGCCGCGCGCCTGCTGCAGTTTGAGCTGGCAGCCCAGCTGCGCGACGAGATTGCCCGGCTGGAGCGCGGGGAAGACCCTACCGCAGCCGATACCAGTGAGCGCAAGGCGACTGCCAAAAAGCGCAAGGGAAGAGGGAAATACAAAAGTTGAGCACCGAAGTGAAAGAGACAAAGCGCCGATCGAAGATTCAAATCGACCCCAACAACCGCATCGTCATCAAGGGCGCGCGGGAGCATAACCTGAAAAACGTCGACCTGACGTTGCCCCGCAATAAGCTGATCGTCATGACAGGACTTTCCGGCTCCGGCAAGTCCAGCCTTGCCTTTGACACCATCTACGCCGACGGCCAGCGCCGCTATATGGAGAGCCTTTCCAGTTACGCCCGCCAGTTCCTGGGCCAGATGGAAAAGCCCGATGTGGACGAGATTACCGGCCTTTCGCCTGCCATCTCCATCGACCAGAAGACCACCAGCCACAACCCACGTTCCACCGTGGGCACCGTGACCGAAATTTACGACTACCTGCGCCTGATGTATGCCCGCATTGGCGTGCCTCACTGCCCGATTTGCGGGCGGGAGATCACCCAGCAGTCTATTGATGAGATGGTCGACGAAGTGATGAAGCTGCCGGAGCGCACCCGCTTCCAGGTGCTGGCCCCCGTAGTCCGTGCCCGCAAAGGCACCCAGGCCAAGGAACTGGACGCCGCCCGCCGCGCCGGTTTTGTACGTGTGCGCATTGACGGCAGCATGTACGATCTGAGCGAGGAGATCAACCTCGAAAAGAACATCAAGCATACCGTGGAGATCGTGGTCGACCGCCTGGTCATCAGCGATACAGTGCGCGGCCGTCTGGCAGATTCCATTGAGACCGCCCTTGCCCAGGCAAACGGCCTGGTCGTTATTGATGTCATCGGCGGCGAGCCGATGATGTTCAGCCAGAGCTATGCCTGCCCGGAGCACGGCATCTCGGTGGAAGAACTGACGCCCCGCATGTTCAGTTTCAACAACCCCTTTGGTGCCTGCGAGAAGTGCACGGGCCTTGGCACCTTTATGAAGGTCGACCCTGCCCGCGTCATCCCGGACAAGCGCAAATCCATCCGCGAAAGCGCCATCAAAGCCAGCGGCTGGTACTATGCCGAGGGTTCCATCTCCGAGATGACCTACAAGGCCCTGGGCAAGCGCTACGGCTTTACGCTGGATACTCCCATCAAGGATTTCAGCAAAGAAGCCCTGCATGCCCTACTGTACGGCACCGGCGATGAGCGCATTGAGATGCAGCGCGAGAGCATGTTTGGCTCCGGCACCTACTACAACCAGTTCGAAGGCCTGGTCCCCAACCTGGAGCGCCGCTTCCGTGAGACCAACAGCGAGTGGGTCAAAGAGGAGATTGCCCTCGTCATGTCCAGCGAGGAGTGCCCTGCCTGCCATGGCCGCCGCTTAAAGCCCACCAGCCTGGCCGTCACGGTCGGCGGCATCAACATTGCCGATTTCTGTGATAAGAGCGTAACCGAGGAACTGAAGTTCATCGAGAACGCCAAGGTCAGCGCAAAGGATGAGATGATCGGTGCGCCGATTTTTAAAGAAGTGCGCGAACGTCTGGGCTTTTTACAGAGCGTAGGTTTGGGCTATCTGACCCTGTCTCGCGGCGCGGCATCCCTGTCTGGCGGCGAGAGCCAGCGTATCCGCCTGGCCACCCAGATCGGCAGCGCGCTGACCGGCGTGCTGTACGTGCTGGACGAGCCGAGCATCGGCCTGCACCAGCGCGACAATGATAAACTGATCGCCACCATGAAGCGCCTGCGCGACCTGGGCAACACCTTGATCGTGGTCGAACACGATGAGGATACCATGCGCCAGGCTGATTATATTGTGGATGTCGGCCCCGGTGCCGGTGTGCACGGCGGCGAGATCGTGGCTGCGGGCAGCGTGGCAGACATCTGCAAGGTCAAGCGCAGCATCACCGGCGCGTATCTTTCTGGCCGAAAGTATGTGGAAGTGCCTGAGACCCGCCGTCCCGGCAACGGCAAGTTCCTGCGGGTGGTCAAAGCCCACGAGAACAACCTGCAGGACATTACTGTGGATTTCCCGCTGGGCAAGATGGTCTGTGTGACCGGCGTGTCCGGTTCCGGAAAATCCACGCTGGTCAATGAGATTTTGTATAAGACGCTGGCGGCCGCGCTGAACGGCGCCCGCAGCCGCCCCGGCCAGTGCGAAGCCGTCGAAGGCATGGAGTGGGTGGACAAGGTCATCGGCATCGACCAGTCGCCCATTGGGCGCACACCGCGCTCCAACCCGGCCACTTATACCAGTGTGTTCGGGGACATTCGATCGCTGTTTGCCAACACGCAGGACGCCAAGATGCGCGGCTATGGCCCCGGACGTTTCAGCTTTAACGTCAAGGGCGGCCGCTGCGAAGCCTGCGAGGGCGGCGGCATTTTGCAGATAGAAATGCACTTTTTGCCGGACATCTTTGTGCCCTGCGATGTCTGCAAAGGCAAGCGCTACAATCGCGAAACACTGGAAGTCAAGTACAAGGACAAGAGCATTTCCGACGTGCTGGATATGACGGTGGAGGAGGCCTGCGTCTTTTTTGCCAACATCCCCAAAATTGCCCGTAAGCTGCAGACGTTGCAGGAGGTAGGCCTTGGGTATATCCAGCTGGGTCAGGCCGCTACAACGCTTTCCGGCGGCGAAGCCCAGCGCGTTAAGCTGGCCAACGAGCTGGCCCGCCGGGACACCGGGCAGACCGTGTATATCCTGGATGAGCCCACCACCGGCCTTCATGTGGCCGACGTGCATCGCCTGGTCAAGGTGCTGGACAAGCTGGTGGATGCCGGCAATACGGTCATCATCATTGAGCACAACCTGGATGTCATCAAGCGCGCCGACTATATTATCGACCTTGGCCCCGAGGGCGGCAGCGGCGGCGGTACGGTCGTTGCCACCGGCACGCCCGAGGAAGTGGCCGAGAACCCCAACTCCTTCACCGGCCAGTACCTCAAACCCATGCTGGCCCGCGCCAAAGAGCTGCAGGAAAAAGCCAAATAAGATTTTGTAAGAAGCCCCCAGCCTGTTGCACTTGAACAGGCTGGGGGTTGTTTATTCTGTCGTATCTTCTTTTTTCGCCGGGATCTTTGTCTCTGCCATTTCCGATACATCCGGCATGACGCTGTTTTTGGCCATCGGGATGAACCGCTTGGCGAACTTACCCTTGCCGCGGCTGCGCACATAAAAGTAGCCGATGATGGAGAAGGTCAGCGCGCCGATAAAGTTGACGAACAGATCCTTCATCGTATCCAGCAGGCCGATGTCCAGGTACCCGCCCAGGCCCAGGGCTGTCTGGGTACCGTCCGCCTGCACGACAATTACATCAGTGATGTTGTGCAGCACCACCGGGTGGTTGCCGCCGGTAGGGTCCAGCATGATGGAGCCGATACTCTGTACCACGGTGTCCTTCTGCATATCCAAAAAGAACAGCTGGTCCATCGTGCACTCAAAAAATTCCCAAATGACGCCGACGGTCATCGAGAAGCAGAACGCCACAATGGCCAGATACAGCGGCGACAGGTGGAACCGCGTGCTGTTGTGCCGGTTCAAAATATCCAGCAGGGAGAAGCCGATGGCCGCGCAGAGAAACCCGTTCAGCGTATGCAGCACCGTGTCCCAGTAGGGGAAGGTGACGTAGTATGCGCCAATCTCGCCCATGATCTCCGCTGCATAAATAAACAGCAGGATGATGATTTCGAGGGTGTTTGGCAGTGCAATATCTAACTTTCGCTCCAGCATGCTGGGTACCATAAACAGGAACAGCGTCAGCACACAGAGAAAGACGTTCTCAAAATTGCGGTTAAAAATCTGCGCCAACATCACCAGGATGACCGAAGCCCGCAGCAGGATATACACCAGCGTGACCGAGCGTTTTGTCCGCCAGGCATCCTGAAAGGCTTCGCGTTTTTGCTGCTTTTTACTTTCCATTCCTTCTCCTTTAATCCAGGGTAAAATCTTTCGGGTCCAGCTCCGGCAGCACCTGGCGGTGCGGTACACGCATCAGCGGATCGTAGCTGAACTTACGGCAGCAATAGTAAGGGGATACTACACCTTTTTGCTTGCACAGGATCATCTTGGGGTCGGCGGCAGGGGCGCCGTGCAGGCAATAGGCGCAGGCGGGAGCGATTTTACTGCCATAGTAGGTTTTTCTAAACATATCCTCACCTTATCGCGCAAAATTATACTTATATTGTATTATAAATGTTTTTGTAACCTTTGTAAAGCAGTGTGCAAAGAAACACCGCCGCCACCACAGCGGCATCCGGCGGCAGGCGGCACATTGGTACGACCCGCGGGGCCAGCGTGCTGAACACGGTCTGCTCCTGCGGCAGCGCCCAAAGCAGCAGCCGCACCAGCAGGGGAAAGAGGACGGCATGCAGCAGGCGGCTTATGGCAAGCATCCGCATCGGCACCCGGCCTTGCAGCAACAGCCGCAGCTGGCCCCATACGGAGAATCCCAGCAGGCTCATCGCCAGACAGATGCCGTATAGCGCCGCCTTGCCGCCAAGGGCTGCGAACGCCGCGCACCCGGCTGTGATTTCACACGCCGCACTGATGCAAGCCGCGGCGGAGTCAGGCAAGGGCGCAACCGACAATAAAACACCTGCCGCCACGCGGAAAAAAATCACACAGCCGCAAAGATCCAGGCAGGTGGAAGCGGTGGACGATATTGCCGTTGGCAGGGATATTTCTTGCTTTTCCTTTTTGCACGGCACCTCTCTTACCCCGTGTGCATCCGCTTTAGGCAGCATCGGAAGGCAAAGCCCCGCTGCCAGCAGGTTGGCCGCCAGCTGCCCTGCATATAGCAGTGCTCCCAGTGAGGTACTGCCCAACAGCAGCCCGCCGATATAACCCACCACGAACCCGGGGCCGGAGCAGCAGCCCAGCATCATCAGCAGCGCGGCATCCCGGGCCGATATGCGCCCGGCCACCCGCAGCTGTGCCGTCAGCCGGGCACACACTGCGTACCCGCCCAGCCAGGAGGCCAGCAGCGCTGCGGCTGTATCCTCACTTTGCAGGCCCAGCAGACGAGCCTGCGGGCGCAGCAGAGCTTTCGGTAAGGCCATGCCCACCAGCAGCTCACACACCACCATAAAGGGGAACAGTGCCGGGAGCAGGCTGCCCACACACAGCCGGGCACCGTCCGCAAAGCCCTGTGCCGCCGCCTGCGGCCTGCTTAGCAGCCCCAGGCAAAGCAGGCCCAACGCCGCCATTTCCAACCACTGCCGCCGCAAAAGATGGTTCATAACTCGCAGCCCTCCGCGTATATTGTTACTGAAATTGGGACTTTTTGCAAAGGAGGGAACGCCGATGAAGCTGCGCAAGCTAACCAAAAAGCGTTCCCGCCAACCGCTGCCCTCCCCCGGGGATCTGTTTGCTCAGCCGCCCGCCGCCTTTTATCGCCTGCCGGAATTTGAATTGCGCGGCAGCAGCCTGCTGACCCGCGGCTGCCGCCGGGTGCTGGAATTCAGCCCCGAAAAGATATGCCTGGACATGGGCAGCTTTACAGTAACATTTTATGGCGCGGCGCTGCAAATAGAATCCCTGACCGGAAAAAGCCTGATCCTGACCGGCAAGATCCGCCGCATCGACTTTGCCAACAAGTGGGGTGAGGAGCCATGAAGACCCGCCTGCACACCGCCGATGTGCTAACCTTCACGCTGACCGGCGCGGAACCCCAGCGCGCCCTGACACTGGCGGCCCTGCATGACATTCGGCTGTTCCATATCCGTGCGTTGCCCAGCGGAGTTCAGGCGCAGATTGCCGGGGTCGATTGGCCGCGGCTGCAAGCGCTGCTGGGGGACGACCGCTGGACCGTAAAGCTGCTGCGGTGCCGCGGTCCGGGCGGATTTTTGGAGCAGCTGGCCTTACGTCCCGGCCTGCCACTGGGTGCAGCCTGGGCGTTTTTGGTGACACTACTGCTCAGCCGTTTTATCTGGACGATCGATTTTGAACCGCTGGATGCTGACGCACAAGCCAGCCTGCGCCAGCTTTTGGCAGGGCAGGACATCTGTGAGGGCACACTGCTGACCAAGGACGCCCTGGCTCAGGTCCAGGCCCTCGCCCTGCAGCAAAGCGACCGCTTTGGCTGGATCAGCCTAAATTTCACCGGTGGCCGCCTGTTTGTGGAAAGTACCGAGGCCGAGCACCAGACCATAGAATCCCCGCCGACCCAGACCGCACTGTACGCGGCAGCGGCGGGGGAGGTCACCGCCATTGAAGCCGAAAGCGGTTTTTGTGCCGTGACCGTCGGCCAGCAGGTGCAGGCGGGGGACCTGCTCGTAGATGTGCAGCGATTGGACCGCAAGGGTAACCCGGTGCTGCAGGGGGCCTCCGGCCGGGTGTTGGCCCGGGTAGAGAAAAGCTACAGCGCCGCACAGCCCTACTATCCTACACAGCTCACGCTGACCGGGCGCAGTGCTGCCGCAGAAAGCTGGCAGCTGCTGGGACGGGAGCTTTACCGGACGGAGGCGCCCGCCGACTACACCGGCACCACCGAGATTGACTACCTGCCGCTGCACATCGGCCGCGTCACGCTGCCGGGCGTTATCCAGCGCACAACCACCTGGGAAACTGCCGCCACGCCCTGCCACTACAGCGAGTCCACTGCCCAAGCACTGGCCCTGCGAGCCTGCCGGGCACAGCTGTACAGGGAGTTCCCGGACGCTATCATCGAAGCAGAACGCCGCGGTATCGACCAAGGAGAGGATGCCGCGGCCTGCACTGTGACCTACATTTTTTGCGCAAATATCGCCGAAAAGCCGTAAAATATACCACTTTTTCCCTGCTCTTGTAGGAACGTCAAAAGCTGTTGGAAAAATTTTGTGCAACATTCACAGTTTCTTTTGTAAAAAACTGTGATATAATCTAAATGTAGAAATGTAGTACGCAGGGAGGATCACCATTTGGCAGAGCGTTCTATTGAACTGGACAGCATCGAGCTGGCCGCCGCGATTTTTGGCAATTGCGATCAAAATATCCATCTTCTAGAGAAGGAGTTTCACGTAACCGCTGTGTGCCGTGGCTCTGTGCTGCGGTTCACCGGTGCCGAAGCGGACGTTGATGCCGCCGCTCACGCGGTGGACGGCATGGTTACCCTGATGGAAAATCACACCCCGCTGGAAGAACAGACCGTGCGCTACTGCATCAGCCTGGCCCGCGGGGGCGAGGAAAAGCGCCTGCGGGAACTAACCGACGATTTCGTTGCTGTCACCGCCAAGGGTCGCCCCATCCACCCCAAGACCCTGGGGCAGAAGGAATACCTGGCCGCCATCCGCAGCCACGCCATTACCTTCGGCGTGGGGCCTGCGGGTACCGGCAAAACCTACTTGGCGGTCGCCATGGCGGTAAAGGCCTTTAAATCCAAGGATGTCAGCCGCATTATTCTGACCCGCCCTGCGGTAGAAGCAGGCGAAAAGCTGGGCTTTCTGCCCGGCGACCTGCAAAACAAGGTCGACCCCTATCTGCGCCCGCTGTATGACGGTTTGTTTGACCTGCTGGGGGCGGAGACCTTCCAGAAATTGTTTGAAAAACAGGTCATTGAGGTAGCACCCCTGGCCTACATGCGCGGCCGCACGCTGGACGATGCCTTTATCATTTTGGACGAAGCGCAGAACACTACACCTGAGCAGATGAAGATGTTCCTGACACGTATGGGCGTAGGCAGCAAGGTAGTCGTGACCGGCGACGTGACCCAGGTCGACCTGCCGGATAAAGTGCGCAGCGGCCTGGTGGACGCCTTGCAGGTGCTGCGCGACGTGGACGGCATTGCCCAGGTGCGCCTGACCGAGAAAGACGTTGTGCGCCACCGCCTGGTGCAGCAGATCGTCAAAGCCTATGAAAAAGCCGCAGCCGGCACGCTGCGTTGAAACTGAACCAATACACAATCACATAAACAGGAGGTTGATCCCTATGTCCAATAAGGTGTTGATCACGAACGATCAGAATGTTGTAAAGATTCCCTCAGGGCTGCGTATCCTCATCCGCCGTAGCTGCAATGCTGTGCTGGACTTTGAAAAGTTCGACGGTCCCGCGGAGATCAGCGTTACCTTTGTGGATAACAACCGCATCCACGAGCTGAACAATGAGTACCGCCACAAGGACTCTGCCACCGACGTGCTGAGCTTCCCCCTTGGTGAAAACGGCGAGTATGACATCGACGAGGACAACGGCTGCAAGCTGCTGGGCGACATCGTCATCTCGATGGAGCGCGCCATGGAGCAGGCTGAGCTGTACGGCCACAGCCTGCAGCGCGAGGTTGCATACCTGACTGTTCACTCGATGCTGCATCTGCTGGGCTACGACCACGAGGCCGGCGGACTGGAGGCTGTGCGTATGCGCGAGAAAGAAGAAGCTGTGCTGATTCAGCTGGGCCTGCCGCGCACCGTTTCCTACACCAGCGATGAGATCTGATTTAGCGCGCTTTGCGCGCGGCTTTGTCTACGCATGGAACGGCATCCGCGCCGCAGTAAAAGAGGAACGGAACTTCCGTTTTCACCTCTGTGCTGCCTTTTACGCGTTTGTGGCGGCCTACTGGGCCGGGCTGAGTGCCGTGGAAACGGCGCTGATTGCGCTTTGCGTAGCGGCTGTTATGGCGCTGGAGCTAATGAACTCTGCCGTGGAGCGCGCCGTGGACAAGCCCGACACCACCCACTGGTGGACCGCCGGGGCCGCCAAGGATATGGCGGCCGGAGCAGTACTGGTGATGGCCATCAGCACGGTCATTGTGGCCGTCTGCCTGTTTGGGCCGCGGGTGGGCGTGCTGTGGGCTGCATTTACCGCGCGTTGGCCCCGCCCGGTGGGCATTTTGCTCTCGCTGCTGATTTTTAGTAAATTTATCTTCCAATCTTCCAATTCAACACAGAAAGGCGAACAACCGAATGGCAAAACCGATTCCTGAAATGCCCAGCAGTGTCTTTGTGGCGCTGGTGGGGCGGCCCAACGTGGGCAAATCCAGCCTGACCAACTACCTTGTGGGTGAAAAAGTTGCTATTGTGACCCAGAAGCCGCAGACGACCCGCAGCCGCATCACCGGCGTTATCACCAAAGGCCCGGTGCAGTACGTGCTGATGGATACCCCTGGCATCCACGCCGCCCTCAACAAGCTGGACGCCCGTATGACCCAGACCGCCGCCGCCAGCCTGAAAGACGTAGACGTGACCATGATGCTGTTTGAGCCGGCCGGGGAGTTGACCGACTCGGAGTTGACGATGATCAAGGCGCTGCAAAAGGGCGGCCCAGCGATTGCTGTCATCAACAAGGTGGACCTGCTGGACAACTTTGCCGCGCTGGAAGCCCGCAAAAAGCAGGTAGAAGAATTCGGCTGTTTTGACCACATCGTCACCATCTCTGCCAAGGATGGCACAGGCTGCGACGATTTGTTTGCCCTGCTGAAGCCCTATGGCAACGAGGGCCCGCACTATTTTGACGATGACGCCTTCACCGATATGCCGGAGAAAGAGCTGGTGGCTGAACTGGTGCGCGAAAAGGCGCTGCTGTTCATGCGGGAGGAGATTCCCCACGGCATCGCAGTGGTGGTCGAGCGCTTTAAAGAGCGCCCCGACAAGGACCTCATTGACATCGATGTGGACATCTACTGCGAGCGCAAGAGCCATAAGGGTATGATTATCGGCAAGGGCGGCCAGATGCTGAAAAAGATTGCCTCGGCAGCCCGCATGGATATTGAAGAACTGCTGGGTGTCAAGGTCAACCTGCAGTGCTGGGTCAAGGTGCGCGAGGATTGGCGCGATAACGAGCAGCTGCTCAATTCGTTGGGATTCGCCAAGCCCTGACCCCCCCCCCGGTCAGACAACTTTTCCGCCTCCTCTCATGCTATACTCAAAAGCAGGAAGGGAGGCGGCCGCTATGAAAGACCCCGCCGCGGATTGGGCACGGTTCGTGCAATCTGGCAGTATTTTTGATTATCTCAACTATAAAGCTGGGCAGCTGACGCAGGAGGACGCTTATGCCAATTGCAACAACGGGGCTGATCCTGCGCCAAATCAAGGTGGGGGAGGCGGACCGCATCCTGACGATCCTGACGCCTGATCTGGGCGTCATCTCCGCCTCTGCCAAAGGCAGCATGCGGCTGAAGAATAAGCTGTTCAGCGCCACAGGGCTGTTCTGTTACTCAGAGTTCAGCCTGACCAGCGGCCGCAGCCATTATTTCATCGATACCGCGCAGATCAAAAACGTGTTTCATGGAATTTCCGCCACGGTGGAAGGCATGGGGCTGGCCTCTTATATGGCCGAGATTGCAGCCGAGCTTTCGCCTGCGCCGCCGGAATCGGAAGCACAGCTGCGGCTGCTGCTCAACTGCCTGTATATGCTCAGCGAGCAAAAGCGCCCGGTACGGATGCTGAAAGTGATCTATGAGCTGCGCTCCATGACGCTGGCCGGGTACATGCCCGATGTGCTGGCCTGTTCCGGCTGTGGCAAATACGATGGGGGAGAGTTTTATTTGGATCCTATCGCTGGCAATCTGCTGTGTGCAGCGTGTGCTGACAAGGCGCGGCATCTGCCCAATCTGGACGAAGGCGCGCTGTATGCGCTGCGCCATATCTGTCTGGCCGAGGATAAAAAGCTGTTCTCGTTTACGCTTTCCGATAGCAGCTTAAAAGACCTGTCCCGCGTGAGCGAGCAGTATGTGCTGGCCCACCTGGAACACAAAATGAAAAGCCTTGATTTTTTGAAAACTGTACTCGAATAAGGAGAAACACTATCCCACATGGATACCGCATATAAAAAAACACTGGAACTGGACAAGGTCCTAGCCCGTGCCGTGCAGCTTTGCACCTGCCGGGAGACCAAGGAAATGATGCAGGATCTGCAGCCCTGTGAGACCCCTGAGGACGAACGCTACGCTCTGGAGCAGACCAACGCCATCAACAGCCTGCTGATCAAAAACGGCAGCCCGCGCTTCGGATCTGTCTCCGAGGTGCGGCGCGTGGTCGCCCATGCCCAAAAGGGCGGCATCCTCTCGATGGGGGAATTGCTGGAAATTGCCGCCACGCTGCGCAATTTTGCAGGCCTGAGCCAGTGGTACGGTCTGAGTGAGCATGACATGATGCCCACCGATGACCTGTTCTATTCTCTGGCGCCGCAGCCGGTGCTGGAGCGCCAGATTTCCGACAGCATCATCTCGCCGGAAGAAATGGCCGACACCGCCAGCACCACGCTGGCCGACCTGCGCCGCAAGATCCGCCAGACCGAGGATTCCATCCGCACCAAACTGGATGCCATCATCAAAAACTCCACCACCAATAAATTTTTGCAGGACGCTGTGGTTTCGCTGCGTAACGGTCGTTATGTCGTGCCTGTACGTGCTGAGTATCGCGGCGAGGTCGGCGGCGTCATCCACGACGTTTCCTCCTCCGGCGCTACCGTCTTTGTAGAGCCTACCGCTGTGGTCGAGGCCAACGCCCGCATCATGCAGCTGCGTGCGCAAGAACAGGAGGAGATCACCCGCATCCTGTCCGCTTTCTCGGCGCAGGTGGGCTCGCTGGAGCCGCAGTTCAGCTACAGCTATGATGCCATGCTGAAGATTGATCTACTGCTGGCCAAGGCCCGTCTGGCCATTGAGCAGGGGGCCTTCATGCCCGCTGTCAGCGATACCATCCACTTTAAGCTGAATAAGGCTCGCCACCCGCTTATCGATAAGAAAAAGGTCGTGCCGGTGGATATTGCCCTGGGCGACGAATACGACACGCTGGTCATCACCGGCCCCAACACCGGCGGCAAAACTGTCTCACTGAAAACGGCAGGTCTGCTCAACGCCATGGCGCAGTACGGCTTCCTGATTCCAGCACACGAGAGCAGCGTTGTCTGCAACTTTAGGGAATACCTGGTAGACATCGGCGACGAGCAGAGCATCGAACAGAGCCTGTCCACCTTCTCCGGCCATATGAAACGCATCAGCGGCATTTTGGAGCTGGCCGGGCACGGCACGCTGACCCTGCTGGATGAACTGGGGGCCGGTACTGACCCCGCCGAGGGCGCTGCGCTGGCTGTCAGTATCCTGGAGCAGCTGCGCCGCCAGGGAAGCCTGCTGATGGCTACCACCCACTACGCCGAAATGAAAGTTTACGCGCTGGAAACGCCCGGTGTCGTCAACGCCAGCTGTGAATTCAACGTAGAAACGCTGATGCCTACGTATAAGCTGAGCGTCGGCGTACCCGGTAAGTCCAACGCATTCCTTATCAGCTCCAAGCTGGGCATCCCGCAGAACATCATCGATGCGGCCCGCAGCCACATGTCTAACGACGATAAGCGTCTGGACAGCGTGCTGGCCCAGCTGGATGATTTAAAGCTGCAGTTGAAGGTTGCTCAGGGTGACGCCGAAAAGGCCCGCTATGAGGCTGAGCATGCCCTGGAAAGCGCCGAGAAGAAGCGTGACGAGCTGATCAAGAAGGGCGAGCAGGAGCTGGAAGACGCCCGCCGCCGCGCCCATGACCTGATGCAGAACGTCCAGAACGAGGCCTACGCACTGACGGATGAGCTGCGCCGCATCCAGAAAGACGAAAAGACCAGCGCCGCCCAGCGTGCTGTCCGCGCCCGCGAGATTGCCCGCAAGGACACTGAAACACTGCTGAAAAAGACCGATTCCAAGCCTAAGCCCGCCCGTGAGTTCGTGCCCCTGAAAGAGGTGCAGATCGGGCAGGAAGTACTGATTGCCGAGCTGAACCAGCTGGCTACCGTTACCGCCCGGCCTGACCGCAACGGCATGGTGGAAGTACGTGCCGGCATCATGAAAACGAAGGTGCCTCTCTCCGGTCTGTGCGTCCCGGACAAAATGGACAAGCGCCCGGCCCGCGAGCCGCGCCGTTCCAGCACCCGCGTGCAGTTGGATAAATCCCGCAAGGCCAGCATGGAGATCAACCTGCTGGGCTACACCGTGGATGAAGCTTTGGCCGAGGTGGATAAGTTCCTGGACAGCGGCATGCTGCGCGGCCAGCAGACATTGTACATCATCCACGGCAACGGCACTGGTGCACTGCGCACTGCCATCCAAAAGCACCTGCGCACCCACAAGGCAGTCAAAAGTTTCCGCCCCGGCCGCTATGGCGAGGGTGAAAACGGCGTGACCGTGGTAGAATTGAAATAATACTAGACACTTTATAGGACAAACGCATGTTTTTGCCCATGGCGCTGCAGTGCGCTGGCATGGTACACTTTTAAATATAGAAAATGTGCCCTGCACAGAAAAACGAAAGCGAGTGAACCGCTTTGAGCTTGGATTATAATGCAACCCGCAGCTTTACCATGACACTGGCCCACCGTGCGGTGGGGGACATCCGCCGCGGCGGATTCCGACAGTTGCGCAACTACGTAGATATGTGTTCTTCGCTGGCCAAACGGCCGCAGCAGAAGGACTTTTTTGCCTACGCCCAAAAAGCCCTGCAGCGCACCGACAGCTGCTACTACAGCCTGGTGCATAACCTGCTGGACACTGTGGACGAGGATCGGCTTTGCACGGTCGGCGTCAACATGGGCTTTGGCGGGCTGATCTACGGTGCCAGTGAGATGAAGAAGCAGGCCGATGTGGATGGAAAGCCCTTCTCCTGGATCACGGCCGCCCACTGCGGCGACCCGGCCCTCCCGGCGCTGGTAGCAGCCGCCGAGAAAAAGGGCAGCTTTGTCTGGGTGCTGGATGCCACTGAGGGCGACCCTTCCGAGGCTGCCAGCCTGGCAAAGGCGTTCCCCAAGTGTGCGTTCGGTGTGCTGGCCGCGCCGGAAGCCCTGACACCGGATCGCGTTGCCCAGCTGGCGGAATGTCTCAATGTAGTGGTGCTGCCGCTGCTGCAAAGCCCGGAGCTGACCCCCGATGTCTGCCATGCGGCCCGCGCTCTGAAAGCCAAGCAGATGCTGTATATGCTGACGGTCCTGGTGGATGACACCTGCGCCGAGGAAGCTTTGCAGGACGATTGGATGGAGAGCGTAGCCCAGGAGGCCCGCCTTTGCATGTATGCCCGCCGCCCCGGTATTTCGCCGGAGAAGAGCGAGGTTCTGCGCCGCGGCATCGTGGCCGGCCGCCTTGAGACCGGCAAGCCGGTGCTGCTGCTGGATTGGGATGCTGACATTACCTACCTCAACCACCGCATTTCTGATAACGCCGTGTGGGGCAGTGCCCTGCAGGAGGGGCAGACCTTCCCGCTGCAGCTGCACACAGGAGAGTAACCCCGCAACCGCAAGATACGTATAACAAAAGCCGATTCCTTATCGCCTCGATGCGACAAACAAGGAATCGGCTTTTTGTTATGCTTGTAAGGGCTGCCGCTAAGTCATCCAAATCACTGGGGCAGTTTGCCTGGTTCATGCGTTTCGCCCAGCTCACCGCACAGGATCAACTCCAGCTCATCGACAGAGAGCAGCGGCACTGTCTGGGATGGACGGGTCGTGTTGGTCTTCATGCCGCCCAGCACCCACGGCTGCAAAATGCCCATCAGGGCACCGGCAAAAAAACGGCCCACCAACAGGTTTTCATCGGCACCAATGCCAGGGCGTAGCTCTTTGGCGCGCTGCATAAAGATGGAGGAAAGGTAATCAAATATGTACTGCTGCAAGCTGTTCTGCCCGGTATAGGCCAGTGCGTTGCAGTAAAACACTTTATTTTCCAACAGGTAATCTTCCACGGCTTCCAGCAGGGCATTCCAGCTGGCATAGGCCGAGCGTTCCACCAAAAACTGGGTCACGCCGCTTTGGAAGTACCAGTTCACCAAATCGTACTTATCCTCAAAATGATAGTAAAAGGTATTGCGCCCGACCCCGGCGTGGTCCACAATATCGTTGACTGAGATCTTTTCCAGCGGGGTGGTCGTCATCAAATCCATCAGGCTCTGGGCCAGCAGGCGCTTTGTCTGATTTGAACGCGGCATGGCAAATACTCCTTACAGCGAAATAGAATCGTACAACGTTATTATAGCATAATGTGCCTGCAATTTGCAAATTTTTCGGGGGCTTATATGGATTATTTTCCCGAAATTTAGCGCTAAATTCGTTAGGACATTTTTTCAAATTTGTTCAGTTTCGCGCTTTTTTGCGCATGTCCGCCGCTTTCAATTGCACAAAAAACGGCATTTGCCCATGTACAATAGCACGAAAAAAGGCATAAAATGGTTGCACAATCAAGAGTTAAAAGGAGCAGACTATTATGGCAATGAATAAAGTGGTCCATGCGGCACAGCGTGCAGCGTTCAGCGTTGCCATCGACGCTACCATCAACGCCGTCCGTGGCAAGGGCCCTGAAAATATGGCCGAGCAGGCTGTTAAGCTGGTCAACCTGGCACAGCCCTTGCTGGCAAAACGTTATCCCGACGCCAACTGGGACGCCGTCCGTGCTTTCGTATCCGACCCCAACAGCAAGTGGATGCAGTATGCCTACCGCGCCATCAATGAGATCGACCCCCACATCCTGAAAATGAACGCCCTGAACCTGGTATACGAGGGTATGTTCGCTGGTTATAACTACGTCATGGAACTGCGCGAAAAGTACGATTGCAACATGCCGTGGATCCTGCTGTTTGACCCCACCTCCGCCTGCAACCTGCACTGCAAAGGCTGCTGGGCTGCCGAGTACGGCAACCGCCTGAACCTGAGCTTTGAGGACATGGACCGTATCGTCACTGAGGGCGAGGAACTGGGCATCCACTGGTACATGTGCACCGGCGGCGAGCCCACCTGCCGCAAGGAGGATCTGTTCAAGCTGGCTGAGAAGCACCAGAGCTCGGTCTTCCACCTGTTCACCAATGGCACCCTGATTGACCAGGCCTTCTGCGACCGCGTCAAGCAGCTGGGCAACATGGCCTTCTTCATCTCCATTGAGGGCATCGGTGATGCTACCGATGATCGCCGTGGTGCCGGTGTTTACGACCGCGTCATGCATGCCATGGATCTGATGAAGGAGAATGGCCTGCTGTTCGGTACTTCCATCTGCTACACCAGCGCCAACTACAAGGCTGTTACCAGTGATGAATTCATGGATATGCTGATCAGCCACGGTGTGCGCTTCAACTGGTACTTCCACTACATGCCCATCGGTGACGGTGCCAACGTCAACCTGATGCTGAACGCCGAGCAGCGTGAATATATGATCCACCGTGTACGCGAGATCCGCGGCTACACCGACGGCAAGCCTATCTTCTGCATCGACTTCCAGAACGATGGCGAGTACATCGACGGCTGCATTGCCGGCGGCCGCCAGTACGCCCACATCAACCCGGCCGGCGATGTGGAACCCTGCGTCTTTATCCACTACTCCAACGCCAACATCCACGACAAGAGCCTGCTGGAGTGCCTGCAGCAGCCCCTGTTCAAGGAATATCACAAGGGCCAGCCTTTCAACCACAACCATCTGCGTCCCTGCCCGATGTTGGAAAACCCCGAGCTGCTGGGCGAGATGGTCAAACGAAGCGGCGCCCATAGCACCGATATGCAGCAGCCGGAATCCACCAGCGATGTCTTCCGCCGCTGCAAGCCCTACGCCGACCAGTGGACCCCGTCTGCTGACCGCATCTGGGCTGAGGAACATCCCGATTGTGCCAGCTGTGCATCCTGCTCCGCCTGTGCTTCCAAGTAAAACTGCATAAGCTGCTTTTCAGCGGCCTGCTGTATTTCGGTACAGCAGGTCGCTTTTTTGTGTGTTTCATGGTCTGCGCATTTTCACCACCCACGGCGCATATACTGGAAAACGCCGCAGGAGGAGGGATGCACCATAAAGACCGTCATCTATCTGGATGTGCTGCTCCTTGTCAATTTTCTGGTGGCCTACTTACTGCTGCAAGCTGCCGGGGTGCTGACCGGCCAGCGGGCTGCCTTTGCCCGGATGCTGACGGGCAGCGTCTGCGCGGCGGTTTCGGCCTTGATTCTGTTTGCACCGGAACTTTCGTACCCTGTGCAAATTATGTATAAGCTGGCTACAGCCCTTGCCATTGCCGCCTTGACCTTCGGCTGGCGGGATAAGCTGCGACTGCTGGCGGCGGCCTGCTGGTATGCTGCGCTGAATATTTTGCTGGCGGGATTGGTGGTTTTGATTATTTTCCAAACGGGCACCACACTGCTGCAGACGGGTAACCTCGCGGTCTATCTGCGGGTATCGCCGCTGCTGCTATTGGGGCTTTCCGGGCTGTGCTGCGGGGCTGTTGAAGTGGGACTGCGCTTTTTCCGCCGCCGACCCGCTAAACAGGAGACCGTCGGACTGGAGTTTGAACTTTGCGGTACCTGCATTCACCTGCGGGCTATGCTGGATACCGGCTGCCACCTGACCGACCCCATCACCTGTATGCCGGTGCTGGTGGTCAGCCTCACCGATGCAGGCTCCCGTCTGCCGCCAGAGGTTCGGCAGTTTTTGGCCGGCTGGTTTGCCGGGGGTGATAAGACCGACCCGCCCGCCGGGGCGCAGCTGCGGCTGATTCCTTGCAGCACCGCCGCCCAGCGCAGCCTGCTGCCCGGCTTTGCGGTACGCAATATCGGGCTTATCACCAAGACCGGCGTACTGCAGCTGGGGCGTACTGCCATTGCATTTGCGCCGGAATCTTTCGGTGATCCCCAATATGAGGCTTTGTATGGCAGCGATTTTTTATAAAATCTACTACGAAGGGCGGTACGAACCATGAAACTCAGCCAGACACTTTACGCATTGCTTTTACACTTAGTCCCTGTGCGGGAGCTGCATTACATCAACGGGGCCGACACTTTGCCGGCGCCGCTGGCCCCTCAGCAGGAGCGGCAGGCGTTGGAGGCTTTAAGCCGCGGCAGCACCGAGGCCCGTGACCTGCTCATCACCCACAACTTGCGTCTGGTCGTGTACATTGCCAAAAAGTTTGAGACACCGTCTGCGGGCATCGAGGACATGATCTCCATCGGCACCATCGGGCTTATCAAGGCCGTGAATACCTTTGAACCCACCAAAAACATCAAGCTGGCGACCTACGCCAGCCGATGCATCGAGAATGAAATTTTAATGTACCTTCGCAAAAGTTCCAACCGCCGCCAGGATGCCAGCATCGACGAGCCGCTGAACACCGACAACGACGGCAACGAACTTTTGCTGATGGATGTGCTTACCAGCGACCAGCCCCAAGTGGGCGAGGAACTGGAGCGCAGCGCCGAGCATGCCGCCCTGCACCGGGCGGTGGCCCGGCTGACACCCCGGGAACGGCGCATTATGGAGCTGCGCTTTGGCTTGAACCGTGAGACTGAGCACACCCAAAAAGAGGTAGCCGACCAGCTGGGCATCTCCCAAAGTTACATTTCCCGGCTGGAAAAGCGCATCATCCGCCGCCTGCGGCGAGAACTGGAATCCGTCAGCTAAAGCCGTCACGTTTCCTCGGCCCGCGTGTTGGTGATGAACGGCACTGCCAGCCCGCTGACCATGTTCATCTCCGGCTTTTGCGAATAAAGAATATAGTCGAATCCATCCCGCGTCCAGCTGATCGAAGTATAACGCCCGGTGTTCTGCTTCTGCGTCACCGTCAGACCGTCGATCTCATATTCCTCGGTTCGTTCGTAGCCGTTGACGGTCAGGTTGGTTGGCTCCCGCATGGTGCCGCTTCGGGCGACCCGCAGGCTCATGGCGCGGCCCGGCACAATGACAAAGTCCACCTCGGCCACTGCACTTTCGATCAGCCAGCAGCGCTGGGGGATGATGATTTCATTGTCCGGGTAAGCCGCCAGCCGGAAACCTGCCACCTCATTATAATTGGGCTGCAAATACTCGGTGCGCGTCTCGCGGGTATCGGTGCGTGGCGTTTCCCGCCGCAGCACCAGCAGCAATACCAGCACCATTGTTTCCGCCGCCAACAAAATCAGCGTTAACACAAACCATAAAAGATCCACCATACCAAGCCCTCCCTTTAATCCCATGCTATGCCCCGGGAAAAGGACATGTGCAGATTTTTCCAGTTTGTTTGCGTGTGTACTTTGCCGCCCATACTGCTTTGTAAGCAACAGCAGGAAGGGGAATCGACCATGGCGGCACGGAAAGTGGAACTTTGCGGGATGGATACCTCACAGCTTCCGGTTTTGAGCGAAGCGGAAAAAAGCCGTCTGATCGAAGCGGCCCATAATGGCGACCAGGACGCCCGGCAGCAGATGATCCAGGGTAACCTGCGTCTGGTGCTTAGTGTGGTGCAGAAATTTGCAAGCCGGGGCGAGAACCTGGATGATCTGTTTCAGGTGGGGTGCATCGGGCTTATCAAGGCCATCGACAACTTTGACCCCAGCCAGAAGGTACGGTTTTCCACCTACGGCGTGCCGATGATCTGCGGCGAGGTCAAGCGCTATCTGCGGGACAATAACGCCGTGCGGGTCAGCCGCTCCATCCGTGACCTGGCCTACCACTCGATGCAGGCGCGGGAAGAACTGCAGAAGCGGGATGGCCGCGAACCGAAAATATCGGAGATCGCCGTCCAGGTCGGGGCCTCGCCGGAGAATGTCGCCATGGCGCTGGAATCCGCCGTGGCACCCACCAGCTTGTACGAGCCGGTCTTTTCCGACGGCGAGGACAGCTTTTCGGTCATGGACCAGCTGCGGGATAAAACCAGCGAGGAAAGCTGGATCAGCGATATGATGTTCCGGGATACGGTGCGGGCATTGTCCCCGCGGGAGCGTCGCATCATCGCACTGCGCTACCTGGGCGGCAAAACGCAAACCGAGGTAGCTAAGGAAATCGGCATCAGCCAGGCCCAGGTGAGTCGGTTGGAAAAAGGGGCGCTGTGCCAGATACGGGAGCAGATTTCCAACTGTTAAGTATAGCAAAACGCCCGCGTTCCGGGTAAAAACAGAACGCGGGCGCTTTGTTGTGTTAGGCTGTAAATCAGACCTCGAAAGCCTTGTGCAGGGCTTCCAGGGCGGCATCCTCGTCCTGCTGGCGGATCAGCAGCGAGATGTCCAGGTCGCTGGTCGTGATCAGCACGATCTCGATGTTGGCACCGGCCAGGGCAGCCAGTGCGCGGGCAGCCACGCCGCAGCTGGTGACCATCTCCTCACCAAACAGGTTGATCTTGCTGTAGCCACCGGAAACCAGCGGGGGATTGGCCTTGGCTGCTGCGGGCAGGGCTTTCATCACGGCGGCAAAGTTATCATAGCTGGTAGTAAAGCTGAAATCTACCGCCGTGCCGCGGGGCGCACTCTGGCAGATCATATCCACTACGATACCGGCCTTGGCAAACACGTCCAGGTGTTCCGCCAGGCTTTGTGCGCTGTACTGCGCACCGGGGAAAGTCGTGAGCATGATATTCTGCTCACTGCTGATTTTGCTGACACCGTACATAAACCGTCATCCTTTCATCAATCTAATGTAACAAATTGCTCGTCGATAGAGCCATACAATACGCTTTCGATGTATTCACGGGTGAGCGTGAAGTTTCCATGCGCCGCGCCCAGTTCATCGGTATAGGCGGAGTAGGGATACTCGCGGATGTTTTTCCACCCGTCTTCGTACTGGCTTATCACGCAATGCAGTTTCGGGTCCTGCATCTCCACGGCACTGCTGCCGTCCGACTGGGTGGTCTTCTGGAAGGTGATGTCCAATACCGCGCCGATCATATTGTCCGGGCTGGACTGTGCATTCAGGAAATTGCCCAGGCTGTAAGCCACAAAACTGGTATGACCTTCTGCGCCGGTCAGCCATTCGGCTGTTTGGGTCACATGGGGATGAGTACCGATGATAAGATCCACGTCATGGTCAGCCAGCCATTGAGCCATCTGCCGCTGGGAGTCTGCCACATCATGGCTGCCCTCTACCCCCCAATGACAGCTGACCACCAGCACATCGCAATTGGGGCGCATGGCGGCAATCTGCTGTTCAATGATATCCAGGTCGCTCAAATACACAACGCCATAGGTCGCACTGCTGGGCGTCGGCAGGCCGTTGGTATGTTCGGTGTAGGAAAGGTAGCCGAAGGTGATGCCATTCACCGTCTGGTACACGTAGTCGTCATAGGTTTCCAGGTTGTAGAACCCCATCGAAACCACGTCATCAGGCATCGCGGCCCAATGCTCGCGGGAGGCATCGATGCCCGCCGCACCTTTATCGTAGCTGTGGTTGTTGGACAGGCTGAACACCCGGAAGCCAATGTCATACAGTGCATCTGTAATATCTCCCGGCGTTGAGAACATCGGGTAGCCGCTGGGATCAAAGGCATCATTGACCAGCGTTTCCTGGTTCAGCCAATTTACGTCAAACTGGGTGTAGAAGTCCCTCATATTTTCATACGCATAGGAAAAATCATAGTAGCCATCGGTGCCGCGATTTTTCGCCTGCAAAAAGATGCCGTCGTGGATCAGGTCGTCGCCGGTGGCGGAAAACCGCACGGTCTCCACGGTTGGCATAGGCTCCGGGGTAGTTTCCGGTGCCGGAGTCGGCTCTACATAGGCGGCGGCTGCCACCGATTCCGGCTGTTGTGCGGTCTTGCCGGTGCTGATCTCCTGCAGCAGCGCTCTTGTCAATACGCTGCCAACGCCCAGGGCAATCACCAGGCAGGCTGCAATTTCATTGTTTCTCAAACGCATGGCAGCTTGCCCCGCAAAAGGTCGGTCATCGTGTAGTAGCCGGGCTCTCGGCCTGCCACGTAGAGGGCCGCCTGCACAGCGCCATCGGCAAACACGCCGCGGCTGCCTGCACTGTGGTTCAGGGTCAGCACTTCCTCGGGGCCGCAGAACAGCACATCGTGCTCACCCACAATGCCGCCGCCACGCACCGAGCTGATACCCAACTCCTTCGCGCCGCGCTTCTGGCGCACCTGAGAGCGGTCGTAGACATACTCATAGCTGTTGCCAGCCTCGGCGTTGATGGCATCGGCGATCATCAGGGCCGTGCCGCTGGGGGCATCCAGTTTATTGTGATGGTGCTTTTCGACGATCTCAATGTCAAACTCGCCGCTCAGCACGCGGGTAGCCTGGCGGGCCAGCTCGATCAGCACATTGACGCCCAGCGACATGTTGGCGCTGCGGAAGATGGGCGTTTTGGCGCTGGCATCCTCCAGCACGGTCTCGTCCTCGGCGGAAAGGCCGGTGGAGCAGATCACGCAGGGCACGCCATGGACGGCACCATACTGTACCGCCGCCACCGCACCGGCGGGGGAAGAAAAGTCGATGATGGCATCGACCTTGGGCAGGCCCTCAAACCCGGCATAAACGGGGATATCGCCGACCTTACCAGCCTCACGGTCCACACCGGCCACCACGCGGCAATCCTGGCGGGCTGCAATTTTTTCGATCAGCGCATGGCCCATGCGGCCGTAGATTCCCTGTATCACAATATCCGTCATTTTCTGTTTCCTTTCAAAAAAGGCCCGCAGCAGGTTGCCACGGGCCGGTCAGCATGATTTACAGCAGGCCGAAATCCCGCATGGCGGTCTCCAGCTGATCCTGCACCGCAGCAGAAGGCTCGACCAAAGGCAGGCGGCAAGCACCGGCCTGCCAGCCCAGGCGGTTCATCGCCCACTTTACGGGGATAGGGTTAACGTCGGCAAACAGGGCCTTGCACAAGGGCAGGGCTTTCAGTTGCATCTGCAGGCTTTCCTGCGTTTCACCGGCGAACCACTTGGCGCAGATGTCGTGAGTATACTGGGGTGCCACGTTGGACAGCACACTGATGACGCCCTTGCCGCCCAAAGCCAGCAGCGGGACGATCTGGTCGTCGTTGCCGGAGTAGATGTTCAGCTCCGTACCGCAGGCGGCAGCGATCTCAGCTACCTGGCTGATGTTGCCGCTGGCCTCCTTGACGGCGTTAATGTTGGGCAGCTTGGCAAGCTGGGCCAGGCTGGCCGGTGTCAGGTTGCAGCCGGTACGGCTGGGCACATTGTACAGGATGCAGGGCAGATTCACAGCGTTGGCAATGGCCGTGTAATGGGCCGCCAGGCCCGCCTGGCTGGTCTTGTTGTAGTACGGGGTGACCAGCAGCAGGGCATCGGCACCGTCGGCCTGGGCCTGCTGGGACAGCCAGATGGCATACTTGGTATCGTTGGAACCCGTGCCCGCAATCACCGGCACGCGGCCTGCGGCCTGCTTGACCGCGTAGCGGATGCAGGCGGTATGCTCCTCATCGGACAGCGTCGGGGACTCGCCGGTGGTACCGCAGATGACGATGGCATCGGTGCCATGGGCGATCTGGTCATCAATGATGCGGCCCAGTTCTTCAAAGTTTACGCTGCCATCGGCGTTCATCGGGGTGATAATGGCAACCGCAGCGCCGGTAAAAACAGGCTTCTTCATAGGGAATACTCCTTCTTTTAAAGTGGCGCAGGTTCCTGCGTCGGGCAGGGCAGCGGATCAGTCAAAATAGCCCTTGGCAGCCAGCAGTTCCGCCAGCAGCACAGCACCGCCAGCAGCGCCGCGCAGGGTGTTGTGGGACAAGCAGACGAACTTGTAATCGTACTGGTTATCCTCGCGCAGGCGGCCGATGCTGACAGCCATGCCGTTTTCCAGCATGCGATCCAGCTTGGGCTGCGGGCGGTCGTTTTCCTCAAAATAATGCAGGAATTGCTTCGGGGCACTGGGCAGATTCAGGTCCTGGGCAGGGCCATGGAATTCCTTCCAGGCTTTCAGGATCTCATCCTTGCTGGGCTTGTTGGCAAAGCGCACGAACACGGCACCCATGTGGCCATCAGAAACCGGCACGCGCAGGCACTGGGCGGTAAAGCGCGGAGCATCGGCGGAGACGATCTTGTCACCCTCGATGTGGCCCCACAGCTTCAGGGGTTCCTGCTCGCTCTTTTCTTCCTCACCGCCGATGTAGGGGATGACGTTATCCAGAATGTCGGGGAAGGTTTCAAAGGTCTTGCCAGCACCGGAGATGGCCTGGTAGGTGCAGACCAGCACGTCAGTGATACCGTAGCCGCGCAGGGGATGCAGGGCGGGCACATAGCTCTGCAGGCTGCAGTTGGACTTGACGGCTACGAAGCCGCGCTTGGTACCCAGACGCTTGCGCTGGGTAGGGATGATGTCGATATGATCCGCATTGATCTCGGGCACGACCATGGGCACATCCGGGGTAAAACGATGCGCGCTGTTGTTGGAAACGACCGGGCACTCGGCTTTGGCGTAAGCTTCTTCCAGGGCCTTGATCTCCTCTTTCTTCATGTTGACAGCGCAGAACACGAAATCAACTTTGGAGGCAACTTCCTCCACATTGGCTGCATCCAGCACGACGAGCTTCTTCGCACATTCCGGCATCGGCGTCTTCATCAGCCAGCGGTCACCGATTGCATCCTCATACGTTTTGCCAGCGCTGCGCGCACTCGCAGCCACGGCGGCCAGGTGGAACCAGGGGTGGTTTTCCAGCAACGTGATAAAACGCTGGCCGACCATGCCAGTTGCACCGATGACGCCTACATTGTACTGTTTCATCTTTCCTAACCCTTCCTTTCGCAATACCTTTCCCGATTTCTATGCAGCAGCGGCATAAATTGTTCCGATTTTGCACAGATAATAAAAAAACCGGCTTGAAAACCGGCACAAAATGCAATATAATATCATATTGCATATACACACAGCGCAACACACCTTTTAGGGTGTGACAGTCCCGCACCTGTTCGGTTACGAGCCCAGGTCAATGCGTGCCGCGCATCGCCTTCGGCGAAGTACCCTTTCACCCAGTTTATGCCCCTGGCAGGGGACTTCAAACCGGGTTACTGATGCACTTCGCGCCTCTGTGCTGGCTTTATTATAGTATCCCTATCCCTGATTGTCAACGAAAAAAGGAAGAAAACCATGCTGAAAAAAGATTTTTGGTACGACTTACCTAAAGAACTGATTGCGCAGGAGCCTGCCGATCCCCGCGACGCGGCCCGCCTGATGGTGCTGGACCGCCAGAATGACAGCATCGTCCACTCGGTCTTTCATGATCTACCCCAGTTTCTGGAAAAAGGCGATCTGCTGGTCGTCAACAACTCCAAGGTGCTGCCCGCCCGTCTGATGGGCACCAAGGTTCCTACCGGTGCTGTATGCGAACTGCTGTTGCTGCGCCAGGTGAAAGGGGACACCTGGGAGTGCCTGGCCCGCCCCGGCAAGCGGATGCAGGCAGGCACCAAGGTGGAGTTCGGCGACGGCAGCCTGACGGCTGTGGTGGATGAGACTTTGCCCGACGGCAACAAGTATGTTACCTTTACCTATGACACCGAAACGCTGTATGAGAAGTTGGACGAGTTCGGCAAGATGCCGCTGCCGCCCTACATCACCAAACAGCTGGAGGACCAGAGCCAATACCAGACTGTTTACGCCAAGGAGCTGGGCAGCGCAGCCGCCCCCACGGCCGGTCTGCACTTCACCCCGCAGCTGATGGACACCATCCGTGCGATGGGCGTTAACATTGCCGAGGTCACGCTGCATGTCGGCCTGGGCACCTTCCGCCCGGTCAACGAGGAATCCATCGAGGATCACCAGATGCACAGCGAGTGGTACTCTGTCAGCGAAGAGACCGCCCAGCTCATCAACGAGACCCGCGCCGCTGGCCACCGCGTTATCGCCGTGGGCACCACCAGCTGCCGCACGCTGGAATCCGTCTGGGCCAAGTACGGCAAGATCGTACCCTGCAGCGGCAACACCAGCATCTTCATCTATCCCGGCATCGAGCTGAAAGCCATCGACGGCCTTATCACCAACTTCCACCTCCCGGAAAGCACCCTGATCATGCTGATCTCCGCGTTCTACGGTTATGACAAGACCATGGCCGCCTATAAGGTCGCTGTAGAGGAAAAGTATCGCTTCTTCAGCTTTGGGGATGCGATGTTCATTAAGTAAGGATATTTTCATCAATCAATAAAGGAGCTGCCAACATGCCTTACCGCCTTATCAAACAGGAAGGTGCCGCCCGTCGCGGCGAATTTACTACGGTGCACGGCACCGTGCAGACCCCCGCATTCCAGAACGTTGCCACCGCCGCCGCCATCAAGGGCGGTCTGTCGGCGCTGGATCTGAAAGACATCCGTGCCCAGGTCATGCTGTGCAACACCTACCATCTGCATCTGCGCCCCGGTGACAAGCTGGTGGCCGAGATGGGCGGCCTGCACAAATTCACTAAGTGGGATGGCCCCATCCTGACCGACAGCGGTGGGTTCCAGGTGTTCAGCCTGGCCAAGCTGCGCCAGATCACCGAGGAGGGTGTTACCTTCAACTCCCACCTGGACGGTCACCGCATTTTTATGGGGCCGGAGCAGAGCATGCAGATTCAGGCCAACCTGGGTTCTACCATCGCCATGGCCTTTGACGAGTGCGTGGAGAACCCCGCCACCTACGAGTACGCCAAAAACAGCTGCGCCCGCACGGCCCGCTGGCTGCTGCGCTGCAAGGATGAGATGGCCCGCCTGAAGCATGAGGAAAAGGCTGTCAACCCCGATCAGCTGCTGTTCGGTATCAACCAGGGCTGTACCTTTGCCGACCTGCGTGTAGAGCACATGAAGCAAATCGCCGAGTACGACCTGGACGGCTACGCCATCGGCGGCCTGGCCGTGGGCGAACCTGCCGAGGTCATGTATGACATCATCTCCGCTGTAGAGCCCTTTGCCCCCAAGAACAAGATTCGCTACCTGATGGGTGTCGGCACCCCCGGCAACATCATCGAGGGCGTTTACCGCGGTGTTGACCTGTTCGATTGCGTCATGCCCAGCCGCAATGCCCGCCACGGCCACCTGTTCACTTGGGACGGCATCATTAACATCAAGAACCTGAAGTACGAGCGCGACGAATCTCCCATCGATCCGCACTGCGACTGCCCGGTCTGCCGCAACTTCTCCCGTGCCTACATCCGCCACCTGCAAAAGGCTGACGAGATGCTGGGCATGCGCCTGGCCGTTATGCACAACCTGTATTTCTACAACCACCTGATGGAGCGCATCCGCGAAGCGCTGGATAACGGCACCTTCCAGCAGTTCCACGACACCTATGTGCATAAACTTGACACCCGCATCTGATATTTTTTCGTAAACGCTTGCGCTGGGCCGCAAAGTTCGATATAATAGAAGAAATCGTTTATTTTAAGGAGTATACTCGCTATGATTCAGTTTTTGAGCGCCACTGGCTCCGCCAGCATGACCGAGACCCTGTTCACGCTGCTGCCGATGATCCTGATCATCGTCTTCATGTTCATCTTGATCTACCTGCCGCAGAAGCGCCAGGACAAGAAGGATGCCGCCATGCGCAGCTCCATCGAGATCGGCGATAAGGTTTCCACCATCGGCGGTATCGTCGGCATCGTCTGCGCTATCTCCGATAAGGACGACACCATCGTTCTGGAGACCGGCAGTGACCGCACCAAGATTCGCTTCCGCCGCACCGCCATTGCCAGCGTGGAGAAGCTGGATATGGGCGGCAAGGATACCACCCCTGCTAAGAAGTAATTTTGCCCAACGGCATACCAAAACGCCCCCTTGCATAGTGTTTACTGTGCAAGGGGGCGTTTTATTATGGCTAAAAGTATTTCTCCCAATCTGCCCAGGCACCGCAGTCGTCCGCGCGGACAAAATGCGCCAGCCTGGATGCTGGTGCAGGTTTTTGCGGCGGGGGTCGGGCTATGCCTTTTGCTGTTGGCGCTGGCTGCCTTTCTCTTGACGCATACGCCGCTGCCGCTGCATCTGGTGCGACCGATGGCCTGTCTGGCAGCATCAGCCGGGGCTGCGGTTTCCGGCTTTTTGCTGGCGGGTAAAATCGGGCGGCAGCGGCTTGTATGCGGGCTGATTTGCGGGGTCTTTTATGCACTTTGCCTGCTGGCAGCGGCGTTTCTTGTACATGGTGTGCCCAGCTGGACACGCAGCAACGCCATGCTGCCGCTGGCTCTGCTGTTAGGCGGCACCTTAGGCGGTGCGCTCTCCGCCATTAAGGAGGGGCACTGATGCGCACGGCACAACCTACGCGACCCGCTGTCCGTGCCCGGATGTTCTGGCCGCGCCAGCCAGCATCGCGGGTGCCGCAGGCCCCAGCAAACGCGGCGGGCAGGCTGCCTTATGTGCCCTTGGGCTGCGCCTGTCTGTTTTTGCTGGGCTACCTGCCAGGCATTTGGCTGGGGCGGGCCGGAGCCTGGGAGTCAGGCAGTCAGCTGGCGGCTTACTACCTGTGTAAAAGCAGCTACAGCACGGTTTTCTCTGTATGGCAGTGGCAGTTTTCCGCTGCCTTTTTGCAGTTGGCCGCGCTGTATCTGTGCAGTTTTTCGGCCTTGGGATGTTTCTTTTTCCCGATTTTGTTCTTTTTGCGCGGTGGCTTTCTCGGCTTATGCGCTGCCTGCGTACTGGCTGCAGGGGAGAGCCGGGGCCTTGTCTGCTACTGGCTGCTGAGCAGTCTGTCCAATCTGAGTGTACTGTTTGCAGGGCTGTGGCTATCCGGCTACGGCGCAGCGATAAGCAACGGGCTGTTCCAGTGCGTCTTTTCAGGCGGGGCCGCCCGTGGGCAGCTGGCGGGGGCTTTTCGGCGGCTGACAATACGCTTTCTGTTTTGCCTGCTGCTGGCCGGAACGGTCAGTCTGGTCAACGGCTGGCTGTCAGTCTTCCTCGCCGGGGTCCTGCTGTGAGGGTTTGCTTTCCGCGATATAACCTTGATCCGCAAGGGGAGAGGCTTTCACCGCGGCGCGCAGGCGCTCCTGGTTGATGTGGGTGTAGATCTGCGTGGTGGAAACGCTCTCGTGGCCCAAAATTTCTTTCAGCGCCAACATATCCACACCGCCCTGATACATCAGTGTTGCCGCCGTGTGGCGCAGCTTGTGGGGCGAAAAACCGCGTCCGCTTAAGCCTGCGCTTTGCAGGCAACGCGCCACGATCTGTTCCACACGGCGCGCCGTCAGCCGCTTGCCGGTGCGCTTGGAGACGAATAAGGCCCGTTCATCTGCCGGCAGGTTCGGCAACGCTGCACGGGCCTTTTTATAATGGTCCAGCGCCTCCAGGCAGGCGTCGTTCAGGTAGACAAGCCGCTCTTTGTTGCCTTTGCCGGTGATGCGGATGGTATCCTGCTTGAAATCGCCCATGTTGATGGTCACCAGTTCTGTCAGCCGCATGCCGCAGTTTAAAAACAGGGTAATCATGCAGAAGTCACGCTCATAGAAGTCACTTTGTATATTTTTTAACAAGTCTATGCTTTCCTCGGCGGTCAGGTACTTAGGCAGGGCCTTTTTTGGTGAGCCGAGACTGATTCCCTCGGTGGGATTTTCCTGCAGTTTATTTACCTGGGTCACCAGATAGGAGAAAAAGCCTTTTAGGGCGCTCAGCTTGCGGGCACGGGCTTTGCCGCCGTTGGCGTCCGTGCTGCGCACGTAGTCCAAATAGGAAAAGATGTCCCGTTTGGTGATCTTTTTTATATCCTCGGTTGAGATGTCCTTTAAGTTTATTTCTTCCAGCGGCGTATCCTGCGGCACACGCGACCATTGCATCGCCATCATAAAACGGAAGAAGCCGCGCAAATCGAGATAGTATGCGTTGATGGTGCGCGGTGACCGCATCTTTACAAAGTCCAGATAATGCAGGTATTCCACCACATCATTGGGTATATCCAAATACGGCGCATGGCGGTCCGGGTGGACCACATCGATATAACTGCTCATTTTCCCTGTTTGCCCCTCCCTCTATTTCGCTAAACTTTGATTTAGCGAAATAGCATGTTATGTCTTTATTATAGCTTTCTGCTTCCCCTGTGTCAAGCGCGGGGCTTTTTTCTGCCTGCTGTCAGGTGGTGCCGGGTGCAAGCTCTGCCGCTGATTTCGGATGTGATTGTAATGTGGGTGTTTCCTACAAACAAAAACTGCACAGCAGTTATGTGAACCGCTGTGCAGAAATTGTTTAAGAAAACGACTGGACCGTAAGCCGGGTTCTGTATCAAACGACGATCTATCTTGGCCTTACGTTGCCGCAAGGCTCACGCCATCACCGGGACGCGCGAGGCTCCGCATAATGTCCCATACGGATGTTGCTTCAAGCAGGGTTTACATAGCCGCAAAGTCGCCAGTGCGCTGGTGAGCTCTTACCTCGCCTTTCCATCCTTACCGTGCAAAGCACGGCGGTTTCTTTCTGTTGCACTATCCCTGGGGTCGCCCCCGGCTGCCGTTAGCAGTTGCTATGCCTCTGTGAAGCCCGGACTTTCCTCAGGCAGTTCTTGCGAACTGTCCCGCCGCCGTATGTTCCACTCGTTTCTGGAATATTATAGCATATTGCACAGCAATTGGCAAGATTTTTTATAATATCAGCTGTAAAAGCAGCAATAAGACCACCCCGGGCACGCCCAGCACAGCCGCCACAAAGACCGTAAAGCGGTTCAGCGGCAGTGCAATGCCGCTGACAGGTTCCAGCAGCGCCATCACAGCCAGAACCCCCAGCCCGCAGACGGCCCCGGCCAGCACAGCCAGTACTGGGTGCCGCTGGCGGGCGGCGCACCGCAAAACCAGCAGCAGGCATACCGCGCCGACCGCCCAGGGCCACAAAGTGTCTGTCAGCGGCACGGGGCATCCTCCTCCCGCAATAAGCGCAGCAGCACACGGCTGCGGCATCGCAGGGCCGCATGTTGGTAGGTTAGCTGCTCAATTACAAAAGGGTCCAGCGCTTCTTGAAAAGCTTTCTCGTTAGCACGCAGGGCTTGCGTAGCTGCGTCCAGCTCGGCCATCAGGGCGCGGCGCTCTTTCTGGCATTTCTTTTCCTGCCGGGTCAGGTGCTTCACGGTAAGGCCCCCTTTACAACAGGATGCAGATCAGGCCGTCGCAGCCCTCATTGATAATGCGTTCCAGCGTAGATTGCAGGCGGCTGCGGGCCTCCTGCGGCATATGCAGCAGCTTGGCCTGCACTCCTTCGCTGACCAATTCGTTCAGGCTTTTGCCAAAGATGTTAGTGTTCCACAGTTTGCCGGGGTCGGTCTCGAAATCTGCCAGCAGGCTCTTGATGAGTTCTTCCCCCTGCTGCTCACTGCCCACCGTGGGGGAAAGTTCGGTGTGGATGTTGGCCCGCATAATGTGCAAACTGGGTGCGCTGGCGGAGAGCCGCACGCCGTACTGCCCGCCCTGGCGCACGATCTCCGGCTCTTCCAGCGTCAGCTCTTCGATACCCGGCATCACAATGCCGTAGCCGGTGGCTTCCACCTGGTCAAGGGCCGATTTGATCTTATCGTAGGCGCGCTTTGCCTTGGCCAGGCTGACCACACAGGGCAGTAGGCTGGCTTCATCCACGATGGAAAGCCCGGTCTGCTCACCCAAAATTTTGTAAAAAATATCAGGTGCAATCATTGCCGTAATGTGCACCGAACCGCTGGCAAGGTCCATGCCGGTCAGCATGGTTTTGGTGATGTACTCACATTCCAACGGCAGATTTTTGCCTGCAATATCGGCCATTTTGTGCACAGAGCCGGCAAATTTCAGCATGGCAGTGTATACGGCACTTTGCAGCCAATGGCCGGGTTCCAGCATCATGACCCAGCTGGGCATCTGCACGGCGATTTCTCGAATCGGGAACTCATACAAAAGCCGCTGCAAAATGCCGTCCAGCGCTTCGGCAGTCATTGCTACGCAGTTGATGGGCACGACCGCCCGCTGGTAGGTATCCTGCAATTGGGCGGCCAGCTGGTGGACGGCATCACTGTCCGGGTCAGTACAGTTCAGCAAAATGACGTAGGGCTTACCGATGGCCTCCAGTTCGGCGATGATGCGGCGCTCGGCCTCGCAGTAGTTTTCCCGCGGCAGGTCGGCCACGCTGCCGTCGGTGGTGACAACGATGCCCACGGTTGCATGCTCACGGATAACGCGCCGTGTGCCGGTCTCGGCCGCCAGGTCAAAGGGCACCTCGTGGTCAAACCAGGGGCTTTTCACCAGGCGGGGGGCGTCCTGTTCCTCATGGCCGAGGGCACCGTCCACCATGTAGCCCACGCAGTCGATAAGCCGTGCCCGGAAGCTGCCGCCGCCGGAAAGCTCGATATTGACCGCCTTCTCCGGGATGAACTTCGGCTCGGTGGTCATGATTGTGCGGCCTGCGGCGCTTTGGGGCAGTTCATCGTTGGCGCGGGCACGCTGGGCTTCGTTTTGGATATGCGGCAGCAAAAGCAGCTCGGAGAAGCGCTTGATAAAGGTGCTTTTGCCTGTGCGCACCGGCCCCACCACGCCAATATAAATATCGCCGCCGGTCCGGCGCGCAATATTCTGGTAGATTTGTTCTTGCGTCACGGTGTTTCCTCCTTTACAAAGCGGCGGGAATCAGCAGGCAGGTGCTCTCGGTGGTCAGGTCCTGGGGTGCGGTGCCGCCGGTCTCCAAGTGGTTGGCGGCGGCCAAGTCTTTGGCGCGGGCGTGGTAGCGCTTGGCAATATCAAAGATGCGCTCTCCTTCCTGCGCATAGTACAGGTACAGCGCCGGGCCGTCTGTGCCATCGGTAAATTCTTCTCCCAGATCCACCTCACTTAAAGCCTGCTGGGCCTGGGCCTGCAGCATGGAGCCGGTTATGCTCAGCTCAATTTCTACGCGCAGCCGCGTACCGCTTTTGCCGCTGGTCAGGCGGGTCACATCGGCATGCAGGCAGGGGTAAGCATCGCCGGGACTTCCCTGCCAGCTGCCTTCCGGCTGCCAGGTAAAAGCTTTATCGTAACAGGTCAGTTCGCCACGACTGTCGGCACACAACACATGGGCCGTGCCTTTGCCCTGCAGTTCCCAGCGGGTCTCTCCTGCTTTTTCTTTGCTGGCTGCTTCCTCAGGAATCTGCACCGGCGCTTCCAGCGTAACAAAGCAGCCGCGCACTTCGGCGTCGGGCGTGGGCAGGTCATCCTCTACGGTCACGGACAGATGGCCGTTCAGGTCGGTGGTCCTTTGCAGCAGCTTGCAGACGGTCTGCACGGTCTGTGCCTGGCAAAGGGTCGAGTAGGCGTCCGCCACCACGGTGTGGGCAGCGAGCCGCCACAGTTCCAGGTGCAGTTTCCATGTAACTGATAGGCTTGCATCCGCCGCACCATCCTCTGTGCGCAGGGTGCAGTGCAGCAGTTCGCCCCAGGCGATGCACTGGTCGCTCTCGGCTGCTCCGGGAAGGTCGACGGTCTGTTGAACCGTCATCTCTTTGGTGCGGACATCCAGCGCTTCGCTTTCCGGCGGCTGGCAGCAAACTTGCACCTGCAAAATGCCCTGGCAGCTGGCCTGCCCGGTCTGCATGGTCAGGCTGGTCAGGGTAAAGCTGCCGCCGATATCCAGGATGGACTCCCCTGTGCCCGGCAGCGGCAGGTTGATCTCACTGGTCAGGGCCTTTTCCTCGGCGGCCACGCGGGTCAGGCCGGATAGCTCTTGTGTGCGCTGCTCAATGCCGCAATCGGCCAGCGAAGTCAGCAGCTCGCAATTCCTGACCATCAGCGCCGCGGCACACAGGATGTACGCCCCGCGCAGGTCGATGCGGTGCTCACTGACGGCGCGGCAGTTGCAGTATTCCTGCTCGCCCCAGACCTGAGCCGGGCCTTCGGCAAAGGCAGCGTCCGGGAGCTCGACCGATTTTTCAAAGGCAAATTTCTGCTCGGTACGGTACAGGCGGCAGCCGGGCTCGTCGCTTTGATAATACACAGTGCAGCGCAGATACCCCTCGCAGTGCCAGCGCCCGCTAGTTACCCGGTTTTGCAGCACCACCGGCTGCATCAGGCATTTGACGATCTTAAAAACAGCCGGCTGATAATCCGGGATCAAAATTTCCGTTTCCACCGGCAGTTCCTGCCGTGTCTCCCACCGCCCGCCGTATGCCGCAAGGGTGTCCTTAAACACCTTCAGTTCCATGCTGGTTACCCCTTTCCGTTTGGTATTCTTGTGCATGTATATGCGGCAGGGTAAAAAAATAGCCCCTGCTCAATGGGCAGAGGCATAGGATATTTTACACTTTGAAAGCTGCGCGGAGCAGCCAGCGCAGCGCGCGGGGACAACGTACCACCACTACATGCACGGCTTACACCTCCCTTCCCTGGGATTTACTGTATAAACCATACTATGGCAGCGGTGCGGGATGTGTGCCTTTAATCGGCGCGGGTCAGCACAACGATGCCATGGCCTGCCTGGCAGCGCAGGGTAACGGTGGGTTCTACAAACTCGTTGCTGACACCAAGAGGAAAATCCGGCACGAGTTCTGCACCGTGCAGGGGGTAATACGCCCCCTCAATGTCCACGCCGATCAGCTTACCATCCCACGGGAACACCGAGAGATACTGCCATTCGCCGCGCTGCAAGGTAAGGTCTTTGCCGGGGACAAGATAATGGATCTCGCTGGCGGTATCTGCCAGCACTACGTCCACGCCATGCTCAGCTAAAAACAGGCCAGTGGAAAGGTTGGCAATCGTATGCTCCAGCCGGGCACCGCCCAAGGCGCCCAGCATGGTGACCTGGGTATAGCCGTTTTCCAGCAGCCATTTGGCGGCGTAGTGGGTGTCGGTGTCATCTTTGACGTGTGGCAGCACAATGGTATCGCTATCGGTATCAGGCTGCGGGGCAGAATCAAAATCCCCCACGATCAGATCCAGGTGCACACCCAGGCAATCGGAATTGCAGTAGCCGGCATCGCAGGCTACTACAAAGCTGCCGGGGCGGCAGTAGCGCTTCATAGCTGCATCGACCGGCACGGCCGAAAGCAGGATCGCGTGTTTCATTATTTTTCCCATTCTTTCCTGGCGCTGGCTTCCTCGTACATGGCAAGGTAGCTGGCATAGCGCGTTTTGCTGATTTTGCCTTCCTCAACTGCCTGTCGCACCGCGCAGTCGGTCTCTGCACGGTGCGAGCAGCCGGTGAAGCGGCACTGCCCAAAGTAAGGCTCAAACTCCGGGAAGGTGTGCTGGATGTCCTCTTTGGGGATGCGGCAGAGCTTCTGGGCTTCCAGGCTGGCAAAGCCCGGCGTGTCGGCCAAACGGCCGCCGCAGATTTCAAATATCTCCACCTCGCGGGTGGTATGGCGGCCGCGGCCCAGCTTTTGGCTGATGGAGCCGGTCTCCCGCTGCAATTCAGGCGCCAGAGCGTTCAGCAGTGTAGACTTACCCACGCCAGAGTTGCCGCAGAAAGCACAGAGATGATCTTTGATCTGCGCCTTGATCTCGTCAAGGCCCTCGCCGGTCTCGTAGTTCAGCTGCACCAGCGGGATGCCACTAGTTTTGTAGGCATACACCAGCGTATCCGCCGCGCCAAGGTCAGCCTTGGTCACGACCAGAATCGGCTGTACATCTTTATAAATGGCAGCCGCCGCCAGCTGGTCCAGCACCAGGGTACTGGGCACAGGCTGCACGGTGCTGGCCACGATGAACAGCACATCCAGGTTGGCAATGGGTGGGCGCACAAACACGTTTTTGCGAGGCCTGATCTCGTCGATGACCGTGCCGTCCGGGGAAAGCTCTACCCAATCGCCTGCCACCGGCTTGATGCCGCTTTTGCGGAAGATGCCGCGCGCCTTGCATTCTTTAATGCCATCCGGCGTTTTTACGTAGTAAAATCCGCCGATGCCTTTTGTGATATAGTTCATAGCGTTCCCCATCAAAGCGGGTTGCCCTGAGCATCGCACTGCTGGCCGTTCTCATTCCACATCGTGCCATCGGTCAGCTGGTGGATCTGGTGTGCGCCATCCGAGCTGGACCACCAGCTCTCTTCGATCACATTGCCGCCCTCATCTCCGCCGCCGTTATCGGTAGGCGTTTCGACGACTTCAGGCACACCGGTGGAGACCACCAGCGTGATAGCCGATGTGATGCGGGCATCGGAACCGGCGGCCGGGCTCTGGCTCAAAACGGTACCGGCTGGCTGTTCGCTGGCCTGCTCGACCACGCGGACCGAGAACTTGCCCTTGATCTCGTTGCGGGCATCTTCGAGCATACGACCGGTCAGGCTGGGCACAGGCTGGGTCTTGTCCTTGTCCTGGCGGCTGACGTAGACGATGACCATCGAGTCACCGGTGACGGTCTCACCGGCAGCAGGCTGGGTGTAGATGACCGCGCCGGGGGCGACGGTGGCGTCCACCATCGGCTTTTTGGTTACGCGCAGGCCCATGTCTTTCAGGGTCTGCTCGGCATCCTCAGCCACCATGTTTTTCGTCTCGGGGATCGTAATATACTGGGTGCCCAGGCTCACGGTCAAGGTGATCTTCTGGCCCTCCTTGACAGTACGGCCGGCCTTGGGGTTCTGCTTGACGATGGTGCCGGCGGGCTCGTCGGAATATTCTTCCTCTTTCTGCAATTTCAGCAGAGAGTTATACTCCGAAGCGCGGAACTCGTCCTCGGTCATGCCGATGAAGCTGATGAGGGTGACGTCGTTGCGGTTGGAGAAAAGCAGGTTGCTGGAGTTGGTGAAGATCAAATAGATCAGGATAGCGGCACCGATGACAAAGGCGACCGCCATACCAAAGAAAATGGGCAGCAGAGAGAAAGGCTTCTGGCCTTTTTTCTTCTTATTCTTTTTGCTGCGGCCGGGGTTCTGGGTGCCCACACGACGGGCTTCTCCGGTGCGGATATTGCTGCCGGACTTAGCCGCTGCCTTGGTTCCAGCCGCCGATTTTGCGGCAGGTTTTGTGCTGTTTACCACGCGGTTGATATTCCTTTCCGGGTTGTCCTGGGCGTTGCGGTACTCATACGCAAAGCGGGCCGAGGGGTTGCGCTTGAAAGCCTCGATGGCTTCCAGCATTTCCTGGGCGCTCTGGTAGCGGTTTGCCGGGTCCTTTTCCATGGCTTTTTCGGTGATCTGGCACAGGGCTTCGGGCACGTTGGGGGCCACCTGCGCCAAAGGCTTGGCCTTATCGGAGATCTGCATGATGGCAATGGACACAGCGCCGTCGCCGTCAAAAGGCAGCTTGCCGGAGAGCATCTCGTACAGCATAACGCCCACTGAGTAAATGTCGGTACGGGCGTCTGTCTTATCGCCCTTGGCCTGCTCGGGGCTGATATAATGCACCGAGCCAATGGCCTTATCGCTGACGGTCTGGCTCTGCGCACGGGAGAAGCGCGCAATGCCGAAGTCCATCATTTTAATCGATCCGTCTGCCAGCAGCATGATGTTCTGCGGCTTTACATCGCGGTGAATGATGCCCTTGGAGTGGGCGTGCTGCAAAGCGCTGAGCACCTGGGTGGCAAAGTGTACAGTCTCTTTCCAGGTCAGGGCACCGCCGCGCTGCTTAAGGTACTCCTTCAGCGTGATGCCGTCCACATACTCCATCACGATGTACTGCAAACGGTCGGTTACGGAGACATCGTAGACTTTTACGATGTTGGGGTGATTCAAGATGGAAATAGCCTTGGACTCGTTTTTGAAGCGGCGGACCAGCTCCTCGTTATCCAGGAATTCCTCTTTCAATACCTTAACTGCGATGGCATTGCCGGTCTTGGTATCGGTGCCGCGGTAGACGTTGGCCATGCCGCCCATACCGACCAGACTTTCGATCTGATACCGTCCGTCCAGCCGTTTTCCAATGAGATTATCCATGATTGACCTCCGTAATTTCCACGCCCATCAGCAGCACGGTGATGTTATCCTGCCCACCGGCCTGCAAAGCTCTATCTACTAAGATGCTGGGGGCCTCAAAGAACGTGACCTCCCGCAGCACCAGTGCAATCTCTTCATCCGAGATCATGTTGGTCAGGCCATCACTGCACAGCAGCAAAATGTCGCCGACTTCGATCTCGCAGCGGTTATATTCCGGCACGATATTGGCCGAAACGCCCAACGCCCGGGTGATTAGGTTCTTTTTAGGGTGCTGGGCCGCCTGCTCCCGAGTGATCTTGCCACTGTCCACCAACTGCTGGACCATTGAGTGGTCCCGCGTGATCTGACGCATCTCGCCCTCGTGGAAAAGATACGCGCGGGAGTCGCCCGCATGGACCACATGCGCCAGCCCCCCGCCGGCATACGCACAAACGCCGGTCGTACCCATGCCCATCATCTCAGGGTCCGAGGTGGCTTTTTCATACACGGCGCGGTTGGTAATATCAAACCCGCGCATGATAAAGCTTTTCTCGCCGCCCGGCTGCAGGGAGCGCATCTGACGGGCAAAATACTGCTGCATCGTATCGGTGGCAATGTGCGCGGCGATACGCCCGCCATTGACGCCACCCATACCATCGCAGACAATGCCCCAGGCGGTACCGCCCGGCAGCTGCTGCGCGCAGTAGTTATCCTGGTTTTCCTGGCGGCAGCTGCCGATGTCAGTAATTGCGGCAATCTTCATTCAGGTTGGTTCCTTTCCGTAGTTTTCAGCAATTTTCGGCCTGCTGGGCATCCTCGCGGCGCAGCTGGCCGCAAGCGGCACTGATGTCCGTGCCCAAGCGGCGGCGCACCGTGGCGTTCACGCCCAGGCTTTCCAGCTTTTGCTGGAAGCGGTGCACGTTGGCGTCGTCCGTAGCAGAGTACGGGCTGCCGTCCACGGGGTTGATGGGAATCAAGTTCACATGGGCGCCCATGCCTTTAATAAGGTTGGCCAGCTTTTGGGCCATCTCATCGCTGTCGTTGACGCCGCGCACCATCGAATACTCAAAGCTGATGCGGCGGCCGGTCTCCTTCTGGTAGCGGCGGCAGGCCGGGATCAGCTGCTCCAGCGGGAACGCATCGTTGACGGGCATCATGCCGGAGCGGGTCACGTTATCCGGCGCATGCAGCGAGACCGAAAGCGTCAGCTGCAAATGGCGCTTGGCCAGCTCGTCGATCTTGGGCACCAGGCCGCAGGTGGACAGGCTGATGTTGCGCATGCCGATGTTGACACCCTCCGGGCAGGAGATGATCTCCAAAAAGTCCATCACATTATTAAAATTGTGCAGCGGTTCACCGATGCCCATTAAAACGATGTGAGAGACCCGCTCTCCGGAGTCCTTCTGTGCGGTGTAAATTTCTGAGGCAATCTCGCCCGCGGTCAAATCCCGCACGCGGCCTGCCTGGGTAGAGGCGCAGAAGCGGCAGCCCATGGCGCAGCCCACCTGGGTGGACACGCAGACCGTGTTGCCATACTTGTAGCGCATCAAAACCGTCTCGATGCAGTTGCCGTCGGCCAATTGCAGCAGATATTTGACCGTACCGTCCTTGGATTGCTGGCGGCGGCGGATGGTGGGCGCTGCGATGGTGCAATTTTCCGCAAGTTGTGCCAGCAGGGTCTTGGGCTGGTCGGTCATCTGGGAAAAATCCGTCACAAGTTTCTGGTGCAGCCATTTAAAAATCTGCTTGGCGCGGAATTTCGGCTGGCCCAGGCTGACAAGATACGCGCTCAGCGCGTCCAGCGTAAAATCGGATAAGCAAATCTTCGTTGCTTCGCTCATGCTGCGTTCCTCCCTTCTTTACTATTATAAACGATCATTGTGTACTTTCTGTTTCCAAAATAGCGGCAAAAAATCCGTCAGTGGCCGTTTTATGCGGCAAAAACAGTGTGCCATATTCGCCCTGCTGCATGCCAGGCAGTTGCAAGGCGGGGACAGCCACGTGGAAACGCGGGTTATTTTTGAGGAAGGTTCTCACCTGTTCCTCGTTTTCGTCACGATTGACTGTACAGGTAGAATACACCAATCGGCCGTTTTCGGCAAGTAAATCTGCGCCATTTTGCAGGATCTTCTGCTGGCTTAGCAGCAAATTCTCTATCCCGTCCAAATCTTTATAGCGAATGTCCGGCTTTTTGGCTATGACGCCCAAACCCGAACACGGCACATCGCACAGGATGCGGTCGAATTTGCCCCAATCGCTGCGGAGCTGGGCTGCGTCGTTCTGCACCGCTTCGGCACAGGTGACACCGCAGCGGGCAAAGGCTTTGCGCAGCAGCGGCACGCGGGATTCCACATACTCGCCGCTGATTAGTTTTCCTTGATTCTGCATGCACTCGGCCAGCGTCAGGCTTTTGCCTCCGGGCGCGGCACAAAGGTCCGCTACTTTCTGGCCAGGCTGTGCCCCCACACAGAGGGCAGCAAACTGGCTGGCCAAGCCCTGCACGTGGAAAAGCCCCTTGGCAAAGGCCCGGCTTGCGGCGGGCGAGCCGTTGAACTCCACCAGCAGCGCATGGGGCCATGGGCCGGGCCGGACGCTGTGGCCCTCGGTGTGCAGCAAATCGGTCAGATCTTCGTCGGTGGTGCGCAGGGTGTTGACGCGGATGGCCGTAGCCGGGCGCTCATAAAATGCGGCGGCCATGGCGAAGGCTTCTTCATCGTACTGGTTATACAGCAGCTTTGCCACCGCGGGTGACAGGCAGTAATAGGTGCCCAGGCGCTGCAGTGGGGTGGCAAAATCGTCCTCGTGTACCTCGGTCACAACGGCCTTGCGCAGTACGGCATTGACCATACCGGCGGCGCTGCTTTTGCCGAGGGCTTTCGTCAGTCGGACGGATTCATTTACCGCTGCCGACATGGGCACCTGCATATACTTGGCCTGGGCCAACCCGCTGCGTAGCACGGCACGCACCGGGGCGTCCAGTTTGGCGACCGGCTTTTTGGTGTAGCGGTCGATTGTATAGTCCAGCAGCGGCAGGCGCTCCAGCGTGGTGTAAAAGATGCGGGCCGCAAAGGCGGCGTCGCGGGTGTTCATGGGCGGGTCACACTTTTTTAGTTCGGCATCCAGCACCAGGTTGGCGTAACCGGCCTGTTCCTGGTGGATCAATGCCTTCACGGCCAGGCGGCGGGGCGTCACAGGCGATCCCCCGCTTTTAAGCGCCTACCGGCGGCCCAGGCGGTGCCGGCCATCGGCTTGCCGCCCTCAGGCGTAACGGTCAGCAGAGCCACTGCGCCGTTTGCGGCGGCAATGGTCAAGGGCTTAAGGGCCAGCACGGTGCCGGGGGCCGCATTCTGCGGGTTCTCCGCCAGGCGGCTCTCCTGTACCTTGATGCGCTTGCCCTCATGCGCAAACCAAGCCACCGGCCAGGGGTTCATACCACGCACCCAGTTGTGGATGTGGGCTGCGTCTTCGGTGAAATGGAACTGTGCCATCTCCTTGGTCAGCGGCGGGGCCAGCGTGGCCTGGGCGTCATCCTGCTTTTGGAGTTTCAGCTCGCCGGCGGGGATCTTCTCCAGCGCCGTGACCAGTGTTTTGGCACCGACAGCGCTGACGCGGTCAAACAGCTCACCGCTGGTCTCCTCGGGGTCGATGTCAACTGGCTCGACCATCAGCACGTCACCAGTGTCCAGCCCTTCGTCCAGCTGCATGATGGAAACGCCGGTCCTGGAGTCACCGTTGAGCACCGCCCACTGGATAGGTGCCGAGCCGCGGTATTTGGGTAGCAGCGACACATGCAGGTTGATGCAGCCGTACTTGGCTACATGCAACAACTGCGGCGGGATGATGCAGCCGTAGGCCACCACCACGATGATCTCCGGGGCCAGCTCCTGGATGATGTCATCCGAAGAACCGTCCCGCAAAGTGCGGGGCTGATAGACCGGGATTCCACGCTCCACCGCCAGCTGTTTGACCGGCGGGGCCGTCAGGATCTGCTTGCGGCCCACCGGCTTATCGCGGCGGGTAAATACCGCGCAGACCTCGTGCCCGGCGTCCAGCAGGGCTTGCAGGCTGGCAGCGGCAATATCCGGGGTGCCCATGAACAGGATACGCATGATATCAGTCCTCGTTTTCTTCGGGGTAATCGTCTTCGTAGAAATGCTCGGCCAGGTCCATGATGGTGATGCCGTCCAGATGGTTGTTCTCGTGCTGGATGCAGCGGGCCAGCATATCGTCAGCCTCCATCTCGAACCACTCACCGTGGCGGTCCTGGGCCTTTACCTTGACATGCTTGGAGCGCTTGATAGCGCCGTTATGGCCGGGGAAAGACAGGCATCCCTCGTACAGTTCCACCTGCTCATCGCTCAGCTCAAGGATCTCTGGGTTGATGAACTCGATGAACTTGTACTCGTAGTTAGCGGGGACCTCCTCGGGCAGGTCACGGTCATCCAGGCAGATGAACAGACGGCGCATCATGCCCACCTGCGGGCCAGCCAGCCCCAGGCCGTTGGCGGCGATCAGGGTCTCTTTCATATCGTCCAGCAGAGTGCCGAGGCGGTCATCAAATTTCGTGACGGGGCGGCAGACTTTTTTCAGAATCGGGTCTCCGTCCTGTACAATGGTGCGTAGTGCCATGGGTAATACCTCCAAAATTGTTTTCAATACATTCTATTTTATAAATCACCGTCGGAGTTGAAATCCACGATCACGGAAGCTTTCTGCGGCAGTTTTTCTTTGGCGTAAGCATCCAGTGTTTCACGCAAAAGGGTGCGGAACGCGGTATCGTTGCGGCATTTCAACGTCAGCTTATAACGGAATTTTCCGTTCAGCATCGTAATGTTCATGGGGGCCGGGCCTAAGATGCGCAGCGGCAGGCCGGGGCGCTGGGCGGCACGTTCCGCCAACAGCGAGCCGAAACGCTGGGCCGCGATGAGCACGGCCCCCTCCTGCGCCCCCACAAAGCCAATAACGCAAAACGCGCAGAACGGCGGATACAGGCCAAACTTACGGAAGGTGATTTCCTCGCGGTAGTAAGCCTCGTAATCCTGGGCAGCGGCCAGCTGTAAAACGGGGTGATCCGGCACCGCTGTTTGTATCAGCGCGCGGCCGGGCAGCGCGGCGCGGCCACCGCGGCCGATGACCTGCGTGACCAGGCTGAACACGCTCTCGTAGGCGCGGAAGCCCTGCCCGAACAGCAGCGAGTCAATGCCCAGCACACCGACGAGTGTAACTTTTTCAAAGTCCAGCCCCTTGGCCACCATCTGGGTGCCAAGCAGGATGTCGTACTCGTGCCGGGCAAACTGGGCCAGCATCGTTTCGTGGGCGTTTTTTTTGCTGGTAGAGTCCTGGTCCATCCGCAAAATGCGGGCGCTGGGCAGAAGTTCCGCCAGTTCTTCCTCAACACGCTGGGTGCCGAAGCCGCTGTAGTGGATCTTGCCGCCGCACTCGGGGCAGAGCGTCGGCAGCGGATGCACCGTTTGGCCGCAGTGGTGGCACATCAGCGCCTGCTGGGGTTTGTGGTAGACCAGCGGCACACTGCAGTTGGGGCATTTCAGCACATGGCCGCAATCGGTGCACATACCGATTGTGCGGTAGCCCCGGCGATTTAAGAGCAGGATGCTCTGTTCCCCATTATCGAGATTCTCCTGCAGCTCGCGTGCCAGGCGGCGGCTGACCTCCCGGGGGTTGCCTGCCGTCAGCTCGGCGCGCATATCGATGAAATCCACGCTGGGCAGCGGGCAGCCGCCGTAGCGCTGGGTGAGGGTAACAAGTTTCAGTTTGCCGCTTTGGGCGGCGTGGTAGGTCTCGGTCAACGGTGTGGCCGAGGCAAAGACCAGCAGGGCGTTTTCCATGACAGCGCGCTTTTTGGCGATGTCGTGGGCATCGTAGCGGGGGGCAGATTCACTCTGGTAGGTGTGTTCCTGCTCCTCATCCACGATGATAAGCCCTAAATTTTGCAGCGGCGAGAATACCGCGCTGCGGGTGCCGACCACGATGTCGGCATTCCCCTGCTGGATCATCCGCCACTGGAGCAGCCGCTCGGTGTTATTGAGTGCCGAGTGCTGTACCGCCAGGCGGCTGCCAAAGGTGGATTTTAAGCGGTGGATCATCTGCGGTGTTAAGCTGATCTCCGGTACCAGCACCAGGGCGCGGCGGCCCAGTTCCAGCGTGCGTTCGATGAGCTTTAAAAATACCACCGTTTTACCGCTGCCGGTCACACCGTGCAGCAGCGCCGCGTGGGGCTTGTCGTCCTCCAAGTCCGGCAGCAGCGCCGCAAAGGCTTTCTGCTGTTCTTCGGAGAGGGTCAGCGGCTGCGGGTCGAATGGAATGTCCGCAAAAAGATCCAGCGACTTATCCTGCTCGGCCACCGTGAGCACGCCCTTTTTGCAAAGGGCGTCCAGCGTTGCCTTGGAGATGCCCGCCTCGTCCAGCTGGCGGGCTGTCTTGGGGCCGGTGCTCAGCGCTTCCATCGCAGCCAGCTGACGCGGACCAGGCTTCAGCTTGGCGGGCAGCTCCCCTGCCAGCGTGTAAAGCCGCTCGGTCGAGCGGGACAGCCGGTTCTGCATCACGGGGCGGCCGTTTTCCACGGCAGCACGGTACTGGGCACCGTATGGGATAACCGCCTTGACGGCCTCGAACCAGGTACAGAAGGTGCGATCTTTCAAAAATCGCACCAGTTCCAGCAGGTCCGGCGTCAGGCGAGCTTCCGCCGGGGCGGCATCGTACAGCGTTTTCAGCTTTTGGGTGTCGGCGCCCTCCGGCAGCTCTGCTACCGAGAGCACCACCGCCATCCGGGGCTTGTTTCCCCGGCCAAAGGGCACTAACACCATGCTGCCGGGCCAGACTTTATCGTTTAACCGCGGCGGGATGCAGTAGGAATACAGCTTATCAAAGTGGATCGTCGCATCGTCTACCGCCGCCTGGGCAATCTGCAAACTCATTCGGCTGCGCCGTGCTTAAGCTTGAACTGGATGATGGAGTAGATGCTCTCAGCGCAGCTGTCGACCTCGACATTGACCACATGCTCGTCGTAGTTGACGGAGTTGGCAATCTCGGTCTCGGCACGTTTTAAGCGGCGCTGGATGGTCTCCTCATTTTCCGTGCCGCGGTTGCGCAGGCGGCGCTCCAGTTCTTCCATATCCGGGGGCAGCACAAAGATCGTGGTGGCACCGGGGTACATCTTTTTGATGTTGCCTGCGCCTTCGACCTCGATGACCAGAATCACCGGGATGCCCAGTGCCATGCGACCCTCAATCTCGCTGCGAAGGGTACCGTAGTAGTTTTCGCAGTATTTGGTGTGCTCGACAATCTGGTCATGGGCCAGATGATCCTCGAAATCAGCTACCGTCATGAAATGGTAGTTGATGCCGTCCTTCTCGCCCTCACGCGGGGTGCGGGTGGTGGCGGAGACGGTGTGCTGGATCTCCGGGTGTTTTTTCAGCAGGCTTGCCACGACGGTGTCCTTGCCGGTGCCGGACGGGCCGGAGACAACAAACAGATACTTTTCACCTTTCATACTCTATACTCCCTTTCAGCTTTCTTCTTCCTGGGCAAAGCGGCCGGTAATACTTTCCAGCGGGATGCCGGACAAAATTACGTGATCCGAGTCCATGATAAGCACCGCCTGGGTCCTGCGGCCGTAGGAAGCATCGATCAAAGCGCCCTTCTCGCGGGCATCCTGCACCAGGCGCTTGATAGGTGCCGAATCCGGGCTGACGATGCCAATGACGCGGTCTGCATTGACCATATTGCCAAAGCCGATATTGATCAGTTTCATGGGTGCCCCCGCTTACTCAATGTTCTGGATCTGTTCGCGAATCTTCTCAATCTCGGATTTCAGCTCCACCACCAGGCGGGTGATGGCTACATCCTGGCACTTGGAGCCGATGGTGTTAGACTCACGGTTCAACTCCTGGGTCAAAAAGTCCAGCTTGCGGCCGATGGGCTCATCCAGGGCCAAGATCTCGCGGTACTGGGCCACATGGCTGTGCAGGCGGACGGTCTCCTCATCAATGGCGGTCTTATCGGCAAAGATGGCAGCCTCAGTAACAAGGCGGCTTTCGTCGATGCTGCGGTCGCCCAGCAGTTCCTGCAGGCGGGCGTAAAGCTTATCGCTGTAAGCCTGCACGCGGCCTGCGCTGTTTTCCTCGATCTGGCCGACCAGCGTCTCGATGGTATCGAGGCGGCCTGCCACATCCTCTTTCAGCTTTTCGCCCTCGACAGCGCGCATAGCCACAAAGGCATCCACGGCCTTTTCAGCCACCGACTGCACATCTTGCCAGAGTTCTTCCTCGTTGGTGGGGGCAGCAGTCTGGGTCAGCACATCGGGGAAACGCGAAAGCATACCAACGGAGACATCGTTTTTCAGGTCCATCCGCTCCACCATCTCGTTCAGGGCGGCGCGGTAGCCCTCGGCCAGCTGCCAGTTGACCGACACCACGGTATCGGCGGCGGTGACCGTCTGGATGGAAAGGCTTAATTCCACCTTGCCGCGGCTGACCCTGGAAGCCACCAGCTTTTTCAGCTTGTCTTCCAGAAACGCGCAGGAGCGCGGCAATCGGGAAGAATACTCAAAGAAACGCGCATTGACGCTGCGCAGTTCCACCTTGATGTCACGCCCGTGCAGCAGTGCGCCGGCGCGGCCGTAGCCTGTCATGCTCAAAACCATATCCTACACCTCATACCTTCGGATTCCTGTGCCAGATGCACAAACACATATATTGTATATTGTACTATTTTTACAGCCAAGATGCAAGAAAATCCGAATAAAAAACTGCACGTCCGCAGAGTTTTCACGCTTTACGGGTGTGCAGTTTTCATTGCTATGTACAAACAGGATTATTCGTCGTCGTCCTCGTCCATGATGCGGCCGATACCCTTGCGGTAGAACGGCTCACTGCCGCGCATGCCCTGCTGGCCCAGCGGAGAGATGGACGTGGTGATATTCAGGTCGATCTTCTTCTCGCGGCCCATCAGATAGGGGCGGGCTGCCTTGGCAACGGCGGCAAACAACTTGTCATCCTTGGGGCCGTCCAGCACCAGCAGATAGCTCTTGGCCTCATCGTTGATGATCATGATCTGCAGGTAGGCAGAGCCGACGCCGGGAGCCTGAGCCAGCACTTCGCAGATAGGGTCGGCCAGCTCGTCCGGCAGGACGCTGGGTTCCACGATGGTAACTTTGTCGCCCGGCTTGATCTGGGTGACAGCGGCGCGCTGCTGGGCCAGGGCCTTGGCAATCTCATCCCTCTGCTTTTTGACGGACTCAATCAGTGGCTTCTCCAGGCGCAGGCTGTTCTCGCCGGGGTTGATGACCATGCCGGAGGCATCCGGGTTCTTCGAGACCATATTGGCGAAATCATCAAAGCGCAGCATGATAACCTGGCGGCCCTGCTCCGGGTTCTTCTGCCATGCATGTACAGCGTCCCAATCACTGAAGCCCAGGTAGTAGTGTTTGCCCTCGGGGCTGTTGACCATGATGAGGTTGATTTTGGTGTTGGGGGGCAGCTGCACGCGGCCATCCGGGCCGGGCGTAGGGGCAGACTGACCTTGCAGGTCAAAGTTGGCCGGTGCCAGCAGCGGAGAACGCACCAGCTCGTTGAGGACGGCATTGAGGTTTTTGGGGTTATTTTCGGCTTTCAGCGCTACGATGGCATCTTTCAGCTTCGGGTTGAACGCCGGTGCTTTGGGTTGATTCTGGTCAGACATGGTTTTCTCCTCACTTTAATTTTATCGTGTTGATCGCTTCACGCAGGTAGGAGACGCCCACCAGCTTGAGGTCCGGGAACTGGGCCGGATCGATCATTTTTAAATTGTGCTTGGGTACGATGGCTGTATCAAAGCCCACGCGCTGGGCTTCCCGCAGGCGGGTCTCCAGGTGTGTCACGCTGCGCACTTCCCCGCCCAGGCCCACTTCGCCGATAGCGATGGTCTTTTCACCCACCGGCAGGTCCAAAAGGCTGGATGCCATCGCAATACAGACTGGCAGGTCGCAGGCGGTCTCGTCCAGCTTCAGGCCTCCAATGATGTTAACATACACATCCTGGCTGGAGATGTTATACCCCGCTCGCTTTTCCAGTACCGCCAGCAGCAGGTACATGCGGTTATAGTCAAAGCCGCTGGCCGTCCGCCGGGGGCTGGGAAAACTGGTCTTGGTGGCCAACGCCTGTACTTCACTGAGCACCGGGCGGGTGCCTTCCATCACGCAGGCCACGCAGGTACCGCTGATTCCCAGAGGACGGCCCTCCAGCATGACCTGGGAGGGGTTCTCGATCTGGGCAAGGCCGCGGCCGGTCATATCGAACATACCGATTTCGTTGGTGGATCCATAGCGGTTTTTGACCGCGCGCAGTACGCGGTACGGCAGGGTCTTGTCGCCCTCAAAGTACAGCACCGTATCCACGATATGCTCCATGACTTTGGGGCCCGCGATGGCGCCATCCTTGTTGACGTGGCCCACGATGAAGGTGGGAATTTCCAGCGTTTTGGCTACATTTAAAAAGCGGGCCGAGCTTTCCTTGACCTGGCTGACTGTGCCAGCCGAAGAGGAAATATCGGTGCAGCGCATCGTCTGGATGGAGTCGATGACCACGAGGTCCGGCTTCATAGATTCGATCAGACCGCAGATCTCGTCCACGTCGCTTTCTGCCACCAGCGAGATGTTGTCCTCGGGCACGTTCAGACGCACAGCGCGGAGTTTGATCTGCCGCACCGATTCCTCGCCCGTGACATAGAGCACGTTTTTGGTTTTGCTGACCTCGCCGCAAAGCTGCAGCAAAATCGTGGATTTGCCGATGCCCGGCTCGCCGCCGATGAGCGTAACGCTGCCGATGACGATGCCGCCGCCCAGCACGCGGTCCAGCTCACTGATGCCGGTGACGATGCGGCTTTTCTCCTCGGTGGTGCTGATGTTTTTCAGCTTTTGGGGCGTCAGGCTCGTCTGACCGGTCACGCGGACGGGGGCTGCGGCGCGGGAACTGCTTTTGGTCGGTTCCGCCACTACATCCTCGGTCATCGTATTCCACGCCCCGCAGGAGGGGCAGCGGCCCATCCACCGGGGGCTGGTCTCGCCGCACTGGTTGCAGACGTAGATCGTTTTCAGCTTATCTTTAGGCATGGGGTTCCTCCGGCTACAAATTCAACGACTGCTCTTATTATATCCCAAATCTGCAATGGGGGCAAGTAATCTGCGTAATTCCTGTAAAAAAGGCCGCCGCCCCGGGAACTTACGGTGTCTCCGGCGGCAGCGGCCTGCTTTATTGTGTATTATAGGGTCACTTTGTGGTAGACCTTTTTACCCTTTTTAATGACAACGCCCTTGTTCAACGCTTCGACGGTCAGGGCAGCCTTCGGGTCGGTGACTTTCTCGCCATCCACCAGAACACCACCCTGCTGGACCAGCTGGCGGGCCTCACGGTTCGAGCCGCACAGGCCAGCGGCGACCATGGCAGCCAGCAGACCGACGGTGCCATCCTTGACGAGGGAGGTATCCAGCTGGGTGGCGGGCATGTTCTCGTGGTCAGCATCACCACTGAACAGGCCGCGGGCAGTGGCCTGGGCCTTTTCGGCTTCTTCCTCGCCGTGGACCATCTTGGTCAGCTCGTAGGCCAGGATCTCCTTGGCCTTGTTGAGCTGCTCACCTTCCCAGTGATCCATCTCATCGATCTGCTCCAGCGGCAGGAAGGTCAGCATGCGGATGCACTTGAGGACATCTGCATCGCCGACATTGCGCCAGTACTGGTAGAACTCAAACGGGCTGGTCTTGTTGGGATCGAGCCAGACAGCGTTGCCGGCGGTCTTGCCCATCTTCTTGCCCTGAGAGTCAGTCAGCAGGGTGATGGTCATGGCGTAGGCGTCCTTGCCCAGCTTACGGCGAATCAGCTCGGTGCCGCCCAGCAT
>ERZ1034876.44-NODE-44-length-84319-cov-8.301030_pt1 | contig 84319 bp, 69 predicted proteins | sample MGYA00520698_ERZ1034876 | MGnify/ENA primary metagenome ERZ1034876 (study PRJEB33766, sample SAMN09781723) | gut metagenome | biome: gut microbiome | host: Homo sapiens | place: Madagascar | study: EMG produced TPA metagenomics assembly of the PRJNA485056 data set...
TCCGTGGGAGGATAGGGCGTTCCGCTCATGGGCGGCGCTTTTTCTATCTGCGCAAGGGGGGCCGCGGCCCGGGGGGGGACCCGGCCGCGGCCCCCCTTTCTTTTTGCGCTCGGGCGCATGAGCGCCTCCTGGGCGGGGCGCCGGTCGCGCAGGTAGGCTTCCCCTGCCATGGGCGGGCCTCCTTTTTCCTCTGCGCAGCTGTGCCCGCGTCGCCGAAGATGGCGTTTTCTGCCTCTTATATGTTTCGTTCTTAGATACTGCTGAGCTAACAGTTCTATTTCGCCATTCGCGCGCTTCTTGCGGCCATTGTCGGGCTTTTACAGTGGAGACGCTGTTGCGTTCTCCTTCAGTTTCATTTCGTGAAGTACAATAATCCAGTTTGAGTCGCATACCCAATCAATGGGTTTGATACTGCATATCGAGGAGCTTATTCAATGACGGACTTCAAGAACGAGTTTTGCATGCATACCGCAACATGCGGCGAGCTGCGTAAGAGTGATGTTGGGCGTGAGGTTGTGCTTACTGGCTGGGCTTGGCATAATCGCGACCATGGTGGGCTGATTTTCTGCGATCTTCGCGACCGCGAGGGCTATACCCAGGTTGTTGTTGACCCCGACTGCGTCACTGAAGAAGAGTTCCATATCGCCGAGCATCTTGGACGCGAATACGTTTTGCAGATTTCCGGTCGTGTGCGCGCTCGTGGTGAGGGTGCCGAGAATCCGAACATGGTCACAGGTGAAATCGAGGTTCTTGCGACCTCTGTCAAAGTTCTCAATACTTCCGTCACTCCGCCGTTTTCCATCGAAGACGGCATCGAGACAGATGAAACCACTCGCATGAAGTGGCGTTACCTCGACCTTCGTCGCCCTGAGATGTATGCGAATCTCTTGCTTCGCCATAAGGTTGCGCAAGCGATGCGCCAGGCTCTCAACGAGCGTGGTTTCATCGAGGTTGAAACTCCGATCCTTGCAAACTCTACTCCTGAAGGCGCGCGCGATTACCTCGTGCCTTCCCGTCCGAACCCGGGCAAGTTCTATGCTTTGCCGCAGTCTCCGCAGCAGTTCAAGCAGATGCTCATGGTCGGCGGCATTGAGCGCTATTACCAGATTGCTCGTTGCTTCCGCGACGAGGACCTGCGCGCTGACCGTCAGCCCGAGTTTACTCAGGTCGACATTGAGATGTCGTTTGTCGAAGAGACTGACGTGATGGATCTCATGGAAGGAGTCTTTAAGGAGGTTCTCAGCGCTGCCGGTGTGGAGCACGAGTTCCCTCTTCAGCGTATGCCGTGGAAAGAGGCGATGGATCGCTTCGGTTGCGACCGCCCCGATGTCCGCTTCGGCATGGAGCTCGTCGATCTGACCGACCTTATCAAGGACTGTAATTTCAAGGTGTTCACAGGCGCTGCTGCCAATGGCGGTGTTGTGAAGTGCATCAACGCGAAGTCTGCCGGCAATTGGTCGCGCGGCGAGATTGAGAAGCTTGCCGACATCGCTGCTGCAAATGGCGCGAAGGGTATGGCATGGATCGCCTATACCGATGCTGATACCGATCTTGTTGGCAAGAGCCCCATCATCAAGTTCCTCGGCGAGGAAACGCACAATGCGATTAAGGAAGCCGCAGGCGTCGAGCCGGGCGACCTGCTTCTCTTCGCGGCCGACACCTTCGATACGGCAAGCGCCGTGCTCTCCGCGTTGCGCCTGCATATGGCCGATGCTCTCGGTATCGAGCGCAACGGTCATGCTCTTCTGTGGGTCGTCGACTTCCCCATGTTCCGCTACGACGCGGACGAGAAGAAGTACGCCGCCGAACATCATCCGTTCACGATGATTCCTGAAGAGGATTGGAACAAGATCGAGTCCGATCCGCTTGCCTGCTCGAGCTATAGCTACGACATCGTCATGGACGGTTTCGAGATGGGCGGTGGTTCTATCCGTATCCATAATGCGGAGCTGCAAAAGCGCGTCCTTCGTCGTCTTGGCGTGGAAGATGACCAAATGGAAGAGAAGTTCGGCCACCTGATCCATGCGCTCGAGCTTGGCGCACCTCCGCATGGCGGCATTGCGCTTGGCCTTGACCGCCTGGTCATGCTGCTTGCAGGCAAGCAGTCCATCCGCGACGTCATCGCTTTCCCGAAGACTTCGAGCGCATCCGACCCGATGACGGGCGCGCCGAATGAGGTAACCGGCCGCCAACTCAAGGAAGTCAACCTGCGACTTTTGTAATTCCCGATTCGCCCGACGGCAAATCGGGAACCGTCGACGCTGCGAGCCCGGCTGACGGCGCAGCTGGCGTTCCAAAGATTTGCAGGTTCGGCTTTGCCTTGCGGCAAACCCGGCCCGTCGACGCTGCGAGCCCGGCTGACGGCGCAGCTGGCGTTCCAAAGATTGCTCGCGTACCCAAGGTACGCTTCGTAATCTTTTCGCGCCATCTGCACTCGTCAGCTGGGCTCTCGCTGGCTTTAGGGCGAAAGGAGACAGGTGTACGCTCCTGCTTAATGGGATAGTGCCTACCTCTCGCTGGCTTTAGGGCGGATAGGGCGTTCTCCCAACGCTTCTTCCCATCATTTGAAAGGACCCTTATGAAAACTCTACGCCCATATCCTCGCGCGACCATTACGCCGAAGGGCGAGCATGCCTTGGAGAAGGGGCATCCTTGGGTGTACGAGGCGGAGGTTGTTTCGCTTGAGCCGGCGCCGGGCGAGGCTGCGGTTGCGAACGGCTCGATCGTCGATGTCGTGAGCCGCAAGGGGTCGTATCTGGGGTCGGGCTTGTTGTCCGAGAAGAGCAAGATTCGTATTCGCCTCATCACCCGCAATGCGAACGATCGCTTCGACCGTGCCTTTTGGAAGCGGAAGGTGCAGTGGGCATGGAATTACCGGAAAACGGTGATGGGCGCCGATGCAAGCGCATGCCGCGTTCTGTTCTCCGAAGCTGACGGGTTCCCGGGCCTTGTCGTCGATCGCTTCGAGGATGTTCTCGTAGCCGAGACGCTTTCGGTGGGGATGGAGCGTTTGAAGCCGACGATCTTCCCTGCGCTTCTCGAAGTGCTGGCTGAAGATGGCATCGCGATTCGCGGACTCTATGAGCGCAACGACGCTTCGACCCGCTCTCTCGAAGGACTCGCCCAGACTGCGGGATGGTTTGCGGGCGCCGCGGAGGATGCGGCCTGCTCGCTCGACCCGATCAATCCCAGCCAACCCGAGGCTGCGGTGTTCGGTCCCACGACGACGCAGATTATGGAAAACGGCGTTCGTTACGAGGTGGATTTCGAGAACGGACAGAAAACGGGCTTCTTCCTCGACCAGAAGTACAATCGGCGTGCCGTCGCGCAGCTCGCGGCGGGAAGACGCGTTCTTGATTGCTTCACGCATACGGGCAGCTTTGCTCTGAATGCCGCCCGCGGTGGGGCGGAGTACGTGAACGCGGTCGATATCTCCGATCTTGCCGTCGCTCAAGCGCGTAAGAATGCCCAGCTCAATGAACTTGACGGCAAGATGGACTTCACGGCGGCGAACGTATTTGACCTGTTGCCCCAGCTCGAGGCGGCGCACGATCGCACTTATGACTTCATTGTGCTCGATCCGCCTGCGTTCACGAAAAGCCGCAAGACCATCGATTCGGCAGCCCGCGGCTACAAGGAAATCAACTATCGTGCGATGAAGTTGCTGCCTCGTGGGGGCTATCTCGCAACGTGCAGCTGCAGCCATTTCATGGACACGGAACGCTTCCGACGTGTCGTGTCCTACGCCGCGCAGGACGCTGGTGTCCAGCTGCGCCAGATCGAGGAACGTCAGCAGGCGCCTGACCACCCGATTCTGTGGGGCGTTCCCGAGACGGATTACCTGAAGTTCTTCTTGTTTCAGGTGGTGTAGAGAGGCTGCCCGCTGATGGAAGCCTCGCGTTTCCTTCATGACAGTTTGTTGACAGCCCTAAGCCTTCGCGGCATCTGCACAACTTATGCGTATCATTGACCCTGTTCAACGAGTTCGAGGCGTTCTAACTCGCGTCCCGAGCAGATTTGAGGCCCGTGCATCTCGCGCGGGCCTCCTCGATTATTGGCGAAGGCGGGTGCACATTCGGATGAAGGGTTTTCTCGAGCGGATGCAGTGGAAGATGGCGGGCGCCATGCAAGGAAGGCGCGGCGCCGACTCCCTGTCGAATACGCTGGTCGTTGCAGGCATCGTCTGCCTGGTGCTGTCTGTTCTCCCCCATATGGGCCTGTTCTCATGGCCTGCGCTGGCGTTTTTGGCCTATGCGCTCTTTCGCACCTATTCGAAGAACATCGCTGCGCGCGATCGCGAGAACGAGGCGTTCCTGCGCGCGACTGAGAAACCTCGTCGCGCGCTTTCCATCGGACGGAAGAAATGGGAGAACCGCGAGACCACGCTGTACTTCAAGTGCAAGGGCTGCGGGCAGGAGCTTTCGGTCCCGCGTGGCAAGGGAACGCTTCGCGTGGTGTGCCCAAAGTGCAAGACTGAAACCGTAAAGAAGTCGTAGCAGCGCATGTTCGGCTATATCATGGCAGATGAGAAGCAACTTTCTCCTGAGGAGGTTGCCCGTTACCGCAGGGTGTACTGCGGTGTTTGCCATTCGCTGAAGGAACAGAACGGCCAGCTGTGCCGCATGACGCTCACCTACGACATGACGTTCCTGGCACTTCTGCTGAACTCGCTTTACGAACCGCTCGAGCACGAGGATTCCGCGCGGTGTGGGGCTCATCCCACCAAGCCCCAGCCATTTGCGACGAGCGAGTGCACGGAGTATGCCGCCGATGCGACGGTGCTGCTCGCGTACCACAAGCTCATGGACGATTGGCATGACGATCGCAAGGTCTCGCGGCGGGCGATGGCCCAGGCACTCTCGTCCGCCTATCGCGCGGCGTCGGCAAGACGCCCCGCAATTGCCCAGGCTATCGAGTCGGGCATGACCGATATCCGCGCAATCGAGCAGCGTGGGGACGAGTCTCTCGATGCTGCCGCCAATCGCTTCGGTGTGATTTTAGGGCGCGTGTTCTCGTATCGGGAGGATTTTTGGGCAGGCGAGCTGCGCCGCATGGGAGCATGGCTCGGCAAGTTCGTGTATCTCATGGATGCGGTCATGGATTACGATGAGGATTTGAAATCGGGCAGCTACAATCCGCTTGTCGCGGCTGGTGCGGTGCCCGGCGATGTTTCGGAGGGGCTTCGCTCGATTGCGGCTCAGGCGGCGCAATCGTTCGAGCGTTTGCCGCTTGAGCAGGATATTCACATTCTCCGCAACGTGCTGTACGCGGGGTTATGGGGGCAGTATTGCGGGAAGTTCGGCGATGCTGCCCATGATGATGGCGAAATGACGTCGTCGGCCGCAAGGGCCGCCGACGACGATGATGGCGAATAGGGAACGCAATGGCAATGGACCCGTATAGCGTACTCGGTGTGTCGAGGGATGCCTCGCAAGATGAGGTGAAGAAGGCATACCGCAGGAAGGCGCGCGAGAACCACCCCGATTTGAACCCCAACGATCCGAACGCCGCCGAGCGGATGAACGAGGTCAACGAGGCGTACGATCGCATCATGAACCCCGAGAAATACGCCGCTGCCGATCGCCGTGCCTCCGCGGCTTCGGGCGGGGCTGCCGGCGCCTCGTCGCAGGGCTCGTCGGGGTATGCAGGGTACGGCGGAGCGAATCCCTTCGGCGGCGCCTCGGGCGCCGACTCGTACGGAGGCGGGCAGCAGGGTAACCCCTATACCTCCGGTGGCCCGTACGGTTGGGCGGGAGGCTTCGGCTTCGACTTCGACGACTTCTTCGGCTACGGTGCCTCGACGGCGTCCGGTCCGATTCATCCCGAGGCGAATGTAAGCGATCCGGCGGAATTCCGCGCGGCGATCGACCTGATCAACTCAGGGGATGCGGCACAATGTAAGCGTGCTGCCGACATTCTGGCAACGGTAACGAGCGGCGGGCGTAACGCCCGATGGTACTACCTTTCGGCGCTCGCGAACAACGGCGCGGGCAATACGGTGATGGCGCTCGACCAGATTCGCCGCGCTGTTCGCATGGATCCGAACAACGCCGACTACCAGCGCGCATACCGTGCGTTCCAAAGCGCGGGGCAGTCGTACACTCAGGAACAGCAGACGCGCGGGTTCACCATTTCCTCTATCGATCCCACGACGCTGTGCTGCGGCTGCTGCATGCTCCAGCTGTGTCTGCAGCAGTTCATGCGCTACGGGTTCATGGGTTTTTAGGGCGCTAGTGGCCCGTCGGCTGACGCGACGCGCCTTGCTCGCTGACTTTGGTGCTGCTTGGATGATTCATCTTGTTCTCTCGGAAGGAGACTGATATGGCAACTATCGGGATTGACTTGGGCACGACGAACAGTTGCGCCGCGGTGGTCGAGGGCGGCAAGCCGGCCATCATCCACAACGCCGAGGGCTCTCGCACGACGCCGAGCGTCGTCGCCTTCACGAAAGATGGCGAGCGCCTCGTCGGTGCGACAGCTTGTCGGCAGGCGGCAATCAACCCCGAGCGCACTATCTCCTCGGTGAAGCGCCACATGGGAACCGACTGGCGTGCGAGTATCGACGGTAAACGATTCACGCCGCAGGAAATCTCCGCGATGATCCTGCGCAAGCTGCGCCGCGACGCCGAGGCGTTCCTCGGCGAGGAGGTGACGCAGGCCGTCATCACCGTCCCCGCCTACTTCAACGATATGCAACGCCAGGCCACAAAGGATGCGGGCCGCATCGCGGGGCTCGAAGTCCTGCGCATCATCAACGAGCCGACAAGCGCGGCGCTCGCGTACGGGCTCGACAACGGTGACCCTCAGAAGGTGATGGTCTACGACTTGGGCGGTGGCACGTTCGATGTGTCGATCATCGAGATCGGCGAGGGTGTGATCGAGGTGCTTGCGACAGCGGGTGACAACCATCTGGGTGGCGACGACTTCGACGAGCGCGTCGCCGATTACCTGTTCGGGGTCTTCAAGCGGGAATCGGGCGTTGACGCGAGTCGTGATTCCGCTGCGGCGCAGCGCGTGCGCGAGGCGGCGCGCCAGGCGAAAGAGGAGCTGTCCTCCATGGAGACGGCGCGCGTGAACCTGCCGTTTCTGGCGCAGGGCGCATCCGGCCCGCTTCATCTGGAGGCACAGATTACGCGCTCGGAGTTCAATCGCATGACCGCCGATTTGGTTGAGCGCACCGAAGGTCCCGTGTCCCAGGCGCTCAACGACGCGGGCATCGCTGCCTCCGAACTGGGAAGCGTGCTGCTCGTCGGCGGGTCGACGCGCATCCCGGCGGTTCAGGACAAGGTTCGCTCCCTTACGGGGAAGGAGCCTTCGTCGTCGATCAACCCCGACGAGTGCGTCGCCGTGGGCGCGGCCATCCAGGGGGCTACGCTCGCGGGGTCTTCGACGGGGCTTGTGAAGGCGAACTCCATCCTGCTGCTCGACGTGACGCCGCTTTCCCTTTCCCTTGAGACCGTCGGCGGCGTGGCGACGCGCATCGTGGAGCGCAACACGACGCTCCCCGTGCATTACTCGCAGATCTTCACGACGGCGGCGGCGTTCCAGACGAGCGTGGAAATCAACGTGCTTCAGGGCGAGCGCCCGATGGCGCGCGACAACAAGTCAATCGGCAAATTCCGTCTGAAGGGCATCAAGCGTGCTCCTGCGGGCGTTCCCCAGATCGAGGTGACGTTCGATATCGACGCGAACGGCATCCTCACGGTTTCCGCGAAGGACAAGGGGACGGGCAAGGAGCAGTCGATCACAATCGACGAGTCGGGCCGCATGTCCGACGAGGAAATCGATCGCGCCATTCGCGATGCGGAAACCTACGCGGCGCAGGACGCGACGCGTCGCGATGCGATGGAGGTGCATGCGGAGGCGGCACGCCTGGTCCAAGAGGTTGACGCGGCGCTCGCAAAATCCGGCAAGCAGTTGGAAAAAGAAGAGAAGAAGCAGGTCAAAGCCGATTCGAATGCTCTTCGCAAGCTGCTTTCAAAGAAAACCGAGAAGCTGGAGGAAGCGGACATCGCGGCAATCCGCTCCGCCAAAGAGCAGCTCGAGCGCTCAAGCGAGCATGTGAGGTCTTTGGGGTAGAGGGAGTCTTGGGGCGCGGGGCTTTCTGGAGCGGTGCGCTTCGCGGCTCATTGCAAGAAATTGCGCCAGGCGCTAGCTCTCGTGCGTTTAAGGCAAGGTGGACAACTGTCTTAAGCGCACGATGCGCGGCCGGGCGGTTGCCGGGGCGGCTTTCAGGGAATCCGAAAGCCGCCCCTCCGCGCGGATCCTCGCGATGTTAGGCGACGTCGGTTGCGTCCTCGCGCTGCTTGCGGTGTTCGCGGCGCTCCCGCTTCGTCATGAGCGATTCGGGCAGTTCGCGGCGGCCTTGCTCTGCAAGCTTGCGCATGTCGGTGTCGGCCATGCCCTGCGTGGGGTCGTTTTTGCGCTTGCCGTAGAGCGGGTCGCCCTTATCGTTCCAGAGGCGCTCGGCGACAGGCGTCCACTCCGCGATAGAGTCATGGCATTTCGCGCAGAGGCTCTCCGCGCTTTCTTTCTCCTGAAGGTCGGTGGAATGCGCGCCGGCGCGCTTCACCATGTCGGCGAGCAGCCCCTCGTTTTCCAAGATGGGGCAGGGCTTGAGCAGGTTGTCGTTGAAGGGCTGGCCCTCGTAATACTGCATGAACAGAGGGGAGCGCAGCGCGTCGAGAAGGCTTGTTTCCCGAATGTTGACGTTCGCGTAATGCGCGAACACGCACGGTTCCACATCGCCTGCGGCGTTGATGTGCAAGTAGCGGCGCCCGCCGGCGATGCAGCCGCCGACGAACTCACCGTCGTTCTGGAAGTCAAGCGTGAACAGGGGCTTCTTCTCGCGCATCTCGCGGACGAAGCGGTAGAGGTGCTCGCGCTGATCGGCGTGCACCATAAGCGAGGTGGGCGAGCCGACGCCAACGGGCATGTACGTGAAGATCCATGCGAAAAGAGCCCCCTTCTCGATGAGCCAGTCGAAGAACTCCTCGCTGGCGATGGAGCTTGCGTTGGCGCTGGTATAGCAGCACGACACGCCGAAGGGCAGGCCGTTTTCGCGCAGGAGCTCCATGGCGCGGGACACCTTGGCATACGTCCCCTCGCCGCGGCGGGCGTCGGTTGCCTCCTCGAAGCCCTCGACGCTGATGGCGGGCACAAAGTTAGCGACGCGGATCATATCTTGCACGAACTCCTCGTCGATGAGCGTCGCGTTGGTGAACGACAGGAACGCGCAATCGGGATGCGCTTCGCATAGGTTGATGAGGTCGTGCTTGCGGACGAGCGGCTCGCCGCCGGTGTAGATGTAGACGTGGGTTCCCAGCTTGACGCCCTGGTTGATGATGGAGTCGATTTCCTCGTAGGTGAGGTTTTGCTTGTGGCCGTATTCCGCTGCCCAGCATCCGGTGCAGCGCAGATTGCAGGCGCTCGTCGGGTCGAGCAGGATGGCCCAGGGAATGTTGCAGTGGTACTGATCGCGCATCGCTTCCTGCTTCGGCCATGCGAGCATGTTCGCATCAACGACGAATGTCTTGATAAGGCGGTCCATGACCTGGGGATTCGTGTCGGTGAGAATCTTCATGATAAGTTGATACCAATTCGATTCGTCATCGATTGCCTGATGGAAGGCGGCGCGTTGGGTGGGGAACACGTCGTCGGGCGCAACTCTGTCGATCATGTCCATGATCTTCGCGACGTTTCGCTCGGGATTTTCAAGCAGGTAGTCGATGGTTTTGTTGAGGGCTGCCCGCTTGATTTGGTCGGTTGCTTTCATAGTGTTGTACCTCCCATAAAATTATTCAACAAATGTGGAATAATTCTCTTAAGCGTAAGTATAGGTCGGTGAAATAAAAATACAAGTGACAAATAAACAACGTTTGTGGTAAAACCTGCAGATGAAGTTATGCTGTCCATTTTTTTTGCGAGGGAGAGACATGGGCGACGTGGGGGAGAAGATGGCGAACGAGATTCAGCCGACTGGAGAGGGAGCCGCCTGCCGGGAATCCGGGGAGCGCACGGCGCCCGACCGCCGTGTTGTGCGCACGCGAAAGGCGATCCGTCAGGCGTTTTTGACCCTCATGCAGGAGACGGAGTACCAAAAAATCACCATCACCGGAATTGCCCGCGAGGCGGACATCGACCGGAAGACGTTCTATCTGCACTACCAGTCGGTCGAGGATCTGGCGAACGAGATCGTGCAGGACGAGGCGGACCGGATCGTGCGCACATGCCTGGACTCCCTCGAGAACAGCGACGACGGCGAGAACGTGGTCGACCTGTTCAAACGGCTTTCGCTGGGGCTGGCGCCCGACCTAAAGAGCATGAAGCTCATTGCCTCGCACACTCCCTACGAGCTCGTTTTGAAGAAGCTGGAATCGTCGCTTACGGCGTCGCTTATCGAGCAGGACACGCTTGGCCTGAAGAAGTTGGGGCCGTATCTCGATTTCTGCGTCGCGTATTTCAGTGCGGGGCTCGTGGCGGTGATTCGCCGCTGGATCTTAGACGAGTCGGAGATTCCCCTCGAGGATATCGCCCAGGTGACGCACTCGCTCGTCCATAGCGGTCTCGATGGCATCGTGCGGACTGTGGCCGAGGGCGGCGTCAAGGAATAGCCCCGCGTCCCTCGTGTCCGTTTGCGCGGCTGAGCTGTGTGCATTTGGTTTAAGGCTCGTTCTCGTCATGCCAACTCGCGTATACTGGGGATAACTTGAACTGAGCATTCTGAATGGGGCGGGGCGGCGACATGTTCCGAACCTGGTCAGGTCCGGGAGGAAGCAGCCATAAGGGGCCTCTGACGAGCGCCCTGTCCTATTCAGAATGCTTCATCTTGCAGGCGGCCACGAGCCGCCTGCTTGCTGCATGGGCCTCTTCTTGTAAGGACGCTATGGACATCATCAACCTCTTCATCAGTCTCCTTTCCGACCCCCGCTCGGCGATTGCAGGGTGGATTGTGGCGCTGGGCGCCGCATGGGTGTACACCCCGTTGTTCCTGATCGTGTTCGTGGAGACGGGCCTTGTGTTCTTCCCGTTTCTGCCGGGCGATTCGCTTTTGTTCGCGGCCGGCGTCTTCTCAGCTGACGGGGGCGGTCTGCACCTGTGGGCGACGCTCATCGTGTTCTACGCCGCCGCCATCTTGGGCAACACGTCCAACTACTGGATCGCCCGCTTCTTCGGCAAGCGCATCATCGACTCGGGGAAGATCAAGGCGCTCACACCCGAGCGTATGGCGAAGCTCGACCGCTTCTTCGAGCGCTACGGCGGGCTGACTATCGTGATCACGCGCTTCATGCCTTTCTTCCGCACGTTCGCCCCGTTCATCGCGGGCACCGGCCACATGAATTTCGGCAAGTTCACGCTGTTCAACGCAATTGGCGGCATTTCTTGGGTCTCTCTGTTCGTATTGGTGGGATACTTCTTTGGTGGCATTCCGTTTGTGCAAGAGCACTTCGAGATCATCGTTTTGGGCATCGTCGCGGTATCGGTGGCTCCTGCGTTTATCGGTGCGGTGAAGGCTGCGATGAGCTCGAAGAAGGGCGACAAGGCCAAAAACGCCAAGCACGCGAAATAATGCCGACACGTGTCAGCGAGGGAAAGGTGGGAAATGCATATGGGCGTTGCGAGAAGCGCACTGCGCACATGCGGCTTTGCGGTCGCAGGTTTTTCCGCCGCATGCATGCTCGCTGTTGTCTGCTTCACCGCGGGAGCGTCTCCCGATCAGGCGGCGTATGCCTCTGAGACGGGCGCGCAATCGCAGGCGGCAAGCTCGCAGCAGGCGCAAAGCGGCAGCTATCTGTATGCGGTGCAGGATTCGAAAACCGATTTGTGGGGCTTTGCGGATGCGGCAGGGAAACAGGTCATCCCGTGTCGGTTCGCATCGCTTGGAAGCTTGCCAGGCAAATCGCCCGAACTCGTGACGAAGTATCTGCCGACCAATAGGACGACGTCGTATTTCCCCGATTTCGGATGCAGCTACGATCTGCCGGGCGGCGTGATGGGCAGCGACCCTTTCCCCGCGCAAGACCACGACACCAATAAATGGGGCTACATCGACAACTCGGGTGAGTGGATCGTCGAGCCCGAATACGAGGAAGCGCGCGTGTTTAGCGACGGCCTCGGGCTGGTGTATTCCGAAGACAAGGGCGCAGGCTTTGTGAATGCGCAAGGCGAGCTTGTGATCGGCGGATATACGGCAGCCACGTCGTTCAGCGATGGTGTGGCGTTTATTTCCGGCAAGTCCGATGACGACGATAAGGGTATCAAGCACAACAATCGCTACGCGGCAATCGACAAGAGCGGCGCCTGGGCGCTCGACTCGGCGGAGAGCTCAACTGAGACCGATCGCTATTGCTACGAGCGCCCCGTCTTCTTCCATGACGGCTTGGGCCTTAAGGGTATCGAAGACGGCAAGGCCATCTATATCGACAGCGAGGGCAATCAGGCGCTCAGCGTGAGCTCGGGACATGACGGGGTGGAAATCGCCGCTGCGGGTCCGTTCTACGATGGGTATGCTGCTGTTTTGCTGCAGGGCTACGACGCATGGGCCAATGCGGGCTATGGTGGCACGGACGGCACTAAGGCGTATGGCCTTATCGACAAGACGGGCGCGTTCGTGAAGAACCCGACGGCGAAGAGCACGCAATGGGCGACGCTCGTCGACTTGTGGGGCGGCATCGGCCGTGCTGGTGACGGGATGGTCGCTGCCGAAGACTCGATCACGGGCTTGTGGGGATACCTCGATGCAAAATCGGGAGAATGGAAGATCCAGCCGCGTTTTTCGGGCGCGGAGCCGTTCGACGGCGGCATGGCCTATGCGAAGGACTTCGCGACCGGTGATTGGGGCATTATCGACGATTCCGGCGTGTGGACGGCCGTTCCGCGTTTGGACAACTTGAACTCCGATGGCCAGTCGCTTGTCCCCGCGGGCGGCCTTGTGTACGGCAGCGCCGAAGCGAAGGGCGGCGCTGCGCGCGTTACCTCAAGCGGTTGGATGAATGCCCAAGGTGCTTGGGTCACGTCGTGGGAGGAGTGATATCGATGAAGCGCTTGAATGCGAAACGCGCCCCGTGGTTGCGTGCCGCGGTGGCGATTACCCTTGTTGCCTGTGCGTTTGCGACTCTTGCCGGCTGTACAGCCGCACCTAAGGTGGAAGTCGAGTCCTCGCAGGTACAAAGCGATTTCGAAGCTTTTGCGGACACCCTGTCCGATAATCTCGTACAAAGCCCCTATGTCGACAACGGCGATTACGCGCTCACCGCTTTCGACGTTTCCGATTCGCATGTGGCCGACGGCGGCGCGAACGTCTTCGATGCCACGGCGACATTCGAGAACGGTTCATTCCGCACCACGATGGATGTCGTTGCCACCTACGCCAAGGACGGCGATTCTTATACGCCGAGCTTCGAAGTGTCGAATACCTCCACGAAGGCTATTTCGGGCATCAAGTACGACCCTCAGGGCACGCTCGGCGCGTCTGATTTGGAAAACGTCAAGAGCATCAACTTCGACGAGGATGCCCAAACGTGTACCGTCACGGCAGCCTACGAACCCGAATGGTTTGAAAGCGTGCAGGGCGACGTGGAATACGTTTACCGCTTCGACGGCACGACGTGGGCTCAAGACACTAGCACGAACGGGCTGCCCGCAGTGAGCTACGGCCCGCTCGTGGCGACGTTCGATCAATATTCCGCCGACACCGATAAAGGTGGCTGCCTTACCAAGATCGACATCGTGAGCGTCGACGGCAAAACGGGCGAGATGACGGCGAACGTCACCTGGATACGCGGCAAGCACTCCAATCACGCTGCATCAGTCGCCTTCCAAAGCGTCACCGACGACTCCGACGTCTCGCTCGACGCCACGGTGAAGGGCACACTGTACTCCGCTCCAACCGAGCAGGGCAAGCATCGCGTGACGGCAACGCTTACGGGCACCGCCTCAAACGGCAAGCCGATGGTCGTCGGCATCTACGCGGGCGGCGATCAGTACAGCGACGATTGGACGATTTTCTACAAAGCTTCGGTGCAGGCAGATGACGCGGCCTACACCTGCGGCAGCTCCATCTCGAAGAAAATCTAGCAACCGAGCTTCTATCGATACGACGAACTCTTTCCAGGAGCGTCCGGCAACCCCGGGCGCTTCTTCTATAATGGAGCGAAATGAACCGGGCGCCTTGCGCGCCGCATACGAATGCGAAGGACTCGCGCGATGTCGGAAGCTTTATACCGTAAATATCGCCCCCAGACGTTTGAGGACGTGGTGGGCCAAGAGCATATCGAGCGCACCATCAAAAATGCCATTGAGCAGGATAAAGTCAGTCATGCATACCTGTTCTGCGGCCCGCGCGGCACGGGTAAAACGACCACTGCCCGCCTGCTTGCGAAGGCGCTTTTATGCGAGAAAGGTTCGACTGCCGACCCCGACGGAACGTGCGAGGACTGCCAGCTTATCGCCGCGGGAGAGCATCCCGACGTCTACGAGCTCGATGCGGCAAGCCGCACCGGCGTCGACAACGTCCGTGAGGAGATCATCAACCGCGTGCAGTTCGCGCCGACGCGCGGGCGCTACAAGGTCTACATCATCGATGAGGTCCACATGCTCTCGGTGGCAGCGTTCAACGCGCTGCTGAAGACGCTCGAGGAGCCGCCGAGCCATGTGGTGTTCATTCTGGCGACGACCGACCCGCAGAAGGTTCCCGAGACCATCCATTCCCGCTGCCAGCGATTTGATTTCCGTCGCATCTCCGCCGAGGCCATGGTCGCGCGTTTGGGCGCGGTATGCGTGTCCGAAGGGGTCGAGTTCGAGGGCGAGGCGCTCGATTTGATCGCGCATCGCGCGGAAGGCGGCCTTCGCAACGCGCTCACCTCCCTCGAACAGATCATCGCGTTCGGCGAGGGCAAGGTAACGCTTGCGGGCGCCGAGGCGATGCTCGGGTCGCTCGATTCGAGCGAGATGTCCGAAATCATGAACGCGGTCGGCACCCGTGATGCTGCAGCGTGCTTCCGCTGGACGGCGCAATATGTGGAAACAGGAGCCGACCTGGCCCGATTTGTGGGCGATATGGCTGAGCGCGTGCGCAATCTGTACGTGATGTCGCTTGTGGGCGCCGACGTGGCGCTGGAGGTGTCCGAGTCCGAGCGCCGAGAGCTCACAGGCGAGCTGCCGTTGTTCGGCCCCGATCGCCTGGCGCGCTTGCTCGGCGTTTTGGGCGATCTGTCGGCCGAGTTGAAGACGTCCACCAATCCTCGCCTGTCGTTCGAGATTGCGCTTACGCGCATGGTGCGGCCCGATAGCGACCTGACGCTCGAGGCGCTCGCCGAGCGCATCGAGGCGCTCGAGTCGGGGTATTCGGCCTGTTCGCGGGTGGTTGCTCCTGCTGCCGCTCCCGCCGCCGTCGCTCCCGCTGCTGCTGCGGCGACGGGTGCGCCGTCGGAGCCGAGCGCCCGGGCGCATCGGGGAGCGGCGAGCTCGGCGATGGGGCAGGCAGGCGCGTCGTTTGATTCCCCCCATGCCCGCACCGCGGCAAGTGAAATGCCGGCTTCGCAAGAGGCCGCCTCTCGGGGGGCGGGCTCTCCCGCGGGGGGGTTCCAGGCGTCGGCCGAGGCTGTTCCTGTCGTGAACGCAGCGACGGCGACGGCGGCAGTTGAGGTGGCGCCCCGTGAGAACGCTGCTTCGACGGTTGCTGCGGTTGCCGGCGCTTCCGCAGCGTGCGGCGCGATTCCCGCCGAGCTTGCGGACACGCTGCGCAACGAGGCTGCGCTGCAGCGCATCTGGAGTTCGGCCATCGCCTCGCTCAAGAAGAGCAAGGCGGCCTACGGCGTGCTCTTCTTGAACACGAAGGCTGTGCTCGACGAGGGCCGCGGTATGCTCGTCATCGAGTTCCCCGTGGAGAACGCCTTTGCGTTCAATGCTGTGCAGAAGCCCGATGTGCAGGACGCCGTTTCTGCGGCGCTCGCGCAGTCGTGCGGTGCGGCAATCCCGTTTGCCTTCTCGAAAGGCCCTTCCCAGGGTGCAAGCGCGGCGGCGGCCCCGTCCGCTTCCTCGTCAGGGGTCTCCGCTCGATCGGCGACGCAGCAAGCGCAGCCTCAGGCGTCCCATGCTGAAAGACCAAGCGCCGCTCGCGAGGCCGCAGCTGCGGCGATGCGCGCGGTTCGGGAGCGAGAGGCGGCTGCGACGTCTGCTGAACCTGCGCGCTCGACGGCTCGACAGCCCGTTTCATCTGCGAATGCGCGCCAGGCAAGCCCGCAGGTACGCGAGCCGCAGATGCGGGGCGCCCAGAACACGGGCGCGTTCGTTCCCGAGCCAGACCCCGTTCCGCTCGATGCGTACGGCGATGCTCCCTACGACGAGCCGGTCCCCTATGGCGACGAGGACGCGTTCGTCGGGGATGCCTCCGCGTATTCTGCCGCGCCGGCTTCCCCTGCTAAACGACGGGGAGGTGGGGAGGCTCGCCGCTCGCCGGCCGCAGCTTCCTCCGTGCCTGACTTCAACCGCATGGCACGTGAGGCGGCGGCGCGAACTTCGGCGGCGGCTGGCCTTCCCCCCGAGCCGACCGATGCGAACACGTCGGCGTCGATCGACGCGACCGGTCCGAACGGCGAGCCTGCGGGCAGCGAGTTCGGCTCACCCGATGACCTGGCCGCTATGCTCGCAGCGGGAGGTTTCGAGGGCTCGCGCGTCGAAGAAGTGAGAGAATAGCCCGACAGGTAAGACGGGTTTCGCCCCGACAACGCGTTTTCGCGCGGGGCGTCGATATGGAAAGAACACTACCAGGAGGAAAAATGGCAAAACGAGGCGGATTCCCCGGCGGCGGCATGGGCAACATGGGCGCTATGATGAAGCAGGCGCAGAAGATGCAGGCCGAGCTTGCGAAGGCGCAGGAGGAAGTGAAGACGATGTCGTTCGAGGCTACGGCCGGTGGCGGCATGGTGAAGGTCACGGCGCTCGGCGACAACACGATCCAGTCCATCGCGATCGACCCCGAGGCTGTCGACCCGGAGGATGTTGAGATGCTCGAGGACATGGTCCTCGCTGCGGTGAACGAAGCGCTTCGCGGCGTCTCCGACATGGCGGCCGCTCGCATGAGCGCGGCGACCGGCGGCATGAACATCCCCGGCTTGATGTAGGCGCTTTTCGTGAACTCCGCACCTGCGATTCAAAAGCTTCTCGATGAGCTTGAGCGCCTTCCCGGTGTCGGGCCGAAGTCCGCGCAGCGCATGGCGTATTGGATCTTGAACACCGATCGCGCGACGGCGCTGCGCTTGGCTCAGTCGATCATCGAGGTGAAGGACACCGTGCATTTCTGCTCGCGGTGCTTCAACTATGCGGAAGGCGACGTGTGCGAGATCTGCGCGTCGACCAAGCGCGATGGCGGCATCATTTGCGTGGTGAGCGAGCCGCGCGACATTCCTCCCATCGAGCGCACGGGCGTTTTCGGGGGCGTGTACCATGTGCTCGGGGGCGCGTTGTCACCTCTCGAGGGCATCGGTCCTGATGACTTGCATGTGGCCGAGCTTATGGCGCGATTGGGCAGCGAGGACGTGAGGGAAGTGGTGCTCGCGACCAATCCCAACGTCGAGGGGGAGACGACGGCGTCGTATCTCGCTCGACTCATCAAGCCCCTGGGTGTGAAGGTGACGCGCTTGGCGAGCGGCTTGCCTGTCGGTGGCGACTTGGAGTTCGCCGACGAGGTGACGCTTGGCCGTGCCCTCGAGGCGAGGCGCGAGCTTTAGCGCTTAGGGGCGGCGTTTATCGGGCAAGGGTGGCAGGCGGTTCCGGCGATGACCCTTGATGGGCCACAAATCGGGATACGGTTGCTTCGTGGGCCAAACTTCAGGTCTTCATAATGGCAAAAAATAAAGGCTCGCGATTGCGAGCCTTTATTTGCTTCGTCCAACAGTGAGGAACCTGTCCCCTCCAAAAACAGGATTCTCGCTGTTGCCGAAGTCCGAACTGCGTAGTAGGTCGTTGCATAGTATAGCACCATTTGGCCGAATGCGCGTAACTCTTTTCATCCTGCTTGAGTGATGCGCCTCACCTCGAGCGATTGCGCGATTGGTACCCCGCTCAGCCTCTGGGGATGGTGAAAATCGAACGAATAGATCGAAGTGCGTGCACCTGCCAGGCGAGGTGCATACTCCTTGCCGCTTCCTTCAGTGATATACTTTCGCCTTACGGAATAAAGACGGGAGAATCATCAATGGTCAACGTGCCGAGCCCGGCAGTCTCGATCGTCGGGCGTCACAATTCGGGGAAAACGACCCTCATCGTGAAGCTTATCGAAGAGCTTGTTGCTCGGGGACACGACGTGGGAAGCGTGAAGCATCACAGCCACAAGGGCTTCGATATCGACTATCCGGGCAAGGATTCCTACCGCCATCGTGAAGCGGGCGCTTCGGAGACTGTCATCGCAGCGCCGGGGCAGATCGCCCGCATGAAGACGCTCAAGGGCGAGGCGGAATGCTCCGATATCGTGCGAAGCATGCCAGGCCACGATATCGTCGTCGTGGAGGGTTATCGCAAAAGCGGCCTGCCGACCATCGAGCTCATGCGTTCGGGAAACGAGGCGGACCAGCGCGTCGCCGAGGCGCTTGCCTTGGGCGCGGAGCGAGGCTGGGCGCTTGGGACCGACTTCACCCAGATTGCGAAATGCCTTTTCACGCCCGAGGGCGAGCGCATCGAGGGCGCGGAAGAGTCTTTGGGCGACGACCTTCGCAACGACGGGGACCGCGCCGCGCAGTCATCTGCGGACGAAGCCCCCGGCGAGCCGCCGGCTGCGGATGCAGAAGATGGCATCCACCCCGACCTTGTGCGCAAGATGCCCGGCGTGAACACCGTCGCCATCGTGACCGATATTCCCCGCGCAATCGAAGCTGCGGCGATTTACGGCATCCCAGCGTTCGACCTTAACGACACGGTTGCCCTCGCCGATTTCGTGGAATTCCATTTCGTGCGACCGCGCGTGACGGTGGTCATCCAAGCAGGCGGCGAGAGCCGACGCATGGGCCGCAGCAAGGCGACGGTCCCGTTTTTGGGTCGTCCGCTCATCTGCCGTCTGATTGAGCGGCTAAGCCCCGTGGCTGACGACTTAGTCATCACGACTAACGAGCCCGACAACTTGACGTTTTTGCACCAAGAATTCCCGCAGCTCAATATCCAGCTTGTGTGCGATATCTTCTCGAGTCGCGGTGCTCTGCCGGGTCTGTACACGGCGCTCCAGGCCGCGCGCAACCCCTACGTCGCTATCGTGGCGTGCGACATGGTGTTCGCGTCGGGCGCTCTCGTGGTCGCCGAGGCGCTGTGCATGAACGAGACGGGGGCCGACGTGGTCGTCCCTGTGAACAAGCACGGTTTCGAGCCATTCCACGCGATGTACCGTCGCATGGAGTGCCTGCCCGCCGTGCGCCGTGCGCTCGATCGCGGCGAGAAGCGCGCCCAGTCGTTTTTCGGGGACGACTCCGTGGTTGTCCACGAGTTCCCGCAAAGTAAGGTGCTCGAGGCGGAGCCGATGGGCGGCTGCTTCATCAACGCGAACACGCCCGATGAGCTGCACGCGCTCGAAGACATGGTGATGGAGGGCTAGCTTCTCCATCGAGGGGATGGCGCCTCGCCGCAGGTGCGGGGCCCGCGAAAGGCAGTGATCCCAAAATGCCGAACCTTTCTGACATAGCCGATGTTGCCGAGGCGCTGGGGGGCAAATCGGTCCTCGTGGTCGAGAAGCGTTGCGTGGCGGTGCGTAACCGCCATTCGTCGTGTCGCAAATGCATCGAAGCGTGCGTCGCGGACGCAATCTCGGTCGGCGACAACAACGTGAAGATCGACGCGGAGGCCTGCGTTTCCTGCGGTGCTTGCACGGTCGTCTGCCCCACCGAGGCGCTTGTTCCCGTCGAGCCTGCCGATGTTGAGCTCGCCAGTGCTGCCGCCGAGGCTACGCGCGCGCTCGGCGGCAACCTCTCTGTATTCGCATGTGCCCGCATGGCCGCGCGTCGAGAGGGCGATCCCGACAAATATGTGTCCGTTCCCTGCCTTGCGCGCATGGAGGAAAGCCTCCTTTTGCAGCTTGCCTCCCACGGTGTGAGCGATGTGGTGCTCGTCGACGGAACGTGTTCGACTTGCAAGTTCGGCGGTACGAGCGAGGGCGTCACGGCGACGGTTGAGTCGGCGAACTCTCTGCTCGCGGCGCAGGGGTCGAGCGTTCGCGTTCGCCGCGCCTCGGAGTTTCCGCCCGAGGCGATCGAGACGAGCGGGCGCAAATCGTTCGCCGCGGCGCGCCGCGGGTTCTTCTCGCAGGCGGGCGGTATGGCGAAAGACGCCGTGAAGGTCGCGACGGAGAAGGCGCTCGACGAGACGCTCGGCAAGCAGAATGAGAAGAAGGAGCTGAACCTTCGCGAGCTGCTTCGCCCCGACAAGGACGGTGGGCTGCCGCAATTTGAGCCTTCGCGGCGAATGAACACACTCGACGCGATGGACGCAATCGGTCAGAGCGTCGTTCCCGAAATCGAGACGCGCCTGTTCGGAAGCGTATCGATTGACGAGTCGAAGTGCCGCGCGTGCGGGATGTGCACCGTGTTCTGCCCGACGGGGGCCCTTAAGAAAAGCGAGGGGAAGCCCGCTTCGGGAGAGGGCAGCTACTTGGAGTTCCAACTGATGGAATGCGTGCAATGCAATCTGTGCGCCGACACCTGCCTGCAGAAGTGCATCGCGGTCTCCGATATGATCGCAACCTCCGAGCTCTTCGACTTCGAGCCGCGGCTTATCCATCTCCCCGATCCGCCGGCGCGCGGAAGCCTGCTCTCGCGCCTGAAGTCGACGGGCCGATAGCGCGTGCCGCCTACGGCCGGCCTCTCCTGTGGTCGTATTATTTCGACCGCTTGCGCGACGGATGGGTATCTGTGGTATACTGGCAACACTTTAGCGCAGTAAAGTGCAGTAGCACAGGGAAGGACACCGTGCGCGACGAGTGAGCGCGGTGTGCGAAGGAAGGAATCTCATGAAGAAACTGAAGGTAATGGCAGCAGCGGTATGCGCCCTCGCCTTGGCGGCGTGCATGCTGGCCGGTTGCTCCTCCAACAACGCTTCGAACGACAAGAAAGACGCGGCTGCGACTAGCTCGGACAAGACGACGCTCATCGTCGGTTTCGACCAGTCGTATCCGCCGTACGGTTTCGTCGGCAACGACGGCAACTTCACCGGTTTCGACCTTGACCTCGCTGCCGAGGTTGCCAGCCGCAACGGTTGGGACATCCAGCTCGAGCCCATCGATTGGGACGCGAAGGACACGCTCCTCAACTCCGGCGCCATCACCTGCATCTGGAACGGCTTTACCATGGAAGGCCGCGAGAACGACTACACCTTCTCCGATCCCTACATGCTGAACGCCCAGGTCATCGTCGTGAAGAAGGGTAGCGGCATCGAGAGCCTCGCCGATCTTGCCGGCAAGAACGTCATCACGCAGACCGACTCTGCCGCCTACGACGTGCTCGCGGGCGACGAGGCGACTAAGGCCGACCTTAAAGCCACTTTCGCCTCGCTCGAGACGATTGGCGAGTACAACACCGCCTTCATGCAGCTTGAGTCCGGCGCCGTCGACGCTGTGGCCTGCGATCTCTCCATCGCGCAGTACCAGATGAGCGCCAAGCCCGATGCGTATGTCCAGCTTCCCGAGGACCTTTCCTCCGAGCACTATGCGGTCGGCGTGAAGAAGGGCAACACCGAGCTTGCCGACGCGATCACCAAGACGCTCAAGGAAATGAACGAGGACGGCACCATTGAGAAGCTGTGCGAGAAGTACGCGGAGTACGGTCTGTCCTACACGAACTGGATTCTCAAGTAGTCTTTCGATAAGTTAGTTTGCTTGCGGGTATAACCTCCCGTAGGCAGAAGAGAATCGCGGACGGGGCAACCTGTCCGCGATTCGTGTTGCAATAAGAAAGAGGTTACCGTGGAAATTGGAACCATGCTTTCCATGCTCGGGCAGGGTTTTGGCGTTACTTTGCAGATATTCTTCCTGACGCTGGTGGGGTCGCTGCCGCTTGGCGTGGTGGTGGCGCTTGCGCGCATGAGCCGCGTGAAGCCGATTGCCTGGATCATGAAGTTCTACATTTCCGTCATGCGCGGAACCCCGCTCATGCTGCAGATGTTCTTCATTTACTTCGCTCCCTATTATATCTTCGGAATCCCTCTGAGCATGGAGTCGAAATTCTCCGCAACGATCGTCGCGTTCATCATCAACTACGCGGCCTACTTCGCCGAGATTTACCGCAGCGGCATCCAGTCGATCCCGCGCGGACAGTACGAGGCCGCCGAGGTCTTGGGCTACTCGCGCTTCCAGACATTCATGAAGATCGTGTTACCCCAGGTCATTAAGAGGATTCTCCCCGCTATGGGCAACGAGATCATCACGTTGGTGAAAGACACGTCGCTCGCGTTCGCCATCGGTGTGGCGGAGATGTTCTCGACGGCGAAGGCGCTTGTCGCCTCGCAGGTGAGCATGCTGCCCTTCGTGTTCGCAGCGGTTTTCTACTGGGTATTCAATTTCGTCGTGGAAGTGGTTCTCGGGCGCGTCGAGAAGAAGATGGGTTACTACCACGATTAGCCGTTGGGAAGGTGAGGTTTGGCAATGCCTGAAGATAATGTGCTGGTAAAGCTCGAGCACGGCAAGAAGAGCTTTGGCGATGTCGCGGTGCTCAAAGACATCTCCCTCGAGGTTCGCAAAGGCGAGGTCGTCGCCATCATCGGCCCGTCGGGAGGCGGCAAGTCGACGCTTTTGCGATGCATGACGCTGCTCGAGACGCTTGACGCTGGATCGCTTTCCTACGGCGATTTGCCTGTGGCTGAAGATAACGGGGCGGGGCATGCCGTCTATGGCGGCAAGGATGTGGTGAAGCGGGCGAAATCGCGCTTTGGCCTGGTGTTCCAGAACTTCAATCTGTTCCCGCACTACTCGGTGATCAAAAACGTCACCGACGCGCCGGTCAGCGTGCAGAAGCGCCCGCGCGCAGAGGCGCTCGAGCGCGGGCGAGAGCTGCTCGCGAAGATGGGCCTCGCCGACAAGGAGGACATGGTTCCCTGCGAGCTTTCAGGCGGTCAGCAGCAGCGCGTCGCGATCGCCCGTGCGCTTGCGATGGATCCCGAGGTGCTTTTCTTCGACGAGCCGACGAGCGCGCTCGACCCCGAGCTCACGCGAGACGTGCTTAAGGTCATCCGCGACCTGGCTGCTGAGCGCATGACCATGGTCATCGTGACGCATGAGATGACTTTTGCCCGCGACGTGGCGGACCGCATCATCTTCATGGACGACGGCCTTGTGGTTGAGGAAGGCCGCGCCGTGGACGTGATCAACAACCCGCAGCAGGAGCGCACGCGCGCGTTCTTGAGCCAGTACCAGCAGGGATAGGGAAGTCGCGAGAGTGCCAGGCGCCCGCAAAGATAAGCTCCCTGCGCCTTAGGGGGTACACCCAGAGGTGTATCTGCGTGGTGCAACGATGACGATTGCGCCACGTTTCAGGAGCTCTCCAGGATGGCGTGGTAAGGTTTGCTCAACAACCCAATGCGGGCGAAGGAGCAAACGACATGAGCGATTATAATGAGAACAACCAGGGTGGATACGACCCCCAGTCATCCAGCCAGTCGTTCGGGCAGGGGACGGGCGGCGCGCCGATTCCCCCGAATTCTTACTATCATTACCAGGGCGCGGGCCCGGGTGGTGTGGCGGGGACGAATGCCACGGCGCCAGTCAATCCCGCGTCTCCCTATGCGCAGCCGGCGGGTGCGCACAACGCGCAGGCGTACGCTGTGAAGCAGGACCCAAAGCCTAAGAAGAACCATTCGGGTGCGAAGACGTTTGGGATCGCGTTTGCGGGCGCGGCGCTTGCATGCGTGCTCGTGCTCGGCGGCACCGGCGTCGTCAACACGGTGACGAGCGGCTCTCCGTCGGGCTCGACCACGGTGCTCGGCGGCACGTCTTCCGCATCCACGAGCGGCAATGCCGACGAGAACGCGACGCTTGCGGAAAGCGTCTCCCAGAAGTGCCTTCCGTCCGTGGTGGCTATCGACGTGTACACCAACCAGCAGAGCGGCTACTACGGCTACAGCACGCAGAATTCCCTTACCGAGACGTCTCTCGGCAGCGGCGTGGTGCTTTCTTCCGATGGCTACATCGTGACGAACTATCACGTGATCGAGGGCGCCGACGCCCTGAAGGTCACCATCGAGGGCGAGGAATACGATGCGGACATCATTGGCTCCGACCCCAGCTCTGACATCGCGGTCATCAAGGCGAAGAACGCTTCGGGGCTGACTGCCATGGAGCTGGGTGATTCCGACGGTCTGACGGTGGGCGAATGGGTCATGTCGATCGGTAGCCCCTTCGGCCTTGAGCAGTCGGTGGCGACGGGCATCGTGTCGGCTACGAACCGCTCGCAGATCATGGACAACTCTTCCGACTCTTACCAGTACGGCCAGCAGCAGTCGAGCACCACGACGGTCTACACCAACATGATCCAGACTGACGCAGCCATCAACCCCGGCAATTCCGGCGGCGCGCTCGTCGACAAGGACGGCAAGCTCATCGGCATCAACACGCTGATCACGTCCTACTCCGGCAACTATTCCGGCGTCGGGTTCGCCATCCCTGTGAACTATGCGGTCAACCTGGCCCAACAAATCATCGAGGGGAAGACGCCGACGCATGCGCAGCTGGGCGTGTCCCTGTCCACGATTAACGCGCAGACGGCCCAGCGCTACGGCTTCTCGGTGGATGAGGGCGCCTATATCGCAGCGGTGAGCAGCGGCTCTGGCGCTGACTCCGCGGGCCTTAAGGTGGGCGACATCGTAACCGCCTTCGATGGCGAGAAGGTCTCTTCCGCGAGCGATCTTATGCTCGCCGTGCGTTCGAAGAATCCGGGCGACACGGCCACCGTCACGGTCAATCGCGATGGCCAGAGCCAAGACGTGCAGGTGACGTTGGGCTCGGACGAGAGCTCGCAGGCGCGCGCGGGCGCAAACTCGAGGTCTAACAGCTCGAACGGCAACGGGTCGAACGGTGGCTCGCTTGAGGACCTTCTGCGCCAGTACGGTTACGGCGGCGGTTCCAGCTCGAGCGGGACGAGCGCCGATGCGGGATCTGGCGCGATTGCCCAAGCCGCGTAAGCGGGCACAACGAGCGAATCGGCACGGTTTCGGCCGCGTGGGGACTAATCCCACGCGGCCTTTTTCGCTTGAGGTGACGGAAAAGGCGTGCAGTTACGGCTCCGAGGCTCTAGCTGCGAGTCGATTCGGGTAAGATGATTCGAAATGGTTAAATCAAACGCAGAAAAAGGGGTTTCGATGGCCAACGAATACCAGTACAAGCGTGTGCTTCTGAAGCTTTCCGGCGAGGCGCTCGCCGGCGATTTGGGTTACGGAATCGATCCGAAGGTGGTCGATGACCTGGCCGACGAAATCGCGGAAATCGTGCACGACGGTGTCCAGCTCGCCGTCGTTGTGGGCGGCGGCAACATCTTCCGCGGTGTTTCGGGCGCGACGGAGGGCATGGATCGCGCGCAGGCCGACTACATCGGCATGCTCGCCACGGTCATGAACGCGCTCGCCCTGCAGGATTCCTTCGAGCGCCACGGCGTGTTCTCCCGCGTGCAGAGCGCCATCAACATGCAAGAAGTTTCCGAGCCCTACATCAGGCGTCGCGCCATCCGCCACATGGAGAAGGGCCGCGTCGTCATTCTCGCCGCAGGTACCGGCAACCCGTACTTCACGACCGACACCACCGCCGCGCTGCGCGCGTGCGAGCTCGATGTCGATTGCCTCATGAAGGCCACGAAGGTCGACGGTGTCTACGACTCGGATCCCAAGGTCAACCCGGACGCGAAGCGATTCGATTCCATCAGCTACATGGAAGTGCTCAACAAGGGCCTTCACGTGATGGACTCCACGGCGACGTCGCTTTGCATGGACAACAAGGTTCCTATGATCGTCTTCGACCTGACGGTGAAGGGGAACATTTCTCGCGCGCTCAAGGGCGAAGCGGTGGGAACCACGGTAGAATAACGGCAACGGACAAGCGGGGGTGAGGCCCTCGCGTCACGCTATCGGCGGCGACGCCGCTCGAAGGGGACGAAAGGAGCTCGGATGAGCATTGACGACATTAAGGCACAGGCCGAAGAGCGCATGGGCAAGGCCCTCTCGGCGCTGCACGAGAACTTCTCATCGGTGCGCACGGGACGTGCGAACGCGATGGCGCTCGACCGCATCAAGGTGGACTACTACGGGGTTCCCACTCCCGTGAACCAGATGGCCGGCGTGAAGACGCCCGATGCCCATATGCTCGTCATCGAGCCGTGGGACAAGACGACTCTGAAGGCCATCGAAAAGGCGATCCTCGAGAGCGATTTGGGCGTGACGCCCTCCAACGACGGTACGGTCATTCGCCTGCCGTTCCCTGCGCTCACCGAGGAACGTCGCCGCGAGCTTGTCAAGCAGTGCAAGGCGTACTCCGAGGAAGCGCGCGTCGCCATCCGTAACATTCGTCGCGACGCGAACTCCGCGGTCGAGAAGTGCATCAGGGAAGACAGCCTGCCCGAAGACGAGCAGCGCCGCGCCGAAGGTGCCATCCAGAAGATCACCGACAAGTTCATCGCCGAGGTCGACGAATCCTTCAAGAAGAAGGAAGCGGAGGTCATGGAAGTCTAGCCCCTTTTGATTCGAGGTCTTTTGAACAAACCGCTTGATATCATTTTCCCCAACCCGCCTTCGGGACTTGCCCCCGAAGCGCTTGATGCTGCGCGTATTCCCGAGCACATCGCCGTCATCATGGACGGCAACGGCCGTTGGGCGAAAAAGCGCGCGCTCAACCGTCTGAAGGGACACAAGGCGGGAATCGAGGCGGTGCGCGAGACCATCCGCTGCGCGAGCGATCTTGGCGTTCGCTACCTGACCATCTACTCGTTCTCGACCGAGAACTGGAAGCGCCCTCAAGAGGAAGTCGTCGGGCTTATGGATCTGTTCGCTAAGACGATGCTCGCCGAGGTGGACGGCCTTCACGAGGAGCACGTTCGCGTGAAGACGATCGGGGATCTGTCCCTTCTGCCCGAGGAGACGCGCGAGGCGTTCGAGGAGGCATGGGAGAAAACCAAGAACAACACGGGGATGACCCTGGTCGTTGCCGTCAACTACGGTTCGCGCCAGGAGATTCTCCGTGCGGTCAATCGCTGCGCGGAAGAGGTGGCCGCCCGCACCGCCGACGGGCTTGCCCCGAAAGAGTTTTCCGCTGAAGACTTTGAGCGCGGGTTGTACACGGCGGGCATGCCCGATCCCGATCTGGTCATTCGGACGAGCGGAGAGGTTCGCCTGTCGAACTTCCTTCTGTGGCAGGTTGCCTATTCGGAGTTCGTCGTGACCGATGTGCTGTGGCCGGACTTCGACCGCTACGAGCTTTTGCGCTGCCTGCTCGAGTTCCAGGGGCGCGATCGCCGCTTTGGGGCGGTGAAGTAGCGTGACCCGCAAAGATGCCGACACGCGAGATGCTGCGGAGGAGTGGAAGCGCTCGGCCGAGCGCAAGGCGAGTCTGAAGGCCGCGCGCGCAACCGATGAGGAAAACGCAGGCCCGACCCGCTCGACCCGCATCAAGGATTTCGCTTACAAGAAGACGCCGCAAAAGCTGAAAAATGCAACCGACCTGCAGGTTCGTTTTCGCACAGGTGCGATCTACGTAACCTTGTGCATCGTGTGCATCCTGGTAAGCGACATCTCGACGCTCGTGTTTTTGTGCGCGACGGCGGGGATTTGCGCTGGCGAGTTCTACTACATGCTGCGCGCTGACGCGAAGCTCCCTAATGAGATGCTCGGCATCATCGCCGCGATGCTCTACCCCGTAAGCGTGTACTTCCTCGGCGTGGTCGGCGCGCTGTACGTGAGCATCGCGCTTCTGCTCTCGCTTATCGTTTGGTACGTGTTTTGGCTGCGTGCGCGCGTGCCCGATGTCGGCGTGAGCTTTTTCGGCGCGGCGTACACGGGTCTTCTCCTTTCGGGCATCGTAGTCGTGCGCACAGCGCTGCCCGACCCGTGGGGCGGCGTGCTCGTCATCGGCATTTTCCTGAGCATCTGGGCGAACGATTCCTTCGCTTACCTGGTCGGAAGCAAGATTGGCAAACATAAGATGGCGCCGCGCGTCAGTCCGAAAAAGAGCTGGGAAGGCTTTTTCGCGGGCATCGTCGGCTCGATGGTCATCTGGGGGTTGTTCACATTGATCCCCGGTTTGAACCTGAACCTTCCCGAGGCGCTCGGGTTCGGCCTGGTTTGCGGCCTTATGGGAGTGTTGGGCGACTTGGCTGAAAGCCGCATCAAACGCAACTCCGGTTTCAAGGATTCTGGCACGATCATGCCGGGCCATGGTGGCCTCCTCGATAGGTGCGACTCACTGTTTCTTGTCGCGGCATCATCGGCTATCCTTTTGGTGATTTCCGGGGCAATTCCCTTTAGCGTTTAAACGTCGCTTTTCAAGAAAGGTGCTTTCATGAGGCGTATCGTTGTTTTGGGATCGACGGGATCGATCGGCACGCAAACGCTCGACGTGGTGCGTCAGCATCCCGACAAGCTTAAGATCGTGGGGCTTGCCGTGAACACGCGCGCCCAGGATATGCTTGCGCAGGCGAAGGAGTTCGGCGTCGGTCACCTTGCCGTGGGCAGCGAAGATGTTGCTGCGGGCGAAAGCGCCCTAGATCTTGCCACGTTTGCGAAATCCTTTGGAGAAGACGGCTCGCTCGGTTTTGGGATGAGTGCCGTGGTCGACTTGGTCCGATTATCCGAGGCTGACGTGGTCGTGAATGCGCTTGTGGGTGCTGCGGGTCTGCGTGCAAGCTACGAGACGCTCAAGGCTGGTAAGGTCTTGGCGCTCGCGAACAAGGAGAGCCTCGTTGTCGGCGGTGACTTGATCATGCCGCTTGCAGCGCAGGTCGATGAGGTGCGCAGGGCATCGGGGACCGCTCCTGCGGTGGGGCCGGCGGGCGCGCTCATGCCGATTGACTCCGAGCACGGGGCAATCTACCAGTGCCTGCTCGGCGAGAACGAGCGCGAGGTTGCCAAGCTGTGGGTCACCGCATCGGGCGGGCCGTTCCGAGGTCGCACGCGCGACGATTTGCGTGACATCACGCCTGCTCAGGCATTGAAGCATCCGACCTGGCATATGGGCGCCAAGATTTCGATCGACTCCTCCACGCTCATGAACAAGGGGCTCGAGGTCATCGAGGCGCATCATTTGTTCAACATGCCCTACGACAAGATCGAAGTCGTCGTGCAGCCGCAAAGCGCCATCCACTCCATGGTCGAATACGCCGACGGCAGCGTGAAGGCGCACCTGGGGACGACCGACATGCGTATCCCTATCCAGTTCGCGCTGTCGTACCCTGATCGATGGGAGGCTCCGGTCGCACCGCTCGACTTCCGGACGCTGGGATCTTTGGAGTTTGCCGCTCCCGATGAGAAGACGTTCCGCTGCCTTGCGCTTGCTCGTCATGCGGGCTCGGTGGGCGGAACCCTTCCCTGCGTGATGAACGCTGCGAACGAGATAGCTGTCGCCGCCTTCCTGTCCGAACGGGGAAGCTATCTGGGCATTGCGGAATGCGTCGAGGCCGTGATGTCCGAGCACGAATCGCAGGGCATGCAGAAAGTGGAGAGCATCGAGCAACTTCAGGTGCTGGACGCTTGGGCGCGTGCAGAAGCTGAGAAGCATATACGCTAGCCTGGAGCTTCATCGTTTTATTTGGGAGGCCGACGGATTTTGCCGTCGGCCTCCCATGCGTTTCGTCCCCTAGCGTCTACCTGCCTTTCTCTTGCGGAGCGCAAGCGCTCCAGCCCCGATGCCGATCGCTCCCGCCGAGACCATGAGCACAGGGATCATTTTCAGCGCGAACCCCATAAGCTCATCGCCGGTTTTTCCCAAGCCCTTACCCCTTGTGGTGCTGCTGCCTGAATCGACGATGGGCTGCGCGCCTTCGTCGACGTTCACGATGGCGTGGGCGATGCGCGCATCTTCAAGGCTGGGCGAGGTGAGCACTGCCCTGTTCGAGAACTTCGTTCCCGCCAGCGCCTCGTCGGCGATGTCGGCGGCGAAGGTAATCGTTGCAGTGCTTCCCTTTTCGAGCGTCCCGATGAGCGTGGAGAACGTGTTGCCATCGCTTTCGAGGGCGGCATCGACCGGTTTCCCGTCGATTGCGACCTGGATGCTGTCGAAGTCGATAGGGACCCCGCTAGGCATCTTCGTGTCCGCGACGAGCACGCTCTCGACTGTGCCGCCGATTGCCGTCGCCTCGATGGTGAAGCCGATTCGCTCGCCAACGGCTGCGCTCTCCCTATCGACGCTCTTCACGAGTTCGATGTCGACCTTGGAGGCGGGCCGTTCGATGACGACAACGCGCGCTGTGCTGTGTGGCCTATCGCTTAACGTAGGTGACTCGATCGTCGCGGTGTTTTCGACGGTCGACCCGACAAGGGACCCCTCTTCGATAAGTGCCTCGTATTCGACGGAAACGTTCGACCCTGCGCTCACCTTGCCGAGTTTCAAGGCGAACGATTGGGCATCCCTGCTTGCGAAGTCGGGTTCGATCCGCTTGCCGTCTACGGTCGCTACGAACGTGGCATAGTCGATGGCGACCCCTTCGGGAATCCCCTCGTCCACGAGTAGCGCATCTTCGAGGTCTGTCTCGCCGACCTCGACCGATAGGGCGTAGGAAACCGTTTCTCCTGCAAAGGCGGATTCCGCTGATGCCGTCTTCTCGATGCTTGCCGTGCCTGCGGGTGCGACGATGTCCACCACTGCCTGCGCGGTGCGCTCGCCTTCGAGGGTGGGTGAGGTGAGCGTCGCGCCGTTTACCACCTTGTGCCCGACAAGGTCCTCATCAGCGACGTTCGCCTTGAACGACACCACGGCAACATCGTCTTTCCCCATCGTGCCGAGCTCGATCGCGAACGAGCTCCCTTCCTGGTGCACGATGGGTTCCTCTATGGCCTTTCCGTTCACGACAGCGCTCAGGCTGGCGAAGTCGACCTCGATGCCCGAGGGGAGGCCGCTGTCGGTTATCACGGCGTCGCGCAGGGTCCCGTTGGTCGTGCGGGCCGTGATTGTGTACGTGAACGAATCTCCCACCTGCGCGGTCTCCTCGCTCGCCTCCTTCTCAAGTGAGGCGTCCGCTAAGGGCTCGCTCACCTCGACGTCGTTCGCGGCGCTCGATGCGGCAGCGTCGCTCGCTTTGGCCTGCGCGCGGTTGATGACGTGCTCGGATGCGACGGGGAGTTTTGCCGAGTACTCAACCATGAGGGCCTCGCCGTCGTGCAAATCGATGCCCGGTTGGAGGGCGAAACCGAAGACGGCGCCGTCCCTATTTTTCTCCAGTGTGACGTCGGGGTTGTCGACGGTCGTGCCATCAGGCCTGGTCACCAGGATGGACGAGGTGTCGATCGAGGCGAGCTCGTCGCTTTCGAAGCAATCGGCGAAGACGATGTTGTGCGCGGTCGAGCCCTCGCGGGTTTGGGCGACAGTGACGGTGTAATGGGCGACATCCCCCGCCTCGTAGCGCTGCTTGTCGGAGGTCTTCGAGACCTGGAGCTGCGCATCCTTTACCGTAATCGACGCGTCGCCGCTTGTTTGCGTGTTGGGTTCGTCGGTTGCGGCTATCGCGGTGTTGCCGACGGTCGATCCTGCGAGCGCGGCGTCGGCGATGGCGACGGCGTAGTCGACGGACACGGCCGTCTCGCCTTCCTCGTCAAGGGGGTTCGTGCCTTGCTCGGCCTTCTCGCCGAAGCGATAGAACGTGCGCTCGGGCGAGTTGCTGACGAGATTGTGATTCGTCTCGATTGTAAAAGAGGGCTTCTCCCCGTCGGTGCTGATCACGCAGCTGTCGGTGATATCGTTGCCCTCGGAATCCCAAACCTTGATGCTGTCTCGCTGCAATTCGACTCCCTTCGCTTGCAAAAGGTCGGAAATGACCAGGTTGCGCCCGATTGTCCCCGGCGTGTTGTTCGTCACCTTTACGTGGAAGGCCACAAGGTCGCCAACGTTGCAGGTGTCCTGTGATGCGGCCTTCTCCACCTGCAGGGTTGGCTGGTTCAGCCAGGTCAAAGCGCTGTCGCGCGCGCTGGTTGCATTGTCGGCGCTCACGGTTGCCGTGTTCTCGATCTCCCATCCCGCGATGGAGTCCTCGGGATAGCATGTGCAGGTGATGGTGGCGGGTGTATGCGCGGGAAGATGGTTGATAGTTGTCGCGAAGCCGCTCTCCGTAGGCATTGTCGTGCAGGTGACTTCCCGCTGCTCGAGCTGGTCGGGGGCCGATCCTTCGGCTCCTATCGGATAGGAGATACGCTCGGGAGCGCCCGAGATATCGACCATCGGCTCGCCGGTGCCTGTCCGCCCGATCTTGAGTCCCTCGGGAAGGCTCTCATCGCTTACGACCACGTTGTTCGCAATGGTGCCATCCTTTGTGTTCTCGACGACAATCGTGTAGACAAGCGCCCCCGCATCTTGCTCGGATGCCCCGATGAAGTGCTCGTAGCGATCGGCGGTCTTTTCGATGGACAGGCTCGCCGTGTTCGTCCAAACCTCGGCGGAGTCGGACGCTTCCTCGCAGTTGTTCGCGCGGGCTGTGGCGATGTTCACCTGCTCGGCGCCATTGCCCGCTTGGGTGGCGATGGCGGCGAAGCTCACGGTGAGCGTGTCGCCGTAGTTGAATTTGTCAAGCGAACAGCTCCAACGGTTGCCCTCGATGCTCGGGGCGGGGAGATCCTCAATACCCGCGACCTGCACCGTTTCCGGGATGAGTTCAAGCCCTTCGGGGAGGCTGTCGGAGAAGACGGCCTCGCGACACTGGGCGTTTTTCTCGCTTTGTGCAAACGAGGCGGTGAAGTGGACTGCCTCGCCTACCTCGTATTCGTAGGCGTCTGCGGTTTTGTCGACGGTGAGCCTCGGCGGGACGAGAGTCGTCTCGACGCTGTTGCTCGGATAGGTTCCTTTGTCGTTGATGCGGGCATAGGCGCTGTTCGACACGGAGAGCGCGCCGTCGGCGGGGTACTCGGTGAGCTCGGCCTTGAACTCGAAGCGGTACGTCTCGCCCTGCATGCGCATGGAATGCTGCAGGTAGCTTTGCGAGAACACGAACTTCACGGCGTTTCCGTCCTCGCTTTTGCCCTCGTCGCTTTGGCCTGCGTAGACTATCTCACCCGCGTTCTCGATCAGCTGTCCCTCGCCGTCGGTGAGATAGCCGCTCCCGTCGACGTAGTGCATCTCGCGGGGAAGCGCGTCGATAATCTCGAAGTCGGTATAGGAGTAGCCGTTTCGGCAGGTCACACCACGCTCATGGACGGGAACCTCGACGGTGTAGGCAACCACGTCGCCGATCGAGACCCCTTCGGTCTTGTCGGCGATCTTGCGCACGTCGAGCTTGCCGTCTTCGACGATGTCGTCGTTGGGGTTCGGTGCGGTGAGAAACTCGTTCGTCATTGCGAAAAACGATTGCGCCGTCGAGTGCGATCCTTTCCAGGATGATACGAACGAGAGCTCGACGGGCGTTCCCTTCTGCGATCCGGTGGTGTCGAAATAGGCTCCCACCAGGCCGAGCTTGTAGAGAGGGTCGTTCGGGTCTGCGCTGATGGCGCCGTGCTCGTCCTCGACGCCGCCGCATGGGTATTCGGGCGAGGAGATGATGCTTTGCTCCTCGTCGATGGACAGGAAGTCATTCTTGTCGACGACCTGTGCGAGCGAGACGGCGCCTCCGAAGCCGAACTTTTGCCCCACATCCAGGTCGATGCAGGTCATATGCCCTTTAACCTCGTAAGGGTCGTCAGTTCCCGCATAGAAGAACTCGACGCTCACCTCAAGATCAGTCAAGCCCACCGTGTAGAAATTCAGGTTCTCGATGAGCGATCCTGTGCGCTGGTAGCCGCTGTTCACGAATACGCCGGGTTGGAAGGTGTCGTAATCTGCCCGCTCTTCGTATTCGTCCCAGCCGGATGCGCCGTTCGACATGACGGGCTCCACGTAATTCCAGTTGGAAAGCGTGACAACGGCGTCGACCTTGTCGTTGCCATAGCTTGCGCCGGTGTAGCGAAGCGCGAAGCCGCCCTTCGGCGTCGTGCGGTCGATGCGCGCCGCGAATCCGGAATCGTCGGGTGAGGCCAGCTCGTCGTAGTCCCGAGGATAGTACTGCTTGATATTCGGTTCGCTCGTGAACCCCCGCACGATCTCGACGTCGGTAAAGCTAATGCCCCAGTTGAACCCTTCCGGTGTGAACGAGTCCTCGGGGATGTACTCGATGGGAATCTTGCTCGCCGCCTGCGCGACGCCAGGCGTGCAAAGCGCAGCGCCAGGGGCGAGCCCGATTGCGAGGGCGAGTGCCAGAGCGATGTTGATTGCCTTACGTTTTACCTGTTCAATCGGCTGAGGAAGCCTCCTTGCGCTAGCCATAGGGGCCTCCTTGCGTGCCGAGTTCGAAAAGTTGGCTATTCATGGTGCTCCTTTCTCGCGAAATGCGCTCACTGCGCCGGGGATTCCGAGCATAGCGTCGCGTTCTGGCGGCGAGGACGCACCAACCTTGCCGTTTCATCGCGCGTTATCTGCACGGAGGTCCCCGAAAGTCGGTGGGCAATCCCTACAAACTCGGCTGAAACTGCACCGCGACTCGAATATTTCCAACGCAAATTCGACATGCATTCGCGAAAACCTGGCGAAAACCTGGCAGGAAGTCAGCAACGGTTCGGCAACAAAAAGCCGCACAGGGGGTGTAGGTTTTCTGAGCTGGACGCATCGGTCGGCGCGGCTTTCCTATAATGGGCGCTAAACGTGTTATTCGGCGACTCGCTTTCGCCCGCCTTGGATGCGAGGAGCTTGCTGCCCCGTACCCCTTCAAGCCTTCCGAGGAGTCGCTTGCATGGATATTGTCCTTATGATTCTGTACGTCTCGATCCTGCTCGGCTTCCTCGTGCTCATCCACGAGGGCGGGCATTATCTGGCGTCCCGCGCGTTCGGTGTGCGCGTGACCGAGTTCATGATCGGCTTTCCCGGACCTGGCATCGGCTTCACCAAATGGGGCACGAAGTTCGGCGTGACCTGCGTTCCCCTTGGCGGCTACGCGAAGGTGTGCGGGATGGAGCCGGGCGAGATGAGCCCCCATCTGGAAAGCGTGCTTGCGGCGATGTACCGCCGCGGGACGGCAAACATGGAAGACATCGCGCAGGATTGCGGCATCTCGAATGACGACGCCCTCGCCGCCCTCGATGAGCTGGTGGAGTGGGGAAGCATTCAGGGTCCTACGAAAAAGGACAAGTTCAACACCTACCGCGCGATGGCCACCCGTCCCACCAAGGGGCAGATCAAGCGCGCCGAGGCGGCGGGGCAGCCGGTTCCCCTTGCTTATGAGCTGGGGCAACCTCGCCTGGTTGACGACCCTCACGCTCTCTTCGAAAGCGAATACAACCAGCAGTACCGAAGCCTTCCCTTCTGGAAGCGCACGGTCATCCTCCTTGCGGGAATCGCCGTGAATCTGCTGTTCGCCGTCCTGGTCTTCGTGGTGGTGTACTCCATCGTGGGCGTCGATATGACGAACTCGCAGACGGGCGAGGTCTCGCACATCACCATGTCGCCCTTGCGCTCGATAGAAGTCGGCTTCGCCTACATCGGCGCGGTGGTCCAGATGGTGGTAGGCCTGTTCAACCCGCAAACGGCGGCCGATGTCGTGTCGAATTCGACGTCGGTGGTCGGCATCGCCGTCATGTCGAAAACCTACGCCGAGGCGGGGCTTCTCGAATTCGTCTTCTTCATGGCGATGCTCTCGGTTTCGCTCGGCATTATGAACCTGCTGCCGATCCCGCCTCTCGATGGCGGCCGCTTCGTCATTGAGATCTTCCAGAAGCTCACGCGCAAGAACGTGTCGACGCGCGCCCTGAGTTATATGAGCGCGGCGGGAATGATTCTCTTTCTGGGGTTCTTCGTCATCATGCTCAACCAGGACGTGCAGCGTTTCGTCTTCGGCAATTGGGGTTAGTCCGCGCGCCGTTCGCCCAAATGCTTGCCCACGCGCCGCAGGGAAACTTTCTTTCTTGCTAGGCTCTAGGGGAAAGAGGGAAACGGGCGAAAGGACGGCGAGGTGGCGAGCGAGGCTCCAATCGGCGTGATATTCGACTGTGACGGCACGCTCCTCGACAGCATGGGCGTGTGGCGCGAGATGGAAAGCGAGTTCGCGCATCGGGCGGGCGGCGAGCTTTCGCCAGCCGACAAAGACCTGCTGACGACGATGACCACGCCCGAGGCGGGCGAGTTCTTCCACACGAAGTTCGGGCTGGGCTCATCCCCCCAAGAGGTCGTGCGCATGGTAGGCGAGTACATGATGGAGTTCTACTCGACCCGTGCCACAGCGCGTCCAGGTGCGCTTCCGTTCGTTCGCGCCTTGTTCGAGCGCGGCATCAGGCTGTCCGTGGCATCTTCCTCTCCGATGCCGTATCTGCTCGCAGGGCTTTCCCATACCGGGTTCCTCCCGATGCTCGACGCGGTGGTGTCCGTCGATGATGTGGGGAAACCGAAGCGCGAGCCCGCGGTGTACGACCGTGCGCGCTCGCTTATGGGCACCGAGCTTTCCCGTACGTGGGGTGTGGAAGATGCGCTGTACGCGATCGGCACGCTCAAGAGGGCGGGGTACCATACGCTAGCGGTGTACGACTGTGATATGTCAGGAACCTATGCGGAGCTTTCCGCGTCTGCCGAGCGCGCGGTGCGCGATTTCCGCGACCTCAACCCTGACGAGTTCATCGAATTTGCCCGAATGGTTGCCATGCCGTAGGAAAACGTGCGACTCCATTCCCTATAATGGACGGCAGTGTTCATTCAGCGGGCAGCATTCGAAAAGGGAGCATCATGGCGCATGGGGAAAGGGAAGAGATGGTCGCGGCCGAGGGCGGCGCGTTTGATGCCGCATGCGAGCTGAAGCCGAAGATGCCCCTGCTGCTGAAGGTGTTCGGCGTGCTGTGCATCGTGGGCGGGGCGGTCTCCATCCCAAGCGGTGTTCTCGCGGTCGTCATCATCGTACAGTTTTTGCAGTCGGGCGGCCTTGCCGAGGAGGCGCTCACGCCCCTTGCCGTGACGGTGGTTCTCGTCCTTGCCCAAGCGGCTATGTTGGTGCTGTTCATCCTGCTGGGCGTGCGTCTTCTCCGTAACAAGCGCCGTTATGCCGCGCTCACTGCCGAGGTTCTCATGGCGCTTGCGGCGGTGGCGCTCGTCTGCAACATCATGCTCAGCGGCACCGATGTCCATATCGTGCCGACGCTGGTCATCCTCGTGCTCCTGTTCTTCGTGTCGGGCTACGTCGATCCGTCGCTTTCCGAGGAGCGCGAGCTGCAGCGCAAGCTCCGCGACATGGAGACGCGCGACCAGGCGGAGGAGGGAACGCTCGGCCTGGACTCGACAGGGCGCGGCTATATCGCGCTCAACTTCTTTAACGTGTTCTGGATTTTCGTGGTCTGTAGCGTGTTGGGCCTGATCATTGAGGTGGTATATCACTTCGTCATCGTTGTTCCCGGCGAGTACCAAGATCGCGCGGGCATGCTGTTCGGGCCGTTCTCGCCCATCTACGGCGTGGGCGCAGTGCTCATGACCATGGCGCTCAACCGCTTCCATGACAAACCGGTGCCGGTGATCTTTTTGGTGAGCGCCGTGATCGGCGGTGCGTTCGAGTTCTTCGTCAGCTGGTTTATGGAAACTGCGTTTGGCGCGGTGGCCTGGGATTACACGGGCACATTCCTCTCTATTGACGGCCGCACGAACGGCATGTTCATGGCGATGTGGGGCATGCTGGGCGTGCTGTGGATAAAGGCGCTCCTGCCGAAGATGCTCGACGTGGTGAACTTGATTCCCTGGAAGCTGCGCTATACCGTGACCGCAATCGCCACGGCGCTTATGCTCGTGAACGCCATCATGACGCTGCAATCGCTCGACTGCTGGTACGGACGGCTGTCGGGGCATGTTCCCGAAACGCCCATCGAACAGTTCTATGCCACGTATTTCGACAACGATTTCATGGCGAATCGGTTCGAGAGCATGACCATCAATCCCGACAGCGCGACGCGCGGGTCGGGGGCGCCGTCGGATGGCGCTCTCGGCTAGGGGCTATCCGGTCGCGCGCTGAGGCGGCGCGGCTTCGGGCCGGTCCAGCTGTCTTTGCGAGAAAAAGGCCGCTGCGGCGCGGGAGTGCTGCAGCGGCCTTCTCGATGTTTGGAATGCTTGGCCTTGCGAATCGGTGCGGTCCGCGCTCGGGGCTTCTACGCCCAGGGATCGCGCTCGAACAGGGGGTTCGTCTCCTGCCGGTCGGAATAGGGGTCGTAGCCGTCGTCATCTTCGCTCTCGGCTCGAATACAAGGGTCGCGATGTGCGGGTGCGTGCTTGCGCGCTGCCTCGGCAAGAAGCTCCTCAGCGGTTTTTCGCGCCCGGCCCTGTTCGTCTTCCGAAGCGCTATTCGCCATCTGCTGCCTCCTCGTGTCCAATCGCGTCGATTTCATACGGCGTCGTTTGGTACACATAGTAGTTCAGCCAGTTGGTGTAGAGCAACTGCGCGTGCGCGCGCCAGGTCGATTCCGCAGGCTGCGCGGGGTCGTCGTTGGGGTAGTAGTGCTTGGGCAGCGGCGCGTTTGGATGGGTCTTCGAGTCGCGCTCGTATTCCACATTTAAGGTCTCGCGGTCGTACTCGGGGTGGCCGAACACGAAGAAATTGCGGCTGTCGGTGCTTTTCGCCATGTAGACGCCGGCTTCGTCCGACTCGGCGATGATTTCCAGGTTGGGGTTCGCCTCGATGTCCTCGGCTCGCACGTTGGTGTAGCGCGAATGGGGCGCTCGGAAGCGGTCGTCAAATCCGCGCACCCAGGGGGAAGACGGCTTCACGACACGGTGTTCGAATACACCGGTCGTCTTCTCGTCGAGCTCGTACTTCTCGACGCCGTAGCGGTAGTAGATGCCCGCCTGAGCTCCCCAGCAGATATGCAGGGTGGAGTGGACGTTTGTCTTCGACCAGTCCATGATGCGCGTGAGCTCTTCCCAGTAATCAACGTCGTGGAAATCGAGCAGCTCGACGGGCGCGCCCGTGATGATGAGGCCGTCGAAGTGCTCGTCTTTCACATCGTCGAAGGAGACGTAGAACGTTTCCAAGTGCTCTTCAGAGACGTTTTTCGCGACGTGGCTCTTCGTACGGAGGAGCTCCACCTCGGTCTGCAGCGGCGTGTTCGAGAGCTTTCGCAGAATCTGCGTCTCGGTGGTGATCTTGGTGGGCATGAGGTTTAAAAGCAGCACGCGCAACGGACGGATATCCTGGTGCAGCGCGCGGTGCTCGGTCATGACGAAGATGTTCTCTTTTTCGAGTTGCGCGGTTGCCGGCAGCGAATCGGGAATCTTGATAGGCATGGCGCATCCTTTCGTCTGGTAGAAACTTCCTCGCTATCCTAGCAAAAAATCAGTTCACCCAATTATATGAAGCAGCGATAACACATTATCGCGGAAACAGAGGGAAGCAGACGTCCCGCGTTATGCTTCGCGCCCCCGATTTCCGAAGACTTTCTGCAGATGGCCATGAATAAGACGATTCCGACTTGACTTCCCCTCGCCAAGCCAGGTAGACTGCAAAAGTTCGCTTTCAAAAGCCCCGTGAAAGCAGTAAAGGCAGAAGCGTTGTGCCAACGGAGTCCAGGCCTGAGGTATGCGCGTCGGCGTAGGAAACCGGCATCTGGCTGACCTGCACTTTTGAAAACAAACACCCGCTTGCGGTAACGCGCAAGCGCCCCTTGGAAGGGCCCCTCGGCTCGTTCAAGGAACAGAGTATCTATTGGAGGAAGCAAGTGAAGACGTATCATGCGAAGCCCGGCGAAGTCGAGCGCGAATGGCTTCTGATCGACGCAACCGATCAGGTTCTCGGCCGCGTGGCCACCAAGGCCGCACAGATTCTCAAGGGCAAGCACAAGCCGCAGTACACCCCGCATGTTGATACGGGCGACTTCGTGATTATCATTAACGCGGACAAGATTCGCGTTACCGGCACGAAGGCTGCAGCGAAAGAGTATTACCGCCACAGTGGTTTTCCCGGTGGTCTCAAGTCCGAAACCTTCACCGAAGCCATGGAGAAGCATCCTGAGCGCGTGATCGAGCATGCTGTTAAGGGCATGCTGCCGAAGAACACGCTGGGTCGTGCCCAGGGCATGAAGTTGAAGGTGTACGCTGGCCCTGAGCATCCCCATATGGCTCAGAAGCCCCGCGAGATCAAGATGGAGGGTTAATCATGGCAGGTGAAGCTCTGTATTACGGCACTGGCCGTCGTAAGAACGCCGTTGCTCGCGTGCGCCTCGTCCCGGGCACGGGCAAGGTGACCATCAATGGTCGCGAGGGTGCTGAGTACTTTGGCCGCGAGGCTCTTCTCGATTACGCGAAGACCCCGTTCAAGGTAACCGACACCATGGATCACTTCGACGTGATCGCTCGCATCAACGGTGGCGGCATCTCGGGTCAGGCCGGCGCTCTGCGTCACGGCATCTCCCGCGCTCTGCTCGACGCCGGCGACTATCGCGCCGAGCTCAAGAAGGCCGGCTACCTCACCCGCGACTCTCGTGTGGTCGAGCGTAAGAAGTACGGCCTGAAGAAGGCTCGTAAGCGTCCACAGTTCTCGAAGCGCTAGTTTCTTCTGGAACATACACGGTTGCAAACCCCGTCGTTCATCCGAGCGGCGGGGTTTCTTTTTGCCATGGGAAAGGCGGGCTCGCGAGCGTTGGCGCTGTTGGCTGCCTCTTGTTTAAGGTACTCCTTGGAAAGAAGAAGCCCCGCAGCAAATGGGAGGCTGCAGGGCCGATTTGGGGGTGCGTTAAAAACGCAAGTCCACGATGAAACACACAAAATGTTACTAGTCAATACTCAATTCGAAAAGATTATGATTTGCGGTTGAAAAAATTTAGTGAGTGGTCAAAAAAGTACCCAAAAATGGTTGCGTTAGGCTACTAATAACGGTATTCTGAAAGCGTTTTTTAGGGGAACGGTTGCGGTGAAAAGGGGCACGGCGGCCATCAATTGAGAAAGGGGAATCTCAATGAATGCAGCACTCGACAAGATTATGGAGGCTCGCAAGTACGACGGTGTTGTCGTGAAGAACCAAAAAGCACCGCAGCCTTCAGGAAACCTGACGACTGCAGAGCATGACAAAGCGCGCGCTGGCTTGTTCCCGGCGCTCGTTGGCTCGGGCAAGTAGCGTTCTTCCTTTAGTAGCGAAGAGGCCGGATCGGTTGCAGGGGGCAGCTGATCAGGCCTCTTCGCTTTATACGCCTTGCTTGCCGTTGCGCCTTTTCCCGTTGCGCTACGTTGACTAGGAAAACGCAATGACGCTCCATTAAATTTGGCAACTAAAGGCTTGCATGCACCTTACTTGAACCAGGCGGAAAGTGGTCGCGCGGGAACATCCCACCCATCACGGGCAAGCTCTTTTCTCAGCCTGCGGACGTCGCGACGAAGGAAGTCGGGGTTGGTGGAGAGGTCGCGCCCGCGGGGATTTGCGCCCGCGTCAGTCCATACGACATTGCCGCAACCGGTTCCAAAGGGGATGGACGTTCCCGCGGCAAGTCTCATGATGCACGCGAAGTAAGACGCTTCCCTGCGGGTGTAGGGCTCTTCTCGTTCCATCGCCGTTCCCGGCACGGCAGTAAGTACCCCGACGCCCGAGCAATAAGGTTTCTGCGAAATTGCCTCGAGCATGCGCTCGGCGATATCTTCTCGGGGAATTCCGCGATAGACCGGTTCAACTGCGGTCATCAGCTCAAGGTCCGCTTCCCGAACGGCGGCAATGGTTGCGAGCCGCTTCTCGGGTGCAATATCGGTGATGACGCCCTCGCCGAGGCGGTGGGCATGGTAGAACGCTTGCACGCCGGCCTCTTTCAGCCGATGCGCCTGCTCAGACGTTACGTCGCCGATGTTCGCCATAAGGGGCATGTCGTCTCCTACGACGTTGCGCACCGCGGTGACAACCTGCAGGAAGTGCCCGAAATCGAATGCCGCCGTCGCCATAAGGGAGATAAGGTGAACGCCCGCTTCATCGAAAACGCCTGCATAGTGCGTGATTTCGTCATCGGGAACCTCGGCTCGCCCCTTGCTTGAGTTGTTGCGCGCGGCGAGCGAGCAAAAGGCGCAGTTCTCGGGGCACGGCGTGGCATCGAGGCCTATTTGCGCGTAGATTTGACCAACGCCACCCGATGCGCGCCGTCCGAGCACCTCCGCTCCCCAGCGCACATACGCTGCCTCGGCGCTTTCGACGTCGATTCCCATGAGCATGAGCATCTCGTCGCGGCAAGGCGATTCCCCCTCGATTGCCCGGTCAACGATAGATTCCACGGATTTGTCGAGCATGGCAGTTCCTATTCGGGGACGCGCCCGCAGATGATGGCGCTTCCGCAAACGGAACCGACGTCGAAGCGAAGCGCGGTCTCAAGTGCCTCGGTGCGCCCTTTGCGTTTGGCCTTTTCTCGCAGCACGTCAATCGTGTAAACGGTTTTCGGCTCGATGTCGCAGTGCGAAAAGCCGCAAGCGGCCATCATCTCGCGATAGTGGTCCGTCGACGTGATGCCGCGGCGGCAGCCTGTAATGCGCGAGAGCGCCTCTTCGGCGCCTTGGGGAATGGGAGAGAAGGCTACGATGTCGGACACCACGAGTCGCCCGCCGGGGACTAGCACGCGCTTGGCCTCGGCAAACACGGCAGCTTTGTTCTTGCAAAGGTTGATGACGCAATTCGAGAGGACCACATCGACCGATGTGTCGGGCAAGGGAATCTGGTCGATCGAGCCTTCGACGAACTCGACGTTGCTGAGATTCGCTTCCGCAGCGTTCTTGCGGGCGAGCGTCACCATGTCGGGCGTCATATCGAGTCCGAATACGTGTCCTTCGGGGCCTACGAGTCGCGCAGCGATGAGGGCATCGATGCCGCCTCCACTTCCCAAGTCCAAAACGCGTTCTCCCGACTGCAGGTTCGCTTTCGCCACCGGATCGCCGCATCCGCGGCTTGCGGCAAGCGCGCTTTTCGGAAGCCCTGCGAGCGCTTCGCTCGCGTAGAGGAAAAACGCCTCGCCGGCGTGCGCGGGGTCGGGCTCGCAGCACTCGCATGCGCTCGGAGCAGCGCTTGCCGCACGGGCTACCTCGCCGTAGTGGCTGGCGATTTCCCGCGTCTTCGCGTTGCCTCCGGAGTGCTCAAGGGGAGAAGCTTTCGCGTCGCTTATGACAAGCTCGCTGACGGAAGCCTTGTTCTTCCTGCTCATCGGTACAACCTCCGGCACATCTCGACGGCTACGGCAAGTGCTTCTATGTCCTCGCAGGTGGTATGCACGGCGAAGCTTGCACGCCCGGTGCCCACCATGCCCGTCGATGCAGCAAGCGGCATGGCGCAATGCCCGCCCGATCGTATGGCGACGCCCATCATGCCGCACGCGCTGCCGATTTGCGCGGGCGCGGTGTTCGCAAGCGAGAACGACACGAGCCCTCCCGCGCCGTCCAGCTGCGTGTGGTCTCCCCAGATGGTGAGGCCTTCCACCCCATGGAGCGCGTGGACGGCGAACGGGGTCATGGCTTCGGCGTGCTCGAGCACGTGCTCCATGCCCAGCTTCTCCATGTACTCGATGGCGCCCGCCCAGCCGATTGCCTGCGCGATCGGAGGCGTTCCCACCTCGTATTGGATGGCCCCCTGGCGAAGGTAGTAGGAATCGACGGACGCATGCGAGATCGTGCCGCCGCCGATGGCTACGGGGTCCATCTCGTCGAATGCGTCTTTCCCGATGAACAGGCCGCCGATGCCGAGCGGTCCGTACATCTTGTGGGCGGAGAAAGCGGCGAAGTCACAGCCGATTTCCTTTACGTTGAAGGGCAGATGGGGGAACGATTGCGCAGCGTCGAGCATGAATCGGGCGCCGGCCTGATGTGCCATGCGTGCCATGTTGGCCACGGGGTTCACGATGCCGAGAACGTTCGACACGTGGGCGACGCATACGAGTTTGGGGTGATGGTCAAGGAGGCGCTCGTATTCCCCAAGGTCAAGTCTGCCGTCGGGAAGCAGGGGAATGAAGTCGAGCGCGGCATTCCTGCGGCGCGCCAAAAGGAGCCACGGCAGAAGGTCGGAGTGGTGCTCGGAAAGCGCGACGACGATATGGTCGCCTTCGCTCACGTTGAAATCGCCCCACGAGTGCGCCACCAGATTGCATGACGCGGAAGCGTTCATGGTGTAGACGGTCTGGCGGCGCTCGGCGCCAATGAAGTCCTCAAGCACTTTTCGTGCGTCGTTGAGGGAGCCTGTTGCCTTTGCGGAAAGCTCGTAGCCGCCGCGGTAGACGTTCGCGTTCTCGTGCTCGTTGAAGTTCGCCTCCGCCTGAAGCGCACGGAAGCAACGCTGCGTCGTAGCGGCGGAGTCCAAGTAGGCGAGCGTGTTTTTCTGCTTGCGATCGTTGAGCAGCGGAAAGTCCTCGCGGTTGCGCCATGCCCAGGCGTCCACCCAGATGAGTTTGGCTTGCTCGTCATGGGGAAGCTGGTTGCGCCAGGCATCCATGCGCGAGACGACTTTGCGTGCGATTTCAATGAGCTCCTCGTCGGCGGGCGAGCGCTTGGGGACGTCTTTCTGTGAGGTTGGGGAAGTCTTGGGGGCCTCCGGTCGCTCAGACAGTCCTCGCTGCGCTGCGGAACTCGCTTTGCGGAGGCCCCCAAGGCTTCCCTCGAGCTGGGGTCCCTTCCGCCATTCTGACAGTCCTCGCTGCACCGATGGGCTCACCTGGCGGAGGTTCCCGAAAGCTCCTTCGGCCCGCAGGTCGATCCCGCCCATCTCTTTTCGCGCAATCTGAACCGCTTCGCGCGCGGAAAGCGTGCGGCCCTTTTCGAAGGTAGTCAGCTTTTCGGGCACGATGGCGTTCGCCGCGAGCGTTTCCTCCCCGAAGACCACGTCTTTCAGCGCGATGCGCGGCAGCGGGCGATCGGTGCCGTTCGGGTCGGGCTTGCACAGCCCGCTCGCGTCGAGGTTCTCCAAGAAACGGCGCGAGATGAGCATCGGCGTGCGGCGATACCACTGGATCCACGATGCGACGACGTCGAGCGTGGGGTCGTCGCGGAACGTGCGGCAAACTTCGAGTAAATGAGCGGGTGTGATGCGAACCTGATCGCAGCCGAGCAGCATGACGGAGTCGGCGTCGGGATTGTCTTCGAGCGCGAGTGCCGCGTAATCGAGCACGCCTTTGGGCACGTCGTACAAGGTGAACCCGCAGGCGTCTAGGGTGGCCCGATACGCCGCATCGGCGTCGAAGGGGATGAATTCGACTTCCCTGCCCGATTGGTGGGGCGTGTTCTCTTTTCTAGCGGCGACGATGTCGCTAGAGACCACCTCCTCAAGTGCGCGGCGCTCCTCGGGCGCGCCTCCCGCAAGCACGTAGACGCGTGCGAACCTCGCCTCAAGCGCGCGTGCCGCGACAATCGCCGTTACGGTCGTTCCTCTAAAGCGCTGCAAGGGGCGGGGCGTCTTCTTCTCACCGTTTTCGGGGTCCTCGCAGATCACGGGCTTTTCGTCCTCGCTCTCGAAGGTGACCTTCAGCGGTGTTGCCCCGAAATCGGTCGCGAGCACAAGGGCGATGGTTTTTCCGCATGCGCGTGCGAGCTCGGTTTCACTGGGGGTGGGGTGCTCCACGGGCCCCTGCTTGGGCTGGTGTTTGGATCGATTGTTCGCTTGTTTCATTGACTCGTCCTCCGATTGGGGTAACGATACATTGTGCTAAGTATAGGACATTGTCTAGTAATATGTGTCGCGCATGTACGTGCGATACGAGGGCGAATGGCGCGAGTGGAATGAGCGCGAACGACGTAAGCGGTGCCTCGTGGACGCGCAAATTAATTTTGGTTGAATGCGGCGCTCTGCGGGGCAAGTCGGTTTTTGTGCCCTAGTTGATCGAAGTCGAAATCCTCCTTCTTCCTCCAGGTTCGCTGTCACATAGTAGTTCTAGTCTTATAATAGATAAGCTACAACAGGGCTTCTAACGATCGGAGAGGGTCATGGATCAGAAAATCACCGGGATCATCGCTCGCGCCCAGGAGGGGAAGGCGCCGACGTACGAGGAAGTCATGGAGCTGCTCGCGCTCGACGAGGCCTCGCCCGAGGCGACGGCGGTGCGCGGGGCGGCCAACGACCTCGTGCGCGCGAAGACGGGCAACGCCTGCGCGATGTGGGGGCAAATCGGCATCGACGTGTACCCGTGCGAGGCGGACTGCCAATTCTGCTCGTTCGCCAAATCGACCACCTGCTTCACCGAGCATGTGACCATGTCCGTTGAGGAAGTCGTCAAGCGTGCGAAGGAATTTACCAAAGGCGGTGATCTGTACGGTCTGTGGCTCATGTGCATGAACAGCTACGATGAGGATTATTTCCTCGAGGTCGTGAAGGCCGTTCGCGCTGCCATCCCGCCCCAAACGATGTTGTTCTCCAACATCGGCGATACCGACGTCGAGTATTTCGAGAAGCTTAAAGCTGCTGGTCTCGACGGCGCGTACCACGTGAAGCGCATCGGCGAAGGAGAGCTCACCAAAATCGCTCCTGAGCGCCGCGAAGCGACCATTGCCGCAGCTCACGAGGCTGGTCTGCAAGTTCAGGATTGCTGTGAGCCCATCGGTGCCGAGACGCCCAACGAGGCGATCGCTACGCGCCTGTTCGAAATCAAGCAGCGCGACGACGATTACGGCGTCTACAACGGCTCGGGCGTCATGAAGCGCAACTCGGTGCCCGGCACGCGCTATGAGGGCCTGCAAAACGAGATTACCGACATGCGCCTTGCGCTCATCGGAGCAATCCAAGTGTTTGTGATGGTTGAGCAGTCGAAGATGCCCTGGTTCGCCATTCATGAGCCTAACTCCGTGAGCTTGCTTTCCGGCGGCAACAGCATTTGCGCGGAAACGGGCTTCAACCCGCGCGACACGGCCGAGGACACCGCCGGCAACCACGGACTCGATGTACCCGCCGTGCGCCAGATGTTCTATCAGGCGGGATTCAAGACCCTCGTGTGCGGCGACGGAACCCGCATCGAGCTCACGCCCGAGTATATGGAAGCGAAACTCGCCGAGTAGAAACGGAAAGCCTTTCCGCATGAGGGCGCCGTCGAGGAATCGCCCTTGCGGGAGGGCTTGAAAGAGAGAGGACGGCAACGCAATGAAACGAGAGATCACCGGGATCATCGCTCGCGCCCAGGAGGGGAAGGCGCCGACGTACGAGGAAGTCATGGAGCTGCTCGCGCTCGACGAGGCCTCGCCCGAGGCGACGGCGGTGCGCGGGGCGGCCAACGACCTCGTGCGCGCGAAGACGGGCAACGCCGCCGTGCTGCTCGGACAGATCGGCGTCGACGTGTACCCGTGCGAGGCGGACTGCCAATTCTGCAGCTTCGGCAAGAGCCACACCTGCTTCACCGAGCACGTGACCATGCCCATCGACGAGGTCGTCAAGCGCGCGAAGGACTTCACCAAAGGCGGCGATTTGTACGCGCTCTATTTGATGACCATGCACTCGTTCGATAAGCAGTACTTCCTCGATTGCGTGCGCGCCGTGCGCGCTGCCATCCCCGCGAGCACGCGGCTGGTCTCGAATATCGGCGACACCGACAGGGAATACTTCGAGCAGTTGAAGGCGGCAGGCCTAAATGCCATCTACCATGTGAAACGCTTAGGTGAAGGCGAGCTCACGAAAATTTCGCCCGACCGTCGCGAGGCAACCATTCGCGCAGCTCACGAAGCGGGTCTTTCCATCCAGGACTGCTGTGAGCCCATCGGCGCCGAAACGCCCAACGAGGCGATCGCCACGCGCCTGTTCGAAATCCAGGCTCGCGGGCGCGAGATGGGGCTGCACGATTGCGCGGGCGTCATGAAGCGCAACTCGGTGCCCGGCACGCGCTACGAGGGCCTCGCCAATGAGATTACCGACATGCGTCTCGCGCTCATCGGGGCGATCGAGACGTTCGTCATGGTCGATCAGGACGACTTCCCCTGGATGGCCGTGCACGAGCCCAACACGGTGAGCCTTATGAGCGGCGCGAACACCATCTGGGCGGAAACGGGCTTCAACCCGCGCGACACCGCCGAGGACACCTCCGCTGGGCGTGGGCTCGACGTGCCTGCCGTGCGTCAGATGTTCTACCAGGCGGGATTCCGCATGCTCGTGCGCGGCGACGGCTCGCGCGTTGATTTGACGCCTGAATACATGGAGGCGAAGCTTTCCGAGTAGGGAATGCGGGCACGGACGTGTGAAGCTCGTGCGAGGCCCGCGCAAAGACTGGCGTCTAGAAATATCGGGCGGGCGCGTGTCCGCCCGACGGCTATTCACTGAGAGAGGGATGAATGGACAAAAAAATCGAAGAGATCATCTCCCGCGCGTGGGAAGGTAAGGCACCTACCTACGAAGAGGTTGTGGAAATGCTGGAGTGTGACGAGGCGAGCCCGGAGGCAACGGCTATCCGCGGCGCGGCCGATGGCATCCAGCGCGAGAAGACGGGCAATGCGGCGACTATCTGGGGGCAGATTGGAATCGAAGTCTACCCGTGCGAGGCGGACTGCCAGTTCTGCAGCTTCGGCAAGAGCCACACCTGCTTTACCGACCACGTCGTTATGCCTGTTGACGAGGTTGTTCGCCGTGCGGTCGAGTTCGCGAAGGGGGGTGACTTGTACGGGCTTTACCTTATGACGATGAACACGTTCGACGAGGATCACTACCTCGAGTGCGTGAAGGCCGTGCGCGCAGCCATTCCCACTGACGTGCGCCTTATTTCCAATATCGGCGACACGACGGAAAAATTCTTTAGGAAGCTCAAGGATGCGGGCGTGTCTGCCGTCTATCACGTCAAGCGCCTGGGCGAGGGTTGCCTCACCAAGATCACGCCCGAACGCCGCGAGCAGACCATCCACGCTGCGCATGCTGCCGGCCTTAAGGTGGAGGAATGCTGCGAGCCAGTCGGTGCGGAGACGCCGGTTGAGGACATTGCGACGCGGTTGATGGAAATTCGCCAGCGCGATGAGGACTTCGGCGGACTCGACACCACGGGCGTCATGAAACGCACGAGCGTTCCCGGCACGCGCTACGAGGGGCTGGAAAACGAGATCACCAACCTGCGCATGGCTCAGATGAACGCAATCGAGACGCTGCTCATGTGCGATCGTCCGCATGCTATTCACATGGGCCATCACGAGGCCAACCTAATCAGCCTTGTCAGCGGGTCGAACTGCGTTACCGCAGAGACGGGTTTCAACCCGCGCGACACTGCCGAGGACACCTCCGCCGCCCGCGGCTTGGACGTTCCCGCGGTGCGCGAGCTTTACTACCAGGCAGGATTTCGCCGTCTGATGAAAGGGGACGGCAGTTATATCGACTTAACGCCGGAATATATGGAAGCGAAGCTTTCCGAGTAAGAGACGCGATGCGCGGGGGCGCGGTGCGACGCGCGGGGGCACGCGATGCGCGGGGCGCGAAAGGAGAAGGTTGGCGGCGGGGGCATCCCGGATGGGAAGCCCCCGCCGTTTTTACGCTTCGAGTTGCGCCAGACGCTCGGCAAGGCGCTCGGCGCGCGCGTCGAGCATGAGCGTCTCGCTGCGGTCGTAGTAGGCGTCGCAGCCGTGCTTCGCGATGAAGGCGGAAAGCGTCTTGTTCATGGTCATCTCGTTGAGCGCCATCGTCATCTCGTTGCCTTCACCCCAGGCTGCGTCCATGAAGTCGAGGGCGGAGGCAAGCTCGGCCTCGATTATCACCCCTTGCCGCTTGTGCTCGCCGAGTCTCTCGTTGAAGCTCGCGGCAATATCCCTCAAGCTCGCGCCGCCGCCCCCGAGCTTCGCCGCCCATGCCCGCAAGCTCTCAATCGCGCCGTGCTCGACGCTGCGGGCGAGCGCATCGTTTCGGTAGCGCGCGGCGTCCGCCTCGAGTCGGGCTGCGCGCTCGCTGACTTCCTGGGAAAGTGCGATCGCGGGGTCGGGCTCCTCTTTGGCTCGAAGAAGTGCCGCTCGAAGCTCGGCAAGCTCGCGCTCCTGCTCGACGTCGCTTTCCGCATGGGCGGCGAGCGCGTCGATCAAAAGGCCGGCCAAGGCGGCTCGCTCGTCGAACCCGGCGTGCGCCGCCTTCTCGCGCAAAGACTCATCGGCTTTGCCGCCAAGGATGTCCTCGATGCGGTAGTCGGCGCTGTAGCTGCTGAAAAGGCGCAGGTAAACGCAGAAATCGGCGGCAATCGACGCCGTCTGCAAGTATTGGCCCACCAGCTCGTCGTCGATTTCCAGGCCGTTTTTCTCGTACAGGCGCATCATGTTCGAGAGGTCCATCCAGGCGCGCGCGGTGACGAACTCGCGGCTTCGCCCCTTGGCCTCCATGTGATAGAAACAGTCGGGGCGCATATCAAGGAAGCTAACGACTGCCGGATGAGCCCCGCACGCCACAGCGTACTCGCGCCATGCTGCAAGGTCGGGCTCCACCTCGATGCGCTTCACGCGGTCCATCGTCACGACGTCGAATTGGCGCGCGCTCTTGTTGTATTCGAGCGGGTTGCCGGCGCTGACGACCACCCAACCGTCGGGGACGCGGTGGTTGCCGAGCATCTTGCTCTGCAGGAACCGAAGCATCATGGGCATGAGCGTCTCGCTTACGCAGTTGATCTCGTCGAGGAACAGGATTCCCTCCCTGCGTCCCGTCTTCTCGATGCTCTCGTAGATGCTTGCGATGATCTCGCTCATCGTGTATTCCGAGATGTCGACGTCGCGCTCGCCGTAGCGGCGTTTCGTGATGAACGGCAGGCCCATGGCCGACTGGCGCGTGTGGTGCGTCATGGAGTAGTCCACAAGTCCCAAGTCGAGCTCCGCCGCCACCTGCGCCATGATCGCGGTCTTGCCGATGCCGGGCGCCCCCAGAAGGAAAATCGGGCGCTGCGTCTCGATAGGCATTACGTACTCGCCGAAGGCGTCTTTGGTGAGGTACGCGACGCAAGTTTTTCTGACCTGCTCTTTTGCCTGCTTGATGTTCATCTATCGCTCGCTTTCGCTCGTAAGATCGTCGGAATAAGTTAGTACCCTTGTTGCCCATGCGGGACATGAGCCCGCTTCATCGACAAAGACGAAGGCCGTATCCCAAGGAGGCGCCTGGTCGGGGAAAGTTCCCTGCCCGTCCGTGAAGTAGATGAGCGCTTCCCAGTTTGCCACCGTGCCGTCGTCGGTCATGCGCTCCATCAGCTCGAACACGGGGCGGAAGTCCGTGCCCCCGAAGCCCTTGAGCTCGAGCGAGGAAAGCCAATCGACCATGTCGTCGCGCGTGCGCAAAAGGCGGGTGTCCTGCACCTGCGAATCGCATTGCACCATCCAGATGCGCGTCTCGTCGCCCACCGACGCGCTCTCCAAAAGCATTCCGCACGCCTTCGACGCGAAGGCCTCCACAAGCGGCCCGCTGCAGCTGCCGGATGTGTCGATGGCGATGCAGAAGTCCCTGATCTGGGGTGTCTCGCGGTATTCCAGAGGCTCCACCAGCGCGATCCCGTCCAACTCGCGCAGGCTGTAGCTGTAGTAGATGTAGTCGAACTCCTCGTCGTCGAGAGTCATGCTCTCGTGTGGCGCGGCGTAGATCTGCAGCAGCTCTTCTAAGCTCATCGTGCTTGCATGGGCGCCGCGAAGCTGGCTTGTGAGGGTGCTCGGCGCGGTGTCGTGCTCGCGCTGCATGTCCATCTCCGTTGCGGTGGCGATCTCCTCCCAGCGCTGCTTGAGCTCGTGCTGCGCGTTGCTCTCTGTCTGCGACCGGTCGGGTTCGAGGCCCTCGGGCTTTTCGAACCACAGCTCGTGGCTGTCCATACCGATGGCGATTTCCAGCTTGGCGAGCTCCTCCTGGCTTAGACCCTCGCGCACAAGCAGCGCGTAGAACGCCTGCGCAGTCGGCTGCTCGACGCGGTGCGCCCATTCGGAGATGCGGCAGTCGCGCTCGTCGTCTTTGTAGGTGATCGCGTCGCATTCCAGCTGGCCGAGAACGCAGCCGACCGACAGATCGCAGGCAACGCTCCAGGTGAGCGGGTCGATGTCGGCGCGTGGGAAGGGGTGGCGCAACAGGCAGTGCGCGATCATGTGCAGGTAGGCGCGCGTGATGACCTGCCGCGCACCCTTGAAGTTGTTCAGGACGAAGGCGGGGGAGAAGAGCGCCTCGCGCCCATCGGTCATGCATCCGCCGCGGTTCATCTGGATGCGGTGCGGCAGGCGCGCGAGCGGACGGTTCGTGAACTTGATGCTCGTGAGCAGGTCGTCGCGGCACAGTGCGATCATGCTGTCGGCGAGCGACGCCGCCTCGTCGAGCAACTCGGAGGGATGCGCGTTTCGGGCCATGCTAGAACTCCAGAAGGTCGAGCTCGTCTGCGGCGGAAGAAACGTTTTGCGCCGCGCGCATGATGAGCGCGGCTCCCTGCGCGTTGTTCGTCCCCTGCGCGGCGGCAAGGGCGTCGTCAAGCCAGGATTGTTCCAAGTTTTCCCAGGTGAGCACAGCGGAAAGGCCGGGAAGGGCGCTCGTTCCTGCCGCGGCGAGCGTCGCAAGCAGGCTCGCTGTGCAGTCGCACGCCTCGGTGCAACTGCGGCATGCGATCTCCGAGAGCTTGCAGGCGAACTCCGGCTGGCGCCCGTACGATCCCCACCAGCTGCGATGGATGGAACAGGGGTGCCCCTCCGTGCGCTCGAAGATGAGCGAGAGCGTCTCTAAGGTGCGCTGCGGCGTGGCGAGCCGCGCCCAGAGGTCCTTCTCGCTCGCGGCGAGATCGCTTCTGCTTTTCCGCAAATCTTCCGGGACGTCGTCGCGCATGCCGTCGGAGAGTCGCGCGCCCCCCGCGGCCAAGGCGCGCGCGAGCTTGGGCTTGTCGCTTCGCAGGGCGAGCGAGAGCAGCTCGGCCTTGTCGTTTGCGGAAAGCAGCCCGTGCGCGAGCAGCTGCTCGATAGGTCCAAGCGACGCGTCACTTTCCACGACGGGAAGATAGTAGCTTCGCTGGGCTTTGCAATAGCGATAGTCCTCCAGGAAACCAAGCAAGCCGCGCATGCTTTTCGCCTGTTCAATAGCTCGCTTTGCCGCCTTATCATCGGTGACGGCGAGGTGGAAGCCGAGTCGCCCCATAAGAAGGGACGCATCCGCCATGCCCGAGGAGACAGCCGCGCTGAAGCAGCGCCCGGTGAACTCGACGAGCCCCGCCTGGGGGCCTTCGAGCCAGTCGACCACGGCGCGCTCATCGCCCGCTTCCACGAGCGCAGAGAGCTCTTTTTCTGCTTCGATTGCCGTATTGTGCGGCACGGGCATCCTCCTTCAAGCGCCTTTCGCCAACATGATACCTCTGCTGTCTATAGGCTATTGTCTAATATGGGATTCCGTCTTAATATCAACCAAATACGGTTTGAATCAATCGAGGGGGTTTCCATGCCTTTGCCAAGCGTTGACGAAGAGGTCTTGCGCATCGCCGATTACTGTATGGACGGCAAGACGCTTACCCATAAAGACGCGATCTATCTGTGCGACATTGAGTCGTTCACTCCTGAGGGCCACGTTTTGAGCTACGTTGCCCGCGAGCGTCATTTCAGGGCGGCAGGCGGCATCGCCGAGGTTCATGGGCAAATCGGCATGGACGCCAACCCTTGCCCCGCGAACTGCGAGTTTTGTTCATTTGCCTCAAACAGCGATGCTCGTCCGAATGGCCGTCACGAGATGCCCCTCGATGCCATCCTGCGTTATGCGCACGATTACTACGACAACGGTGCCAACGTCTTGACGCTCATGATCACCAATAGTTACAACTTTGAGCGGTATCTTCGCTATATCGATGCCGTTCACAAGGAGCTGCCCGATTTTCCCATCATGGCGAACATGAGCGATTTCGACTATTCGATGGCTTGCGAGCTCAAGGCTGTGGGTGTGGGGAGCGTCTATCATGCGATTCGCATGGGCGAGGGGGAAATCAACAACCTGAGCGTCGAGGCTCGGGTGAAGACTATCGAGGCTGCTCATGAGGCGGGGCTTAAAGTTTCCACGTGCACTGAGCTCATCAGGCCTGGGCTTGCGGCTGAGGATATCGTCGCCGCACTCGAGCGAGAGGTATCTCTCGAGCCGGAGTCTGGTTTTGCTGGTGGATTTATCGCCGTGCCTGGGACGAAAATGTTCGATGCGCCGCGTTATAGCTGGTCAAAGATAAACGTGTTTGGCAACATCCTTCGCCTCCTTACGCCTGAGGGGAAAATGCCCTTCGGCAGTGGAAATCACAGCTGGGCTGAGGTTGGGACGAACCCACGCGACGACAAGAACGAAACCGAGAAGGGCGGCCTTGGCCCTGATCTTCTGAAGAGCCGTATGGAGTTCGAGAACAAAGAATGGGCGGTCCCCTTCGGACCCTCGAAGTTTTGGTAGGAAGTGCGGGGCTCGTCGGCGGGCCCTCGGTGGGCGGTGCTCGCTTCGGCGTGCGCCCGCTCGGCGGAATGGCAATGCGGCGGAAGGCTGCCGCAGCGAAAGTTGGGGAGGAACGAATATGAAGCAGGTATTCAACGAGGAAATCTACGACATCGTGGAGAAGGGTCTTTTGGGTGGTGGCTTGACCGAGGAGGAGACGCTCAAGCTCTATCAGGTGCCGGAAACGTCGAAGGAGGCTGCCTACATCCGTTGGGCTGGGCAGGAGCTTTCCCTCCGCGCGGGCGACGGCAAGGCCGAAATCCATGCGCAAATCGGCTTGAACTCCACCATCTGCCCGAAGAATTGCAAGTTCTGCTCGTTCGCGTCGTGTAACTCCTCGCGCAAGGGCAAGTTCGAGCTTGCGAAGGAAGACGTGCTCGAGTACGCAAAAATCTACATGGAAGATGGCGCGAACCTCATGCTCCTGCTCACCACGGCGAGCTACAGCTTCGAGAAGCTGGTCGACATGGTGGGAAGCGTGCGCGAGGTGATTGGCGACGACATGCCGCTTCTGGTGAACACCGACGACATGACGCTCGAGCGCACGACGGCGCTCAAGGCGGCGGGTGCGAACGGTGCCTATCATGCCGTGCGCATGCGCGAGGGCGTTGACACCGAAATCCCTGTTGAGACGCGCATGGAGACGTTTGCGAACCTGGCTGCGGCAGGCATGAGCCTTTCCACCTGCGTGGAGCCTGTCGGCCCCGAGCATACGCCCGAGGAAATTACCGAGGCGACCTTCCGCTGCATCGGCACGCACCCCGTGTCGGCGGGCGTGGGCAAGCGCGTCGCCGTTCCCGGTACACAGCTCTACGACCTGGGAATGCGCACGGACGTGTCGAACGCGAATATGGTGGCGATCTACCGCTTGGCGAGCGGCCTGGAGCCGCGTCTTAACTGCTCGGCAAACACGGTGATGACGGCGGCGTCGGGTGCGAACCTCGCCTGGGCGGAAGTGGGAACGAACCCGCGCGACACCGTCGAGCGCACCGAGCACGGCGGGCGCGGTGCGAGTTTCGCGCAGCAGCGCAAAATGTTTTTGGCATCTGGCTGGGAAATCGTCGACGGTCCCTCAAAGGGCTGGATGCTCTAGGATTTCGAACTCGATGAACCCTTTTGCCGATATATTCGAGCCCGCGGTGCCCGCACCCCTAGAAGATGAGGGGCGCTGCGGGTTTTCCCTCACGCTCGAGCGCTATTATTCCCGCGATGCGGCGCACGTCGTCGTGCCCTTCGGCACAACGCAGATTCTTCCTGAGGCATTTCGCGGCCATGGGGAAATCGAGTCGATCGAGCTGCCGCGAACGCTCGAGTCGATCGGGAAGGCCGCCTTTCGGGACTGCACGGGGCTGCGCAAAATCGCTGTGCCCGAGTCCGTGTTCGAAATCGGCGAACGTGCCTTTTCGGGGTGCGCCTCCCTTCGCGAGGCGGCGCTTCCGCGCGCGCTCATGGCGGTTGCGCCCTCGACGTTTTCCCGATGCGCCTCCTTGGAAGTCGTGCACGGGGGTGATGAGGTTTACGAAGTGGGAGCGAGTGCGTTTTCCGGATGCGGCAGCTTGCGCGAGATGCCGGCGTTTTCCCGCTTGGAGTCGCTCGGTGCCGAGGCGTTCGCGGGATGCGGCTCGCTTTCCTGGGCGATGCTGCCGGCGACGGTCCGCGCGATCGGTGCCGAGGCGTTTCGCAATTGTCGTGCGCTCGCTGAGGCGCGCATCCCCGAGTCGGCGGAATCGTTGGGACACGACATTTTCTCGGGGTGCATGGGCATACGTTCGATTGAGGGTGCCGACGCGCTCGTTTCCCGCTTTCCCGACGCCTTCCCGCGCGGGGTTGCCGCCTCCCGCGGGTTTCTGCGCTCTCAGGATCGATCCGACCAGGTCAGGGCTTATCTCCATGCCCACGTGAACGAAATAGAGTCCCTTCAAGGCGACGTCGAGAAGTCGCGGGAGAAGGCGGGGCGAATCGCGCGCGAGATCGAAGAGACCGGCGTGCTGGAGCGCGCCCGCCGAAAGCAGCTTTCCGAATCGCTCTCCTCGGAGCGTCGCACCCTTCGCGATCTGAGAAAGAGGCTCGATAGCTTCGAGAATCCCTCCGACGAGGCGCTTCTCGACATGATTTCGCGCTCCTAGCAGCTGCGGTCGACCGCGTGGGGCCGTCCGCCGCCCTTCGCCATCATCTCAAATATATTCCAATATCAACTATTGGACATTCTCAACTATGTGAGATAAACTACCGTAGACATTTTTGCGAACCAACATGACGAGGAAAGGAATCCATGGCGCGCGACGCGGCGAAAGAAAGCAACAGGAGCTTCTCCGAGTGGTTTTTCGGCAAGTTCTCGCTTGCGAAGCCGAAAGAGATAGCGAAGCTCATCTGCCCTCTCATCGCGATGATCCTCATGATGATCGTGAACGGTGCCGCGCAGGACGTGTATCCCGCAGACGAGACGACCGTCTATTATCCCATCTTCATCCGCGCGTCGATCGTGGTGTACGCCGCGCTTATCGTCGCGAGCGTTTGGTTCGAATATGCGCGCCGCCATTTTCTGAAATGGTGGGGTCTTATCATCTTCGTCTACCTGGCGACGGGTATCTACAACCTGTGCACGCTGAAGTCGGGTGTCCTCGAGCTGCCGTATTTCCCGTCGTTCGAAAGCATGCTCGCGTACTGTTTCGAGCATTACGGCAGGATTGCGGGCGATCTGTTCAACTCTGTTACGCTTTACCTGCAAGGTGTTTTCATAGGTGGCGTCCTGGGATTTCTTTGGGGCTCGGCCATGGGGTACAGCAAGCATGCTAACTACTGGCTCAACCCCATTATCAAGATTATCGGCCCTGTTCCAGGCGTTGCCTGGGTGACGATTTCCCTCGTTTTAGCGCCTTCCAACCACTTCGCGGCGCTCATCGTCATCGCATCGACCACGTGGTTCCCGCTTTCGGTGAACCTGGCCGGCGGCATTCGCTCGGTCAGCCGCGCGAGCATCGAGCGCGCGCAGACGCTCGGGGCTTCGAACTGGTACATCATCCGCCATGTGGTCTATCCCGCCGCTGCACCGAGCATCTTCACGGGTCTGTTCATGGCATTCTGCTTCTCGCTTACTTCGCTTGTTACCGCCGAGGTCATGGGCGTGAGCGGCGGCCTTGGCTGGCGCATCTCATGGGCGCAGAGCTACATGGCCTACGACATCATCTACACCATCGCGATCATCTTCATCGCGATGGCCTTCGTCCTCATCACCATTCTGTTCGTTATCCAGCGTCACACCATGAGCTGGTCAAAGGAGGTTGTCCAGTGGTAGACGCCAAGGAATCGACCGCTGTTCGCGAGGCCGACAAGCGCCTTGTCGCGAAAGACGTGCTGCGCGTGTTCGACGATGCCGACAAGGGCGAGCTCACCGCCCTTCATGACTTCGACCTCGAGGCGGAACACGGCGAGATTGTCGCGCTCATCGGGCCTTCCGGCTGCGGCAAGTCGACGTTTCTGCGCCTTGTCGCCGGCCTGGACAAAGCGCAGGGCGGCACCATCGAATACGGCGGCGAGCCCATCAAGGGGCCCTCGTACAACCGCGGCTTCGTGTTCCAGGAAACGAACCTCTACCCCTGGCTTACCGTCGAGAAGAACATCGCCTTCGGCCTGAAAGCTCGCGGCGTCTACAAACAGCAGAAGCATCGCGTTCAGGAAATGATTGACCTCATGGGCCTTTCGGGATTCGAGAAATCCTACCCGCACCAGATTTCGGGCGGCATGGCAGCGCGCGTCGCAATCGCCCAAACGTTCGTGCAGGACCCGGGCATCATCCTTCTCGACGAGCCGCTCTCCGCGCTCGACGCGTTCACCCGCGCGGTCATCCAGGACGAGATCTTAAAGATGCGCGACCGTTTCAAGCCGATCATCCTCATGGTGACGCACGACATCGAGGAGGCCGTCTACATGGCCGACCGCATCGTGGTGCTCAGCCCGCGTCCGGGCACGAACATCGGCGAGATCGTGGTCGACATGCCCCACCCGCGCGATCGCATCTCCCCGCAGTTCATCGAGTACCGCCATGCGGTCATGGACATGCTCCAGTTCGACTAGGTGCACCGCATGGCGAACGTTGATTTGAAAGAAGAGCAGCGCAAGGAAGAGGAACGGCTTTTCATCAAGAAGAAAAAGCCCCTCATCTGCCGCGCATCCTTAAAAGACGCGTTGACGATGCTTGTCCCGTTTTTGGGCATGGCGATTTCGGCGTTGGAGTTTTCCCTGCTCCCGCAGGTACACCCGATGAAGGTGCAGTACCACGCGGAAACCTGGCTGCCGACGCTCGCCGTCTGCGCGATTGTCTATGCCGTGCTGTATCTGGTCTCGCTGTTTGTGCGGCCGGTGCGCGAGAAGGTGTCGCATGTCTCATGGTTCGTCTGCGCCGTCTTCCTGTTCTTCACGTTGCAAGATTACCTGACGCTCCGCACGGGAATCTTGAAGCTGCCCTTCATCCCCTCGCCCGACAAGATCATGCACGAGCTCATCGTGAACATCGACGTCATCATGGGTGATGCGGCGTCGTCGATGACCACGCTGTTCTCCGGCCTCGCCATCGGCATCACGCTCGGCTTCGTCTCGGGCGTTGCGTGCGGCTGCGTGCGATTGGTCGACTACTGGGTGAACCCGCTTCTGAAGGTCGTCGGTCCGGTTCCCGCGCTCATCTGGATGCCCATCTTCTTCGTGACGTTCCACTCGAGCAACATCGCCGCGCTTGCGGCGGTCGTGCTCGCGTCGTGGTTCCCGCTCACGCTCATGATCTCGAGCGCCATCAAGACCATCGACCGCGGGCTTATCGAGCGAGCAGAAACGCTTGGCGCCTCGAAGATGTACGTGGTGATTCACGTCATGCTGCCGAATTCCATCCCAGCTATTGCAAATGCTCTGTTCATGGCGCTATCGCATTCGTTCGGCGCCATGGCGGCAACCGAGCTGTGCGGTGTTAACTCCGGGTTGATGTTCCGAATCCAGTACACCCGCGTCATGGCCAACTACGGCGAGGTGTTCGCGATCATCGGCGTGATGATCGTCATCTTCTCGACGCTCACCGCGATTATGTTCGCGTTCAGGAACTGGCTTTTGCGTTGGCAGAAGGGACTCGCGCGCTGGTAGAAGGCAGGTATCTACAGCCAATAACGGCTGTGGACATAAGGTTTTAATGATACAAGGAAGGGAAGGAATGCGAATGGAAAAACTGACAAGGCGTTCTTTCGTGAAGGGCGCGGCCGCTGCAAGCGCGGTCGTTGCTGCCGGTGCGGCGATGACCGGCTGCGGCTCGAATGACACGAGCGCGAAGACCGACGACTCCAAGAAGGGCGATTCCTCAAGCGACAAGATCCCCATGACCATCGGCTACTGGGGCGGCAACTGCTGCGAGCTCGCCGTTTACGTCGCAATCGAGAACAACTGCTTCCAGGACAACGGCATCGAGCCGAACGTCGTCACCATCACGGCCGACACTTCCGAGCTTCTGGCCAACGACGAAATCGACTTCTTCTTGTGGACGCCAGGATTCTTCCTGTCTTGGCTGCAGGGCGCGAACGCGAAGCTGATCGACACGATGCACACCGGCTGCTGGTCGGGCATCACGCTCGAGGGCAACGGCATCGATAGCGCCGCCGACCTGAAGGGCAAGAAGGTTGGCTGCACGGGCATGAGCGGCCCGTCCTACGTCGAGTCGAACGCGCTGTACTCGCGCGCCACGGGCGGCAAGGGCTCTGAGGACATCAACTGGACGGTCTACGACGGCTCGCTTCTGCTCCAGGCGCTGAAGGACCACGAGGTCGACGCCATCATCGGCATCGATTCGACGCTCTACCCGCAGGTGAAGGACACTGAGGGCGCTAAGTTCTTCTTCATCTCCGCCCAAGAGCTCTCCGACTACTACTGCTGCTTCGTCTGCTGCAACAGCCATACGCTCGAGAAGCACCCCGAGGCGGGCGACCGTCTGGCCAAGGCGTTCGCCGACGCCGACGACATCCTGCGCAAGGACGTGAACGCGGCGGTCGAGATGGCCATCGAGAAGGGCTACACGGTCGGCAAGTACCCCAACATCGAGAAGGGCCTCGCGAACAACTACCTCTACGGCCATGGCAATGAGGAGGACTTTAAGGCTTCGATCTACGAGCGTTGGGACGAGCTTCGCGTTGCCGGCTTCCTGAAGGATTGCCCCGAAGACGAAGCGAAGGCGAAAGAGTATCTGCAGGAGCTTACCGATGGCATCGCCGAGTGGCATGGCGACGTCGGAAAGGCGACGGCGGCCAAGAAGCTGAGCGAGCAGGTGAAGACGCGCGGCGACGCGTTCGGCACCAACCCTGAGGACGTGAAGAACGCCTAGGGCTTCGCATAGCGAACGCGAGGAGGGTATCGGCATGAAGCCGGTACCCTCCTTTTGTTTGGGGAAGCGGGTTGCTTGTGCGTGGGGCGTTTTGCGCACGGGGTGCAAGACGTGCGTGGGCGCGTTTTCGGCGGCGCTTAAGGTTAGAATCCTTATCGTTTCACCTTGAACGTCTTGCCCTGGAGCGTCATCGTCGTTTTTGCGCGAGCCGCCAGGCTGGGGATATGCGTGGCGTAGAGAAGTGCGTTCCCGCTTTCGGCATACTCGAACAGCGCGTTTGCTACTTCCTCCGCCGATTCGGCATCAAGGTCGTTGGTGGGCTCGTCCGCGATGAGGATTTGCGGCTCGAGGAGCATCGCCCGCGCCACGGCGACGCGGCGCTTCTGCCCGACGCTCAGCTGGTGCGGGTAGTGGTACATTCGGTCTGCAAGCCCGAATCGCTCAAGCAGGTCGCATGCGCGTTTCTGCACGTCGAAGGAGGGTTTCTCCTTCGCGAAGCTCGCTGGTGCCGTGACGTTCTCGATAGCTCGCAGCGATCCTACGAGCTGCGTGCTTTGGAAGACGAACCCGATTAGACTCTGTCGAAGCTTCGAAACTTCCTTGTCTGGCAAGCGAAGAGCGTCGATGCCGTCTTCGGTGCAAATGAATCCCGAGTCGGGCTTGAGCAGAAGCCCCGCCATGGCGAGCATGGTCGATTTGCCTGATCCCGAAGGGGAGGTGAGGGCGATGGTGTCGCCGGGGTTTACGGTGATGGAGGTGTCCTCGATGATGGGGGTGCCGTCGAAGGACTTGGAAACCTGCGTGATTTCGAGAAGCGCCATTAGTCGATGTCTCCTTGCTGCATCGCTGCGGAGGGGTCGAGTCTTTCGATTTGACGCAGCGGAACGATGATGGAAAGCAGGCTCACAAGCTCGATCGCCACGACGATGATTGCGACGATGGCGATGCTCAAGCCCACGTCAAGCGGCATATAGGGGAATGCGAGGCCCTCCTGCATGACGCCGAGGAGCACGCTTTGCGCGGCGAAGCCGAGGATGACGCCGCACACGAGGCCCGCGCCTACGAGCACCTCGATTTCAAGGAAGATGAGCTTGCGCAGGTCGCTTTTGCTTGCGCCGACGGCGCGATAGAGCGCGAGCTCCTTCTTTCTGTCCCAAACGCTCGAGTAGAAGCGGGCAAACAGCTGGAGCAGGGTGATCACGACCATAATCGCCGCTGAGACGAGCAAGAGGAAGAACGCGGATTGCAGCTGAGCCGTCGACTTGTCGACGACCTCGGAACGCACGAGCGGGGTTGCCTCGCTGGAGAGGCTGATGTGCGCCTTCACGGCGGTGAGCGTGGCGGGGTCGTCGTCGACGATGTCAATCATCACGCAGGAGATGAGCGTTGAGGGGTCGCCGTTCTTTTCCCAGTAGTGCTCGTATCCCTCGAGGTCGCGGCTGATGTTTCGGACGACGTCGATGTCGGCGACGATGGACGAGTCGAAGCCCGTTCCCGTTTCCGCCATCGTAGCGACGACGTGATATTTCGTGCCGCGGATAGTGAGCGAGTCGTTTGTCACGCCGCCGACGGCGGAGCCGACGATGACGCTTTGCTCGTCGAGCAAGGAGATGGCGTCTTTGCTCGTGAGCGCGCTCACGACGAAGTCGGTGCTCGGGTCGATGCCGATCAGGCGCGTCTCGCCGGTCGTCGAGCAGCATCCGGAGTTGAGCGTCTGTCCGTAGAACTGCGGAGACACTTTGATGTCGCCTTCGACGGATTCGATCTTGTCGACGATGCCCTCGTCCATGTAGACGGGGGCGGGCGCGCCCGTGTAGAGCAGCTCCGTTTCGTCGATGTACTGCATCGCGTCGGTCGGCACGGCCATGACGTCGGCGCCGCCGCGTGCCTTCGAGGTCTCGATGCCCTGCTGCACGCCGCCGTACACGAGGCCGAACGTCGTCATCAGCATGACGGACAGCGCGATCGACACGATGATCGACGCCGTCTGAATCTTGTGCATCTTCAGGCTATGGGCTATCAGGTGGTTCATGCGTTCTCCGTTGTTCGGTTAGAGCTTCATTTTGGGGATGTTGACGGCGTTCGGGTCGGCTTTGACGAGCTGAACGATCGCGCAGATCGCCGCCGCAACCGAGGCGACGCGGACCCCGAGGGCCGTCTGATGACAGTGCATGGCCGTGTTCCCGCAAAGCCCGATTCCCGCATCGAGCGTGGCGAAGATGGCGAGCACGGCGACGACGATGACCCCGATTGCGGCGAAGCGCCGCCCCTCGGCGGTCTTGCCGACAAGCGCAAGGACGGAGCTCGCGATGCCGGCGACGCCGAAAATGGAAACGGCGATGAAGGTCCAATGGCATTTCATGAAGCAGGTGCCGCCGCTCGTGGTTTCAAGCGTGTGGTCGCAGCCGCCCATGATTGTCGCGATGGCGACAACGGCGATGGCAGCAATCACCTCGATAGCCCCGACGACGCCCCAGGTTGTCTTGTTCATTCGAGCAGTCCTTCTTTCGCACGCTGATTTATCCAATTAATAGACTATATCCTATAATAGAGTAAAACTGACTGTTTTTAACGGAGATTTGGTTTAATGCCCCGCGTTGTCTTGCGTGTTGTCTTGCGTGACGGCGATTTATCGATGCAACATAACTTCTTTGCGTCCCATCGGGTACAATGAAGACATTATGGCAAGTTCATTCAACCTAAACGCATACGGTGCGATGTTTCGCGTGAAGGTCGCCTATTCTTTCGAGGTAGGCGGTCTTCTCGTGCGTATGTACGCGTTCATGCGCACTATCGGCACTGTCTCCATGCTCACGCTTTCGGGATACTCCTACTTCATGGCAGGCTTGGTGGCGTCGGTGGTGGCGTTCGCCCTGTTTTTGATTTCGCCGCGCGTCTCGAAGAAAATCGACGAGCGCGGTCAGGGCGCTATCGTCTTGCCTGCCACGTGCATTGCGCTGCTAGGGTGTGCGATCTTGCTGGTTACCGTGCTGCTCAAACTGCCGATTGCGCTATGTTTCGTGGGCGCGGTGCTTATGGGCTTTCTGCCTACACCTCAGGCGCTTACCCGTGCCCGCTGGGTTTACTTGGTGAAATCGGGTCGCCTGGGCGATGATGCGCCCGAGCTCAAGACCGTCTTCTCCTACGAGGGCGTGATGGACGACATCGTCTTCATGGTGAGTCCCGCGCTTTCCATCGCGCTCGCTTCGGGCATCCATCCCATTGCCGGCATGGGATGCGGCTTTATTTGCTGCGTGGTGGGAACGCTGCTGCTCGTATCGTCGAAGGACACCGAGCCGGTACCAGGATGGGAAAAGAAGCTGGCGAACCAAGAAGGTGCCGCGCCTGCCGAGCGCGCCGAAAGTGTCGCCTCCGCCGAGCCCGGCGCCGCAATCGAAGGCTCGGGAAGCGGAAGCGCTCCCGCAGCTGGCCCAGACGTTGCTTGCGATGCCTCCGCGGATGCGGCGGACGATGCTCGCGCGAGCAAGAAGAAGCGCTCCCGCAGCTTGTTCCTCACGAATCCCGTGGTGCGCACACTGTTCTTCCTGTCGCTTCTGATGGGCTGCTTCTTCGGCATCTTCGACACCGCCACGGTGTCCTTCGCACAGATCGAGCTTAACGACCCGGTGTTCGCAAGCCTCATCCTCGCCATCGAGTCGCTCGTGTCGACCATCGTCGGGTTCGTGTTCGGCATGATTCTTTTCACCGCACGTCAAAGCAAGAAGATGCTGGCGTTCTCCATCGTAATCGGCCTCGGTTACGGGTCGATGATTTTCGTGAGCTCTTCGGTAAGCCTGCTTGTGGTCATCTTCGTAGCGGCGGGCACGTACGCCCCGTTCGTCATCACGCTGAACGAGACGGCCGAGCGCGCTGTGCCCGAGGCGAACATCACCGAGGCGCTCACGTGGGTGACCTCAGGCAGCATCTGCGGCCTTGCATTCGGGCCGACGCTCGCCGGCGTCATCATCGACACGTGGGGATCGTTCGCGTGCTTCGGGACGGGCGCCTTTGTTGCGCTTGCCATTCCGGTGCTAGCCATTCTTACCTATCCCATGATGAAGAAGCAGGTAGGGTAGGGGAAGCCGGCGGAAGCGTTTTGAAGGCCGGCGCATCGGGGCCACCGCTGGATTCATAGCCACCCTTCTTCTCGAAAAGCGGGGTGCGATGGACATAAAATGGCGATATGTGAGTTTTCGACCTCGGAAATAACCGCTTGCTCGTTCCTCTGCCAGCATTTCCCCAGGTTAGAATTTCCAAGCTGAAGTTAGCCTTGCGAACTCCTCACATATCGTCATTTTTTGTCCACGGCAGGGTCGTTTCCAGGGAAGAAGGCATTCTTGGCAACAGTACTTTCTTTCATGTATAATGCATGCAAAGAGCATGCGTTCATGAAAGGGGGCTGCTATGCCGGCTTTGCAAGTTCGCGATTTCCCCGATGATCTGTACGAAAAGCTGAAAGAGGTCGCCGCGAGGGAGCACAGGAGCGTTGCGCAGCAGACCATCGTCGCCGTCGAGGCGATGGTGTCGGGCGAGTATGCGCGGGCGGAGGAAGAGCCTCGTCGTTCGCTCTATCTCGATTTCGATACGGAGGCAAAGCGTGCCGCCCGCATCAAGAAACGCCAGGAGTTGTTCGAAAGCGCGAAGGCGCATCCTCTGGTTTTGCCCCCCGATGCACCGAGCCCCGTCGATGTTATCCGCGAAGCGAGGGAAGAGCGAAGTAGGCATATCGGAGAAGTGCTTGACGAAATCATGGAGCGGAGGGTCTCCTATGGTGGTAATTGATGCAAACGCGGCTCTCGAAATGGCGTTCGAGGGTGAGCGCGGCGATGCTCTCAGGGCTCTTCTATTGCGAGGTGAAGAAGCTATTGCTCCGTCTGTCTTTCACTCTGAGGTGTCGAACGCATGCTTCAAATATGCGGCTTTTGAGTCGATGGGCGAGGAAAAAGCCCAGGTCTTGCTTGATCGGGTGGAGGCTCTCGTCGATTGCTTTCATGACGACGCGCCGCTCGCGAAGGAGGCGCTCTCCGAATCGATTCGCTATCGGCATCCTGCATACGACATGTTCTATCTGGTTCTCGCCCGTCGGACGGGTGCGACGCTTTTCACTCTCGACAAAAAGATGTGGGCGCTTGCTCGCGACATGCATGTGAACTGCATCGAGGAGGCGGAGCTGGCGAAGTAGTTTTCAAAAAACTGAACAAAGAATAATACATAAGTCAGAATAATGTTCAAATTGAGTCATTTCTAAAGTTTCTGAACGAGACAGGACGAATCCCTCCCCGTATTCTTTGCCTCGCAAACGACGTCGGCAATGCGAAACGGACGCGCCGGTGTCTACGACAAAGGAGGGAATATCCACATGGGCAAGAACTTCACTGCAATCGGAAACGTTTCCAACTCGGCGGACATCGAAAAGACCATGTCTCCCGAGGAGGCGCGCGACTACCTGGCGGATTTCGCGGAGTCGCATTACTCGGGCGATATCCTTTCCGCTGATGAGGCGGGCAAGATTGTTGTTGCCCTCGCGTCTCTCGGCTCCGACGAGATGTCCGTCTCCGAAGACGGCGCGCTTCAGGGCAACTCCGTCATCGAGTATACCGCCGAAGGGGCCGGGATCGAGGTTTCCGTCTGCTCGAAGATTGGCGTGAAGGGCGTGCTCGATCGCTGCCGCAACCAGTGGAGCTGCGATATGGGCGTCACGAAGGCGGGCGGCGACGCAACGGTGTACAGCCTGAAGTTCGCTTTCCGTTTCCTGGGCTTCGGCACCTCAACCGCCGGCGAGACGGTCGTGCTCTTTGATTATGGCTACGGTCGCGAATTCAAGGGCAGCGATCAGATGCTGGCCGATTTCGTGAAAGGCAAGAAGGCGTCTGCTTCCCAGTTCGACTTCTCTAAGTTCGAGCACTGGGGATATTTCCTCATGGGCACCTGCGACATCGCTACGAGCGAGGGTACGCTCGAGGTGTAGTCCCTAAAACTGGACAACGATAACTCGGAGGAGCGCCCTGCGGCCATCGCGGGGCGCTTACTATTCTGGGCCGCGTCGCTCGTTGCCGAGACGCCTCGCCACCCTCGTTTCATGCCGCCCGCGGCCAGGCCACTTTGCTGCCGGCCCCCAGACAACTCCATCACCAGGTAACGCCTTCCGATTCAAGGGCATCGAGCCCTCCTTGAATGTAGCGGTCGAGCGTTGCGCGAATCTTCGCCCAATCGGCATTGCTCGCGCCAAGCATCGAGCTTACGGCGAAGCAGCCGCTCATTTGGAAGGCGAATATCGCTCTGGCCTGCTGCGCATCGAGCCCTCGATCCATCAGCTTCGCGATGAGCACACTTTGCTCTGCCGCCCCCTCGCTCTGAAGGATAGTTTCCAGAAATCGCGTCTCGCGGAAGAGGGGAGTGTATTGATTTGCCTCGCGGACGATATGGCAAAACGGCTGCTTGCCCTTTTCGGGTTCGCAATTGCACCCGCATCGCGTCAGCAGGGGCAGCACCTGGCAGGCCACTTCGCGAACCATCTCGTCGTAGAGTTCGCCAAGGTTTTGGTAATGGAGATAGAACGTGCTTCGGCTGATATGGGCTTCGCGCACCACTTCGGCGATGGTCATGTCCGAAAGCGGCTTCTTCTCGAGGATTTTCAGGAAAGCGGATTTCAGGTCGCTATCGGTTCTGGTCTGATAGGTCATGTTTCCTCGTGCCATCTGTTCTCCTCGAATAAGGATATCCTTAAAAAAGAATGATTGCAGTGTAGCAGAACCACGCCCACCTCTTCCATTTCTTTAGTGCTGCATTGCAACAAAGTGTTCTCTGCCCTGTAAACTGTCCGAAACAATTCGCCGTTAGTTTGATAAGCGTTGGTTAAGGGGGCGTCGCGCGGAACTTCGTGTTATCGTGTCGAGCAAGCGGCCATCAGCCAAAAGCTGCGATGGCACCCCTAAAGTAAACTGCGGTTGTGACCGCCAAACGGCGTTTGAGACGACCAGTGAAGGAGCGCGGTATATGTCACACGTTTCAGAAATCTACGGATCGATGGTGTTTAATGAGCACACCATGCAGGAGCGTCTGCCTTCCGCAACGTACAAGCAGCTCATGAGGACCATCAAGGACGGCGAGCCGCTCAATCTCGAGGTTGCGAACGTTGTCGCCCATGCCATGAAGGAATGGGCGATTGAAAAGGGGGCCACGCACTACACGCACTGGTTCCAGCCCCTCACGGGCATCACGTCCGAGAAACATGACGCCTTCCTCGACCCGACGCCCGATGGCCGTGCTATCCAGAGCTTCTCCGGCAAGGAGCTCATCCAGGGCGAGCCTGATGCGTCGAGCTTCCCCTCGGGCGGTCTGCGCGCCACCTTCGAGGCCCGCGGCTACACCGCGTGGGATCCGACGAGCTACGCGTTCGTGAAGGACGAGGTGCTGTGCATCCCCACCGCGTTCTGCAGCTATACCGGTGAAGCGCTCGACAAGAAGACGCCACTTCTGCGTTCCATGGTCGCCATCGACGAGCAGGCGAACCGCGTGCTCAAGCTGTTCGGCGAAGGTCATCAGAAGGTCGTCACCACGGTCGGCGCCGAGCAGGAGTACTTCCTCATCTCCGAGAAGGATTATGCCAAGCGCCTCGACCTTGTGCTGACCGGCCGCACGCTGTTCGGCTATCCGCCGTGCAAGGGCCAGGAACTTGAAGAGCACTACTTCGGCGCTATCCGCCCGACGGTGAACGAGTTCATGAAAGAGCTCGACGACGAGCTGTGGAAGCTCGGCGTTTCCGCGAAGACCAAGCACAACGAGGTTGCGCCTGCGCAGCACGAGCTCGCGCCGATTTTCTCGAATTCGAATCGAGCCATCGACGAGAACCTGCTCACGATGGAGAAGATGAAGCTTCTCGCCAGCCATCACGGCCTTGTCTGCTTGCAGCATGAAAAGCCGTTCGAGGGTATCAACGGCTCGGGCAAGCATAACAACTGGGCGATTTCCGCAGGTAAGAAGAACCTGCTCGACCCGGGCGAGAACCCGATGGAGAACCTGCGCTTCCTCGTGTTTTTGACGGGCGTTATCCAGGCTGTTGACGATTATCAGGAGCTTTTGCGCATGTCCGTGGCGTCGGCCGGCAACGACCATCGTCTGGGTGCCAACGAGGCTCCTCCGGCGATCGTGTCCATCTTCCTGGGCGACGAGCTGGGCGCCATCGTGGATGCGCTCATCTCCGACAAGGAGTACACGTCCGCCGAGCGCGTGGCGATGGATCTGGGTGTGGCCGTGCTCCCGAACTTCCTGAAGGACAACACTGACCGCAACCGCACGAGCCCGTTCGCCTTCACCGGCAACAAGTTCGAGTTCCGCATGCCGGGCTCCGCGGTGAATCTCTCCGACGCGAACACCATTCTGAACACGGCCATGGCGAAGAGCTTGAAAGAGTTCGCTGACGCCATGGAGGGCAAGTCTGGCGACGAGTTCGAGGCGGCTGCCATTGCCTACATCAAGGATGACCTGCGCAAGCACCAGCGCATCATCTTTAACGGCAACGGCTACTCCGACGAGTGGCCAGTGGAAGCCGAGCGCCGCGGCCTGGCGAACCATCCCACGACTGCCGACGCGCTGCCGTGCTTCATCGATCAGAAGAGCATCGATTTGTTCGGCGAGTTCAACGTGCTCTCCGAGGTCGAGGTTCGCTCTCGCTACGAGGTGAAGCTCGAGAAGTACAACAAGCTCCTCAATATCGAGGCTCGCACGATGAAACGCATGGTTCGCCGCTTCTTCCTGCCTGCAATCAACAGCTTCGCAGCTGACGTGGCGAGGGATATTGCCCAGGTCAAGGCGGCGCTGCCCTCTGCCGATCAGACGTTCCAGGAGAAGAAGCTGCAAACGGTGGTTGACGGCACGAAGCGCGTGGAAGAGGCGCTCGACGCTCTCAACACCGCGCATCTCGCCAACGTCGAAATCGCCGACCAGCAGGAGCGCGCGAACGACAATGCGCACCATGTCATCCCGCTTATGGACGAGCTCCGCGCTGCAATCGACGCGATGGAGATCGTCGTCGACGACAACCACTGGCCGGTGCCGACCTACAACGAGATCCTGTTCTACTGCTAAAACGCAAGGTCATAGCCGTACGAAAGAGCCCCGAGATATTTCGGGGCTCTTTTTTCGTTGGCTCTGATTTCACTTTAGTATTTTCTTGCGTTCAAACGCAATTGGCATGCGTTCAAATTCTAAAGTCGGATTGCACAAATGCAATTGCGAAAAGTTGAGTCTATCGCACTTAGATTACTTGACATGACGTATCGCGTCGTTACAATGCCTTCTAGCACTCAAAGACGGGGACTGCCAAAGCAAAATGCGAAAGCGGTCCTTCGAGAACAGGAAGCGAAACGCCATGAAGAAATTCAAAACAGAGAGCAAGAAACTGCTCGACCTCATGATCAACTCGATCTACACCAATCGCGAGATCTTCCTTCGCGAGCTTATCTCGAACGCGTCCGATGCGGTCGACAAGCTTTATTTCAAGAGCCTAACGGATTCCGACGTGCAGCTTTCCAAGGATGAGCTGGCCATTCACGTCGGCTTCGACGAGGGTGCTCGCACTATCACCATCTCCGACAACGGCATTGGCATGACGAAAGACGAGCTCGACAAGAACCTCGGCACCATCGCACACTCCGATTCCCAGGCGTTCAAGACCGACAACGCCGAGCAGCAGGGCGACGACATCGACATCATCGGGCAGTTCGGCGTCGGCTTCTACTCCAGCTTCATGGTTGCCTCCAAGGTGCGCGTCGTATCCCGCGCGTTCGGCAGCGACGAGGCGTGGGCGTGGGAATCCGACGGCGTTGAGGGCTACACCATCACCGAGGCCGAGCGCTCCGAGCACGGCACCGACGTTATCCTTACGCTCAAGGAGAACACCGACGAGGACAACTACGACACCTATCTTTCCGAGTACGGCCTGAAGGACCTGATCAAGCGCTACAGCAACTACGTGCGCTACCCCATCCAGATGGAGGTTTCCAAGACGCGCGAGAAGCCGAAGCCCGAAGACGCCGGCGACGACTACAAGCCCGAGTACGAGACCTACACCGAGACCGACACGATCAACTCGATGATTCCCATCTGGAAGCGCAAGAAGTCTGATGTGACCGACGAGGAGTACAACGAGTTCTACAAGACAAACTTCCACGATTTCGCCGACCCTGCGCGCACCGTCTCGCTGCATGCCGAGGGCGCGCTGACTTACGACGCGCTGCTGTTCGTGCCGAGCCGCGCCCCGTATGACCTGTACAGCAAGGATTTCAAGAAGGGTCTCGCGCTTTATAGCTCCAACGTGCTCATCATGGACAAGTGCGAAGACCTCCTGCCCGACTACTTCAACTTCGTCCGCGGCATCGTTGACTCGCAGGACCTCACGCTCAACATCTCGCGTGAGACGCTGCAGCACAACAGCCAGCTGAAGGCCATCGCCCGCCGCGTCGAGAAGAAAATCAAGTCCGACCTCGAGAACTTCCTCGAAAAGGATCGCGAGGGCTACGAGAAATTCTTCGAGAACTTCGGCCGCGGCATGAAGTACGGCCTCTACACCTCCTACGGCACGGCGAAAGACGTGCTGGGCGATTTGCTCCTCTTCTACTCGGCAAAACAGAAGAAGATGATCACGTTCAAGGAATACGTGAAGGCTGCCGCCGACGGCCAGGAGACCATTTACTACGCCACGGGCGATTCCGTCGAGCGCATGGCGCAGCTGCCGATCGTGACGACGGTGCTCGCGAAGGGCTACGACGTGCTGCTGTGCCCCGAGGACGTCGACGAGTTCTGCATGATGGCCATGTCCGATTACGCTGTGCCCGACGCGGCCGACCCCGACTCGCTCACCGCGTGGCCGCTTAAGAATGTGGGCGGCGAGAACCTCGGCCTTGAATCCGACGAGGAGAAGAAGGAAGCCGAGGAGACGGCCGAGTCCAACAAGGACCTGTTCGAGGCCATGAAGAGCGCCCTCGACGGCAAGGTGGAGAAGGTTGCGGTGTCCACGCGCCAGACCGACGCCCCTGCCTTCATCACCACCGAAGGCGGCGTGTCGCTTAAGATGGAGAAGATTCTCGCGGGCGCGCCGAAGAGCGCCGAGGAGGAGGGCGCGGTGAAATCGCATCGCGTGCTTGAGGTGAACGCAAAGCATCCGGTGTTCGAGGTCATGCAGAAGGCGCAGGAAGCGGGCGATGACGAGAAAGTGAAGCTGTACTCGGGCATCCTGTACGATCAGGCGCTTCTCGTCGAGGGCATTCCGCTGGACGATCCGGTTGCCTACACTGAGGCGGTCACGAAGCTGATGAAGTAGGGCGCAGGGCGCAGGGTGCAGGGCGCGAACGGGCGCGAACGGGGGCTCGGCCACCGAAAGGAGAATCGGGAATCGGTTCAAGAAAACCCTTGCGCTTGCGCGACGGATTCGCTATTATTTGTTTTCGCGTCTGAAGCTTAGCTTCACTCGTTTGCCAACGTGGCTCAGCTGGTAGAGCAACGCACTCGTAATGCGTAGGTCAGCGGTTCGAATCCGCTCGTTGGCTCCAGAAACTTACAGGCCGTCGGCATTGAGCCGGCGGCCTGTTTTGTTGTTGAACGCGAAATAGGCGGGTCAGTGGTCCTTCCCGGTGGTTTTTGCCTCCCGCTGTCGGACGGGCTTTCTCGTTCGTGTTTTCTTGCGGGGAGAAGAAGGTCGACTCTGCTATTCTCTGTCGGACAGGACGCTTTAGAAGGCGTCAGCGCTCAGGGCGAAAGGCGGGAATGTGAACATCGAGCATCTGCGTGAATTCGAATACCTCGCCGAGAACCTGAGTTTCCGCGATACCGCGCGCCATTTCTTCGTGAGTCCGTCTGTTATCAGCCGCCATATTTCAGCTATGGAAGACGAGCTCGGCACCAAGCTCTTCATCCGCTCGAAGCAGTCGGTCGCCATCACCGAGGCCGGGACCGTTTTCCTCGACCGATCGAAGGCCATCCTTTCCGAATACAACGCCGCCCTTGCCGAGATGTCGTGCCTCGACGAAGGCGGAAAGCCCGTGGTGCGCTTGGGCTACTTGCACAATGCGGCGCGCCCGTTCATCCTGCAATTCACGTCGTATCTGAAGGAGCATTACCCGGAAATCGAGATCGAGTTCAAGGGCATGCCGTACAAGATGCTCTACACCGCGCTCGACGACAACAGGGCCGATCTCAACATCATGCTCAACGTGTATTCGCCCCACCAGCAGCGCTATGAGCTCGCGACCATGTATCGCGATCAGTTCTGCGTGGTCGTCCGGGCGAACAGCCGGCTTGCGCGCGACTGCGCCGGCGGCATCGAGCTTTCGCGTCTTGTTGGTCTTGACCTGCTCCTTCCAAGCGAGAAGGATTTCCCGGGTCTGCAGGAGCGGATGCGGAAGGTGCTCGAAACCGAGCCCTCCCTTCTGATGGAGCGCGCTCGCAGCTTCCGCGACGTCGACTCGATGTACATCCAGGTGGAAACGTCGAACAGCGTCGGCATTTCCACAAGCGCGAACTGGGCATACGGGTCGAGCAAGGTGGTGTATCTCCCCATCAAGGGCGTCGATGCCGGCATCGACGTGAACGCCTACATCGGCCGCTCGCTTTCGGGCCGCACGCTCACAGCATGCAAGGAGGCGCTTGCGAGCTGTCAGGCCTATCTTGAAGATTTTTCCGTGCTCGAGAATGCCCGCGTGCAATGGCGGGCACGAGTGAGCGCGCTCTACTAAGCTGGCTGTTGCACAATCGCAAACGGGGTTGTTCCGCATATTGCAACAACGCTTGCAGAATGCGAATCACCAGGTCGGCGGGGAGACGCCTACAATCATCCCAGTGAGAAACATCCGACGGTGTTATCCCCTCCTTACAAATCTGTCGGTTGCACTCCCTTATCCCCTTTGGCTCGCCGCCCTCTCCAATCCTGTCGGCGAGCCCCTTTAAGGAGCCGTTATCCCCAATGCGGCTCCTTTTTCTTTGGTTTCTCCGCGCACTTGGGTGCCGTCGCGCAAAGCCGTTGTACCCTTTTATCGGTACCATTTGATTGCGGGCATATCGCCCGAGAGGTTCGCCGCGTTTGCGAGGAGTGTCCATGTCCATTAGATTTGCCGCAGCTCAAGCCGTAAGCTCCATTTCGACGTGGGGCTTGAAACACGTGTTCCGCAGGCCGGCGGCAAACTTCCCAGGGAAGATTGCGCTCTATGTGGATCCGTGTTTGCTCGCGAATCTGCGGGGGAAGCTCACTCGCGGTTCGATTATGGTGGTGGGCACCAACGGGAAGACGACGGTGACCAATCTGCTTGCCGATGTCCTCGAGGGCTCGGGCGTCCGCGTGGTGTGCAATCGGACGGGCGCGAATCTCGATTCCGGCGTATCGACGGCGCTTCTTCATGCGAAAGAGGCCGATTGGGGCGTCTTCGAGTCCGACGAGCTGTGGTTGAAGAAGATGACGCCGCAGCTCAAGCCGACCTACGTGCTTCTTCTGAACCTGTTCCGCGACCAGCTCGATCGTTGCGGCGAAATCGATCGCATCCAGGATAGTATCGTCGAGGCGCTCGCCGCATCGCCTGAGACCATCCTTGTTTTCAACGCCGACGACCCCCTGTGCGCAACCATTGCCAAGCGCGCCTCCGAGCTGCCTGGGCGCGAACGGACGCGCCAGATCGCGTTCGGGGTGAGCGAGAGCATGGGCCTTGCGCAGAACACGGTCTCCGACGCCACGATGTGCCAGCTGTGCTCGTCGATGTTCGAGTACGACTTCCGCCAATACGGCCAGCTGGGAGCTTGGCATTGCCCCACGTGCGGCTTCTCCCGCCCTTCGCTCGATTTCGCGGCGCAAAACGTGGAACTTGGTGAGCGCGAGCTTTCCTTCGACATCTCCCGCCCGCAGCCGAACGCGGGCGAGTCCGCACCTGCAAGGCCGATCCGCGCGGCATTCAGCGGCGCCTACATGGTGTACAACCTGCTCGCGGTGGGCGTCGCAGCCGATCTTGTGGGCTGCGGGAACGACGCGATCCAGGCCGCCATCGAGTCCTTCGACCCGAAGAACGGCCGCCTGCAGCGCTATTCCGTCGAGGGGCGAAGCATCTTGCTCAACCTCGCGAAGAACCCCACGGGCTTCAACCAGAACCTCAAGATCATCGAGAAGGACGCTTCTCCTAAGGCGGTCGCCTTCTTCATCAACGACAAAGAGGCCGACGGCCACGACATCTCGTGGCTGTGGGACATCGACTTCGAGGAGCTTTCGCGCCAGGAGGGTTGCGTCGTGTTCGCCGGGGGCATCCGCGGCAACGACATGCAGGTGCGCCTGAAGTACGCGGGCATTCCCTCCAAGGTGGTGAAAAACACGCAGGAATTCCTCGACGAGCTGGCGAAACTTCCCTGCGAAATGAATGCTTACGCCATCGCGAACTACACGGCGCTGCCGAGCGTGAAGTCCGCTCTCGATGCTGTGGAAAGCGAAGCTGGCGACCTTGCGAACTGCGAGGCTGGCGACTCTGCGCGGGCCGATGGCGGGTCGTCTTCGAACGCGGATGCTCCTTCGTCTATCATTGCGGCAGCTCCTGAGCCTGCGCGGGGGGCTCCGCGCGCAGTTCCGCAGCGAAGCGAGGACTGTTTGAGCACGGAGTCCCCTGTGCGGGATCAGGAGCGGACAGGGTCTAATGAGCGACTGAGCGCGGTCGAACCCACCGAGGCGGGAGAGTCCCCCGCGCGGGATCAGGAGCGGACTATCCCCATCGTGATAGCCCACATGTTCCCCGACCTGCTGAACCTCTACGGTGACGGTGGCAACGTGCGCATCTTGAGCGAGCGCCTTGCGTGGCGCGGGATTCCCGTCCAAGTGAGGCGCGTCGAATATGGCGAGTCCGTCGATCTTGGCGACGTCGACCTGGTGTTTCTCGGCGGCGGCCCCGATCGTGAGCAGAAGCTTGCGTCGGCGGAGCTCATGCGCATGAAAGACGAGCTCGCCACGTACGTGGAAGAGGACGGGCCGGTGCTTGCCATCTGCGGCGGGTATCAGATTCTCGGCAAGACTTGGCTGCTCGGCGATGAGGAAGTTCCCGGACTCGACATCGTCGGCATCGAGACGCGCCGCCCCGGCACGTCCGCCGACCGCCTTATCGACAACATCGTGCTCTCCTCGCCGCTCGCGACGCATCCGGTGGTGGGATACGAGAACCATGCGGGCCGAACGTACCTCGCGGAAGGGGTGAAGCCTTTCGGCGCGGTGGTTTCCTCGGTCGGGCACGGTAACAACGACGCAGACAAGGCCGACGGTGCGCTCTATCGCAAGGTTCTCGGTACTTACCTCCATGGTCCGCTGCTTTCGAAGAACCCGGAAATCGCCGACTGGCTTTTGACCGCCGCATGCGAACGCCATGCTCGGCGAACGGGTGAGAGCGAGCCTGCGCTTGCTCGTCTCGACGACGCCGAGGAGCTGGCGGCAAACGCGTTCATGGCGGATAGGGTCGGGGCGAAGTAAAAATTTCGGTTTGCGCTTTCGGCATGCGATTTTCCCGCCGACAGCGGATTGCACTGCTTTGGGACAAAAAGTGGCGTTTTAGGGGGTGTTCGGACCTTGAGAGGCTCCGCTGAAGAGGCCCAAGCGGCGCATCGGGGCCGCCTGGGCCCCGAAATCGTGCGACCCTCGACCCCCCTCATCCCCCTAAAACGCCACTTTTTGTCCCAAGCTCGATCAGTCCTTTGTCGGGAAGCAGGGAAGGGGAGTCGAAAATTGTAGGTTTTCAGTGGGCGTCCTGCGGCTATTTGCCAGAATTGGGGCATCCTCGCTTGTCAATAATTAAGGCAGTCGGCAAAATCTATTTGATATGAGAAGAAATAAGAAAAAATCCCCCAATGCCGTCGGGAGGCACGGTCAGCACACGATGGGCGCCCAAGCGTCCGCGAGCTTCGACCGGGAGTCCCCGACGCCCCACGCCTCCCATGCGGCGGCGTCCTTCGGTGACGGCGATAACCTCGGCCCTGCGCAAAACCCCTACTCGCGTCGCGTGACGCAGGCAGAATACACCAAGAAGCGCAAGAGCAAGAAACGCAAGAAGATCGTGCTTGCGGTATGCATCGCCCTTTTGGTGGTGGTGCTCGGAGGAGTCGGTGCTGCGTTCGCCTACATCAACACCATCAACGCCAACCTCAACAAGGGCGTCGACGACGACCTTCGCGACGCGCTCGTCGACACGAAGTATGCTGGCGACCCCTTCTATATGCTGCTCATGGGCACTGATGGTTCGGAAGAGCGCTCGGAGTCGGCTGAGTACGCGGGCGACCAGTTCCGCTCCGACAGCATGATCCTCGCGCGCATCGACCCGCAGAACAAGCAGGTCACCATGGTGTCGCTCCACCGCGATACGCTCATTGACATGGGTACGAACGGCAAGCAGAAGCTCAATGCGGCGCACTCGATTGGTGGCGCGGCCTACACGATCGAGGTTGTCTCGAAGTTCGCGGGCGTTCCCATCTCGCATTATGCGGAAATCGACTTCGACGGCTTTAAGGAAGCGGTCGACGCGCTCGGCGGTGTGGAAGTCGATGTCCCGATGGAAATCAACGACGAGGATGCGGGCGGTCATCTCGACGCCGGCCTGCAGACTCTCAATGGCGACCAGGCGCTCATCCTGTGTCGTGCGCGCCATGCCTACGACGCTTACGGCGATGGCGACCGCTACCGTGCCGCCAATCAGCGCCTTGTCCTTTCCGCCGTTGCGAAGAAGATTCTCTCGTCCGATCCGATTACCATGGCGAACACGATTCAAGCGCTCTCGAAGTACATCACCACCGACTTCAACGTGACCGACATTGTCTCGCTCGCGTCAAGCATGCAGGGACTCAATACCGATACCGGCATCTACTCGGCAATGGAGCCCACCACCTCGAAGCTCGTTAACGGCACCTGGTACGAATACGTGAACGAAAAAGAGTGGCAGACCATGATGCAGCGCGTCGATCAGGGCCTTCCCCCGACCGCCGAGGACGAAATCGACGAGAAGAACGGTACGGTGCTCGCCAGCACGGGCGACAAGGCGGGTGCAACCTCTAACACGTCTTCTACCACGACCGCAACCAGGTCGGGCAAGGTGACCGTGAAGAACGGTGCGAACATCGATGGGGCCGCAGCAACCGCTGCCACCAAGATAGAGAAGCTCGGCTACACCACTGAGACTGGCAACGCGAGCTCTTCGTTCTCGACGACGGTTGTCGTGTACACCAACGACAGCCAAAAGGAAGCGGCCGAGGAAATCGTGAAGCAGATCGGCAACGGTGTCGCGACCAAGAATGACGGGCGCTACACGTTCTCGACCGATTTCCTCGTGGTCATCGGTTCGGACTGGAAATAGCATCTGCGCGCCTGTGTGCGCAGGGAGAATGGATGGAACACGCGCGGCAGCCGCATTGCGGGCCGCGCGTTTTTTATGGGAAGGAGCGCGGATGAAGTTCACGGTCATCGCGGTGGGGAAGCTCAAGGAGCGTTTTTGGACGGAAGCGTGCGCGGAGTATCTCAAGCGCTTGCAGCCGTATGCGAAAACGGAGGTTCGCGAAATCGCCGACGTGGACCCGCGCCGTGCGGGGGGCGTCGAGGGCGCGCGCGACAAGGAGGGTGCGGCGATCTGCGCAGAGCTCGACAAACTGGGCCCAGACGTTCATGTGGCGCTTCTAGCGATCGATGGCAAGGAGCGCTCGAGCGTGGGCATCTCCCAGCGAATCGACTCGCTCGCGCTTGCGGGGAAGAGCAGCTTCGCGTTTGTCATCGGCGGGTCGGATGGTGTGAGCGCGGAGGTGCGCGCTCGAGCCGATGAGCTGCTGTCGTTCGGCCCGATCACCCTGCCCCACAACCTGGCGCGCGTCGTGCTCTTGGAGCAGCTCTACCGCGCGCAGAAGATCTCGCACGGCGAGCCCTACCACAAGTAGACGGCCAGCCGCGGAAGGCGGCCAGCCGCGGGAAGGCAGCCTACCACAAGTAGACGGCCAGCCGCGGGAAGGCAGCCAGCCGTCTGTTGAGTTCGTGTCCCGCGCTCTGCGTGAGCTGTTCGCCTATGCGAGCAGCCCCTTGCCCGCACCGGAAACGACCGCCGATCGTGCGACCAGGTATGTCGACACCAGATAGATTGCGTACACCGCAATCACCAGCGCAATACCAACGGCAAGCGTGCCTGCAACCGCCGTAGCGCCCCAAATCGACAGCAGGTTCTTGTACAGAAGGCTGATTGCGCATGCCGAGTGGCACCCTGCCACCAGAAGCGGCGCCCCGAAGTAAATGCCGATCTGCGTGCGTAGACTTCGCAGAACCATGCTCCTGTCGCACCCCAGCTGAGCGAGCAGGCGGTAGCGCGGGATGCTGTCCGCCACCTCGGAGAGCTGCTGGACGGAAAGAACCGCCGCCGTGGTCATGAGGAAAACGAACCCGATGTAGAGCGCTAAGTAAACCAAGAGAAGCTTAAGCCCCATGCTGTCGGCGATGATGCCCTCGCTCGTGTCGTAATATGACACTGGCCACGGGCGGGAGTCGTATGTCCAACCGGCTTCGGCGAGTTCCTCGCGCGGGGGAACCGACTTGCCGTACTCGGTTAAGAGGTCCTCCATGGCCTGCTGTTTTGAATCGCTGGCCAGGTTGACGTTGAGCTCGCTCAGATACGGCAGATCGCCTGCATCGAACCTCTCGGCCGCCAACTCATCGGGAACCACCAGCACGGCGATGAGGCAGCTCATACTGCTGACCTGGAGCGACTGTGAAACCACCTGTCCGGATGCGGTCAGAGTATGCCCGTCGACGGTGATGGTTCGCCCTTTCTGGCCAAGGGCCTTGGCGTACTCGGCCGATTTGTCGACCGTGTTGTCGACCAGATACTCGCCTGCGGCAAGTTCGATCGGCTTTTCGCCTGCAAGCTGTCGAGCAGCGTTGAACTGCGATAACGGCACGTACTGCACACCCTCGTCAGCCATGCTGGAGTTCTCGTCGGAGCCAATCTGCTCAAGCGTGAAGCCGCAAGCATCGGCAAGCTGCTTGTTCGTCAAGTCGCTTGCGAGCCATGTGTCCACCTGGGCCGAGCCGGTCACGCGTTCGTCCCAATCGGGGATGAGCGACTTCATATACGCGGCGGTGGAGCCGTCGCTCGCTTGCCACAGGTTGTGAACCTCGCCGTGCTCGGCCTCAGCTATCTTGATGGCGGTCGCCTTCTCCTCGTCGCCGCCATACTTCTCGGCTGGCACCGCTTCCATATCGGAGGTGTCGAGCGACATGAGGCTCGCGCGGATAGATGCGTCGAACTGGGTGTTCTCTTCCAGTTGATCGGAGAACATCGACGCCAAGCTGAAGCCTGTCGAGAACACGACGATGCTGAAGAACAGAAGGACGCTCACGGCCCACAGCGACACGAACGCGGTGTTCACCTTCGTCGCGATCTGGCGCATGGTGAACATGGCGAGACCCTTGAAGTAAACGCCCCGCAAACGCTGGATCAGCAGGATGAAGAACCCCGACGCCGACCAGAACAGGCCCAACGTGCCGACGAGCATCAACACGGTTGCGATGCGGAAGTGCTCGCCAAAGTAGACCAGGCCATCGAGGTTGAGCTCGGAATACGCCTTCGCCAAAATCAGGCATGACAGCACGAACACAATCAGGCAGATGAGGGGGTTGCGCACGGGCATGCGCTCGCTGCGGGAGCGTGCCGAGAGCAGTGTGGCAAGTTTGCAGCGCGAAATCTGTATGGCGTTGAACAGGGCGACCACGACGAAGATAAGCGCGAAACAGCCCAGGGTCAGCTGCGCGGATCGGGCGCTGAACAGCAGATGGTAGTCGCTGACCGCCACGCCGATAAGGCCCGCCGTGGCGAAGGCAATCGCTTGCGAGATCAGAAAGCCAAGCCCCAAGCCCACCACCAGCGCAAGCACGCCGACGATCAGCGTTTCCGTCAGGACTACCGAGGAAACCTGTCGCGGGCTCATGCCGAGCAAAAGGTAGGTGCCGAACTCCTTTTTGCGGGCTCGAACCACGAACCGGTTGGCGTAGAGGACCAAAAAGCCCAAAACGACGGCGACGACTACGCTGAAATAGGTCATGATCTGGGCCAAGATATCGAAAATGCTCGCACCAGATGCCAAGAAAACACCCTCGGCACCTTCTTGGGCTTCGAAAAGCACGCGCGAATCCCCGATAGCGTTGAAGGCGTAGAACACCGCCACGCCCAAGGCCAGGGTAACGAAGTACACAGCGTAGTCGCGCACGCTGCGGCGCACGTTGCGCAAGGCGAGTTTCATCAACATGATGACCGCCGCCTAGTTGCCGAGCGCGGTGACGTGCGAGGCCACGAAACCGACCGCAGAGGATGTGCCCTGCTTGCCAGAGAGAAACGCCTGAACCTCGAGGATGCGCTGGTAGAAGTCGGTTCTGCTGCTATCGCCGCGGCGCAGCTCGTTGAACAGCTTGCCGTCCTTGATGAACAGGATGCGGTCGGCATACGATGCCGCGACCGCGTCGTGCGTGACCATCATGATGGTGGCGTGCAGCTTCGAGTTCAGCACCTCGAGCGTCTCGAGGAGAACGGCCGCGTTGCGTGAGTCGAGCGCTCCCGTGGGCTCGTCGGCAAGAACTAACTTCGGATCGGCAACGATGGCGCGCGCCGCAGCTACGCGCTGGCGCTGGCCGCCCGACATCTGGCGCGGGTACTTCTGCAGAACGTCCGTCACGCCCAAAAGAGTGGCGGTGCGCTCGACCTTCGTGCGGACGGCGTCGGCCTTCTCTCCTTTGATGGTGAGGGCCAAAGCGATGTTCTCGAAGCCGGTCAAGGTGTCGAGCAGGTTGGCGTCCTGGAAGATGAAGCCCAGGTCGTCGCGGCGGAACTTGGAGAGCTGGCGGCTGCGCAGCTGCGTGATGTCGAGCCCGTTCAAGACGATGTTTCCGCTGGTCACGGTATCGATAGTGGAGATGCAATTCAAAAGCGTGCTTTTGCCCGAGCCGGACGGGCCCATCACGCCGACGAACTCGCCTTCGCAGATGTCGAACGACACGTCGTCAAGTGCGCGCGTGACGGCCTCGCGCGAGCCGTACACCTTCAAAACGTTGCGCACGGAGAGCAAAACCTTGCGGCTATCGGGCTGATTCGCATTCGCAATGCCTGCTGGAGGGGTTGCGGTAACCACAGACATGGGGATTCCTTTCTCTTCGATTCGGCACATCCCCATGATGCGACGAGCGCGAAAACGAAGCCATCGAAGGGCCTTACCGAAATCTTACGGTTTTGTAAGGTTTGCCGCCAAGTCTATGCGCGTGCGGTCGAGTGGGAAGGTGAGTGCGATGGTCGTGCCCGCCCCCTCTTCCGAGGAAACACGCAGGCCAAGGCCTATTCTCTCGCAGGCGACAGCGGCAAGATAGAGCCCCATGCCCGTCGCTTTGTGGTGGGCGCGGCCCTGGCTTCCCGTAAATCCGCGATCGAACACGCGCGGCACGTCGGCGGCGGGAATGCCGTCGCCGTTGTCGCTGATCAAAAGCTCGATGCACCCGTCTTTCGTCCCTGCGTCCTTCACCGCGCCTTCGAAGTGAACGGTTTTCGCGCCGTACTTCGCCGAGTTCTCCAGAACCTGTCCGATGATGAAATCGACCCATTTCGCGTCGGCGAACACCTCGAGCGTCTCGTCGATCGCGAAATCGAGCGAAATGCCCGCGCCGATGAGCGTGCGCGACCTCTGGCGGCATGCCTTGCGAGCGAGTGCCGCAAGGTTTAACTCATCGATGGAGAAATTCTCGCTCAGAGTTGCCGAGCGCGCATAGTATAACGCCTGTTCAACGTGCGACTCGATACGGTCGAGGTCGCCGCGCACCTCATCGGCCCCAGGCCCGTGAAGGCTCGACAACGCAAGCTGGGCCGATGCGATGGGCGTCTTCGCCTCGTGAACCCACAGCTCGATGTAGTCGCGGTAATCCTTCATGTCGCGGGAGCGGGCGGCAAGCTCGTCCGAGGCAGCCTTGCCCTGCACGGCGAGCGCACGATAGGCCAGGGTTCCCTCCAACGTGCGCGGCTCGTCCAGAATCGACGAGAGGTAGCGCGCGTTGTCGGGCGAATTGCAAAAGTGGTCCAGCTGCTGGTAGAACTCGCGGTTGCGCGAGAAGCCGACGGCGAGCGCAATGCAGGCGAACAGGGCCTCGCAAAGGGAAACGAGCGCGATGGCGGAAGCGTTCGAGCTGGTCACAGCTAAGATGCCCGCAACAACGAGCATGAGGGCGACCATGCCGAACACGAACCCGGCGCGCGAGCGAAGATATGCCCCGAACGAGTATGCACACTCGATGCGGTCCTCGGCAGCGAACGGCGCAGGCTCAGGATCGCGGGGCGAACCAGCGGCCGTGTGGTCGGGCTTTTCCCAATTCGTGCTGCTCATCGAATCACATACCCCAGGCCGCGGCGGGTGGTGATGAAGTCGTCGGGCACTCCTGCGGACTCCAGGCTGCGGCGCAGGCGATTCACGTTCACCGTGAGCGTGTTGTCGTCGACGAACGCGTCGGTCTGCCACAGCTCGTCCATCAGCTCGCTGCGCGAGATGATGGATCCCGCGTTCTCCATAAGGATGCGCAGAATCAGAAGTTCGTTGCGCGAGAGCTCCACGCGCTTGCCGCGATACGAGACCTCGGCTCGCACGCTGTCAAGGGAGACGCCGCCATGCTCGATTTGCCCGCGCGCCGAATCGGCTGACCCGCTGCGGGCAAGGGCGCGGTCGATGCGGGCAAGCAGCACAGCGGGACGGTAGGGCTTGACCACGTAGTCGTCGGCGCCGACGCTCATGCTCATGACTTCGCCAAACTCGCTGTCGGAGGAAGTCAGCACGATGATGGGGACGTTGCTTTCCTGGCGAATCGCGCGGCAAATCTCGTGGCCGTACGCGCCGGGAAGCGAAAGGTCGAGCAGGATGCAGTCGGGGGCGGCAGCCAAAGCCTCGGCCGCGGCGTTCGTAAACGACTCGCAGCAAAGGCACTCGTGGCCCTTGAGCTGCAGCATGCGCACAAGATTCTCCCGCAGCGAGACGTCGTCTTCGACAATGAGCAAACGCGCCATCGGTCCCCTTTCGCGTCAAACGGATGAGCCGATGATAACGCAACGGGAAGCCATCTGGCATTTTGTCATCGTACTGTAGCACCGTTTTCGCGCCCTTGAGGCAGGGTGCAGTAAGCGCCGCCGCCGTTGATGCGATGTTGCAAAGTCCGCAGGTGAACGCGCGCGACATGCATGTTTGGCCGTTTGTCGTGGGTCTTGGGAAGGTGTGGGGCGGCGAGATAGGAAGTAGGGTGAGCCGCCCCGTAGTTGGAAGGTAATGAACGGGAAGGTGGGCAAGCGCTTGCATAAGGAGGACACAGGCGCTTGCCCGATGTGTTTCAGACCTCCTCAAGTATAAGACATATGCCAATAGATGACAAGCGCAAATTGGCACTATTTCACACATGTCGCACTACGGTTGGTTGCCAATGTAAGCGCAACGCTGACAACCTAACCGCAACGGTTGCGCT